>Ga0209468_1000005_pt1 | contig 191762 bp, 167 predicted proteins | sample GraSoiAngelo_102_FD_185871 | JGI IMG/M metagenome (GOLD analysis project Ga0209468, IMG submission 185871) | Grasslands soil microbial communities from the Angelo Coastal Reserve, California, USA - 14_0903_02_40cm (SPAdes) (version 2) | ecosystem: Environmental > Terrestrial > Soil >...
TCCACTAGTTCGTCCCGAGGTACCTTGCGCCGGGCAAAAGTGTGGCCGCGATCGGCGGGACGAGACTCGCGCCGAATCCGCCGCGCAGCTTCGCGCCGCCACGTCGTCCGGAGAACGAAACCGCGCCGCCGCCGTAAGGACGGCCGTAATACACCGTCAGCGCGCGATGCACGTACTCGGTCGTTTCGTCATACGGCGGAATCCCGCCGTGCTTCTGCACCGCACCCTCGCCCGCGTTGTACGCCGCGAGCGCGCGCGAGAGATCGTCGTTGAACATGTCTAGGAGGTCGGCGAGATAGCGAATGCCGCCGTGAATGTTCTGATCGGGATCGTGGAGCTCGGTGACGCCGTAGCGGCGCGCGGTCTCGGGGATGAGCTGCATCAAACCGCGCGCGCCTTTGTGCGACACGCAGAGCGGATTGAAATCGGACTCGACCTGGATGACGGCGCGCACGAGGACGGGATCGACGCGATATTTTTTCGCGTAGCGCTCGATGATCGCGTCGTACTTCGACCGGCGGTCGTGCCGCTTGGCCAGCCAGTTGTAATCGGTGCCCTTGCCGGAGCTCATGCCGCCGACGTTGTAGATGATCTTCTTCCCGTCCTTCTGCACTTTGAGGCGAACGTCTCCGCTCGCCACCGTCGCGACCATCAGGACGGCGACCCCCGCACCAATCATGCGCATTGCTGAGTCAGTTTATCCTAGTCCCCTGTTACGCGGTTGCTCGGTCGCGCGGTTTCGCGGGAGAACCGAGTGCCGCGCAACCGAGTGACTGCGCAACCGAGGATTCGGCCTCCGAGCCTCCAAGCCTCCCAGCCTCCAAGAAAGACTGGGAGGCCAGGAGGCCGAGAGACTGGGAGGCTCAATGTCGTTTGCACCGATTCAGCAGGAAGTCGACGAGTGGATCTCGCAATTCGAGGAAGGCTATTTCGCGCCGCTGCCGATGCTTGCGCGCGTCACCGAGGAAGTCGGAGAGCTCGCGCGCGTGCTGATGCATCACTATGGCGGCAAGAAGCCGAAGGAAGACGAAGACGCGGGCGACGTTGCCGGAGAGATCGCCGACACGATCTTCGTGCTGGTCTGTCTCGCGAATTCACTCGGCGTCGATCTCGACCGCGCATTCGCCGACATGATGGCGAAATTTCGCACGCGCGACGCGAATCGTTGGACGAAGCGGTAACGCTGCGCTATCATTGTTTCCATCCAAAAAAGGTCATGGGAACAGCAGCCGGAGTGCTCGCGCGAGCACCGCGGTCACTGAGTCATCAACATTGACAGCGTAGCCAAGGGAGAAGCGGTATGGACGGCCTCCTGCGTTCGCTCATCAAAACGGTGCGGCGGCGCCTTCGTGCCGACGAAGAAGTGACGGTGGAAGCCGTGACGAAAGAGCTCGGCTACACGCGTCAATACATCTCCGGCCGTTTTCATCGCATCACCGGCCGTCTGCTCAGCCAGTTCCTCAAAGAGAAGCGACTCGAGAAAGCGGCGCGGCTGCTGAAAGGCGGAACCCTCCGCGTCTCGCAGGTCGCGCGCCGCTGTGGATTCGACTCCGAGAACTATTTCCGTCAGCAGTTCCGCATCCGCTACGGCATGTCGCCGCGGCAGTTCCGCGCGAATGGAACCTTGCGCGCGGCGCCGCGTCGTCCGCAGATCGCGCTGGCGACGGCCTAACAGTCGGTTGCGCGGTTGCTCGGTCGCTCGGTTACGCGGAAACCGAACGCACTGCATTGCCGCGCAACCGCGTAACTGCGCGACCGCGCAACCGAAACTATTGCGGCGAGATCACCGTCACGTGCTGCGTGGTGTTGTTCGTGACTGAGACCAGCGCCCAGTGCGGACGAAGCGACGGCGCTTCGATGTACAACGTGATCCGCGATTTGTCGGGCAGGCGCGGGAAGAGCGAGCGGACGTCGAACGTGCCGAATCCCGGATCGGCGCTGTTGCACGGCGGTGCGTCGCATCCTTCGATTCTGACTGTCGCAACGGAGCCGACATCGCCCACGAACGCGCTCATCTTCACTTCGGACGCGCCGCCGTCGATCGCGTAGATGCGCAGCGTCGTGCGGTAGCGCGAGTCGAGCGGCACGTTCTCGATCACGAACTTTCCATACCGCGCGTCCTTCTCCCTCACCACACGCACCTCGGCTCCCCACGCGCCGTCGTCACGCGACGTATCGCGCGCGATGAGGCCGTAGTGCACGTCGTCCGAGATCGTGCGCGGCACGAACAGCACGAGACCCTTCGGACGATTGCCGAACTCGAAGAGACCAAACGTTCCGCCCGAAGGGACGCCGCAGTCGCCGACGTCGCAGAGAGTCGGAAACGCGACGCTCGAGAACCACTGCAACTGTGTGGAAGCGAGATTGCGCAGCGTTGCATCCGTCTGCCACTGCGATCCGAACGCGCCCGGGCCGAAGTAGAGGACGGGAATGAGCACGCGCTCGAATGTCGCTTCATCCGGCGTCGCACTCCTGTCGAGATAGCGCAGCGTCGACTTCACCGTGTACGTCGCGTCATTCACCTGCACCGATACGTCGACGGGACCTGCCGCGTGCGGCGGCAGGAACGCGATCACGGAACAGGGATCGACGTTGATCCGAACTTCCGCGCCGTCGACGACGACCTTCTTCACGTCACTCCCGTTCGCGACGCACAGGACCCGTGCGATCAGCTCGACCATGCCGCCCGTGGTGCTGACGAACGCGGGATTGAGTTGAAACGCCGACGCGCCCTCGGCGACGGTGATCGTCTTCGTGCCGATCGTCTGCAATCCGGTCGGCGAGTCGACGCGCAGTGTGACCTTATACGTGCCGGGCGGCAGCGCGCCAAGGGAGACGCGATCGGACCACGGGATGAACGCGGTGACGCAGCCGCCTCCGCGCGGCACGGTCCAGAGAACGTCAACGTCTTGACCGTTGCGCGTCACCTTCGCGTCACGCGGAAGGCAGCCGTTCCACAACGTGTCAACGCGAACGAAAACGCCGGACGCCGAAGTCGGCGCAACCGGCTCGATTCGAAACACATCCGCATAGGACGCAGCGGCAGCGAGAACGAGGAAGAGGAACACGATGCGGCGCATGACGCCAATGATACTAAATAACTATTTGAATGCGGATTCGACCCACAAATAGCGCAGCGTGTTCGCGTCGAACGTGCGCGCGCCGAGGAAGTAGCGAAAGAACATCACGGCGCGTTGCAACGTCGATCGCTTCGCTGCTTTCTGCGCGAGATAGTCGTGATGTTCATCAGCCGATGCGAACGTGTTCGCGCGAAGCGGATGCGTGAGACGCACGACCGTTCCCTGCACGCCAACGTCGCCGCGGCGCAGGAAATGACGTCGATGAAAGAGTCGCAGCTCGAGATCGTTCTGCGCGATGCGCAGCGGCTTGCCCGCGTAAATCGCGAGCGACTGAATCCGAAAGCCCCACGCCCGCCCTCCCGCCGCCGCACTCGCGATCTCCTGCGCGAGCGCGTCATCGATGGTCTCGCGCTCGCGGACGACGAGCATCCAGTCCGCGCTCGCCGCGTCGACCGCGCGATTGAGCTCCGCGCGATGATCGGTCAGCGCGTCACGCGGCGGAACATCGAGCACGAGCTGTTCGAGGTGCTCGAACGTTTTCGTGAGAGGCTCGAGATCCTCCGTGTGAACGTGGCCGAGGGTGATGATGGATAGGCGCACAGGCTCAGAGGCTCAGAGGCTCATAGAAACCGCGACTATGAGCCCATGAGCCTCTGAGCCTCTAAGCCTACTCCCCGAGGTGCTCGGAAATTCGCACGATGCGATGCGCGCGGCCGGTCGTCTCATCGACCTCGATGAGCGCGCCCGACAAGCGGATGTCGCGCTTTGCGACTTCGAGCTTGCGCGGCGTGTTCATCAGAAAGCGCTGCAGCGCTTCTTCCGGACGGAAGCCGATCACCGAGTCGTACGCGCCGGTCATGCCGATGTCGGTCTGGTAGGCGGTTCCGTTCGGAAGAATGCGCTCGTCCGCGGTCGGCACGTGCGTGTGCGTGCCGAGGACCGCGGACACGCGGCCGTCGAGATAGCGTCCCATCGCCTGCTTCTCCGACGACGCTTCGCCGTGAATGTCGACGATGATCACTTTCGCGGCGTCGCCGATCTCCGCGAGCTCGCGGTCCGCGCAGTAAAACGGATTGTCGATCGGCGGCATGAACACGTTGCCCATCAGCTGCAGCACCGCGACGTTGATTCCGCTCGCGGTCTGGCGGATGACTTTGCCCTTGCCGGGATTTCCGGCCGGATAGTTCGCCGGCCGCACGACCTGCGGGTAGTGCTCGAAGTTGTCGACGAAGTCTTTCTTGTCCCAGATGTGGTTCCCCGAGGTGTACGCATGGATCGGGAGCTCCGCGAGCTCCTCCATGATCGCCTCGGTGACGCCGAAGCCGCCGGCCGCGTTCTCGACATTCACGATCGTGAAGTCGACCTTCTCGCGGTCGGTCACCGGCTCGAGCTTCTGATGCAACGCGCGCCGGCCGGGCTGGCCGACGACGTCGCCGATGTAGAGAACTCTGATCATAGGCTCAGAGTCTCAGAGGCGCATGGGCTCACAGGGTGGCTCGTCGCTTTGAGCCTATGCGCCTGTGAGCCTGTGAGCCTACTTCGCATATTCAATCACCCGCATCTCCCGGATCACCGTCACTTTGATCTGTCCCGGATACTGCAACTCGCTCTCGATCTTCCGCGCGACATCCTTCGACAGCCAGATCGACTGCTCGTCGCTGATCTTCTCGGAGTTGACGATGATGCGAAGCTCGCGCCCTGCCTGAATCGCAAAGCTCTTCGAGACGCCTTCCATCGCGTTGGCGATCGACTCGAGGCGCTCGAGACGGTGCACGTAATTTTCGAGAATCTCGCGGCGCGCGCCGGGACGCGCGGCCGAGAGCGCGTCGGCGGCGTTGACGAGGACGGCCTCGACGGTCGTCGGATCGTAGTCGCCGTGGTGGCACTCCATCGCGTGAATGACTTCGCGCTTCTCGCCGTACTTCTCGAGCACCTGGCGTCCGAGCTCGAGGTGTGTGCCTTCCATCTCGCGATCGATCGCTTTGCCGATGTCGTGCAGCAATCCACCGCGCTTGGCAATCGTGTCGTTGACGCCGAGCTCCACCGCCATCAACGCCGCGAGCTGCGCGACTTCGAGCGAATGCACGAGCACGTTCTGTCCGTAGGACGTGCGGTAGCGCAGACGTCCAAGAAGCTTGAGGACCTCGGGATTGATGTCGGTGAGGCCGAGGGAGAATGCGGCGGCTTCGCCTTCCTCGAACAGCTTTTGGTCAAGTTCCTGGCGAACTTTCTCGACCAGCTCTTCGATGCGCGCGGGGTGGATGCGTCCGTCCTGCATTAGCCGTTCGAGTGAGATGCGCGCGATCTCGCGGCGGATCGGATCGAAGCCGGAGAGAATGACGGCTTCGGGAGTGTCGTCGACGATGAGATCGACGCCGGTCGCGAGCTCCAGCGCGCGGATGTTGCGTCCCTCGCGTCCGATGATGCGTCCCTTCATGTCCTCGCTCGGCAGGTCGACAACGGAGACGGTGTTCTCGGCCACGTAGTCCGACGCCATGCGCTGGATGGCCATGCCGAGAATCTTCTTCGCCTTCTGATTGCCCAGCTCGGTCGCTTCGCTCTCGATGCGCTTGATGATGTTCGCGGCATCGATCTTCGCTTCGTTCTCGATGCCGCGGATCAGCTCGCGCTTCGCTTCCTCGGCCGTGAGGCCGGCGACCTGTTCGAGCTTGTGCCGCTGCTGTTCGACGAGCGCGTCCAGCTCCGTTTCCTTCGCCTCGACGCGTTTCTCGCGATCGCCGACCGCGCGGTCGCGCTTTTCGACTTCCGCGATGCGGCTGTCGATCTGCTGCGTCTTCTTGTCGAGCGTTTCTTCTTTTTGCTGCAGGCGCCGCTCGACCGACTTGATCTCGTCGCGTTGCTTTTGCGCATTCCGGTCGAAGTCCGAGCGCATCTGGAGGAGCTTTTCCTTCGCCTCCAGATCGGCTTCCTTGACTCGTGAACCGGCCTGCTTCTTTGCGTCCTCGATGATGCGCTCACCGGCCGCCTTCGCCTCGGCGAGCTGCGCCTGTACGCGCCGCCGGGAGACTGCCGACCAGATGAGGGCGAGAACGACGGCGACGCCGATTCCGACGCCGGCCGCGATCAATCCCTGGATGATGTTCAAAACCGCACCTCCGCGATGGGAGGCTTGCGCGAGTGAGGAAGAATTCGGAGAACCCCGCCTGAGCCGTGTGGGTGATTCTTACCTGAACCTGTACATGACAGGTGGGCGCCCTACTCTTGCCGTTTAGGCTACCTTCTGAGCTCCCAAATCGGGACGAAGGCGTGCACGCGACTCGAGACGCGAGCTAACCCGGGATAAGAAGTACGGTTCAAGTGCTTGATCGAGCATCACGAACTCCGCAGGGGCTCCGAAAACTTTACAACCTTAGTTGCTCAGCCTATTACCTTGCTGAGACGATCCGATATTTCCTCCGTTCTCTCGATCCAGATTCCAGCGGCATCCTCCCGCTGTTTCCGGTATCTCGAGAACTCGTCGGCTATGTTCAAGGCCGCCAGGATCGCGATCTTCATGGGGTCGACGGTTGCGACCTGGGCCGCCACCTCGCGCATCCTGGTGTCCACAAACCGCGCAAGCTCCGTTAAATAGTCAGGATCCCCGTCTCCCCGAACGTGATACGTCTGACCGAAAATGTCCACACCGGTCGAGTCGTATTTCGCGTCCATCGAGAAGGTTACCTTCCAATGTCGCGGCGGATTATGACATGGCCGTCAATCTATAGAAACCCGATTTCCCGAGCCCGAGCCCGCTTCTGCCCCCGGGCCGGGGCCATGGCAGTCGCTTCGCTCGCCCCGGGCTCAGGCTCGGACGCGGGCTCGGGCGCGGGTACGCGATCAGAGCGCAAGACGGCGCTGCACCTTTTTTACTTCCCAGGTGGCGACACCGGCCCCGACCGCAAGCAGAAACAGCGCGGCAAATGTCTTCACGAGACCGCTGGCGGCCTTCGCCGCGACGCTGAAGAGCCACGCGCCGACAACCACGCCGCCGACGGTGAGCACTCCCGCGCGAATGGCGATACCTTTGGCGGTGTCGCGGAGAGACATGGGTTGAGTTTCGTTCATGATGAGAAGGAGAAGAGCAACCGGCGCGCCTAGTACAACGCACTCGTCGCAAGGAGTATCGCACTCGCCGCGAGGAACATCGCACTCGCCGCGAGGAGCATTGCACTCGCCGCGAGGAACATCGCACTCACCGCGAGGAACATCGCACTCGCCGCGAGGAGCATTGCACTCGCCGCGAGGAACATCACACTCGCCGCGAGGAGCATTGCACTTGCCCGCGAGAAGCATCGCCCTCGACTCCGCCATGTCTAAAAAGAGACAAATCTATTCCCTACAACACTTACGGCAATATAACCCCATCTTGCTTACGCTTCGTTACCGCCGTACATTACTTCCGTGTCGGTAACGGCGCACTCTTTCGAAACTCTCTTCCCGCTGCTGAATCCCAAGCCGGCGCAGGCGTGGCCCGCTCCGGTTCCCGATCTCCCCAGTGTAGAACGCGAGGATCTCGCGCGCCTTCGCGCTTCGCTCGCCGGAACCGCGGCCGCGAAGATGACGAACGGCGCGGAGCTGATCCGCGCGCTCGAAAAAGCGCGGCGCGATGAGTCGATCCCCACCACCCTCGCCCCCTTCGACGCGCTCCTCGGCGGCGGACTGCCGCGCGGAAAGATGGTCGAGCTCACGGGCCGCCGCGCCGCCGGACGCTTCTCCATCGTGATCTCCGCGCTCGCCGCCGCGACGAGCGTGGGCGAGGCGGCCGTGCTCATCGATCTCGGCGATCACCTCGATCCGCAACTCGCCGAAGCGAACGGCGTCGATCTGCGCCGCCTCCTCTGGATTCGTCCGGCGACGCTCAAACAGGCAGTGATGTGCACGGAAATGATCACGGCGACGGGATTCCAGCTCGTCGTCCTCGACACGGGACTGCATCCGATGCCGGGCCGCCGCGTTCCCGACGCCGCGTGGGTGCGGCTCGGGCGCAGCGCCGAAGCGCACGGCGCGGCGATGCTGATCTCGACGCCGTACCCGCTCACCGGCACCGCATCCGAGGCCGTCGTCGCCGCGAAACGATCGCGCACGAAATGGCTCGGACGCGGCAAATCGCCGCGCGTCCTCGCCGGTATCACCGTCGATCTCACACTCGAGAAACATCGCCATCTCAAACCGGGCGCACACGCGTCGCTGCCGTTGCTCGCGCCTGGCGCGATGGATGACCCCTCACCCGGCGCGAAGGGCAACACGGCAGACAGCCCTTCTCCCCCAGCGCCGAGGAGAGCGGGCATCCTGCCCGCCTCCCGGGGGCGGGCGGGACGCCCGCTCTCCTCGGCAGATGAGGGGCGACCATGACGCGCATCGCCTGCCTCTACGTCCCGATGTTCCCCCTCGCCGCGCGATTGCGCAGCGAGCCGGAGCTGCTGAGCGAAGCGCTGGCGATCGTCGAAGGCAACGGCAGCACCGCGCATCTCGTCGCCGCGACGCGGCGCGCGCGCACGAAAGGAATCCGCGCCGGAATGACGCTCGCGCAGGCGCGCTCGATTCTGCCGAAGCTCATCGCCCGCGCGCGTGACGCCGAATGCGAGCGCACCGCCCAGGAAGCGCTGCTCGAAGTCGCGGAGACGTTTTCGCCGCGTGTCGAAGATGCCGGCGACGGATTCGTCTTCATCGACGTCAGCGGCATGGGGCGCCATTTCGCGAGCGAGAAAGACCTCGGCGATGCCGCGCTGCGCGCCTGCGACAACATCGGACTTCCGGCGCGCTTCGGACTCGCCGCGAGCAAGCTCGCCGCGCGCGTCGCCGCCGAGCAGCCGAAGTCGCCGACGATCGTCGACGCGGGACACGAAGCAGAATTCCTCGCGCCGCTTCCGCTGGCGCGCCTCACGCCGCAGCTCGACGCCGCATCGACGCTGCAACGCTGGGGCATCTCGTCCATCGGCGAGCTCGCGCAACTCCCCGAGTCCGAAATCGCCGCGCGCCTCGGCGAGCTCGGACGCGAGCTGCACTACGCCGCGCGCGGCGTCGATCCGCGTCCGCTCATCCCGCGCGCGCTCCCGCCCGAATTTCGCGAAGGGATGGAGCTCGAGTGGCCGCTCGTCGCACTCGAGCCGTTCCTCTTCATCGCCAGCAACGCACTCGATCGATTGTCGAAGCGGATGGAGTTTCAGGGATTCGCGTGCAAGCGACTCGAGCTCACGATGACGCTCGAGCCCGACGGCTATCACGCGCGCGCGATCGATCTCCCCGCGCCGACGCGCGACACGAAGACCATGCTCACGCTGCTGCGCCTCGACCTCGAGAAGTCTCCGCCCGGCGCGGCGGTCGTCGGCTTCTCGCTCGTCGCACATCCCGAACGCCCGCGACGCGCACAACTCTCATTGTTCGGCCCCGCCGCGCTGTCGCCGGAAAAACTCGCGACGACCATCGCGCGACTCGTGTCGATCCTCGGCGAAGACCGCGTCGGCATGCCGATGAGCGTCGACGGCCATCTCCCCGAGCGCTACGCGATCGGCAACTTCGCGCCGCTTCCGCCGCCGGACATGAAACGCAAGCCGCGCAAGAGCGGAGGACTCGCCGCCGTGCGCGTCTTCCGTCCGCCGATTCCCGTTGAAGTCACGACCGACGACAAACAGATCATGTCGATCCACGGCGAAGGCGACCTTTCCGGCAGCGTGCGCACATCGTCAGGTCCGTGGCCGATCGAAGCCGAATGGTGGACCGAGAATCCGGCCGCGCGCGAGTACTGGGACGTCGAGCTGGACAAAGGCGGCATCTATCGTGTGTACGAAGGACCGAAAGACGCGGGCTGGTTCGTCGACGCGCGGTACGAGTAAGTCCGATTGCAGTCTTTGGAAGAGAATTCGCTACGGCGTGAGCGTCACGTGCATCGCATTCGGTGCCAGCCGCTCACGCGGCACATTCGCGTACTTCGGCAGCGCGAAGAAGTCGAACGGTCTTCCGCTATTGGAGAGCTCGGCGGTCGTCGGCCCGAGGAGAACTTCGATCGGGCCGGTCTCGAGAAGATCGCGGACTTGCAGCAGCTGGTTGCCGCGCGCAACCGCCGCTTCTTTTCGCATCGCTTGGTGCATCGCGAACACAGGCGGCGGCACGCGCACGCCGCCGATCACGAATCCGATGTGCCAGCTACTGCGGCGATCCGCGGTCGCGAGTGCGACCGTGAAGCTGCGCACGACCGCGGTTGGGAAGTGCACCTTGATCGCCTCGTGCCGCTCGACTTCCGGCGAGCGCAGCACCCACAGCGGATGCGACAGCGACACGACCGCCATCGTCTCGTCCGGCGCGTGCGCGTTCATGTAGATGAATGTTCCGTCCGAGGCGAGGTCCGCGCGCTCGGTCTCCGATCCCGCCGCTGAATACCAAACAACGACGCCGTTCTCGAACGCGCGATCGGAAATGATCTTTCCGTTGTTGCCGCGCAACGGCACGAGCTGCACGTCGATTTCTTTCTCGTCGCGCGCCGGCATCGTGAGCGCCTCGAGCTCCTGCTTCTGATAGCCGGGATGACTGACCGCGATGTGAATCTCGCGCACGGGAACGCCTTCCATAATGAAACGTCCATCGCCGTCGGTGAGCACCGTCTCCTGCATCACCACACCCCGCCGCTGCAGCTTCGACATTACTTCGTAACGCACCGTCGATCCGCGCAGCGGCTCGCGCGTGAACGTGTCCGTCACGCTGAGCGTGAGCTTGTTCGCGGGGATGTCGACGTTGTAGCGCGCGTTGGGGCGCATCGGCTCATCGGTGAGCACGATCGCGCCCGGCGAGCCGTCGCACGCCGCGACTTTGATCTGTGCGTCCGGAGGGACCGGCGAGCGCAGCACCGCGTGATACTCGTCCAATTCCGCGGGCGCGAATCCGTCGCCGCTCTGAAATTTGAGCTGCACCTTTTCGCCGAGCGGCTCGCCGCCGCGCGTGACGCTGCCGTATGCGCCGAGATACTGCGCGGTGAGATACAGCTCCTTCGACTGCAGCGGCGCGACTGTTGCCTGTCCGCTGATCGGCGGCAGCTTCCCGTAATGCATTTCCGCCCGATACGTGCCCGGCGCAATGTCGTCGAGCGTCACGCTTCCCATTCGCGGCAGCGGATCGAAGCTCTCCTGACGGATCGGCGCGCATCCCTTCGGATCGACCGGCTCCCCTCTCCGTTCCTTCGGACACTTTGAGATCGCGACCTCAACCAACGTCGAGTCATTCCGGGCTTCGCACTCGCCGAGAGTGTTGTTGAGCGCGATGAGATCCGCGCTGCTCCAGTGCACGGTGAGGCTGCCTGCCGCACGCACCATCAGCGGCTGCGGCGCGACCGTGAGCACGTTCTCGACTTTCACCGCGACGCGATCGTGCAGCCACCCGCGACCCTCGATCCGCAACTCCGCATCACCCGCGGGAACATCGCGGACTCGAAACAACGCGCCATGCAGAAAGCGAAGCGACGGCAACGGATCCGACTCGCGCGTACCCGCTCGCACGGCCGGCGCAACGATGCCGGACGCATTCTCGATCGCCGGCCGATCTTCATCCGGGATCTGCAGCCACCCCACCACCGCCGGCGGCCCATCCCCGCGCGCATCCACGCGCAACTCTTTCCCCGCCTCGATCGCCGCGACCGGAAACAACGCCACCGGCTTCGCCTTGTCCACGACGAACAACCACAAATCCTCATTCGCCGGCACACTCACGCGTTGTGTTTTTTCATCGAACGCAAACCCGCTCCCGCGACGCGGCACATAGATCACCCCGCTCTTCCCCTGCGGCAACAACGGCACGACCGTCGCGGCAGGCGCGAGCTCGAGCGAAACAACATCATTACTGTTGACGAACACCGGCTGCGCCGAAACCGCATCCGCCGTGCGGCCAAACACATTCCACATCCCCCTCGGAATCGCGCCGTCGCATACAACGTCCTGCGAAGCGAACCAACGCTTGAACGGATTCAGCGCATCGCCCGCACGAAAGCGACAAACCTCGCCGGCGACGGGCGCGCCATCGCGCGTGAGGGTGACGGTGGCGGCAGCCGCAGGCGTGGCGATGGCGAGGAGGATCGCGATGAGGCGGGACACGGAATGAATACGTATGGTGAAGGAGAGGCGTTTCGCGAGGGCTACAGGATGTATCGGAATGGAGGCATGGGCGGAAGACGATGAGGTGAAACGCTACTTCGGGTAGAGAAACGAATGAAGGCAGAAGGCAGAAGGCAGAATGCAGAAGTGAGAAATCAGGATATTCGCGAGCGTGCGTTTGAATTCGCGTGTCGTGTGATTCGATTGCATCGCGCGATGACACGAAAACGCGGGACAGATCGTGTCGCCGCGAATCAACTTCTGCGCTCGGGCACCTCGATCGGTTCAAATCTCGAAGAGGCGGAAGCAGCTCAGAGCCGGCCGGATTTCGTTGCAAAGAATCGAATCGCGCTGAAAGAAGCGCGCGAATCGCACTACTGGCTACGAATCATCGCCGCAACTGCAATGATCGCTCCGGCCAGTGTCCAACCTCTCGTTGACGAAGCAAATGAGATCGTCGCAATCCTTACGTCAATCGTAAAAAAAGCAAGCCTCCCCAAAACCCAAACTTCTTAGTTCTGCCTTCTGCCTTCTGCCTTCTGCCTTCTGCCTTCATGCCTCCTTACGTCGAACTCCGCGCCGCCTCCTCCTTCTACTTCCTCAACGGCGCCACCCTGCCCGAGGACCTCATCTACCACGCCATCCAAAACGACATCCCCGCAATGGCCATCATCGACAAGGATGGTTTCTACGGCGCGCCGCGCTTTTTCACCGCCGCGCGAAAGAATGGCGTGAAGGCGATCCTCGGGACGGAGCTGACTCTCGATGACACGGAGCCCGGTCTTCATGAGGCGCGTCCTCCTCGCAATGAGACGCTCACGCTGCTCGTCGAAAATCGCGCTGGCTACAAAAACTTGTGCAAGCTCCTCACGGCCGGCGCGCTGAGCCATCCCAAGCGCGAGGCGCGTTACGCGTGGGAATTGATCGAACAGTACGCTGAGGGGCTGCATGCGCTCACGCGGGCGGACGACGAGACGGTGCATAAGATCAGTGGCATCTTCAAAGGGCGCACGCATGTCGAGTTGCAGCGGCATTTCATTCGGGAGGAAGAGCATCACAACATTCGACTCGTCGATCTCGCGCAGCGGATGCGGTTGCCGGTCGTTGCGACGAACGGCGTTCGTTATGCGCGTCCCGAGGACAAGGAGTTGCACGATGTCCTCACCTGTATTCGCGAAGGAGTGAACGTCGACACGGCCGGACGGCTCCTCGGCATCAATCGCGAGCGGCACATCAAGAACGCGAAAGAGATGTCGAAGTTGTTCGCGGATTTGCCGCACGCGCTGAGCAATGCGTGGGAGCTGTCGAACATCCTCGCGTTCGATCTGCACGATCTCGGATATCAATTCCCCGACTATCCGCTGCCGCCCGGCGAGACGAATGATTCGTTTCTTCGCAAGATGACGTGGAACGCGGCCAGGGTCCGCTTCCGCCCGCTCACGGCGCGCGCGCAGGCGCAGCTCGAGAAGGAGCTGGCGATGATCGAGAAGCTCCAGCTCGCGGGCTACTTCCTCATCGTCTGGGACATCGTGCAGTTCTGCAATCGCGAGAAGATCCTCGTGCAGGGCCGCGGCTCGGCGGCGAACAGCGCGGTGTGCTACGCGCTCGGCATCACCGCCGTCGATCCCGTGAAAATGGATCTGCTGTTCGAGCGCTTCCTGTCCGAAGAACGCGGCGAGTGGCCGGACATCGATCTCGATCTGCCGTCCGGCGACCAGCGCGAGCGCGTCATCCAGCACGTCTACAAAAAATACGGCCAGCACGGCGCGGCGATGACGGCGAACGTGATCACGTATCGCGACCGTTCCGCCGCGCGCGAAGTCGGCAAGGCCCTCGGCTTCTCGCTCGAGCAGGCCGACAAGTTCTCGAAGATGGTCAGCACGTGGCACTTCGGCGAGATTCGCGAAAAAATGGACAACCTCCCCCAGGAGCTGTCGCGCGCGGGATTCGACCCGAATGATCTGCGCATGCAGCACTTCATGCGGCTGTATCTGCAGATCCAGAACCTGCCGCGCCATATGGGACAGCACTCCGGCGGGATGGTGCTGGCGAAGGGACGGCTCGACGAAGTCGTGCCGCTCGAGCCGGCGTCGATGCCCGGCCGCGTGGTGATTCAGTGGGACAAGGATGACTGCGCCGATCTCGGCCTCATCAAAGTCGATCTCCTCGGACTCGGCATGCTTGCCGCGATGGAGGAGATGATCCCGACGATCCGGCGCTGCGAAGGTAAAGAAGTGGACCTTGCGCATCTGCCGGAGAACGACCCGCTCGTCTACAAGATGCTGAACGAGGCCGACACGATCGGCATGTTCCAGGTCGAGAGCCGCGCGCAGATGGCGTCGTTGCCGCGCAACGCGCCGAACTGTTTCTACGACATCGTCGTGCAGGTCGCGATCATCCGTCCCGGTCCGATCGTCGGCGGGATGATCAAGCCGTTCTTCGATCGCCGACAGAAAAAAGTACCGGTCGAATATCCGCATCCGTGTCTCGAGCCGATCCTCGAGCGCACGCTCGGCGTGCCGCTGTTTCAGGAGCAGCTGCTGCGCATCGCGATGGTCGCGGCCGGATTCACCGGAGGCGAGGCCGAGGAGCTGAGGCGTGCGATGGGATTCAAGCGATCGATGGAGAGGATGGTGGAGATCGAGAAGCGGCTGCGCTCGGGCATGACGCAGCGCGGCATCGGCAGCGAGGCGCAGGACCAGATCGTGAAGTCGATCACGTCGTTCGCGCTGTACGGCTTCCCCGAGTCGCACGCCGCGAGCTTCGCGCTCATCGCGTACGCGAGCGCGTACCTCAAGGCGCACCACCCGACGTCGTTCTACGTCTCGCTGCTCAACGCGTGGCCGATGGGTTTCTATCATCCAGCGACGTTGGTGAAGGACGCGCAGCGGCACGGCGTGAAAGTGCTGCCGGTCGACGTGAACCAATCGGGATGGATGTGCCGCTGGGAAGACGGCGCCGTGCGCCTCGGCATGCGTTTCGTGAAAGGGCTGCGCGCGGAATCGGGACTGCGCGTCGAAGCCGCGCAGCCGTTCCGCGCCGCCGACGACCTCGCGCGCCGCGCGAAACTGCGTGACGATCAACTCACCAAGCTCGCCTACGCCGGCGCACTCGCATCGTTCGGCATGACCCGTCGCGCCGCGCTGTGGCAGGCGTCGTACGCCGCAAGAAATGCGGGCGAGATGTTCGAGGACGCGTCGCACGCGAACAACTCACCGCTCCGCGACATGTCCGCCACCGAAGAAACGATGGCCGACTACACGTCGATGGAGCTCACCGCCGGCAAACATCTGCTCGAACACTTCCGCCCGCAACTGCGCAAACAGGGAGTGCTCAGCGCGGCGGACTTGAAGAACGTTCCGAACGGCAGCCGCGTCACGACCGCCGGCGCGGTGATCGTGCGCCAGCGACCCGGAACCGCAAAAGGATTCGTCTTCCTCACGCTCGAAGACGAGACCGGACTCTCACAGGCGATCGTCAAACCGCAACTCTTCGCGGACGAACGATCCGTCATCCTCACCAACTCCGGCCTCATCGTCGAAGGCATCGTGCAGAACCAGGAAGGACAGGCGTCGGTGCGCGCGGAGCGTTTCTGGCCGTTGGATGGTGTGATGGACGTGTATAGCTACGACTTCCATTAGGTCGCAGCTTTCCCTTCTACTGGCGGTTGGCATAGACAAAGGTGAGAGTCAACCCGACAGCCAGGAACACAAAAGCAGCAATTGTGGCACTAGGTGTAGCTTTATGCTGCGCGATCTCCCACGCGCACGTAACTGCGCCGGCAAGGCATGCGCCACCGGCGGCGCTGATCAACGCCGACAACTTTCGACCTCGCCGCCGAATGATGTTCTGTGCAGCCATCTTGACGTATTGCGGCGAAATCGATGCCGAATCATGACGCCTCATGACTTGAACGGATTCCATGATCAAATCATCGATGTACCGCTCGACTGAGCTCTGGAATTCTGCGAAACCGTCAACGGCAAATGGTTCGCTCGGTACGCCCCGTAACTGTTTGCGTGCTGCGTCGGAGATAGATAAATTCATAAGCTTTTCCGTTCTTTCGAAATTAACCCCGCGTTAGCAATCGCGTCGCGATAGGCACCCATGGTGCGTTCCTTGATCCGTCTTACCGCCGCCCCCAATTCGCCCGTCGGACCGCGGGTCGCCGCCCTCCAGACAGTGGCAACGAGAGTCCCGATGGTTGCCGTCGCGAGCAAGAAGAATTCGCGTTCGGCAATGGCCGTGGCCAGGCCTGCCACGGATGCGACGCCGGTAAACGCTGTCGTCCCTCCGACGATGATGCTGACAATGATGCGGCTGGCCGCCTTATCACCTTCGACCAGAGCTTCGACCCTTTCGTAGAGATTCTTCGCCGGCCGCTCATACTTGATCAGCGCTCCGTCGAGTAGGCGTACTTCATTCACTGCCATGCTCAAATACCTCCTTCCTGGCGCTGCTTGTAGTCGAGCAAACGCTTGGGGAAGCCCGTGCCGAACCGATAGTTCGCCGGCTGATCGCCACAGTGATCGAGAATTGCGCGCCAGAATGCCTTCAACTCGTGCACCGGGGGGCGCGCAACCTTCTGCTTTGACGTGGGGACAGTGGGCAAAACTGCCGTTACGCTTGCCCCGTTGAGATCCAGGAGGGCTCCAGACGCCAAGTCGCGGGCGCGTTTCAGTTCCTGGCTGATCGACGATTTTTGAAGTCGCAGCGGCGTGCGCAGAAGAGAGTCATCACAATCCTCGAGCATGTCGCTGACGAGCACAATCTCCACGGTGTCTCGCAGGTCCATTGCTAGCTCGTCCGCCTTGCGCAACGCCCCCGAAACGCAGGTACGATCTCTGCCGTGCGCCGGACCACGGAGAACGGATTCGAGGCTCGCCGCGACCTGCTTACGCATTGACGCGCGTTGCATGTCAGCCGCAACCGCATCGCTCGTTGTTTGTAACTCCGGCAGTTGCCGATCCATGAGCGCGTTCGCGCGCTCGACATCTTCAAGAATCGGAAATACGAGAAGACGACCTCGCGGGGGAAGGATGTCTACGACTTTCTGCACATTTTCGATGACCGAGTGTTGTTCCTCGTCCGTGAGACTACGGGTCACATCAGCAAACACGATGAACGTGGTCGGTCCCAAGCTGGATGATGCCTTAATCGGAGTCGCCGCCCCGGAGTTGTGAGCGGCTGCCTTAACGGCGGTATCCGGCCCCGCACCACACGCCAAAATCAAGAACGCGAACGCCGAGAGCGAACCTCGGCTCATCGCGTCCTCACCTCCGGCATCTGCTCTTCCACGAGTGAAGACGCTGACTCGCTCAATTGCCGCTCCGAAATTCCCAGAAGGCGCTTCACAGCGAACTGCGCCCTCTCGTGAAGACGGCGACCATTGTGAATTGTCTCCGGCACTAAACGTCCGCGCGTAAATCCCTGCTCATAAAGGTATTCGGCCGCAGCGGCCACATCTTCGGCAGGAACCTGGCGAGCCGCCTTGGCATCATTCTCGAGACTGCGCAGATTCGCGTCTGCAGCGAGACTCTCGTGATTTAGCTCGTCGGCAGCCATTTGTGACTTTTCCCAAGTGCTCTTAAGGGTTCGGTACCGAACCACGCTTTCAATGCGGCTCCAGCCAACTGACGCACAGATGCCGCCGATAATAGGCAACGTGAGGGTTAACAGGATGAACGATCTCGCCGCCTCTTTTTGCATCTTCTCCGTTAATGCGGTAACGTTGAGCGGCGTCCCTGAGGCGGCGGCCGCACGCTGTGCTTCATGCAGCGATTTGATTCCCGTACGCAGTTGCGCGAGCGAATAAAGATTCCAGATCACGAGCGTAATTAGACCAATCAAGAGAATTGTTGAGAGGACCCTCATCCAGACATGTCGCTGCAGCTTCGGCTTGAAGAAGAAGTCGGCTACGAATTTGAAAAAAAGCCCGAGCACAGCGATACCGATGGAGAAGGCAAGCGGTTCCCACATCGACTTCCAGCCTTGGAAGAGAGACGTGAGATCGGCAATCTGCGCGTAGTTTGTACGAATATCGAGACCGTCCGCGGCAAGCAGCGACAGCGGGAGATCAGCGATCCACAGCAGTAGCGCGACGAAGCAGTAGACAATGCCAAGCAGCACTGAGTAACTGCTTGGACTTCCGAGGCGCTCCGTATCGACATCTACGAAATGGACGTAGATGCGTGATACCTCGCCTTCTGCGCGCTGGGCACGAGCCTGCGCAAAGTTACGTTCCGCTCTCGCCCGTTCAACCTTTTGTTCGATCGCGAGCCGATGTTCGTCACACCAGCGTCGCGCTCGGAATTGGTAGACCTCATATGTATGAGGCACTCGCACGCCGAGACGCCCATCAGTCCAGCCGCGGCGATACTCCACTTCTCCGTAAGTCATCGGTAACGGCTCGCCCGAACTGTGATCGTAACGCTCGTTACTGTCGATCCCGACAATCGGCCAATTGTTTGTATCGCTCATTTTCTGTCTTCTCCTGAATCCGGTGGCAACGCAGGCGGCCGCGTGCCGGGGCGTGAATTTGGCGTTCGCTGGCCATTCCACGACCGAACGCTTTGTCGAAGTGGCGCCGACGACGCGGCCTGGCCGCGAATGCGCAGCCACAATTCATTCGCCCCCTTGTCTGCCCTCGCGATCCACTCCTCGTCCTCGGCATTGAACTCGTCGATCCGGCCGAGCATGTCGGAAAGGTCGTTTCGGATTTGTTCGTGCCGCTCTCGGCTCGTCGCCTGCTCGAGTTCCTCGACTTTTTTGTCGGCCGCGCGTTTCGCAATTTCCAGATGCGCTTTCTGTCGCGTGAATCGATCTAGTTCCTCGAGAATCTCCGGTGCGATCTCGCTATCCATGATCTCGAATTGTTTCTGCGGTGGCTCGTGGCCGTTAGTGCGGACGCTCGTGAACCAGTGCGCTGGCGTCAGCCAGTAACGGACAACCTTCAACTTTGGCGGAGGCGGTGCGTACAGCGGGATGAATCCCAGACTCAGCCTAGCTGCAATGTTCTCGAGATGCTGCCGATCGCGCGCATAGCGTACAGCGAGCTCAGTACTTTGTTGCAGGAAAGCACCGGTGAATTTCGGCCGCTCCGGGCCGAATTGCTCGCTGAAAATTTGAGCGTTGATCGTGTCCAGCTCTTCCTGTGCCTTCTCCGCGTCTTTGTAGATGCCGTGATAGATCAAACCGTAGGCCAGCGACAGAGAGCCGAGAAGCATAAACAACATCCATGCACTCCAGCGCTTGTCATTCGCGATGACAGCGGCTAACGCAACAGCGAAAACGATTGCGCCAGGTGCCAGGACCATTTCCCACGAACGACGGAAGGTGGGACCACTCTCTCGCGGCTCGATGACCTTGATGATGTACATCATCATCACGGCAGTAGCCATCATCGCGATGGTACTGCCGATCGCGGTGTCCGCGGCCGAAGAGATGAATGAACGGAAGATGTCGTCCTTAACCTGCCCGGCTGCGACGAACGCGACGGCCATGCAGCCAATTAGAGCGTAAGGAACGAGCGCGAACAGACGCACAAATGAGCGACGAGTAATGGCCGGCTGTCCGATCGGATTGGCTCGCTCACGCTGGCGCCAGCGCCAGCGCGGATCGAGGCGATAGATCAATTTGTCGACGGCATAGGTAGTCACGAGCAGCAGCGCCAGTCCTATGAGGAACAGCAGCATGAGGGGCCAGAAACGCTGGAACCAGACCCATGGAGTATCGGCGAAACTGCGCGCGGTTTCGATAATCCAGTCGAGCGAGAAGTTCTCACCGGCGATGAGCTGCGCGAACACTGCCCCGGTTGCAGGAACCGATGCATAGCCGATCCACACCAGGTACCCGGCCACCGTGCGTGTGATGAGATTCTTGTTGAATGTCGCCGCTCGCGTTTGCGTTGCCTCAGCTAATTTCCGGGCATACTCCGCATCCTGTCTGAGAGCGCCGGCTCGTCTTTCGCGATCGCTCGCAGAGTCCTCCCATTGTTTCTTCCGCTCGACGTAATCGCCGAGCGCCGCGCGTTCGAGCTGTTCTTGTGCCTTCACCCGCTCCTCTTCGAGCTTCTGGATCTGCTCGGCTACGCGCTGCTTGGCTGCTGCGATTCTGCGATTGATCAAATCGCGGCGCCGTTTTGCTTCGGAAATCTCGACATCATCGATCTCCTTCTGAAGCGTACCTGCATCTCTTCGATGCACTTCCAGGTCCCGCAGCAGTTGCACACGCTCCTGCAATCGCAACTGGCAGAGCTCCACCTCATGCAACAGCCTCGCGCGTTTGCCATCGCCACGAGCGCGAATGGCGCTTTCAATGTCCGCCTGCAACGCATCAACCCAATCGCTCAGCCATGCTTCTTCGGCCGAGGGATCTTCGCTGAACGTTTCGAGAACAGTCGTCACGTCCATCACGTCTGCGAACGTCGCGATGGAAGTCTCGTTGCGCGATAACAGCTCGAGTGCCGACGCAGCCGCCTGCTCGATCGGCACGTCTTCGGTGTCCATGAGCTACTCCTTAGACGTGTACACGCACGTAATTTTTCTGATGATTCTCAAACCCAGCACTTATGGAGTGACGCCGCGTGGGAATTCCCTACCCACTTGTTAGGGAAGCGTGGGCCGCTGCGGTCGAAGGACGCGGTCCGGCATATTTCAGTCGGCGGGTCGAAGCGGCCAAACGAAGCCGTACAATGAACGCGTGAGTAGTACATCGGTCGTCCCGATCAAGTCGGAAGCCGCTCGTCCGCGCATGTCGTGGGAAGAGCTCGCCGCGTACTTGATCATCGGTGCGGGGACGTTGTTCATCCTGTACCGGCATCTCGTCGGCGCGCTGGTGTTCGGGCTGACGCTGTTCGTGATTCTCGATCGCCTCTCGAAGCGTTTTCACGGACGGATGTCGCGCGGGATCGTGCGGCCGCTCGCGCTGCTCATCGTCGCGACGGCAACCGGCGCGCTCGTCACCGCGTTCGTCGCGCTGATGATCCTGATGCTGCGCCGCGGCGCGGGCAGTGTGCCGGCGATGATGGAGCAGATGGCGGACATCCTCGGCTCGATGCGTCTCTGGTTCGGGGGATTGGGACGCGAGGTGATCCCCGAGGTCATGACCGATGCGGAGGATTTCAAACTGCTGGCCATGGGATGGCTGAAGGCGCACGCGCAGACCCTGCGCGCGGGCGGCCTCTGGATCGGCATCGGCATCGTGCACATGATCATGGGCGGCCTCCTCGCGCTGCTCGTCTTCTTCCGCCACGCAACGAAGCACGACGGAAAAGAGCGCGGGCCGCTCGCGAGTCATCTGATTGAAAAAGTAAAACACCTCACCGATGCGTTCGTGAAAATCGCCTCGGCGCAGCTCAAGATCTCCGCCGTCAACACGTCGCTCACCGGCCTTTACCTCCTCGTCGTGCTGCCGCTCTTCGGCATCCACATCCCGTTCGCCACGACGCTGATCGTGATCACGTTTCTGTGCGGCCTCATCCCCGTTCTCGGCAACCTCATCTCCAACGCCGTGGTCACGGTCCTGTCGCTGGGCGTCTCCGTGCCGACGGCGATCGCGTCGCTGACGTTTCTCGTCGTCATCCACAAACTCGAGTACCTCATCAACTCGCGCATCGTCGGCGGCGAGACCGACTCGCAGGCCTGGGAGATCCTCCTGGCAATTCTCGTCGGCGAGGCCGCGTTCGGTGTGAGCGGAGTGATCATGGCCCCGATCGCGTACGCGTTCGTCAAACGCGAGCTCCGCGAGTGGGGACTCGTGTAGGAAAGCAGAAAGCAGAAAGCAAAAGCAGAAAGAAGAAGGCCAAGGCTGCGTTTCTGATTTCTGCTTTTTGCTTTCTGATTTCTGCTTTTTCATGGCGCATAATTACGGGACGAGGTCCGACATGCTCAAACGATGGGTGGTGGTAGTCGCGGCGGCTGCCGCGCCGATGCTCGCGCACGCGCAGAGCGCGCTCATGCTGGCCGGCGGTGTTTACGAAGACCGGCCGTCGCTCGCGTTGCGCACCGATCTCGTGCTCCCGCTCGGCGGCGTTACCGTGAAGCTCTATCGCGACGGCGGCGATCACGCGCCTTCCGCGGATGACGTTCTCGTCGCATCGACGAAGACCAAAGCCGACGGCCTTTACGTGTTCCGCGCGGACCGCGGCGACTACTGGGTCGCCATTGACTCGCGCAGCATCCGCGCGGGCGCGTGGCCGGAGCAGACGTTCGGTCCGGCCGGCGCACTCTGCGCGCGTCCCGATGGAACGACCGTCACGATTCAAGCGGAAGGACCTTGCTTCGGCGGGCGCACCGCCGGGTCCGATGACGCGACGGCGCTCGCGACGTCCGAGCACGTCGCCGGCGTGAAGCTCGACGCTCCGCAGTCGAATGTCGACTTCGCGTTCAGCTTCGACGCCGTCACGTCCGCCATCGACGGCGAAAACATCCAGGGATCGTTCCGCCAGTTCGTCGTCAACGCCAACAATGTTCCCGGCCCGAATCGCATGCGCTTCGTGCCGCTCCTGCCCGCGGCCCAACAGCGCGATCCGATCATGGGCGTGCCGCAGCGCTGGTGGATGATCACGTTCAACACGCCGCTGCCGGAGCTGAAAGATCAGGACACGCTGATCGACGGCGTCGCGCGCAACTATCTCTCGCCCGCCTCCGCGACGAACGTTCATCCCGGACGCGTCGGCGACAGTGCGACGATCGAGCCGGAAGATCTTGCGGCCGATCGCCTGCAGAAGCCGGAGCTCGAGCTCGTCGTCAGCGGCGCGGAGGGAATCGTCTGCGCGTCGCGCTGCGCGATGCGCGACTTCGCCGTGCGCGGCGCCGCGAGTACCGTCGTGCTGCGCGCCGACGCGCGTCTCGAGCACGTGCTCATCGGCGCGTCGCCCGATGCGCTTCCGGCCGTGCAGCGCAGCAACGTCGGCATGCAGATCGAGAACGGACTGACGATCGCGCATCTCGTGCTCGTCACCGCTCAATCGAACGTCGGCATCGCCGTCGGTCCGAACGGACGCTTCCAGGGCGATCATCTCGACGTGTCGCGCTGCGGCGAGCCGACGAGCGGCGGCGGCCTCGCGCTGCTCTCGAACGGATCGGAGATTCACTCGTCGGTCTTCAACGAGAATCGCGGCGCCGGCATCGTCATCGGCCAGCCCGACGGCAGCCGTCCGGTGAGCGGCAACGTCATCGACGGCACGACCATCAGCGGCAACCAGGCCGGCGTCGTCCTCTCGCCCGGCGTCACGCGCAACACCGTCACGCGCAACGACATCATGTGGAACCGCCTCGGCGGCGTCACGGTCACGCCCTTCAACGACAACAGCGCGCCGCGCGAGAATCGCCTGAGTGCGAATCGCTACGACGAAAACGGACTGCGTCCGATCATCCTCAATCTGCGAAGCGACCCAAACATCCTCGCGCGCGCGTCCGCCTCCTGCGACCACATCACCACCGCCGCAAACCTCGGCATCTCCCCGCCGGTGATCACCAGCGCGCAAGTCGACGGCGACGAGAACAGCGTCAATGCGCGGGTCACGATTCGCGGACGTGCGTGCCCCGGCGAAGTCGTCGAGCTGTACCAGTCGTTCGCTACATCGTCCGTGCGCGAAAAGGTAGCCGAGATGCCGCGCATTCGCGGAGTGAAGACGGAGCGCGAGACCATCACGACGCAGGAGCGCGACGTCGCGCTGCCGTCGATCGGCGAGTTCAACTACATCGGCTCCGCCAACACCGCCAGCGACGGCACGTTCGAGGCGACGTTCCCGTTCAACATCGTGAAGCGCACCGAAGCGTCGGGCGAAGACGTCGACCGCGACACCGACATCTGGGCCCACGACGTGTTGCGCGCGGCAACACCAACCGAGCGCGCATTCTCCGCGGTCGCCATCGACGCGGCCGGCAACACGTCGGAGATGAGCGTGCGGCGGCAGGTGGAAAAGCAGGTCGCGACGAATAAGTGACGACGCAGTCGTCATCCTGAGCAACTTTGTGGTGACCGCTGCCCGCAGCGGTCACAGCGCCGCCTCACGGCCGCGCCAGCGGCGCGTAGCGCCGCCGCGACCGCTGAGGGCAGCGGTCGCCACAAAGTTGCTCAGGATGACGGTGCGGATCGTTCGATCTTCGCGGCCAGCACGAAGTCGCTCCGCGTCAGCCCGTCGACCTTGTGCGTCCAGATCGTGATGCGCACTTTGCCCCACGCCAGATGGATATCGGGATGATGTCCCTCTTCCTCGGCGATCGCGCCGACGCGGTTGGTGAACTCCAGTGCGGACGCGAAGTCCGGAAAGGTGAACTCCTTCTCGAGATGATGTTCGTCGACGACGTTCCATCCGCCGCCGAGGTCGTGTTGCAGCGAGCGCAGCTCTTCGCCTTGCAGCGCGGGCACTCCGCCGCGGCACGGTACGCATTTTTCAGCAGCAAGATCGGGCATGTCGCTTCTCCTTTGCGCGGCGTAGCGCGCGAATGCCTGCGGATCAACGCGATGACGAAACGCTTCCCTTCCATCGATCACGATTACCGGCACGTCGTTCGTGTAACGCCGCTGCAGCTCGGGATCGCGGTCGATGTCGATCTCGGTGACGTGCGCGCGGACGCCCGACATGCGAATGGCCGCCTTCGCTTCGTCGCACAGATGGCAGCTTGATCTGGTGTAGAGGATCACGTGCATGATGGCAGTTCGCTTGCTATGTGATTTTCCGAAGGCGTACAGAAGATTGTCGAATCCTAATAAAAAAATCCTGGTCGTGGACGACGACGATTCGATCCGGCTGATGGTCGAGCGCGTGTTGCGGCGGGAAAAATTCGAAGTCGACTCCGCGCGCGACGGCCACGAGGCAATCGAGAAGCTCGCGCACAACGAGTACGGAATGGTCCTGCTTGACCTGATGATGCCGCGCGTTGACGGCCACGGGGTGATTCAATACCTCGAGCATGAGCGCAACGCGCCGAAGCCGTGGGTCATCGTGATGACGGCCAACCTGCAGAGCGCGACCGCGACCACTGCCGCGAAGCCGGTCTTCCGCGTGCTCTCCAAGCCGTTCGATATCGAGCAGTTGGTCACGCACGTTTACGACGCGCACGAAGTCCAATGACGGGCGTCACTTGCGCGCGCGGCGGAACAGCCGCACCAGGCCGCGCGCCCCGCGATAGACGTACAGCCACGGCAGCGCGAAACGGCTGCGTGTGTGAAACGTCTGCTGCATGAAGTCGCGCGGCGGAAACGCGAGCTGCCGCAATCGCTCCACGCGCGCGCGCCACGGCAGAGCGCGCAGGTCGGCGAGCATCGCGCGGCCGTACGTGATCTCGCGATCGAGATAGACGCGCGACGGCTCGTCGCGCTCAATTTCTTCCCGCGACAGAAAATCCTCCGCGCGATCGTGCGCCGCGCGTCCGCACCATTCGTCCGCCAGCTCGATCGAGCGGATGCAGACGCCGGCGACGCGACGGTCGGCGGCGAGCCGCCAGAAACGCTCGTGCTCGTCGCGCGACATGCGGTCGCGCAAGAGCGCGATGTCGAAGAGCCAGATCAGGCGATCGCTGTCGTGATGATGCGCGACGCGATGGATGCACGCGAGCAGCAGCGCGTCGACGTGCGAGAGAGCGAGGGCGTCGATCGTTGGTACGTTGACCGCGCGCGCGCACAGCTCGTCGAAGCGCAGCGTCTCCGCGAAGAGCGCGGTGTTGGTGATGTCCCAGTGCACGTCGTACGCATGCTCGAGACCGTAGGCGTCGAGCCGCGAAAACAGCGCCTGCCGCACGCCGTGCTCGTCGCCGCTCGTCATTCGTTCCGCGAATCCGAGCTCGAGCAAAACCTCACGCGTCGTTTCGATTGCATCGCGAGAGATCAGTAGATCCGTGTCGCCGCGCGGGCGCAGCTCCGGCGCGGGATAGAGGTCGTACGCGAGCGGCGTTCCTTTCATGAGAAGCGGAACAACGTCGCGCGATGCGAGCGCAGGGAGCACCGCGTGCAGGTCTTCGAGCCGCATCGCTTCGAGCACGGCCGCGTGCATTGCCTGTTCTCTCAGCCGCGGGACGCGCGCGATGGAGTAGACGAGCGGTGCGACGCCGTGCAGCGTGAGCGCGCGCGCTTCTTCGTCGGTGAGGTCGGGCCACTCCACGGCTTCGCCGGCGAGCGCACGGCGCACCGGCGCGGCGATGCGCTCCGGAATGATCGGCGTCTCCACGATGAAAGCGAACTTACTACAATCAACACTTGTTCCTCCGACGCGCGATCGCGCTCTCGCTGTGCGTCATCGCCGGCGCCGCCGTCGCGCTCGTCCTGATGCCGCGCATCGCGCGCGTCTCGCCTGACGACACCGCGCGTCTCTGCACCATCCTCGACGCGCTCCACTCCGATCGCACTCCCCCGCTCGTCCTGTTCGGCGACAGCGTCGGCCTCTTCGGCGTCGACACGCGGCAACTCGGCGGCTCGAATCTCTGCTCGCCGGCGCAGACGATCGGCGAAGGATTTCTTCTGCAGCAGGAGTTGCCGCCGAACGTGAACGTCGTCGTCCATCTCGTCACGCCGTCGATGCTCGACCGCAATGACGCGGTCGATCCCGATCACTACAACGCGATGCGTCTGTGCGGCTACACGCCTCACGTGGAAACGCGCGCCGTGATTGCGCGCGTGTTTCGATTCGATCTCGACCCGCATCCGCTCCGCGACCGCTGGTACGGCCGCCGTCACGTGCGCGCCGCGATCGAGGGATTCGCGCGCGATGTGCTGCGCGGACATCGCCCCGGCGGATGGCTGCCCGAACAACGGTTCGCCGATCTCGCCGGCGCGCAATTCACGATGAGCGCGTCGCAGGTGCAGATGCTGCGCGAGTGCGCTGCGCGTGCGCGGCGACGCTACCTTGTCGTGCTCGCGCCGGTCCATCCGCGACTGCACGCGCGCGTCGCTTGTCCATCCGGCATCGACTGCGTCGATTTGACGCGCCTGCTTTCGGAGCGGGAATTTCTCGATCCCATGCACGCGAATCCCGATGGCGCGCGCAAGCTGACGGCCGCGATCCGCGACGCGCTCGCGGCCCGCCGTTTGCTATTGAGAGAGTGAGGTTTTCGAGGCCCGATGTCACCGATCGCTCTCATCGCTCTCTTCCTTTTGATGGCCGTAGCGCTGGCGCTTTCGATCGCGCTGGCCTACCTGCCGATGCGCCTGCTGGTCGGACAAATGGCGCGCAACGTCCGCGAGTTCATCCAGCGGCAACGCGACCGCCGCCGCACCGAGCGCGACACGCCTGACCGGCGCCACACGTAGTTGGCCTCCTGGCCTCCTGGCCTCTAAGCCTCCTGGAGAACCGTTTTCCGGAGACTCGGAGCCTTGGAGGCCAGGAGGCTGGGAGGCCAGGAGGCTGAGAGGTCACAACGCCTTCGCGATCGTCTGCTCGAGCTCCGGATCGTTCTTCGGAATCGGGCCGTAGTGTTTCCAGAGGATCTTGCCGGTGCGGTCGAGCAGGACCGTCGTCGGCAGCACGCCGGTGTCGAGGATCGACGCGATTTTTCCTTCCGGATCGAGCGCGACCGGGAACGTCATCTTCTGCTCGGCGACGAATTGCTTCACGAGCTCGGCCGAGGAGTCGTCGACGCTGACGCCGAGGACTTCGAAGTTCTTCGCTTTCAGTTTGTCGTGCAGCGCCTGCAGCTCCGGGATCTCCTCGCGGCACGGCGCGCACCACGTGGCCCAGACGTTCACCAGCAGGACTTTGTCGCGCTTGCTGGCGAGCTCGAACTTCGAGCCGTCGAGCCACATCGCCGAATACTCCGGCATCGTCGCGCCGACGTCGGTGCCTGTCGCAGTCTGCGCGGGCGCAGATTTCTTTGGCGCTTCCGCGGATGTCGTCGCGACAGTGTTCTCCCGCGCTTTGCAGGCGGCGAGCACGACAATCAGTGAGAGAAGGAGAGAGAGTTTCCTCATGGCAGTTTGATGGTCTTGAAGTGGACGCGATCGTCCGCGGCCCACACGACGCCGACATTCTCCTTCGAAACCGCGATGCGCGGAAATCCGCGCGCGTCGCCGAGCTCCACCGGCGTACTCATGTGGGTGCCGCTGCCCTCAGCGGCACCGCGACCGCTGAGGGCAGCGGTCGCCACATTCACGCGTCGCGCGAACGCGATCGACTTGTCGCCGCGCACTTCGACCCACGTCACGACCGCCGACGCGTCGGAAAGCAGCACGACGTCGACGTGTCCGGATGCCTTGTTCGCGTCGACGCGCAGCGGCGCGCTGAATGTCGCGCCGGTATCGCTCGAGAACGCGGCATACACGCGCGGCTCGTCGTTCGCCGCGGTGAACCACGCGATCGCGACGCGCTTGCCGCTCGCATCGAGCTGCGGACCGTTCACCGGACAGCCGGCGATCTTCCAACCATCCGCGTGAATCAACTTCGGCGATGTCCAGCCCGACTTCGTGCGGCGCACGATGGCGATGTCGCGTAGTTCGTCCGCCGAGCGGTCGCGATACGCCACGATCGGACCGTCGCTCGTCATCGCCATCGCCGTCTGGCAGCAGTCACACACGCGTTTGTCGATTGCGACGTCGTTCGCAAACGGGAACGCGGCGTAGTGCAGCTCCATGTCGCCCTCCCCTTCCACGCCGCCTTTCAGTCCGCGTCCGTCGAGCCAGATCGCGTCACCGTTCGCATCGAGCGACACGAACCCGAACTCCGACACCATCGCCGGATGCGGCGTCTTCGCCGCGCTCCACGTCGCGCCGCCGTCCGTCGAGCGCGCAGCGTGAATCATCGAGCCGTGTCCGTTCTTCGTCAGCCACGATGTCATCATCGTTTTGCCGTTGACCGCGATCGACGGGAAGTCGGCGCGATTGACGAGCAGATTTCCTTTCGCGATCTCGCGCGGCGACGAGACTTTGTCATCGCGAATCGAGACGAAGCGGAACGAGTTGCCGTCGATGTAGCTGACGACGAATCCGCCGGAGCCGTCACCGGCGATGTTCGGCACCGCGCCTTTGAACTCGGCCGCATTCAATCCGACTGCAGCGATGAGACAGCAGAGCAATCGCCTCACAGTCCCTCTCCCGGTTTCGTCGGCTCCATCAGCAGCGCGTCGTTGACGCGATTGAAGTAGTTGAACAGTCCGGCCATCGCCGAGATCTCCACGATCTCTCCTTCGTCGTAGTGCGCGCGCAATCGCGCGAACAGCGCTTCGTCGATCGCGTGCGCATCGATCGTCAACTGCTTCGCGTATGCCAGCGCCGCTTTCTCCGCGTCGCTGAACGGTCCGCTCTCGAACTCCATCAGCGCCGCGCACTGCTCGTCCGTCGCTCCGTGCCGCGCAGCCTGCGCGGTGTGCGAGCGGTTTCAATACTCGCAGCCGTTGATGCGCGATACCAGCGTCGCCACGAACTCCTTCGTCCGCACCGGAACGGTTCCCGTGTTCGTGACCGCGTTCATGTGCGCGATCATCGTTTTCAGGATCTCCGGCCGGTGCGCATAGACGCGGAACATGTTCGGCACGTTGCCGCGCTGCTTGCCGACGTTGGTGTACAGCTCTTTCACGTCGGTCGTGACTTCGTCTTTAGTCAACTTCGTCAGTCGTGCCATAGCAAAAGCTCAAAGGTAAAAGGTAAAAGGTAAAAGGGTAAAGGTAAAAGTCGAAAATTTCCCGCGTCATCCTGAGTCGGCGAAGCGCGACGAAGGATCTCAAACTACGAAGAGCCTGCAATTTCGAGATCCTTCGGCGTCGATGCGCCTCAGGATGACGACGGATTCTACTTTTACCTTTTGCCCTTTTGCCTTTCGCCTAAAAAACAAAACGCCCCGCACGACGGCGGGGCGTTGCAGAAACCGGTCGAGTGAAAACTTACTCTTCGGTTTCGGTCTTGCCCTTCTTGATGACTTCCGGCTCCGCCGCCGTCGCGGCCGCAGCCTCGGCCGGCGCCGCCTCGGTGACTTCCGCGCGCGCATGCGTTACGCCGACGACCACCCGCTCCGGATCGTCCATCACCTTCGCGCCCTCAGGGACCTGGAGGTCCTTGATGCGGTAGTAGTCGTGATGTCCGAGGGGCGTGATGTCGACTTCGATGGCATCAGGGATCGCGTTCGGGAGACACTCGATGTGAACCTCGCGCAGCTGGAAGTCGAGGAGACCGCCTTCCTTCACGCCGATCGCCGTTCCGTTCAGATGGATCGGCACGGTCACGCGGACCTTCTCATCCATGACCACGCGCACGAAATCGACGTGCATCATCTTGCGCGATATCGGATCGATCGTCACTTCCTTGATCATCGCGTGGCGCTGCTGATCGGTGCCCTTCATCTGGAGCAGGAACACCGAGCGGATGCCGTGATCGCTCTTCTGGATCAGCTCTGAGATCGACTTGCGGTCGACCGTGATCGCCACCGGCTCGCGATGCCCGCCATATACGACCGCCGGCACGCGGCCTTCCCGGCGAAGCTTCTTCGCCACTTCCTTGCCGGTCGCCTCCCGGCGTTCCACTTCCAACGTCACCTCAGCCATGGTGCAGACTCCTTTGTGCGAAGCGCGTAAATGTCTGAGATTGCGGTGTTATTCCCTCGCGCTGCGCGCGATGGCGGCTGCGCTGATGGCAGGTGGCGGATGGCGGAGAACCGAAGTGCGACGTTCGCCATCTGCCGTCAGCTATCCGCCATCAGCGCAGCCGCCCTCCGCCATCAGCGCAGCCGCGCTCACATCTCAAACAGCGAGCTCACCGAATCCTCATCATGAATCCGCTTGATCGCCTCCGCCAGGAGCGACGCGATCGAGAGCGTCATCAGCTTCGAGCAGTCCATCTCCTTCTCCTCGGTCGGGATGCTGTTGGTGGCGATGACCTGCATCAGCTCGGAGCTGTTGATGCGTTGGATGGCGGGGCCGGAGAGGACGGGATGGGTGCAGGCGGCGGAGATCGACTTCGCGCCCTGGGCGAACAGCGCCTGCACGGAGTGGATGAGCGTGCCGGCGGTATCGATGATGTCGTCGACGATGTAGACGTCGCGTCCCGACACGTCGCCGATGATGTTCATCACCTCGGTTTGATTCGCGGCGATGCGCCGCTTGTCGATGATGGCCAGCGATGCGCCGAGGCGTTTTGCGTAGGCGCGCGCGCGCTCGACGCCGCCGGCGTCGGGCGAGACGATCGTCAGGTTGCTGGTCTCGATCGTCTTGAGCAGATGTCCGACGATGACCGGCGCGGCGAACAAGTGATCGACCGGGATGTTGAAGAATCCCTGGATCTGCGCCGCGTGCAGGTCGAGCGTGAGCACGCGATCCGCGCCGGCGTGTCCGATCAGATCCGCGGCGAGCTTCGCCGTGATCGGCACGCGCGGCTTGTTCTTGCGGTCCTGCCGCGCGTATCCGTAATACGGAATCACCGCGGTGATGCGCCGCGCCGACGAGCGCTTGAACGCATCGAGCATGATCAGCAGCTCGACGAGAAAATCGTTCACCGACGGCGGACAGGTCGGCTGCACGATGAACACGTCCGCGCCGCGCACGTTCTCGTCGATCTGCACGTAATGCTCGCCGTCGGAGAAGCTGTAGAGCGTGATGTGTCCCTGCTCGATGCCGAGGTTCGCGCAGATTTCCTCGGTCAGCGCAGGATGCGAGCGGCCGGAAAAAACTTTCAGCGCGGGCAAGGCGGGGGGATTATATCGATCACATGAGAAAGCGTTCACGGAAGTCGAAGGGCGAAATGCGCCCCGTTGCTCTGCGCAAGCACGTTGGACGGCCTTCACCGGACGAGATTACACAGGCGATCAATGCCGTAGTCGAGCAACTTGGTGACGACCAGGACGACCAGTTGGATTTTTTTGTGAAAGAGGCAGCCAGACGAACTCTGGAGAAAATAGAGTGGTGATTTCGCAGAGTGAGATGTTGCCGGCGGACCATGCTCGCCGGCCGGTCGTCGTGGTTCAGAGCGATGCGTTCAATCGAAGCAAATTGGCGACGGTGATTTGCATACCACTCACGGAGCTCATCTTCGCCGGAATCGACATCGTGCTGGGCCGTTAGATGGATGCCCTATCCCGCGCCATCCTCGAATCCGCGAGCGATCCCACGTGGATCATGACCCGCGATCTCGTGGTCACGGCGTTCAATGCTCCGTTCGCCGCGATCTGCGAACGGGTCACGAATGTTGCGCCGGAGGCGCCGGTCGCGCTCGACGCGCTCGTGCACGAGCCGGAGGCGAACGCGTGGTGGCGCGACGTCTGCGCGCGCGTCTTCACGGGACGGCACGTCACGGCGGACCGGCGGCCGTTCCTCGACGGGTCAAAACGGTACTTCACGATTTCCGGCATGCCGGTATTATGTGACGATGAAGTCGTGCAGGCTGTGTTCGCGGCGCGCGACGTCACGGAACGGAGCCGCGCCGACCCGGAAGAGCTGTTCGACCTGGCGGTCACGCGCATTCTCACCGAGGCGAAGCCGCTGGAGGCGGTGCTCGGCGACGTGCTCGAGTTCGTGTGCGAGTCGGATGGATGGGACTGCGCGGTGATCTGGCTGATCGAACCCGACGGACAACACCTCGCGCCTTCGGTGATCTGGACGCGGCCCGACATCGACGCCGGCTCGTTTCGCGAGCGCGTGAACGAGCTTCGCTTCGCGCGCGGACGCGGCATCCCCGGCAAGGCGTGGTCGCGCGAAGGACCGTTCTGGGTCCCCGATCTCATGGACGAAACGGGGTTCCTTCGCCGCGAAGTCGCTGCGCTTTCCGGGTTGCACGCGGCCGCCGCGGTGCCGCTGTATGACTCAGAGCGCGTCGTCGGCGTGCTGGAAATGGCGACGCGCGCGGTCCGTCCGATCAGCGACCGGCGGCAGCAGGCGTTGGGCCGTGCCGGAAAAACACTCGGCCGTCTCATCGCCCGGCGCCAGCTGCAGCAGATCGTCGAAAAGAAAAGCTACGAGTGGACGCAGACGTTCGACGCGATCGCGCTGCCGATCTTCATCACGCGGATGGACGGCACGATCATGCGCGTCAATCGCGCCGCGCGCGATCTCGTCGGCGGCGAGTTCAAGGACGTTCTCGGACGCAACATCGCCGTCAGCGGCGACGAGCCGTGGAAGACGCTCGCCGACACCGTGACATCGGTCAGCGACAGCCGCACGCCGTGCACTGCGCAAATCGCGGAACACGATCGCTACTGGGACGTGAACGGCGCGTGGTATCACTCGACGTTCGATGGCGAAGACCGCGTGATCATCGCGATGCGCGATACGACCGATCTCGTGCGCCTCGCGGAATCCGTCCGCCGCGGCGAAAAGCTCGCAGCCCTCGGAGAGCTCGTCGGCGGCGTCGCACACGAAGTGCGCAATCCGATTTTCGGCATCGGCATCACCATCGACACGCTGCAGCAGATGCTGCCCGACCGTCCCGACATCAACGAGCTCGCGGAGGTTTTGCGCAACTGGCTCGGGCGGCTGAATCGCCTGATGGAGAATCTGCTGGCGTACGGAAAGAGCTGGACGCTGAGCCTCGAAGAAGGATCGCTGGACAGCGTGTTGCGCGTCGTCGTCGACGAATGCCGGCAGATCGCCGCGCAGTCGAGCGTGCACATCGATGCCGAGATCGAATCCGATCTCGTGATGCTGCTGGATGCGCATCGCCTCGGCCACGCCTTCGAGAACCTCATCATCAACGCGATTCAGCATTCGAGCATGCAGCAGCGCGTGCAGGTCGCCGCGCGCCGCGACGGCGGCTTCGTCACCTTCGCGGTCCGCGATCACGGTCCGGGCTTCAATCCCGCCGACCTGCATCGCATCTTCGAGCCTTTCTTCACCAAGCGCCGCGGCGGCACCGGATTAGGGCTGTCGATTGCCCAGCGCGTCGTGGATGAGCACGGTGGCATCATCACTGCAGGGAACTCGCCCGACGGCGGAGCCGTCATCACGGTCCGCTTCCCGGTCTTCTCGTTATGATGGAAAGAGCTTTGATGTCGAATCGTCCCGACCGCATTCTCATCGTGGATGACGAAGAGTTGATCGTCCTCACGATGCGGAAGTACTTCGAAGGCCTCGGCTATCGCGTCGATGCCGCTCACGAGCTCGAAGAGGCGCAGGCGCTGCTCGCGAATCGCCGCTACGATCTCGTGATCTGCGACCTGCGATTGACCGGCATCGGCGGCGTCGAAGGATTGCAGATCGTTGCCGACATTCACCAGCGCTGCGCGAACACGCGCGTCGTACTGCTCAGCGCATTCGGCACGCCGGAGATCGAGCGCGAGTCGTACAACCGCGGCGCCGACGCGTTTCTGCACAAGCCGAAGTCGATGATGGAGATTGCCAGTGTCGCAATGAACCTGCTGGATCAAGGGTAGCCGTTCCGGTGACTGGCGAGAGCGCGCTCAACCGGATTCTGCAACCTGGCGGAATTACGCCGGTGTATCAGCCGGTGGTGCGCTCAAAAAACGGCACGGTGGAAACCTTCGGACTCGAGTGCCTCTCGCGCGGACCGAAGGGATCGAACTTCGAGCAGGCGGACGTGTTGTTTGAATACGTCCGGCTCAAACGCGAAGAATCGCTGGTCGATCGCGCCTGCATCTCCGAAGCATTACGCGGTGCGCGCATGCTCCCGGGTGCGCTGCGCCTCGGCATCAACGTTCATGCGTCGACGCTCGGACGCGACCACGGTTTCATCAACTTCCTGCGCAAGACCGTCGAAGCGGCGCAGATCGACGTCCGGCGATTGACCGTCGAGATCGTCGAGCACGCGCCGCCGTGGGACGGCGTCAGTTTTCTCGCCGCGATCGAACAGCTGCGCAAGTTAGGCGCGCAGATCGCCGTCGACGACGTCGGCCTCGGCCAATCGAATTTCAAGATGCTGCTCGACGTCAGCCCCGACTATCTGAAGCTCGATCGCTATTTCGTTGACGGCTGCGCAATCGATCCGCGGCGCCGCTCGGTGATCGGCGCGATCCGCCAGCTCGCTGCCGACTCGCACGCGCACCTGATCGCCGAGGGAGTGGAGAAGCCGGAAGACGCGCAGTGCTTGCAGAGCCTCGGCGTCACGCTGATGCAGGGCTTCCTCTACTCCAAGCCACTCACGCTGGACGCGGTGCGCGAGTATCTCGCGGCGTGAGCCGCCCCTCACTATGTGGCGACCGCTGCCCTCAGCGGTCGCGGCGGCGCCAAACGCCGCCGTCGCCGCCATGGCCGCGCTGTGACCGCTGAGGGCAGCGGTCACCACAAACCAACAGCACTTACGCCTGTTCGTCGTTCGTTGCCCTTTTCCCCGCTTGCGGGGAGAAGGTGGCCGAAGGGCGGATGAGGGGCGCTTCCGCCACGATCCATCGCGCGCGTCCCTGCCGCTTTGCTTCGTAAAGCGCTTGATCTGCTCGACGCCGCAACGATTCCAGCGAGTCGCCGGCGTGTGCGCTCGCGATTCCGGACGACACCGTGAACGGATAATCGGCGCCGTCGTAGCGGAACGGCGTGCGGGCGATGCGCGCGTAGATCGCGCGGACGACGTCGAGCGCAGCGCTCGCAGCTGCCGGCGGGAAGAAGACCGCGAACTCGTCGCCGCCGAGGCGGGCGAAGAGCTCGCCGGCGCGCAGCTCGGAGCGGACGAGGTTGGCGAACGTGATGAGCGCGACGTCGCCGGCGGCGTGACCGCGTTCGTCGTTGATGGTCTTGAAGTGATCGACGTCGAGCAGCGCCAGCGTGCCGCCGTCCACGAGCTGCGGCTCGACCGCGTCCTGAAAGTGGCGCATGTTGTACACGCCCGTCAGCGCGTCGTGCATCGCGAGGTGGCGCAGCTCTTCCTCGTCGGAGACGTTATGCAGCGTGAGAATCGTCGACGTCTCGGCTTCGCCCGCGAAGCGGAAGGGATTCGCGCTCGCGTCGTACGGCTGCCCGGCGATCTCGATGCGCCGCTCGTCGAAGCGGCCTAACGTTCGCCACCAGTCGCCTTCGAGATTCGGGAAGCGAAGCGCCGAACCGATCGCCATTCCGAAATAGAGATCGCCGAAGAGCTCCTCCGCCGCGCGGTTGACGTAGAGCAGCGTTTGTTCGGAGCTGATGATCAGCAGCGGATCCGGCACCGCGTCGAACGCGGCCTTCAGGTAATGCTGCTCCGTCACGTCCTCGAGCACGACGTACGCATACGCGCCGCCTTCGTGCGCGACCGAGTAACAGCGCACGTTCGCGATGCGCGCCGCGCCGTCGACGTAGTACACCGCGTACCAAGCCGTCCCCGATCCGCGCGCGAGCAGTTGCTCGATGCGCTCCGTCTGGGAGAACTCGATCAGCTCGAACAGCGCGCGTTGCGCGGCGCCCGGATTGCCGTCGAGGAACTGCCGGCGAAAACTGTCGCTGCCGTCGATCACGCGCGCGGTCGCGCGATCGACGAGGAGGCCAGGCAGCGGCGACGCGCGCAGCACGGCCTGAAACAGACTCTCCGCGCGACGCTTCGCGCGCCGCGACTCCGCCTGATGCAGTTCGCGATCGACGGCCGCCGCGAGTCGGGTGAGGCGATGCTTCAGCAGATAGTCATGTGCGCCCGCGCGCATCAAATCGACCGCCGTCTCCTCGCCGATCGCGCCGGAGACGACGATGAACGGAATGTCGAGCCCCGCGACACGATAGTGATCGAGCGCCTGCGGCGCGCTGAAGCGCGGCAGGTGATAGTCGCAGATGATGACGTCCCAGGTGTCGTTGCGCAGCGCGGCCTCGAACTGCTCCGGCAATTCCACGCGATGCGACTCCGGCTCGAATCCGCCGCGGCGCAGCTCCATCATCAGGTGCGCGGCATCGAGATCGGAATCCTCGACGAGCAGAACGTGCAGCGGCTTCTTCATACCGTCGTGAAATAGATCGTCGCGCCCTGGCCGACCTCTCCTTCCGCCCAGGCCCGGCCGCCGTGACGCTCGACGATTTTCTGAACCGTCGCAAGGCCGATTCCCGTTCCTTCGAACTCGCGCGACGAATGGAGACGCTGGAAGGGGCGGAACATTTTCGATGCGTGCGCGGGATCGAATCCCGCGCCGTTGTCGCGCACGTAAAACGCGCCGCCGGAGCTGCCGAACTCGATGCGCGCCGGCCTCTGTTTGCGCGTGAACTTCCACGCGTTCGACATCAGGTTCTCGACCACCGCGTGCAGCAGCCGCTGATCGCCGACCGTGCGCACGTTGTCGTGGATCTCGAACTGCACGTCGCGGTTCGGATCGGTCTGCTGCAGCGTGCCGGCGACGTTGCGCGCGATCTCCGTCAGATCGACCGGCTCGCGCTGCACTTCCGTTTGCGACAGCCGCGACATCTGCAACAGGCCTTCGATGAGGTCGCGCATCTGCACGCAGCCCTTGCGGATCCAGGCGAGGTAGTCGCGCGCCGTGTCGTCGAGGCGGTCGGAGTAATCGAGCTCGATCGCGTACGAGAAGCCGTCGATGCTGCCGAGCGGCGCGCGCAGGTCGTGCGACACCGAATAGGCGAATGACTCGAGCTCCTTGTTCGCCGTCTCCAGCTCGTTCGTGCGGCGGCGCAGCTCGACCTCGCGCTCCTGCATCTGCGTGAGTAGCTCATTGACCGATCGTCCGAGGGCGTCGAGATCGCGCTCTTCGACGCGAAGCGAATAGGTGTGGTCGCGCGCGGCTTTCTCCACAACGTCGGCGATGCGGCGCGCCGGAGCGCCGGCGGAGCGGGCCAGCGCGGTGCCGGCGAGCCAGCCGGCGATCAAGCCGATGAACGTCGCGATCGCGATGAGCAGAACCGCCTGCTGCACCTGCGGCGCGATCGCGGCGGGCGAAGGCTCGATGCAAAGCGTCGTGCCGTTTGCAGTCGTGCAGACGACGTCGGGACGGGCGACGCGCGCGGCGAGCGATGCGAACGCGACGCTGTGCGGCGCGCGCCGGTACTGTTCGATCAGCATGCCGTTCGCGCGGTAGCGCTTCGCCGATTCGATTGCGGGAAACGCCTCGAGCGCCTGCAGCGTACGCGGCGGCGACGCGAGGACGAGCGAGACTTCGTGCGCGGCGTTCGCGCGCGCGTCGCGCAACAGGATCCACGACGCCCCACCGCTTGCGAGGAGAGCCGCGGCCGCCACGAGGGAGGTCACGACCGGTACAATCTTCATGGCGCGACTGACACGCTTCTTGCAGGCGAGCCCTGCAAGAAACTCGCCCAATGCGCATCTGGCTCTCCCTCGGCGTCGCTGCGCTCCTGCTCGCCGCGCGCTGCAACAATCAGCAGGACGCGGTCGCTGCGGGCGTGCCGGAGTTGGAGCTGCGCGGTGAAGTCGGAACCGCCGACACCGCGGCGGCGATCACGTCGATCGACGGACGCGTCGCCAATATCGCCGTTCGCGAGGGATCGCTCGTCGAAGCCGGCGCGGTGATCGCGACGCTTTCCAACGCGACGATCGATCGCGATATCGCATTCGCGCGCGCGCAGGTCGCAGTCGCGGAGCAGCGGCTTCGCGAGGCGTCGCATCCGCGTCGCAGCAACGCGACCGTCAATCCGCAACGCGAGCGCGCGGCAGCCGCGATCCTCGCGAATCGCGAAGCGAAGCGCGATCGCTATCGCGAGTTGTACAAGACGCACGATGTCTCGAAGCAGGATCTCGAGGACGCGGAGAATGAATACTCGGCCGCGCTGCGCGACTGGCTCGCGGAGCGCGAGCGCGCCACGCCGCCGCCGGCCGTGCAAGCCGACACCAGTCTCCTGAAACTGGAATTGGAGAAAGCGCGCAGCGATCAGGCGCTCACGGAAGACCGGAAGTCGCTGCTCACGATCGTCGCGCCGATCTCCGGAACGGTGACGCGCGTGAACGCGCGCGCCGGCGAGAGCGTGTTTCCGCGCGACACGATCGTCGAGATCACGGACAACACGAAAGCGCAGGTGCGCGCGGCAGTCGCACCGGAGCTGACCCGCTACATCCGCACCGGCATGCCGCTACAGGTCAAGATCTTTACCGTTCCGCCGCGCCGCTTCAGCGCGCCGGTCCGCGCGATCGTGCCGGGCAGCGGCGGCACGACGACACTCGTCATCGATCTCCCGAATCCCGATCGCGTATTGCAACCGGGACAGCAGGCCGTGATCACGGTGAAGTGATGCACGCCGTTCTTCTTCTCGCCGCCACGCTCACGTTTCCCGACGCGCTCGAGCGCGCGCTGCACACGCGCGGCGCCACCGAGTTCTACGACACACGCGCGAGCGCGCTCGAATCGGCGCGCACGCTCCCGTCCATTCGCGCGGAGACCGGCGCGAGCAGCGCGAACGATCTCAATCTCATCACCAGCCGCGTCACGCGCGTCGACGCGCTGACCGCGCTCATAACCCTCGACTATCCGCTCCTCGGCAACTCGCAACAGGAGCTGCGCGACGAAGCCGCACTCCTTCGCGATCGTGCCGCGCGCGAAGAAGACGACGTCTTCCGCGACACACTCGACGCCTTCGCGCGCCTCTACCTCGCCGACGCGCGCCTCGACTCGCTGCGCGACAGCGCAGCGCGCGCGCGCACCCTGCGCGAGCACGCCGACACCATGCTCGCCGCCGGTCTGATCACGAACAACGTCGCCGCCCAGTGGCAGGACCAGGCGCTGGCCGCGGAGTCGATGCTCGTCGACCTGCAGCTGCAAAGACTCGACGCGGAAACGCGGCTCAAGCAGTTGATGGGCGATCGTTCCGAGGAACCGCTGCACGTCGTCTTAGACAGTGGAGCGGCGGCCGCTTCGGCCGCCGATTCCTCGCGAGATTCCGGCGCCCGAAGCGGGCGCCGCTCCACAGTGCAAGTCGAGACGCGCGGTCTGCGCAAACCGCAACTCCTCATGTCCGCCTTCGGCGGCGTCGCCAACGTTAGCGACGGCACGTTCGGCCTCTACGGCATCCGCTTCATGCTTTCGCTGCCGATGTTCGACGCGTCCGCGCAGCGGCGCATCCTGCAGGCGGAAGAGCGGTCGCGCGAGCGCGAAATCGAAGAGACCGCGCAGCGCAATCGCATCGAGTTGCTGCGCGTCGCGACATCCGCGAACGAGAAGCGCCTGGCGCTGCTCGCGCAGGCCGTCGACGTCGCGAGGCAGCGCGAGCAGTCGGTGACGCGCCTCGTGCGCGCGGGCGTGCGGGCGGAGGGGGATGCGCTCGACGCGATGAGCGAGGTCGCGCGGCGCGAGAGCGCGCTCGTGGAGGCGCGGGTGGAGGGGTGGAAGCTCGAGCAGCAGCTTCGCCGGGACCGATGACGCTCTCCGTGCTCATGACCACCGAGGGAACGTATCCGCACAGCGCGGGCGGCGTGAGCACGTGGTGCGACGCCCTCTTGCGCAACACGCCCGACATTCGATGGACATTGCTGCCGCTGATGATGAACCCGCACATCGAACAGAAGTTCGATCCGCCGCCGAACGTCCGGAAGATGTTGGGCGTGCCGCTGTGGGGCATCGAAGAGCCGGCCGAGTTCATCGCCGACATTCCGTTCGCGCAGCTCTACGATCGCAAGCGGCGCACGAGCAACGCCGACATCGAGCGCGAGTTCATCCCGCTTTTCCGCAAACTGCTGCACGTCATCTGCGCCGATCCGTCCGACTCCGAAACGTTCGGACGCGTGCTCGTTGCGCTCGAAGACTACTTCCGCGTCTACGACTACAACGAGACGTTCAAGTCGCGGCCGGTTTGGGAAGAGTTCAGGTCCTATCTGCACAAAGATCCGACGCTCTTCGATCTCACCGAATGCCTGCGCTGGCTCTATCACTTTCTCATCATTCTGAATGTCCGCGTGCCGCGCGTCTCCGTCACGCATGCGACCGCCGCCGCGTTCTGCGGCATCCCCTGCATCACCGCGAAAGTGCGTCACGGAACGCCGATGCTGCTCACCGAGCACGGCGTCTACCTTCGCGAGCAGTACCTCTTTCTCTCGCGCTTCCGCCGCCTTTTTTTCTGCAAGCAGTTCCTGCTCAACCTCATCACAGCAGTGACGCGCGCGAACTATCACTTCGCCGACGTCATCGCGCCGGTGTGTCACTACAACACGCGCTGGGAAGTCGCGCACGGAACGCCGCAGCAGAAGATCCGCGTCGTCTACAACGGCGTCGATCCCGATCTCTTTCGTCCCGTGCCGAAGCTGCACGGCGATCCGCACGTCGTCGCCACCGCGCGCATCGATCCGCTGAAGGACATCGAGACGCTGATCCGCGTCGCTGCGCGCATCAAGAAGACGCATCCGCGCGCGAAGTTCTCCGTCTTCGGCGCCGTCGCCGACGACGCGTACTACCAACGCTGTCTCGCGCTGCGCAAGCACCTCGGCGTCGACGACACGGTCAGCCTCGGCACCGCCGTCGATGACGTCGTCGAGGCTTATCGCGACGCTGACGTCGTGCTCCTCACCAGCATCTCCGAGGCGTTTCCCTACTCCGTCATCGAAGCAATGGCCTGCGAGAAAGCCGTGGTCGCCAGCGACGTCGGCGGTGTCGGTGAAGCGCTCGAAGGCTGCGGCGTGCTCGTGAAGCCGCGCGACGACGAAGCCTTCGCAACCGAAGTCGCGCGCCTCCTCGACAATCCCTCCCTCCGCCTCCGCCTCGGCACTCGTGCCAGGGCGCGCGTCATCGAAGAGTTCCGGCTCGATCATTCGATCGGGAAGTATCTGGATATGTACCGAGGGCTGGCGGCGTGAATCGCCAGGCTCAGAGGCTCATGGGCGCACAGGCTCATAGTTGGGCCTCCGTCATCCTGAGCCGCGCAGACGGCGAAGGATCTCGAAATTGCAGGCGTTTTCGCATTTCGAGATCCTTCGTCGCGCTTCGCCGACTCAGAGGCTGTGAAAAAATCTCCGTCATCCTGAGTCGGCGAAGCGCGACGAAGGATCTCAAACTACGCTCATCGCATTTTGAGATCCTTCGCTTCGCTCAGGATGACGGGATTTTTTCACAGCCTCTCAGGATGACGATTGGTGTACCGCTCCCCTATGAGCCTCTGAGCCCAGGCGCCTATGCGCCTCGGACCGTTGCGCGGTCACGCGGTCACGCGGTTGCGCAGCGCTGCGCAACTGCGCGACTGCGCGACTGCGCAACCGTGCGGGCGGTGGTGCAATGACGGCGCAGCCGCTCGACGGCGATCGTGCGCACGAGCTCGGGCAGCAGGTCATCGATCTGCTCGGCATTCCGAAGGATGAGTGGGAAATCGCGGCGCAGCTGGAAGTGATGGGACTGCGCGACGTAGACGCACGCACTGACTTCGGCGCGCGCGATCTCTTCGAGCTCGCGCGGCGGATCTACGACGGGTTCGAGGAAGGGCGCTTCCGCTGGTTCGTCGAAGGGGAGGATCCGGAGCGCGGCACGCCGCTCGTGCGTTTCTTCAAGAACTACCTGACCGGGCTCACGTTCTCGCTGCCGATGGCGCTGCAGGCCGTGACGATGCTGGTGTGGGGCTACGGCGTGTGGGGCGCGATCGCGATGGATCAGCGTACCGGCAGCGCGATCGCGCTCGGGTTCATCGCCAGCTACGTCATCAGCGGCGGCTTCACGCAGACGATCGTCCGCCGCGGATTGTTCTCGATGTATCAGGGCGAGGAGTCGCTCGCGCGATGGATCGCGCTGCGGGCGTGGTCGCGCGCGCTGCAGATCGTGCTCGCGCTGATCGTTCCCGCCCTCGCGTTCAACGCTTTATTTGGCGTGCTGCCGTGGACGATGGTCTTCATCGCCTGCGGCTACTACGCCGCGCTGGCGATTCTCTGGCTGAACTGGGCGCTCATCTACCTCGTGCGCAAGACGTGGCTCTTTCTCGTCACGACGGCCATCGCACTCGGATGCGTGCTCATCGCCGCGAAGTCGTTTTACGCGTCGCCGATCATGGCGAATGCGATCGGTCTCATCGTCGCCGACGCCCTCAGCTTCGCGCTCGCGCTCTATCACCTCAACGCGCTCGCGAAGCAAAAGAGCGTCGTCAATCCGCCGCGGCTCACGGTGCTCGTCTACAGCACCTCGCGCTATTTCCTGTACGGACTCCTGTACAACTGCTTCCTCTTCGCCGATCGCTTCATCGCCTGGACGTCGGCAACGGGACGCGAAGACTTTCCGCCGTACGGCTTCTGGCTGAACGTCCGCTATGAATTGGGGATGGATCTCGCCCTGATCGTCGTCATGCTCCTCTCCGGTATCGTCGAGCACGCGACGCAGCGCTTTTCGGAGACGCTCGTGCCGCGCGAGAAGCGCGTGCAGAGCGTCGACGTGTCGCACTTCGTCGATGCGTCGCGCCGCGAACATCGCCGCCGCTTCTTCGCGCTCTCCGGCGCATCCGTGATCGCGCTCTCGGTTGCGATCGCGGTCGCGCTGCTGCTGCGCAGAATGCCGTCGCTTCCGATTTACGCGCCGCTCCTCACCGCGACGACGACGCGCGTCTTCGCCTGCGCCGCGGTCGCATACGTCGTGTTCATGTTCGCGCTGCAAAATGTGCTCATGCTGCTGACGCTCTCTCGCATCGAGATGGTCGTGCGCGCCGTCGCGATCGCGCTCGCGGTGAACGTCATCGTCGGTTTTCTCGCGAGCCGCGCGATTCACTACTCCGCGGCCGTCCTCGGATTGCTCGCCGGCGCGATCACGCTGGCGCTGCTCTCGTCGCGCGCGATGCGCAAGGTGATCGATGAGTTGGATTACTACTACTACGCGGCCTATTAGATGGCAGATGGCGGATGGCAGATGGCGGACGGCGAACCCGTCGCGGCCAACCGCCATCTGCCATCTGCCATCCGCCATCCGCCATCAGCCATCTGCCATCCGCCATCCGCCATCTGCCATCCGCCATCTGCCATCCGCCATCTGACCATGTACCTCCTGCTCGGCATCGACACCGTAGTGCGCATCGTCGCGGCGATGGCACTGCTGTTCGTCGCCGTGCCCGCGTTGATGCGCGCGCGGCCGCGCGAGCTCGATGCGATGCAATGGTTCTGGTGGTGCTTCGCCGCCGGCGTCACGCTGCTCACGCTCGCGGGACAGGCGTTCACGCTGATCAACGCCTACTCGACCGCAACGCTCCTCTTGCTGCTCGCGGCCGCGGTGCTGCTCGTGCGCGCGCGGGTGTCGCAGCGGAGGCCGATCGCGCTACTGCACGATCTCTATCGCGCCGCGATCCTCATCTCGCTGAAAACGCTCGAAGGCCGCGTCCACGTCGCGCGCCGCATCCGGCGCATGATCCGACGCCGTCGCGCGCTGCACACGTCGTGGCTCGTCGCCGCCTGGGCCGCGCTCATCGCCATCGCCGCCGCGTTCCGCCTCTACCGCCCCTTCGTCACCGCGAACCTCGGCTTCTCCGACACTTACGTGCACCTCTACCTGATGCGCCTCCTGCAAGAGGGCAAACAGGTCGATCCATCATGGGGCCCGTATCCGCGCGGCATGCACTTCCTGCTGATGGCGATTCACGAGCTGACCAACGCCGACATGATCCTGCTGATGAATTTCTTCGGCGCGATCGTCGGCGTCTTGATGACGATCGCCGTCGCCGATACCGCACGCCGCCTCTCGCGCAGCACCATCGCCGGCCTCCTCGCCGGTCTGATCTTCGCGACGATGATCGGCGGCGCTCGCCAGTACTTTCTCCTCGGCGGCAGCATCGCCACCGACAACGCGACGGAAGCGCGATCCGTGCTGGCGATGCCGTATCGATTGCTCCCCGAAGGCGCCGAAGTCGACATCCTCGGCACCGTCTTTCAGCGACAGACCGCCACGCTGCCGCAGGAGCTCGCGCTGGTGTTTCTTTTTCCGGCGGTGATGTTCCTGCTTGGAGCGCGGAGGGCAGAGGGCAGATGGCAGATGGCGAAAAACGATTCTTCTGCCATCCGCCATCCGCCATCCGCCATCGCGCGCAGCGCCTGGCATCTCACCGGCTACTTCTTCTGCACCGCCGCGATCGCCGCCGTCCATCCGGGCGTGCTCATTCCGTTGGTGCTGCTTTCCGCGATCGCGATTCCGTGGATTGATGTCAAACGCGCGATCGCCGCCGGCGCGCTCGGCGTGCTCACCGGATCGACGTGGATGCTCGCCTATCTCGTCTACCCCCACGTCGGCTCGACGCGCGACGTCGCCAGCGCAAGCGGAACGGGATCGACGGTTGCGTACTACTTCCCGTTCCTTCGCGGCGGCGACATCGCGCACATCGTGACGTGGGTGTCGGTCACGCCGTTTCTGATCGCCTGTGTGGTGATCGCGATCGCATACGCCGCCTCGGTGTGGGGCAGGTTTTCTAACCTGCCCCCGGAGCGCAGGCTGGAAAGCCTGCCCTACACCGCACTCTGGATTCCACTCGCGGTGCTCGTGTTCACGCTCACGCACTTCGCGTCGCGCTTCGGACTTCCGGAGATCGTGGAGGTGCGGCGCAACGCATCGTGGCTCGCGATGTCGCTGGCAATCCTCCTCGGCATCATGCTCGCGGAGCTCGCGCGGACGCGCGCGTGGAAGCCGGTGGTCGCGGTCGTGCTGGTGTTGTGGCTGTGGCGCGTGCCGGTCGCCGGCGCGAACGAGAAGCTGATCAACTACTCCGGCTTCAGCGGCACGGCGCAGGCCGTGATTGACATCCAGCGCAAGCTGGAGCCGTTCACCTGGACGCTCGTCACGTACGGCCAGGAGTTCCCGATGGTCCTCGGCAGGGGCTTCCACATCGCCGCCGCCGAATTTCTCGAACAGTATGATCCGGCGGATGCGCGACTCAACATTCCGACGCGATACATCTTCGTCGCCGTCGAGAAAACGCCTCATCGATTCCAGATCAACAGCTGGGCGGCGAAGTTCTCGCGCACCGATCTCGAGCAGCGGCTGCAGACGTGGTGCTTCCTCTATCAACTGCAGCATCGCGACATGCACGTCTTTCGCGACGACGAGCACGTCCGCGTCTACATGATCGATCGCGGCGCGCAGGTGGGCTCGCTGTGACGGTGACGCGCCTTCTGCTGCGCACGCGCGCCGCCGCGCACATCGCGGCGGTCGTGCCGGCGTACAACGTCGCGCGCGAACTGCCCGAGGTGTTGCGGGCGATGCCGGCGCTCTTCACGACCATCATCGTGGTCGACGACGCGTCGTCGGATGACACGGCGGCGGTCGCGGAGCACTACTCGCAGATCGATCCGCGGGTCGTCGTCGTCCGCCACGAGAAAAATCGCGGCGTCGGCGGCGCGATGATCAGCGGCTTCAAACATGCGATCGACGCCGGCGCGGACGTCGTCGTGAAGATCGACGGCGACGGACAGATGCCGCTCTGGCTCGTGCCGGAGCTCGTGCAGCCGCTCATCGACGGCACGGCCGACTACACGAAAGGCAATCGCTTCCGCGACTTTCAGGCCATCCGTGCGATGCCGCTCGTCCGCCGCCTCGGCAACGTGATCCTCAGCTTCCTCACCAAAGCCGCGACCGGATATTGGAACGCGTTCGATCCCGCGAACGGCTTCCTCGCGATCCGCTGCGACGTGCTCTCGCAGATCCCGCTCGACAAAATCGATCGCGGCTATTTCTTCGAGACCTCGATGCTCAGCCACCTCTATCTTCTCGGCGCGGTCGTGAAAGAGATTCCGATGCCGGCGCGCTACGCGGGCGAAACGTCGAGCCTCTCGATCGCGCAGGTGCTCCACCAATTTCCGCCGCGTCTTTTCTGGTCGCTCGTTCGCCGGTTAACGATGAAGAATTTCGTCTACGACTTCAATCTCGAGTCGTTCCATCTCGCCACCGGCCTGCCGCTGCTGCTCGCGGGATTGGTGTACGGCGGCTATCACTGGTGGTGGTACACGAGCCGCGGACTCGCCGCGCCGGTCGGCACGGTCGTGCTGTCCGCACTGCTCATCACCCTCGGCACGCAATTGCTGATCTCCGCGGTGAATCTCGATCTGCAGGCGATCCCGCGCGAGCCGATCAACACGGGTCCAATCGTCAGGGAAGACGCGCGGCCACAAACGAGCGAGCTTTCGCCTCGAACTCCGTCCACGTGACGCCGAACCGCCGCTCGTAATACAAGCGCCCCGCGTGCGGCTTCGCGCGCAATCGCTCGATACTCGCAGGCCGCGTCCACTCTTTGCGTCCGACGATCAACCGCAGCAGCGCCTCCGGCAGCAACGCGATCCACGTGCGCCGCTGCGACGGATGAAAACGGCAGAGCAGCGCGACGTCGAGTCCTTCGCGCGCGGTGATTTTGCGCGCGGTCCAACCGTCGCCGAGGGGCGCGAACGAACGGAAGAGCTGACCGGGAGTCCGATGGCCGTGATACAGCGGCAGCTCGATGCACGGAAGGTTGCGGCGCGTCGCGAACGCCATCGCGACGAGATGCGACGCATCGTGATCCTGATGTCCGCCTTCCCACGCCAGGCAGTAGACAGCGTCGAGAATGGATGGCGGATGGCGGATGGCAGATGGCCGATCGCGAAGAGCCATCCGCCATCCGCCATCTGCCATCCGCTCGAGCATCTCGAACGCTCGATCGAGATGGTCCACCAGCGAACCATCAGGAAAGCCGAAGAAGTAGACACGCGCGAGATCGACGCCGATGCAGGCGAGCGCCGCGCGCGCCTCGTCATCGCGCACTTCGGGACGGATGCCGTCAGTGAGATATACGACGGACAACGCCCAGCCTTCCCGAAGCAGGTACTTCATGCGAGCCGCCATTGCGATCTCGTCGTCCTGGTGCGCGAGCACGAAGAGCGCGTGCGGCATCAGAGGTGATCCGTGTCCGCCCACGTCAGCGGCCACCGCTTCTGTTTGCGCGGCGTACCGAAGTCCGTGCCGAAGTAATTGACGAGAAATCGAAATCGATGCGGCGACGGAAGAAAGCCCGCGCGCACGAGCACCGGCAGCGCCGGATGCGCGAGCGTGATCAGCACCGCCGCCACCTGCGCCCCCTCCGCCCTCCCCTTCGCGAACACCTCGCGCAACAAGGCGCGCCCCGCGCGCTCTTTGCCTTTCGGCCAGCCGAGGTCCGCGATGGCGACGGAGTCGTGCCCGCGAAGCATGGTGCGGCGCGTGACGACGTACGCGTCGTCGTTCGCGTGGATGTCGTATTTCCATAGGGGGTTTTCGAGGAAGCGCCAATGGAGATGGGACGGGATGGGTTGCTCGGTCGCTCGGTCGCTCGGTTGCTCGGTCCCGCCCAGCCGCTGCGTAACCGCGAGACCGCGCGACGGCGCAACCACCAACGGCCTCACCAGCACGAACGCACGCGCGGCCGGCCGCCACCCGCCGCGCACCATCGCCGGCAGCACGGCCTCGCGAATCTGGAACGCGCAGCTGAAGTCGACGTCGTTGCGCAGCGTGTCGCGCGCGCATTCGACGACGCGGCTGAAGAGATGCTGTCGCCGGGAATCGGGATCCGTCATCGCATCGACGGCGAGCATCTTCAGCTGCGGCACAAATCCGAGGTGCGCGACGACGCGATCGCCGTCGACGGCGACGAAGAATCGTCCGCCCTGTCCGAACTCCCACTCCCAGAATCGCGGGTCCTGCTTTTCCGGATCCTCGCCCGCGAAGCAGCGGCCGCGCAGCGCGAGAATCGCATCGCGGTCGGCGCGCGTCCCTTCACGGACGTCGATCAAAATACGCCTCCGTCTCGATCGCCGCGCCGAGCGAGGGCAGCGTCACGAACGCCTGCGCGTGATAGCGCCGCGCGATCGCGACGATCTCCTTCACCAGCGAACTGTCGGCCGCGTCGACGTAATTCAAATGCTCGAACCGCACGCGCGGATATTTTTTCATCGCCGGCGCGATCAGCTTCCGCATCAGGAACGCGATGCTGTTCCATCGATCGGCGGGATCGTCCCACGGACGCAACACGAACTTCCCGTCGCGCGGATACGTGATCAGACTCTCGCTGATGTCCCAGTCGACGAACGGCAGCACGTTCTTCGCCTTGCGATAGCCCTGATTCGTGACCACGAGCTTCACGTCGCGCCGCAGCGCGCGCAGAAAGTCCGCGAACGCCTCGTCGTAATCACGCGACGGATGACGCCGCGCGAACTCTTTCATCGCGTCCGGATGCACGCTCTCCGACGTCGTCGCGTCGAGAAACACTCCGTCGTAGCCGATCGACGCGAGCTTGTGCGCGATCGCGTCCGCGCGGCCGCGCATCGCCAGCGGATCGTAGTAATACGCGTCCGCGTCGGTCGCGCCGAGGTGACCGCGCAGCGGAGTGCGATTCAACGGCGAGATCGAGCGCTGCCACGGCGTCGCGAGCGACGAATAAAACGCGACCGCCCATTCATACAGCGCGAGCCTGGTCCCGCGCCGATGCAGCTCATCGACTTGCGCGCGCGGCAGCGGATCGTGCGTGACCAGCACCTCGAAGCGCGAATAAAACGCCAGCTCGCGCGCCGTCAGCGGCGTCGCGTAATGGAACGCAATCCCTCCGCGGCGCACCTCCGCGTCGGCGGCGAACGACGCCGCGATCGCCATGCTCACGATGAAGGCTCGCGCCACGGAAGCAAGCTTACTCGCGCGACTCCACTCCCACACCCTCGCCGAACACGAGATGCCCGCCGAGATACGCGGACACGCTGGCAACGGCGTAGCCGAGAAGCGAGACGCCGATGCCGGCGCGCCGCGAGCCGGTGCGGCGCATGATGAGGGACGTCGTATAGAGGCCGACGGCGGTGACGTTGAGCAGCGCGTGTGCGACGCCGATCTTGCGCGCCGGCTCGTCGTCGACCTCCGACCAATCCGCGATCCCGGTGACGGCCGCGGCCAACGCGCCGGCGACGCCGACGCCGACAGCGAGATCGGCGGCATCGCTGACGCCGTCGCTGTCGCTCATCAACTCCACCGCGTCCATCGCCAGCGCGGCGGTCCATGCGCCGACCGGAACGTCCGTCAGCGCCGGATGGACCGGATGCCCGAGCCATTTTCCTTGCAGCAGATCGACGACACCGTCGCCGAGGTTTTGCAGAAGCTGGCGGACGGCGGGCTGCACAGCTTCGCCGAGGTTCTCCAGCCATTCCTGCTGTGCGACGAGGCGGACCGGAAGTGTTTGCGTCATGCGGAATCTGGCGAGCAGGTTGCGTACCATGGAGCGATGCAATCCGACGATGTGACGCCTTCTCCGCCGCTGCCGAATCCGCCGCCCGCGCGCCGCGGGTCCGGAAAGCGAGTCCTGCTCGTGCTCCTGCTGCTCATCGCGGCCTTCCTCGGCGGATATGTGCCGGCGACGTGGCACGCGCGCGCGCTGGAAACGACGCTGCACAGCAACGAGCTCGAGCTGCGGCTCGCGAATCTGCATCGCCGCCTCGGCGTCGCCGCCGGTGAGGCGCAGCGCAACAACTACGCGAGCGCATCGGCCGCGGCGCGCGAGTTCTTCGACGGATGCGGCGCGGTCGTGACGTCCGACGCGTTCGCGAGTCAGCCGCGTACGCGCATCGCGTTCTCGTCGTACGCCGCGCAGCGCGACGAGATCATGAGCCAGCTCGCGAGTGCCGATCCGCAGGTGAAGGAACGGCTCGCGAGCATGTTCCTCACGATGGACGGCGTGCTCGCGCGACGAGACTGAATCGACCGGATCTCGAAACGCCATATGTGGCGACCGCTGCCCTCAGCGGTCGCAGCGGCGCACCGCGCCGCCGGCGCCGCCATCGGCGGCGCTGTGACCGCTGAGGGCAGCGGTCACCACAACACGAACCGACTGGCGAGGCACGTGCAGCGTCATTGGGCCGCTGCATTGCGGTGGAACCGGAGATCCCGCGTCTACGCGCGGAATGAACTGCTCAGGACTGCAAAGGAGCACGCGAAATGAAAGGCGACGTCGTCGTGATCACCGGAGCGACTGCCGGAGTGGGACGCGCGGTCACGCGCGAGTTTGCGCGGCGCGGCGCGCGCATCGGGCTCGTCGCGCGCGGCATCGACGGGCTCGAGGCGGCGAAGCGCGAAGTGGAGGAGCTCGGCGGACAGGCGATCATCGCGCGTGCGGACGTCGCGAATCACGATGAAGTCGAAGCGGCGGCGCGCGCGACGGAAGAGGCGTTCGGTCCGATCGACATCTGGGTCAACAATGCGATGGCGTCCGTGTTCGCGCCGATCCGCGAGCTGACGCCGGAGGAAGTGCATCGCGTCACCGACGTCACCTATCACGGCGTCGTGCACGGCACGATGGCCGCGCTGCGGCGCATGCTGCCGCGCGACCGCGGCACGATCGTGCAGGTCGGCTCCGCGCTCGCCTATCGCGGCATTCCGCTGCAGGCCGCGTACTGCGCGGCGAAGCATGCGATCCAGGGATTCAACGACTCGCTTTACGCCGAGCTGATTCACGACCGCAGCAACGTGCGGCTGACGATGGTGAATCTTCCGGCGATCAACACGCCGCAGTTCGATTGGGTGCTCAGCAAGCTGCCGAATCGCGCGCAGCCGGTGCCGCCGATCTTTCAGCCGGAAGTCGCCGCCGATGCCATCGTGTGGGCTGCGTATCACGAGCGGCGTGAGCTGAACGTCGGATGGCCGACGACCAAGAGCGTGATCGGAAACAATCTCGCGCCGGCGTATGCCGATCGCTATCTCGCGAAGCACGGCTACGACGCCCAGCAGACGGACGAGCCGGAGACGGCGGGACGCCCGCACAATTTGTGGGAGCCGCTGCCGGGCGACCACGGCGCGCACGGGCGCTTCGACGATCGCGCGAAGCCGGCGAGCCTGCAACTCCTCGCGAACGTGAACCGCGCGCCGCTCGTCGCGGCGGGCGCGTGCCTCCTCGCGGGAATCCTGATCGCGCGGCGGCTGTAGTGACAATCGGTTACGCGGTGGCTCGGTTACGCGGTTGCGCGGCCCGTCCGCCCGCCCTGCAACCGCGTGACTGCGCAACCGCGCAACCAATCGCGGGAATCCTGATCGCGCGGCGGCTGTAGTTCTCTTCGGTGTCCGATTTCCTCGTGACGGTGGCCAGCTACTGGTTTCTCTCCGACGCGCTCGTCGCGCAGAACGCGCTCGACGCGGCCGGCATCGACTCGGTGCTCGACGACGAGAACATGGCCACGAACATCACCAACGCGGTGCGCGGCGTGAAGCTGCGCGTACGCAACATCGACGCGATCCGCGCCGGCGAAGTGCTGGAGTCGCAGTGCGAGTCGCTCGACGAGATCGAAGAGCCGGACGAGATTCGCATCGATCCGAATTCCTGTCCCGCCTGCGGCTCTCTCGACGTCGCGCGCAATCCGCGCCTCTCGCTCTTCGCCATCATCGCCGTCCTCGCCCTCGGCGCCGGTATCGCGCTCAACATCAGCGAGGCCGCCTTCTTCGGCGTCCTCGCCGCCGCGGTGCTGTTGTTAATCTCTGATCGCAATCGCTGTACGGAGTGCGGCGAGACCTGGAACTGATGGCAGAATTCGGTGCATGAGATTCGCAGCCCTTGCCACGCTTGTCCTCGCACTCTCCGCCGCCGCGCAGGAGGCCGCGCCCGTCAACTGCCTGAACGAGCCGCGGAACCTCGCCTACAACGACTTCTACAACGCGAAAAAGGCGGCCGACGCCGCCGGCCAGCAGCGCGCGTACGAGCTCGCGAAAGCATTCGTCGAGAACTGGACTTCGTGCTCCGATCAGTACACCGAAGCCGCGAAGCGATTCATCGGCTTGTACGAAAACGCGATGGAACGCTACAACCTCGCGCAGAACGCGTTCGGCGCGAAGCCCGATCGCGCGAAGGCATTCGAGATCGGACGAAAGATTCTCGCGACGGATCCCGACAATCTGCCGGCGCTGCTCGCGCTCGTGTACGCGGGACAGTCCGAGGCGACGGCGAAGAACGAAACGTTCGCGGCGGAAGCGTTGGGCGATGCGAAGAAAGCGATCGCGCTGATCGAGGCCGGCAAGGACTCAGCGTCGTGGTCTCCGTTCAAGAATCGCGAGGAGGCGCTGAGCTTCGTCACGCTGTATGCCGCGAATCTCTCGCTCGTCGCAAAAAATCCGGCCGCCGCCGTGCCGCTGTACGTCAAGGTCGCGTCGATCGCCGGTCCTCCCGGACGCGATCCGTCGATGTTCCTTCGTCTCGCCGCCGCGTACCAGCAATCGCAGCTCGACCCGATGCAGCGCGACTACAACGAGAAATTCGGCGGCAAGCCCGTGTCTGCCGAAGGCAAATGGTCGATCGATCAGGTCGATCAGGTGATCGATCGCATCATCGATGCGTACGCGCGCGCGATCAGTCTCGCCGGCGACAACGCGCGATACGCGGAGGCGAAGACGGCGTGGACGGACGCGCTGAAGACCTACTACAAGTTCCGCTTCGGCGACAGCATGCCGGGCTTCGACGATTACCTCGCGAACACGGCGGCTCGTTCTCTCCCCGAGCCGTACGTGCCGAAGCCCTACACGCCGGAGTCAGCGGCGCCGAAGCGCCGCTGACTCGAACACGCGCGACTATTCGGTGAACACGCAGGTGACGCCCTGCGCCTCGGCAGCCTTGCGCAACGTCACCCGGCAGACGAGCAGCTCCTGCGGCGTCAGCTCGACGAATGCGGGCGATCCATCGACGACGCTGCACGCGCCGGGAGGACCGTCGCTGATGATCGCCTCCTCACCGCCGACGACCTCGACGCGGATCTGCGTCGGAAAGATCGTGCACGACTGCACCCGGACCTGACCGCTCTCGATCTTCGCGAACAGCTCGAGCAGGTCGGCGCACGGGCATTTCGTCTCACAGGGGAACGGACGCCCTTCGGCGTGCTTCTCCCAGTTCTTGATCAGCTGCTGGCAGGCCGTGTTGGACGAGTGCTGGTTCGGATCGGTGCAGTCCTGCGCTTCGCAATACGCGTTGCAGAGACCGAACAACACGCCTTTCTCGTTGTCGCAGACCGTCTCGACCGACGGCGGCTTTCCGTCAGGCGTCTTCGCGAACGCGGTGCCCGCAATGAACAAAACACAAAAACACACGAGTACCCACGTGGACCTCTTCATGAATTCTCTCCTCTGCTGAAGCTGTTATCTTAGGCCCAGCGAGGTGGAACGACAAGTGAGTCCTGTCGCGCGTCATATTGGAATCGTCGGCTGCTCCGCGATGGGAGCGTCGCTCTGCTACAAAACGGTTTGCGTCGAAGGCGCCGCGGTCCTCGGTCCGCACAATCATCCCGAGGTCTCGATGCACACGCATCCCCTCGGTGCGTACATGGAGTGCATCTATCGCGACGACTGGCAAGGCGTCGGCGAATTGATGCTGTCGTCCGCGAACAAGCTCGCCGAGATCGGCGCGGATTTCCTGATCTGTCCCGACAACACGATCCACAAGGCGCTGCCGTACGTCGAGCCGCGCTCGCCGCGGCCGTGGCTGCACATCGCACGCGTCCTCGGCGAAGAAGCGGATCGCCGCGGATTCCAGCGCATCGGCTTGACCGGAACGCGCTATCTCGTCGAGAGCGACGTCTATCCCGAGAACTACGTGCGCCCCTCGGCGGAAGAGCGCGCGGAGTGCAATCGCATCATCTTCGACGAGCTGGTGTACGACATCTACAAGCCGGAGTCGATCGCGTATTTTCAGGGCGTGATCGAGCGGCTGCAGGAGCAGGGCTGCGACGCCGTCGCGCTCAGCTGCACGGAGATCCCGCTGATCATCAGCGACGCGAACTCGCCGCTGCCTACCCTGGATTCGACGCGTTTGCTGGCGCGAGCCGCGCTGCGTCGCGCGGTTTCGGAGTAGGACGAATAGGACAGATAGGACAGATAAGACGCATAGGACGTAGGTCCTATCGTCCTATCTGTCCTATTGGTCCTATCGGTCCTATCGGTCCTACAGCCTTCACCGGCGACAAGATCGCTTCGAGCATCGGCCGCATCTGCGCGAGCTGCTTCACGCGGATCACGAAGTCCCACGCGCTCTCGAATTTTTTCCAGCCCGTGCTGTAGCAGAAATGTTTGACGCAATGCTTGAGTGACTCGTGCGCCGATGACGCTTTGAAAATCGCGCTCCATCGATAGAACGCCTCGTACGCCCAGTCGTATCCGCGCTTCAGTTCCTCCGGCGTGAGGCTCGTCGGGTGGTAGACGACGTGGCGCGTGTCGTATAGATCCCAGTCGCGCGTCGCGACGCGGTTCTGCGCTTCCATTTCCGCGAAGAGCGCGGTGCCGGGATACGGCGTGAGGATGTGAAAGGTCGCGGTCGTGAGTCCGGACGACACTCCCCAATCGACGGTGCGCTGGAAGACGTCGCGATCGTCGTCGTCGAGACCGAAGACGAAACTGCCGTTGATCATGATGCCGAGACTGTCGAGACGGCGGGCGACTTCGCGATAACTGCGGCCGAGGTTCTGGCGCTTGCCCGCGCCCTGCAGCGCGGTCGCCGAGAGCGTCTCGAAGCCGACGAACAAACTGCGCAGCCCCGCCCTCGCCGCTTCTTCGACGACGTCGTCGCGCAGAATCGAGTCGACCGTCGCCGCGCCCTGAAAGATGCGGCCCATTCCGCGCATGCCGCGAAACAGCTCGCGCGCGAAGCGCGGATTGCCGAAGAGGTGATCGTCGAGGAAGTAGAGGTGACGTCCGGGAAGGCGCGCGATCTCCGACAGCGCAGCGTCGACGCGCTGCGTGTAAAACGAGCGCCCGCCTTCGAAGAAACCGTCCTTGTAGCAGAACGTGCAGTGATGCGGACATCCGCGCGACACGACGATGGAGTTGGGCACGAGATAGCGATGACGCTGAATCAGATCGCGGCGAATGGGCAGCAGCTCCTCGAGCGTGCGGACGGAAGACGCATAGCGCTTCTGCGGCGAACCGTTCGCGAAGTCGCGCAGAAACTGCGGAAACGTGTGCTCCCCCGGCCCGAGAAAAATCGTGTCCGCATGCGGTGCCGCCTCGTCCGGCAGCGACGTCACATGCAACCCGCCCAGCGCGACATACGCCCCGCGCGCACGATAGTGATCCGCCAGCTCATACGCGCGATACGCATTCGTGATGTACACCTGAATGACGACCAGATCCGGCTCATCGTCGAGCTCGAGCCGCTCGACATGCTCATCCTGCAGCGAGACCTCGACCTCCGGATCGAGATACGCCGCGAGCGTCGCGAGCCCCAGCGGCGGAAACAGCGAGTACTTGATCGGCCGCCAATACGGACTCGTCGCCTCGGTCAGCGCCGGGAGAATGAACTTCGCCCGTTTCACGAGCAAGTACTCTACCGCACAAAGTACCTTCCGTCATCCTGAGCCGCGAAGACGACTTGAGTCGGCGAAGCGCGACGAAGGATCTCAAAATACGAAGAGCCTGCAATTTAGAGATCCTTCGCCGTCTTCGCGGCTCAGGATGACGGAGCGGCGCATGCGCCGCTCCGTCACATCTCGATCTGCGCGCCCAGCTCCACCACCCGATTCGGCGGGAGCCGGAAGAAACGCGCGGCGGTTTCCGCGTTGCGCATCATGGACGCGAAGATTTTTTCTCGCCAGGAGGCCATGCCGCTCGGTCTCTTGGTGATGATCAGGGTCTCGCGGCCGAGGAAGTAGGTGGTGTCCATCGGCGGGACGGCCGGGCCGCCGTCGCGCGCGGCGAGGTCGAGGAGCGCCGGGACGTCGATGTCTTCCATGTATCCGTAGCGGCCGGTGATGCGATAGATGTTGCAGCCGAGGCTCTCGACTTCCAGGCGCTCGGCGTTGCTGAGGTGCGAGACTTCTTCGTTCTCGATCGTCAGGAGGATGATCGTCTGGTGCAGCACTTTGTAGTGCTTCATGCTGTGCAGCAGCGCGGACGGGACCACCTCGCGGTTGCGATGCATGAACACGGCGGTTCCGGGCACGCGCTGCGGCGGACGCGCGCTCAACGACTGGATGAACAGCTCCGGCGTGAGCGCGCCCTCGCGCAGTTTCGCCGCGAGCACCTGTCGTCCTTTACGCCACGTCGTCATGATCAGGAACACGAGCGCCGCGACGAGGAGCGGGAACCAGCCGCCGGCCGCGATCTTCGCGGAGTTCGCGCCGAGGAACGCGACGTCGGCGATGAGAAAGAGGAACGTGACGGCGCTGGCGGTCGCGACGCTCCATCCGAGGCGATCGCGCGCGACGACGTACGCGAGGATCGTCGTGATGATCATCGTCGTGCTCACGGCGACGCCGTACGCGCCGGCGATGTTGGTCGACGAACGAAATCCGAGCACGACCGCGATGGTCGCGCCCGCAAGCGCCCAGTTCACCGCCGGCATGTAGATCTGCCCGATCTCCGCGCTCGACGTGTGCACGATCTGCATCCGCGGCAGATATCCGAGCTGGATCGCCTGGCGCGTGAGCGAGAAGACGCCGGAGATGATCGCCTGCGACGCGATGACCGTCGCCGCGGTCGCGAGGATGACGAGCGGATAGAGCGCCCAGCCCGGCGCGAGGAGATAGAACGGATTCTGCGCGGCCTGCGGATTGCGGATCAGCAGCGCGCCTTGCCCGAGGTAATGCAGCATCAGCGACGGACCGACGACGCTGAACCAGTCGATCTGAATCGCCTTCTCACCGAAATGCCCGAGGTCCGCGTACAGCGCCTCGCCGCCCGTCGCCACGAGGAAGACCGCGCCTAACACGAGGAATCCGTGCAGGCCGTTGTTGATGAAGAAGCGGACGGCATGCATCGGATTGAGCGCGGCCAGCACCGACGGCTCCCACAGAATTCCACGAATGCCCATCAGCGCGAGGACCGTGAACCAGACGAAGATGACCGGGCCGAACACCATGCCGACGCCGGCGGTGCCGCGTCGCTGAAAAAGAAAGAGCCCGACCAGGATCACGATCGTGATCGGCAGCACGTACGGCTTGAAAAACGGCGTCGCGACTTCGAGTCCCTCGACGGCGCTCAGCACCGAGATCGCGGGCGTGATCATGCCGTCGCCGTACAACAGCGCGGCGCCGAAGAGCCCGAGGACCATCAACACGCGGCGGACTTTCTGCGAGCGCGCCTTGTCCATCGCCACGAGCCCCATCAGCGCGAGGATTCCCCCTTCGCCGCGGTTGTCGAAGCGCAGCACGTACACGTGGTACTTCACGGTCACGACGACGATCAGCGACCAGAAGATGAGCGACAGCACTCCCAGAATGTTCGCGTGCGTCACCGGCACGGAGTGCGTACCGAAGAAACACTCGCGGACGGAGTACAACGGGCTCGTGCCGATGTCCCCGTACACGATGCCCATGGCCAAAATCGAGAGAGCGAGAAGGCGCCGGCCGGACGGCTCAGCGCGATGATCAGCGGACATCCGCTTCGAGTGTAGCGCGGTATGTAATTGAAAACACGGATCTTAATGGTTTCTTTAGAAAGGCTACTTCAACGCCACGAACGCCAGCGACACCGTGCCGTCCGCGGCCAGCGTGATGTGGCGCGGCTCCGGCTCCTTGCGCATTCCTTCGTACCAGACGTGGACGATGTAATCGTCGGCGCCGAGGGTGTTCATCGTCAGGCGGCCGTTGGCGGCGGTGCCAAAGTACGGCGTCGGCAACACGACGATGAAGCCGCTCATCTGCTCGTGCACGTTGCAGCCGATGGCCACGACGCCCGGCTTGTCGAACTGGATCGGACGCGCCGGCTTGCCGATGTAGAGGGGGAGTTGGAAGCGCTTCGCGGGCGAGAGCGAATAGACCTGATGCAGCACGTTGTCGCTGTTCGGGAACTCGACCCAGGTGCCGACGCGCACCGGCAGGACGTGCGGCACGAACGTGCGGTTGATCTGGTCGATGGCCGCTACGGTGCGCGTCGTCGGAATCGGGTGAGACGGAATCGCGTAGACGACCGCGTTGGGAACGGCGCTGCCGTCGGCGTTCGTGATGTTGACTTCGAGCGTCGCGGCGGCCAGCGGAAGGGAAATCAGGAGGAGCGCAAGGGCGAAGATCGATCGGGACATGCCAACTATTAAACAACAGTCACGTATCATCAGACATGCTTCAGCGCTGGCGTGCAGTCCTCCTGCGACTGCTTTGTTGCATGTCGCTTTTCGTCGCGGCTGCTGCGGCGGACGCGATGACGCCGGTGCAATGGAACGGCTTCGCGCTGTTGCGTCCGCAAACGCCGGCCCGCGTTCCGCTCGACGGCGATGAGTTGTCGGCGCAATTTCAGCTGGGGCTCGACTGGCGTCCGTTCGCCGGCTTCGGCACGCACGTCCATCTCCTCGCGCGCAATCAAGGCGACGAATCGCGTCGCGGACGCGCGGGCATCGTCGAGGCTTACGCGGAAAAAAATCTGAACGTGCGTGAGGACCGCGTGCGCATCCTCGCCGGCGCATTCTTTCTACCGACGTCCCGCGAGAACGTCGACAGCCTTTGGGAGACGCCGTACACGCTCACGCCGTCGGCGCTCAACAGTTGGCTCGGTGAGGAGCTCCGTCCGATCGGCGTCGACGTTTCGTACCGTCATCGCACCGCAAAGGCGGGCACGTTCAGCGGCGGCGCGACGCTCTTCGGCGGCAACGACACGTTCGGCGAGCTCCTGATCGGCCGCGGCTGGGCGCTGCAGGACCGTTGGGCGCTCCTCGGCGAGCACGTCCGGGCCCGCCCCAACGCCTACACGTCCGTCTCCGCGGAAAACGACGACCGCCCCGGCTGGTCCGCGCGTGCAAAGTGGAACAACGACCACGGCACCATCCAGCTGACGCGCATCGACAACCGCTCCGATGCACTGCGGCACGGAGAGCTGATCGGCTGGGCCACGCGCTTCAACATCGTCGGCGCCGATTACACGTGGCGCGACTGGACGGTCGCCGGCGAAAGCGGATGGGGAACGACCGCGATCGTCACCGCGCGCGGCCGCTTCTCGTCGGACATCGCCGCCGGCTACCTCCTCGTGTCGCGCCGCTTGAAAACGTTCCGCGTCAGCGTGCGCGCCGACGAATACAAAGTGCGCGACGTGAGAGAGAACGCCGTGACCGCCGCGCTGCTCTGGGAAGCGCATCCGCGTTTGCGCGCGGGCATCGAGGGCATCGCCGCGGCGGGACAGAAGCGGATGGCGGTGGAGCTGCGCTTCCACTTCTGAGAGTTCGCGCGGTCGGGCGGACGCAGCCATCGAATAACATATACATTCCGAGTCGATGCGTGTATGGTGAAGAGGCGTCGGGGAACCTTCCTCGCCTCTTCAGTCCGTCTGAACTAAGTCAGATTTTCTGGACTCACCCCTCTTAGCTTACTTCTCCGGATCGACGTGTCTCTTTGCGTCGGTACGCGTGAGAACTGCCGGCAGGCGCCGGCCAGGAGCTTCAATGAAACTCTACGTGGGAAATCTCTCGAAACAGGTCACCGATGCGCAGCTGCACGATCTCGCCATTCCGTATGGAAAACTGGTTTCGGCGAACGTCGCCACCGAACGGACCAACGGCGAGTCGAAGGGCTTCGGCTTCATCGAGTTCACCAGCGCCGATGAGGCGAACGCCGCGATGACCGGTCTCGACGGGCGCGACATCAACGGCCAGGCCCTCAAGGTCAACGAGGCCAAGCCGCGCAAAGACGCGCCGCGCTCCTGAGCTGAAGACGTCCAATGCCGGGAAAAGGGCCGCGCGCTGCGGTCCTTCTCCCGTAACTCCGGGGAGGACCTCATGGTGCTATGGCTATCGGTAATTGCGGTGGGCGTGGTTGCAGTCATCTGCTGGAATCTCTATCGCCGCGCCGGTGCCTCTCGCATCGAGGCGCTCACGGACAAACGGCGCGCGTCTTCGCGCATGGTCAGCGGCGCGGAGCTCGTCGAGGGCAGCCGCCATCTGAAGGTTGCGATGGCGCTCACCAACACGGACCTCTTCTACGAGAACGCCGATATGCAGGCGTCGCTCGACCTGCAATGGATCCACGAAGTCGAATATGACAACTGCCTCTCCACGGGAGCTGCCGTCGAGGGCGGCAAGGTGCTGCGGATTCGCTGTTTCGGCCAGCTCTTCGAGTTCATCCTTCCCAACGACCTCGTTCCGCGCTGGCACATGATGCTGCCGCCGCGGCGCCGGCCGGACGCGCCGGTGGCGGTGACGGCATGAGCGTACATGCGGACGTCATGCGAATCGCCATCAACGACCGCTCCGCGGAGCTGCGGGACCAGTTGCGGGAGCGGCTGCGCGACCGCCTGGCACGGGCGGCCCAACTGCGCTGCACGGAGCACGGCCAGCCCGTCGTCGAGGTCACGATCCACGGGCGGGAAAACGGCTGGTTCGACTCGCGATGGACCACGTGCTGCGCCGCTCTCGAGCGTCAGGCGACGTCGATCGTCAAGGACCGCTGTTGATCCTTTCCGATGAAAGCGGCATCCGCCGGCTCGCGGTCCTGGGCAATCACCTGCCGCGCCAGTGCGGCATCGCCACGTTCACGACCGACCTGAGCGACGCGATCGCCTCGGTCGAGCCGGAGATCGACTGCTTCGTGCTGGCGATGAACGACGGCCTGCAACGACACGCCTATCCCGGGCGCGTCCGCTTCGAGCTGCCTGACGCCGACATCGGTGCGTACACGCGTGCCGCCGATTTCCTGAACGTGAATGCGGTGGACGTGCTGTCGTTGCAGCACGAATATGGAATCTTCGGCGGAAAAGCCGGCGGGCATCTGCTCCCGCTCCTGCGGCAGCTGCGCATGCCGATCGTCACGACGCTGCATACGATCCTCGCCACACCGAATCTGCACCAGCGGCGAGTGATGGACGAGATCATCGCGCTCTCCGCTCGTCTGGTGGTCATGACCTCCGTCGGGGCGGAGCTTCTCCGCGACGTGCATGGCGTCGACGAGGAGAAGATCGACGTGATCCCGCACGGGATCCCGAACGTGCCGTTCGCCGGCAGCAAGAACCGCCTCGGCGTGGAAGGACGGCCGCTCATTCTCACGTTCGGGCTGCTCTCCCCCGACAAAGGCATCGAGCATGTGATCGACGCGCTGCCGACGATCCTTTCGCATTATCCCGACGCGGTCTACATCATCCTCGGCGCAACGCATCCGCACATCATCGAACATCACGGCGAGACGTACCGGCTGATGCTCGAGGATCGCGCGAAGCGGCTCGGCGTGGACGGCAACGTCATCTTTCACAACCGCTTCGTCAGCCAGGCGGAGCTCTCCGAGTTTCTGGCCGCGGCGGACATCTACATCACGCCGTATCTGAATCCCGAGCAAATCACGTCGGGCACCCTCGCCTACGCGCTCGGCGCCGGCAAGGCCGTCGTCTCGACGCCGTACGCCTACGCGCGGGAGTTGCTCGCGGACGAGCGCGGCATTCTCGTGCCGTGGAGAGATCCGTCGGCGATTGCATCCGCGATCGTTGGACTCCTCGACGATCCTGAAAAACGCATGCAGATGCGCCGCCGCGCCGCCGCCCACGGGCGCGCGATGCTCTGGCCGGCCGTGGCCCGCTCGTATCTCGATACGTTCGAGCGCGCGCGCACGGAAAGCGCGCAACGGGTGCGGACCGCGTTCCGCGCCAGCACGCTCGCGAATCGTCCCGTGGAACTGCCGCACGTGAATCTCGATCACGTCGCCGTCATGACCGACGACACCGGCATCCTGCAGCACGCGACCTTCAATGTCCCGCGCTACGACGAAGGCTACTGTCTCGACGACAACGCGCGGGCGTTGCTTTTGATGACGCTTCTCGAGGCTGAGGGAACGGAAAATCCGGCGGCGGTGCGCAAGCTGGCATCGCGCTATCTCGCATTCGTCAATCACGCCTTCAATCCCGCGCTGGGACAGTTCAGGAACTTCATGTCCTTTTCACGGCACTGGAACGAAGAGCAGGGATCCGAGGACAGCCACGGCCGCGCGTTGTGGGCGCTCGGCACGGTGGTCGGATCCTCCGCCGATCCCGGCCGGCAGAGTCTCGCCAGCGCGTTGTTCCATGACGCACTTCCGGCCGTCTCGGACTTCAGCAGTCCGCGCGCCTGGGCGTATACGCTGCTGGGGATCGAGCAATACCTGCACGCATTCGAAGGCGATCGCAATCTGCAGGCCTCGGGGCGATCGATCGCAGAGCGCCTGCTCGGTCTGTTCCGCCGCACCGACAAACCGGATTGGCCGTGGTGCGAGGACCGCGTCACGTATTGCAATGCGCGGCTGCCTCAGGCGCTCATCGCCAGCGCCTCGTGGATCGGCGACGCCTCGATGACGGCCGTGGGCATCCGTGCCCTGGAATGGCTGATGACGATCCAGCGGACGGCGGACGGCTATTTCGCTCCGATCGGAACGAGGGGCTTTTTCGAGCGCGGCATGGAGGCCGCGACGTTCGACCAGCAGCCGGTCGACGCGTGCGCCACGGTCTCGGCGTGCATGCAGGCATTCCGGACCACCGGAGACCATCGCTGGAGCGAGCACGCGCGCCAGGCGTTCATGTGGTACCTCGGCCAGAACCAATTGCACCAGCCGCTCTACGATCCGCGGACCGGCGGCTGCCGCGACGCGCTTCATGCCGATCGGGTGAATGAGAACGAGGGAGCCGAGTCGACGCTCTCGTTCCTGCTCGCGCTCACGGACATGCGCGCGGACGAGGTGCGCTGGAACGCCATGCAGGTGCAACCGGCCGAGCCGTCCGAGATGCTGATGGCCATGAGCCCGGCACAATGACGGGCTACGAGGTCCTGTTCCGGCGCGCCGAGAGCAACCCGATTCTCTCCGCCGCCCAGTGGCCTTACCCGGTACACAGCGTGTTCAACGCCGGTGCGACCCTGCTTCCCGATGGAACGACGCTTCTTCTGTGCAGAGTCGAGGACCGGCGCGGACACTCGCATCTTTGCGCCGCCCGGTCCGCGGACGGCGTCGGCGGCTGGATCATCGATTCGGAGCCGACGCTGCGTGCCGATCCGGAGAATCATCCCGAGGAACTGTGGGGGATCGAGGACGCACGGCTCACGTTCGTCCCGGAGCTCGGCAAATATGCGGTCGCGTATACCGCGTTCGGAAAGGGCGGTCCCGGCGTCTCGCTGGCGCTCACCGAAGACTTCGTTCGATTCGAGCGATACGGCCTGGTGATGCAGCCGGATGACAAGGATGCGGCGCTCTTGCCGCGGCGCGTCGATGGCATGTTCGCGCTCGTGCACCGCCCCATCGCCGACACCGGCGCGCACGTCTGGATCTCGTATTCGCCTGATCTGCGGAGCTGGGGCGGCCACCGGATGATGCTGCAGGCCCGGCGCGGCTCCTGGTGGGATGCGAACAAGATCGGCCTCTCGCCTCCGCTCATCGAGACCGAGCGCGGGTGGCTGATGCTCTATCACGGCGTGCGCCACACCGCGGCCGGCTGTCTCTACCGGCTCGGAGTGGCCTTGTTCGATCTCGAACATCCCGAGCGCCTGCTTCTGCGGGGCGACGAATGGATCTTCGGACCGGAGGCGCCCTACGAGAAGCATGGAGACGTCGCCTACGTGACCTTTCCCTGCGGCACCACCGTCGGTCGTGACGGCGACACGCTGAACCTCTATTACGGTGCCGCGGACACGTGCATCGCGATGGCGACCGGCAGCATCCGCGAGATCCTCGGATGGCTGGACCGGCATGGGAGCGAATAAAACAGGAGACGAAGGCGCATAGGCGCATGGGCGCATGGGCTCATAGGCTCATAGGCTCATAGGCTCATAGGCTCATAGAAAGCCGCTATGCGCCTATGCGCCTATGCGCCTATGCGCCCATGAGCCTGTACTATGGCACCGGCTCCGCAATAAACCGGTATCCCACCCACGGCTCCGTCACGATGTAACGCGGATTCGAGGGATCGGGCTCGATCTTTTTTCGCAGCGACGACATGTGCACGCGCACGGTGTCGGCGGTCGTGCCGGGCGCGTTGCGCCACACGCGCGCGATGATGTGCTCGATGAACATCGGCTTGCCGGCGTTCGAGGCGAGCAGTTCGAGCAATCCGTACTCGGTCGGCGTGAGATGAATGTCGCGTCCGCCCTGCGTGACTTTGCGGCGTTCGAGATCGATCGTGAGCTCGTCGAACGACAGCGTCGCGGCAGTCGCGGATGCGGTGCGACGCAGTTGTGCGCGGATGCGCGCGAGCAATTCGGCGACCGAAAACGGCTTGGTGACGAAGTCGTCGGCGCCGAGGTCGAGGGCGCGGATTTTGTCGGGATCGTTGCCGCGCACGGAGAGGACGATGATCGGCGTGCGCGACGTCGCGCGGATCGCGGAGATCAATTCGAATCCGTCGGAGCGCGGCATCGCCAGATCCGTGAGGACGAGGTCCGGCGCGTGCGCCGCGAACGCGCGCAGTCCCTCCTGTCCGTTGCCCGCCGAGACGGTCGTGTAGCTGCTGACGCGCAGCTCCGACGACAGCGACTCGCGGATCGACGGATCGTCGTCGACGACGAGGATCACCGGCGCGATGCTCACCGCGTCTCCTCCGGAAGCGGCGCCGCCGGCAGATCGACGCGCGCGATCGTGCCGCCGCCCGGGCGCGGCGTGATGTCGAACGTGCCGCCGTTCGCGGCGGCGAGGCTGCGCGCGATTTGCAGGCCGAGGCCGCGCTGCGCGACGTCGGCGGTGAGGGCGGGCGGAATGCCGGGACCGCGGTCGAGCACCTCGATGCGCACATCCTTCCCATGCCGCGCCGCGGTCAATAAGACGGGCGCGTCCGGCGGCGAAACGCGATGCGCGTTCTCGATGAGGTTCACGAGGATCTCCAGCGCCAGCGCGGGATCGACGTTCGCATCGGGACAATCATCGTCGACGTGCACGGTGAGGGGAACGGGCAGGTGTTCCCGCACGGCGTGAAACAGATCGGCGGGCGGCGTCGGCTCGCGCCGCGGCTTCGCGTTCCCTGCCTGGAGGCGCGCCATCGCCAGCAGATTGTCGATGCGCCGCCGCAGCCGGCGCGTTTCTTCGTCGATGCCGTTCACCGCATCGCGCAGCTCCCCGTCCAGCGTCGCCTTCCTCTTCAGCGCCTCGGTTTGAATCGTGATCGCCGTCAGCGGTGTCGTGAGGTCGTGCGAGACCGCGCGCAGCAGCGACGCCTTCAACGCCTCGCTCTCCGCGCGCGCGGCCTCGTGGTGCGCGGCGGCGACGAGACGATTGACGATCACCGAGGTAATGAGAAACGCCGAGAGCGCAAACCAGTTCGCGGGATCGTGAATCGCGAACGTGCCGAGGGGCGGGAAGAAGAAATAGTTGTAGCAGAGAGTGGCGATGATCGAGCTGACCGTCCCGACGAGCAGGCCGCCGCGCACCGACGCGAGAAGGACGACCACGAGGAAGGCGAAGCCGACGGTGTTCGCGTTGAGCCGCATCGCGCGGCCGCCGATCGTGACGGCCGCGATTCCGGCGAGCGAAAAGAGCCAGGCCAGCGCGCGGCGGGAGTGCACGCGCGCATACCTAACATGAAACGCGATTAACGAGACCTAAAGGTATGTGGCGACCGCTGCCCCCAACGGTCGCGGCGGCGCAAGCGCCGCTGGCGCCGCCATAGGCGGCGCTGTGACCGCTGGGGGCAGCGGTCACCACAACCCTTGGGGGCAGCGGTCACCACAACCCCTGGGGGCAGCGGTCACCACAACCCAACATTTAAGATTGACGTCAATGCGGTGACGGCACCTTCACTTCCGGCACCGTGATCTTCTTCGGCGGGTTCTTCGCCAGTTCGTCCATCAGCAACTTGATCGCGGCTTCGAGGGACGGATCTTTGCCGGCGGCGACGAGGTCGGGGCGGTCGTACACCTCGATGTCGGGCGACACGCCCACGCCTTCGATCGCCCACATCCCCTCGGTGTCGAGGAAGCGGAATTGCGGGGCGGAGATGTTGCCGCCGTCCATCAGATCGGGGTTCCCGGAAATGCCGATGAGTCCTCCCCAGGTGCGCTCGCCGATGAGCGTGCCGAGCTTGCGCTTGCGGAAGTAGTACGGCAGCGCGTCGCCGCCGGAGGCGGAGTAGCCGTTGATCAGCATCGCCTTCGGACCGACGTGCGAGTACGCGGGAGTCGCGGTCGGCTTCGTGCCGCGGCGCACCCAGTAATTGAGCACGGGACGATCGAGCAGCTCGATCATGCGGTCGGGAATGAAGCCGCCGCCGTTGTAGCGGTCGTCGATGATCAGCGCGTCCTTGTCGACCTGCGGATAGAAATTCTTGAACAGCTCGCGGTTGCCTTCCTCGCCGGTGTTCGGCAGATGGATGTAGCCGATGCGTCCGCCCGACGCCTTCTCGACGTACGCACGCCGCGACGCGACCCAATCGAGATAGCGGAGGTTCGTCTCCTTCTTGACCGGCCGCACTTTCTCTTCGTGCGCGCCCGCGGTGTCGGGCTTGGAGTTGACGAGCAGCGTCACGACGCGCGTCGCTTTGTTCTCGAGCAATCGGTAGAAGTTGTCGACGCCTTTCGTCGGCGTGCCGTCGACGGCGAGGATGTAGTCGCCTTCACGCACCTTCACGCCCGGCTCGGTGAGCGGCGAGCGCGATGCTTCCTGCCAGTTCTCGCCGGGGAAGATGTGCGCGATGCGGAAGGAACCGGAATCCGGAACGATCTCGGCGCCGAGGAGACCGTTGTCGACGCGATCGATGCCGGAGCCGGCGGCGGGAGAGACGTAGACGTGACCGGCGTTCAACTCGCCGGCGACCTCGCCGAAGATGTAGTCGAGATCGTTGCGGTTGGCGACGAACGGCACGAGCGCGCCGTACTTCGCGCGGATTCCCGTCCAGTCGCTGCCGTGCATGTTCGGGTCGTAGAACCAGTCGCGCAGGATGCGCCACGCGTCGGTGAACTCCTGCGCCCACTCCACGCGCGGATCGATCTTCATCTCCAGGTGCTCGAGCTTGAGCGCGGAGTCGGCCGGCTTCTGTCCCGGCTTCGGCACGATGATCGAGTAGCCGTTGGCGGTGCGGACGATGAGCTTCTCGAGATTGTTGGAGATGTCGTAGCCGCGGATGTTCTCGACGATCGTCTCTTCCTTGCGATCGTCGATGTTGTAGAACTTGAGCGTGCGCTGAGGGCCGTCGCCGGTCATGTAGAGGATGCCGTTCGACAGCGCGGCGAGCGAGTCGTACGAGCCGGACGGTCCGGGGACCGCGCGCACGCGGTTCTCGAAGCCGGCGGGATCTATTTTCACCTGGACAGCGGGCGTCTCGCCCGCCTCCCGGGGGCGGGCGGGACGCCCGCTCTCCTCTTTTTTCTCGGGCGCGGGAGGAGTCGTCGCCTTCTCTTCGTCGCTCTGCGGAAGGAAAAGCGCGGGGCCGTCGGCCGAGAGCGTCGCGACGTAGACGCGCTGCGGATCGGTGTAGACGTAGTTGAACTCCCACGCGCTGAAGGTGAGATTGAAGTCGCGCGTGGAGGTGAAATAGAGGTAGCGGCCTTTCGGATCGAAGACCGGCTCGGCGTCATTGGTGCGGCCGCTGGTGAGCCGGTACGGCTTCGCGTCGCCGATCGAGTAGACGTAGATCGCCGAGAAGCGCGCCTCGTTCAGTTTCGTGTAGGCGATCCACTTCGAGTCGGGCGACCAGCGGTAATGCGTGATGTCGCCGTACGGGTCTTTGTCGACGTCGCTGACTTTGCCGCCGGCGATGTCGACGACGCGCAGCGTTTCGTCCTTGTCGGAGAACGCGAGCATCTTCGAGTCGGGCGACCAGATCGGAGTGAAGCGCCACGCATGCGCGTCGTGCGTGATCTGGCGCTCGCCAACGTTGATGTCGCCCTCCCGGGCGGTACCGTCCGCGTTGCGCACGTAGATCTCATAGTCGGCGCCGTCGCGATCGCTCAGATACGCGATCAGTTTCCCGTCCGGCGACCACGACGCATCGCGCTCGCGGATGCCGGGCGTCTGCGTCTCGTTGCGGATCTCCCCCTCTTTCGCCGGCACGGTGAAGAGATCGCCGCGCGCGACGAAGAGCGCACGCGCGCCGCCCGGCGAGAGCGAGTACGACTCGACGTTCTGCTGCACGTTCGTGAAGTACGGGAGCGTCGTTTTGAAATCGCTGTAGACGTGGATCGGAATGCGCTCGTCTTTTCCGGTGGTCGAGTCGAATCGATAAAGGTAGCCGCCGTTTTCGTAGACGACCTGCGTGCGATCGCCGCTCGGCCAGAGGACGTCGAAGTCGGTGTGGCTCGTGACCTTCTTCGACTGCTTCGTCTTCAGGTCGTATGCCCAGAGATTGAGGCGCGCGCCGTCGGGACGATCGGAGACGAAGTAGATCGTGTCGCCGACCCACACCGGCTGATTGTCGGTCCACGGAGTGTCGGTGATTTTCTCGGCGCTGTTGTTCGCCAGGTCGTAGATCCAGACGTCCTGCGCGCGTCCCCCGCGATAGTGTTTCCACGTCCGGAACTCACGCTCGATGTGCGTGAACGCCAACCGCTTCCCGTCCGGTGAATACGATCCCGCGCTCCCCTCGGGGATCGGCAGTTTCGTTTCCATCCCCCCTTCGAACGGGATGACGTAGTGCGCCGGCATGCGATCGCTCCACGGCAGCCGATGCGGATTGAAGAGGATCGACTTGCCGTCCGGCGTCCAGTCGAGGACGCGGTTGTCGATGCCACCGCGCGGCGGAATCGGACCGACGTCGTTGTAGAACGTCAGCTGCCGCGGCATCCCGCCGTCGACGCTGATGACGAACACCTGCCGGCTGCCGCTGTAGTCGCCGGTGAAGGCGATCCATTTCCCGTCCGGCGAGAATTTCGGGAAGTACTCCATGCCGTCGTCGGAGGTGAGACGGCGCGCCTCGCCGCCTTTGGCGGAGGCGAGCCAGATGTCGCCGCCGTAAACGAACGCGACGGTGTCTCCGTGAATGTCCGGTTGGCGTAGAAGCCGCGTCAAATTGTTTGGATTGTTTTGTGCGAAAGCACCCGCGGAACTTGCAACGAGCGCGAGAATGGTGATGAGCTGTTTCATGAAGTGCTCCATAACACGCTTGAAGCCGCGACGTAAACGGAGGATGGCCATGAATCGCTGGGCTGTAGCAGGATTGATTCTTCTCGTCGCGTGCTCCACCGGCAGCGCGCGGCCGGCGGACGTCGCCGAGCCGACGATCGGCCTCGAGCTCGCACACGAGCTCTTCTTCGGATCGGGAGCCACCGCGCCGGCAACCATCGACGTCCACGTCCTCAACCGCGCCACCACCCCGATCCTGTTGCGCCGCGTCCAACTCTCGTCCCCCGGCATGACCACCTACGCGATCTACCCCATCACGCGCGACTTCCGCGAGACCATCCAACCGGGCGAAGTCAAAACGGTATCCATCTTCGCGACCGCAGAGACCACCGTCCGCCGCCCCAACGAACCGCTCACGCTCCGCGCGATCGTCGACTTTGCCTCGGCGGGAGGGAAGGTGTGGAGAGAGATGGTGATCACGCGGTAAAAAGCAGAAAGCACTGGACTGAGAGCAGGGAGATGTTGAGCAATCTCACGGCTTTTCAGCAAGTATGCTGAAAAAGTCAGTGTCATCGCTTAGCAATTCAGCATATGCGCTTGGATTGTCAGAGATCGGGCCTACGATTTCAGCATATTCTCTGAAAAACTAGAATGAGAGACTAAAAATCTCAGCAGAAATGCTTAGAATTTAAGCAAATTCGCTAGACAAGCCAGTATCGCCGCTTCCAGTTTCAGCACAAGCGCTAAGATTCTCAGATATCAGACCTGCAATTTAAGCATGTTCGCTGAGAAATTAGAATTGAAGATTGAGAATTTAAGCAAATACGCTGGCATTTAAGCAAAAATCGCTAAGATTGTCAGCGTTAACGCTTAGTAATTAAGCATACATGCTAAAATTAGCAGAAATAGTGCCTACAAGTCTAGCAAGTTTGCTTAATATGTAAGATGCGGTTGTGAGAAATTAAGCAAACTTGCTTAGTTTTTCATCAACGTATTTCGCTGACGGAGGCAACACTCATGCTGCTGCTCTACGGTATCCGTCTCAGAGGGCTGTGAAAAAAACTCCGTCATCCTGAGTCGGCGAAGCGCGACGAAGGATCTCAAACTACGAAGAGTCTGCAATTTTAGAGATCCTTCGCCATCTTCGCGGCTTCTAATGACCGCCCCTCATCCGGCCTTCGGCCACCTTCTCCCCGCAAGCGGGGCGAAGGGCAACAAATTCAATGCACTCTTAAAGTTGCCCCTCTCCCCGCATGCGGGGAGAGGGTGGCGCGAAGCGCCGGGTGAGGGGCGGTCATTACGATCGAGGTCTGCGCATCGCGCGGTGGGCCGGCTCAGGATGATGGATGATTTTTCACAGCATCTCACGATGCCGGCCGAGGACGGCCGCCGCTCCACGGTTTCCGGCGTATGGATCGTGTAGGGGCTGTTACACTAACTTCATGCCATCAAACGAACTTGTTGCCGACCGGGCGGTCGTTTCTCGTTATTCGTGGTATGCCCTCGCGGTCCTCACCGCGGTCTACGTCCTCAACTTTCTCGACCGCACGCTGATCTACATCCTCTTCACGCCCATCAAGAAGGAGATGGCGTTCAGCGATCTGCAGCTCGCGCTCCTCGGCACGACGTCCTTCGTCATCTTCTACACCTCCCTCGGCATTCCGTTCGGACGCGTTGCGGATCGGAGCTCGCGGACGAAGTTGATCGCGATCGGTCTCGCGCTGTGGAGCCTGTTCTCCGGGCTGACGGGTCTCGCGCACGGCTTCTGGTCGATTTTTCTCTGCCGCGTGATGGTCGGCGTCGGCGAGGCGACGCTCGGGCCGGCGGCGTTCTCGCTGCTGAGCGATTTCTTTCCTCCGCGGATGCGCGCGACGGTGACGTCGGTGTATGCGTCGGGCATCGCGCTCGGCGGCGGGCTCGCGTTTTTTCTCGGCGGATGGATCGGACAGAGCTACGGCTGGCGCTCGGCGTTCTACATCGTGGGCTTTCCCGGACTCGTGCTCGCGGTCGTCGTCTTCCTGATGCGCGAGCCTGCGCGCGGGCGCATGGAAATCGCGACCAACAGCGCGAGCGACTGGCGCGCGCTTCTTCGCTCCGTTCCGCTTCGCTATCTCATCCTCGGCTACTCGTTCATCGGTCTCGCGTCGAACAACATCACCGTCTGGGTCGGAACGTTCTTCGTGCGCGTGCACGGTCTCAGCCTCTCAACGATCGGCAACGCCGCCGGCATCATGTCGATCGCCATCGGAGTCCCGGTAATGATTTTTGCCGGCTGGTTTTCCGATCGCCTCGGCCGCGGACGCCGCACGCTCTTCACCGCATCCGCCGCGGCGCTCTCAGTTCCGCTGTGGATCGCGCTCTTGTTCACGAACGATTTCCGCGCGCTGCTTGCGATCAATGTCGTGCTCTATGCCGCCGCGATTCTGTGGGTGGGTCCGTCGGTCGCCGACGTGCACGACATCGCCGGCCCGAACGTGCGCGGACTCGCCATCGGCATTTTCTTTTCGGCGGTCAACATCTTCGCGTTCGCGATCGGCTCGCCGCTCATCGGCAAGCTGACGGACCGCCTCGGCGACATGCGCTACTCGCTGCTCGTCTGCCCGCTGTCGTGCGCGATCGGTGCGGCGCTGTTGTGGATGGGACGGCGTCGAGCGGCGATCGGAGTGGTGCGCGCCTCTGGCGCGCCCCCGCCCGAAGGCGCGCCGGAGGCGCGCACCACTCCGGCGGCGGCTCCGTCTACAGCCACTTCAGCGTGAAGTCGATCAGCTTCTCTTTCAGCTTGCCGACGTACGGCGGATACAGCATCTCGATCGCGCTGAATCGCGTGCGCTGATCGAAGACGCCGCGCGCGTTGGAGAAGGCCTGGAACCCGAAGTAGCCGTGTCCCTTTCCCATTCCGCTGTTGCCGACGCCGCCGAACGGCAGGTTGAGTTGATAGAACTGGACCAGCGCGTGGTTGATGGCGGTGCCGCCCGCGGTGGTGCGCGCGAGGATCTGTTTCACGATGCGGCGGCTGCGGCTGAAGATGTAGAGGACGAGCGGTTTTTCTTTCGACGCGATGAAGTCGAAGGCTTCGTCGAGCGTGCGATACGGAAGCACCGGAAGAAGCGGTCCGAAGATTTCTTCCTGCATCACCGCGGAATCGGGCGCGACGTTCGTCAGCACGGCCGGCGCGATCTCGCGTCCGCGGAACGTGCCGCCGGTGACGACTTGCGCGCCGCGCTGCACGGCATCGCGGAACAAACGCTCGAGCCGCGAGGCGTGCCGCTCGTTGACGATGATGCCGCGTGATGCGTCGCCGAGGGAGGCGATCGAGGTCTGCAACTTCTCGAGAAATGGGACGCGCACTGTTTCGTCGACGAGGATGTAGTCGGGCGCGATGCAAATCTGTCCGCAGTTGAAGAACTTTCCCCACGCAATTTTCTTCGCCGCCTCGTCGAGGTTCGCGCTCGCGTCGACGATCACCGGCGACTTGCCGCCGAGCTCCAGCGTCACCGAGGTCAGATGCTCGGCCGCGGCCTTCATCACGATCCGGCCGACGGCGGGACTGCCGGTGAAGAAGATGTGGTCGAACTTTTTCTTCAGCAGCGCTTCCGCGACCGGCGCGTCGCCTTCGATGATCGCGACTTCGTTCTCGTCGAACACTTCCGCGACGATGCGCTTCATGCATGCGCTCGACGCGGGCGTGAGCTCGGACGGCTTCACCATCACGCAATTTCCCGCCGCGACTGCCGAGACGAGCGGGCCAAGAGTGAGATTGAAGGGAAAGTTCCAGGGGGAGATGATCAGCACGACGCCTTTCGGCTCGTGCACGATCGACGAGCGCGAGCCGATGAGCGACATGCGCATGCGCGCGCGCTTCGGCCGCATCCACGAGCGAAGGTGGCGGATGGCGTGCTTCGCTTCGCTGACGGCCGGATAGATCTCGGAGAGATCGACTTCCGCGGCGGGCTTGCGATAGTCGTCCCACATCGCGGCGCGGATGTCGTCGCGATGCGCGAACATCGCGCGCTCGAATTTTTTCAGCCTGGCGACGCGCTGCGCCGCCGTCGTGGCGTTGACGGCGGCGCGATTCTGTCGCTGTGCTTCGTAGATGCGGTCGATGTGCTCGAACGAGGAAATGCGAACGACTTCGGCCGCTGCGGTCATAGGAGAGCGCGATTCTATCGCGCTTGACTATCCCGAGCCCGCGCCCGGGCTCGGGCTCCGCCTCTACGGGAACGTAATCTCCGCGATATCGGAAAACTTGTAGAACACGTTGTCGCCGGTCGTGTGATCGTGCCCGAGAAAGTCGACGGTGTAGCCGTCGCACGACTCCTTGAACGTCATGTCGTCGGCCTGGCCGCTCTTCTGCTCGACGCGCACGCGCTGCAGCTCGGCGTTGAGACGCGTGCAGCAGCTGGAGTTCGTGACGATCTGCGACGGGCCGGTGATCTTCTTGATGTCGGTGATCGGAACCGTCACGCGCGTGCCGTCGCCCTTGCAGAACTGCTGACTCGTCGTCGTGATGTATCCGCTGAAGAGAATGAGATAGCCGAACTTCACGCTGTCGTCGTCGAGCTGCACGGTGGTGCCGTTGGTGAGGCGCACGGCGATCGTCGGCCGCGACCGCAGGTGGAAGGTGAGCGTGAACGTGCCGTTGCCGGCGATCGTCTGCGTGTCGCTGTTGTAGCCGGTGCGGCTGGCGACCACCGGAACGTTGACTCCGATGCCGTTGACGTTGTTGAGCTCGAACGTCCCTTCCTTCGTGGTCGTCACTTTCAGATTGGAGATCGCAATCGTCGCGAAGGCGACGGGCAGCCCGGTGGTCGAGTCGACGACGCTGCCCTTGACGGTGGCGGTGAACGGGGCAGTGATCGGTTTGCTCACCGACCGGCGCTTCGGCGCGGCAACTACCGGAAGCGCGGCGACGAACATCAGGATGGCCGCGAGTCTCCACTTCGTTTTGGCGTGTGTCATGGGTCTCCTTCGATGAGAAAATTTCGGGCGGGATAGTAGCATCCGCCGAAACTGATACGGGCGAGCGAGTGGCAACGTTTTGGCTATACTCGCGGGCCGCGCAATCTGCGCAGCCCGCTTGTAAACACGAGATGGCGTGAACGGATGGCGGATGGCGGATGGCAGATGGCGATTCGAGACCGCCATCTGCCATCTGTCATCTGCCATCCATCATCTGCCATCCATTCACACCATCAGGGGGATTCGATGCGCCGACTTCTTGCGATCCTCGTCTTCATTTGCGCCGCCTGCACAACCACGACGAGGCCCGTCATGAATCCCACACCCGAGCCCGCCGCCGCTGCCGCGTCCGCCGCCGCAGCGACGGAGCCGGCACCGGCGCCGATGCCGCTGCCTCCGCCGGGCCCGACAGCGGAAGAGGCCGCGAAGTTCGTCGCCGATTCGGAAGCGCGCCTCGCCGCGATGAACGTCGACGCACAACGCGCCTCGTGGGTGCAATCGACATACATCACCGACGACACGCAGGTCATCGCCGCGAAGGAAAACGAGAAGCTGATCAACGCCGGCGTGGAGATGGCGAAGGAGGCCGCGAAGTTCGACCACCTGCAGCTGCCGTACGACATGCGCCGCAAGCTCGATCTCATCAAGCTCGCCCTCACCTCCCCCGGCCCGTCCGATCCCGCGCTGACCGCGGAAATGGCGCGCATCGGGTCGGAGCTCGAGGCGACGTACGGCGCCGGCAAGTATTGCCCGCCCGGAAAAACGGGCGACGACTGCTGGGACATCGGCGAGATCGAGAACCTCATGCGCTCGAGCCACGATCCGCAGAAGCTGCTCGAGGCCTGGCGCGGATGGCACACCGTCTCGCCGCCGATGCGCGACAAGTACACGCGCTTCGTGCAGCTGATGAATCAGGGCGCGCGCGAGCTCGGATACGCCGACGTCGGCGTGATGTGGCGCTCGAAATATGACATGAAGCCGGAGGCATTCGCGGCGGAAATCGATCGGCTCTGGAATCAGGTCAAGCCGCTGTACGACTCGCTGCATTGCTACGTGCGCTGGAACCTCACCAAAAAATACGGCGAGAGCGTCGTCCCTCCCGGACAGCCGATCCCCGCGCATCTCCTCGGCAACATCTGGGCGCAGGAGTGGGGCAACATCTACGACGTCGTCGCGCCGCCGAAGGCGAATCGCGGCTATGACCTGACGCAGATTCTGCAGAAGCGCAAAGACATCGACGAGTTGGAGATGGTCCGCTTCGGCGAGCGCTTCTTCATGTCGCTTGGCTTCGCGCCGCTGCCGAAGACGTTCTGGTCCCGCTCACTCTTCGTCAAGCCGCGCGACCGCGACGTCGTCTGCCACGCCAGCGCGTGGGACGTCGATGACGTCGAGGACCTGCGCCTCAAGATGTGCATCGAGAAGAACGCCGACGACTTCACGACCGTCCATCACGAGCTCGGACACAACTTCTATCAGCGCGCGTACAACACGCAGCCGTTCCTCTACAAAGACAGTGCGAACGACGGATTCCACGAGGCCGTCGGCGACACGATCGCGCTCTCCGTCACACCCGCGTATCTCAAGACCGTGAAACTGATCGACACCGAGCCGCCGGCGTCGGCGGACATTCCGCTGCTGCTGCGCGACGCGCTCGACAAGATCGCGTTCCTGCCGTTCGGCGTGCTGATGGACAAGTGGCGCTGGAAAGTCTTCAGCGGCGAGGTGACGCCGGCGAACTACAACGCGGCGTGGTGGGAGCTGCGCAAGCAATATCAGGGCATCGCGCCGGCCGGCGCGCGCGGCGAGGAGCTCTTCGATCCGGGCGCGAAGTATCACATCGCGGCGAACGTGCCGTACGCGCGCTACTTCCTCGCGCGCATTCTCCAGTTCCAGTTCCACCGCGCTCTCTGCCAGATCGCCGGGTACCAGGGGCCGCTGAACCGTTGCTCGATTTACGGCAACAAGGAAGCAGGTGCGCGCCTGGAGAAGATGCTGGCGATGGGGAAGAGCCGTCCGTGGCCGGAGGCGCTGGAGGCGCTGACGGGACAGAAGCAGATGGACGCCACGGCGATCGTCGATTACTTCCGGCCGCTGCTCGACTGGCTCGATCAGCAGAACCAGGGGAAGACCTGCGGCTGGTGACCTCGGTTGCGCGGTTACGCGGTCACGCAGTTGCGCGGCATCAATCGCAACTGTCCTCACCGCGAAACGGCGTAACCGAGTAACCGCGCAACCATGGCCGTGAACGTCGCCATCGTCTTCGCTCCCGATTTCTCCGCGCGTCTCCACCAGCTCGCGTTTCACACGCCGGTGTGGATCATGGAGACGGCGGCCAACCGCGCCGCCGCGGAAGAAGCGTGGCTGCGCCGGCAGGAGTGGCCGCACATCGATGTGACGCTGTTTCAATACGCCCACGACTGGCGCACGCTCTTCGCGATGATCGTCCTCCACCACGAAACCGTCGACTCACTCGAGATCATCGGCGCGCCTGCCGACGATGAAATGCGCGCGGCTCTCGCGAAAGAGGGATTTCAGCGGATCCAGGAGACGGCCGACGGCCTTCGCGCGAGGAAGTGACTTTGGACTGCGGCAGCTACGCTGCCGCTTTTGCACACCGTAGAAAAAAGCGGTGGCGCAGCCACCGCAGTCCAAAATGACGGCTCTCGGCCTCACTTTCGCCACATTCGCCGCGTCTACTGACTCATGATGGAAACGAAAGTCACGTACACGCTCGAACGCTGGATCGCGGCAATCCTCGGGTTGCTGTTCATCGTCCCGTTCGTCCTGCCGCATTAAGCCATTCCTCGCGCAACACGCCGTAGCAGACCAGGTCGACGTACTCATCCCACTTCTTCAGGTGCCTCCGCAGCGTTCCTTCGTACTGCATCCCCGCCTTCTGCAGCACGCGTCCTGACGCAGCATTCCGTCCGAAGTGCTGCGCGAAGATGCGCACGAGGTTGCGCTCTTCGAATCCGTAGCGCACGACTTCGATCGCCGCTTCCGACGCGTAGCCGCGATTCCAGAACGGGACGGCGATCCAGTAGCCGATCTCGGCGATGCCGTCGCCTTTCATCACGAGGCCGATGCCGCCCGCGACCTCGCCGTCGTCGATGGCGAAGTTGACGGTGCGATCGGCATCGAAGTCTTCCTGCTGCTTCGCGATCCACTGCTCCGCCGCGCCATCGGGATACGGATGCGGAATCATCAGCGTGTTGAGCGCGACTTCATACGCGCCGCAAAGTCGTTGGATCGCCGGCGCGTCTTCGAGCGCGTGCGGGCGGAGCGTGAGACGTTGCGTGCGGAGAGTCGGGCGCTTCATCGAAGTAATTCTCTAACACGACGGACGAGCTCTTTGTTTGCGTCGATGCCGAGGTCGCGGTCGCGGTCCATGGCGTCGAGCAGCGAGCGGAGCGAGCGATAGGCGTCGCCGCGATCGGTTTGAGCCGTTAGAAGCGCGCTCGGCTCTTCGCCGAGCCGCGCATCAATCCGCGTACGGACATCGCCGGAACGCATGATCTCGCGCACTTCGCGACGAAGTGCGAGCTCTTTCTTCGCGCGGGGAAACACAACAATCGCGATTGCTGCGACTGCGATCAACGCCAGGAACGCAACGAGTGGTGCGCGCCTCCGGCGCGCTTCCGAAGGCGCGCCGGAGGCGCGCACCACTCCCCCGCCACCGTCGGGTGCTGCGGCGGCGTTGAACAAAGTCTGCTCCTCGCAACGCAGCGTGTTGCGCGTCGCAGCCGAAGGCGTGAACACGTTCATTGTCATCGCAGGAATCGTCAGCGTCCCCGATTGCGACGGAAAAATCAGGAAGCGCCACTTGCGCGTCATCGTGACGTTGCCTTCTTCGTGCACGACGCCGGTCTCGCCGTTTTCGACCTGCACGTTTCCCGCGACCGCGCGCGCGAAGCGCGGCGGCGATGCGCCGCGCAGATTGCCGCTGCCCGTGACTGTCGCCTCGACGACGACCGGTCCGCCGTTGCGCTGCGTCACCGGCGCGCAACTCAGCAGGAGCTCGCCAACGGCATCGACGGGCGGTCCCGGCGGCAGTGGTTTGACGTTGATCGAGATCGGCGCGGAGCTGAACGTCGTCTCGACGAGATTGCCTTCGAAGATCGAGAACGGTCCGCGCAGCCGCTCCATCACCGCCGCTTCCACCGACATGCTCCCGATCTCCAGCGCGCCTCCGCGCAGCGGATAGAGCGCGACACGCCGCATGCGCACGCGCTGCATCAGCTGATTGCCGACATACACGCGCTCCGCTTCCGACGAGCGCGACTCCAGCTCTTCGCTCCAAAACTCGGCGAGCTTCGGTACGCTCACGATCTGCCAGTTCTCGACCGTCGCCGCGTTGTAGAGGTACCACGTGACGATCACCTGCTCGCCCATCCACGCGTCGCGCTTGTCCGCCTCGGCCACCATGAACAGCGGCGGCCTCCCCGTCGCCATCAACTCCCGCAGCACCGCCTCGGGGTCATTCGACGCCGCAATCCGGTCCGGCTCGACCTGCAGATTCACGAGCGGCAACGTGTCGCGCTTCCCGTCGCTCGACGTCAGCACGATCGGCCCCACGTGCGCAGCACCCGCCAACAACGGCCGCGCGCGATAACGAAACACTTTTCGCCGCACGACCTCACCGTTGATCCAAGCGAACTCCGACGACACCCACGGCTCGCCGACCAGCGCGAGATTGTCGAGCGGAATGTTGACCGAGTCCACGGAGGCGAAGTTGCCTTCGAGCGAAACGGTGATGGTGGTGAGATCGTTGAGTTGGAGGGTTTTGGGGTCGACGAGGAGGTCGTTCGCAAGTACAGATGAAGGCAGAAGGCAGAAGGCAGAAAGCAGAAGGAAGAAGATGAGGTTCCAGTTTCGAGGTTCGCCACTTCTGCCTTCTGCCTTCTGCCTTCTGCCTTCTGCCTTCATCTGACTACCACCCCACCCGCCCCTCCGCGTTCGCCTTCGCTTTCATCCGCCGCAACTCTTCCTGCTCCTGCTGTTGCACGCTGCGCAGCAGCGCCTCGAGATCGAGCTGTCCCTGCGGCTTTTGTCCGTTTGCGCTCGGTGTCGGTTTTTGTTGTTGCTGGTTTTTGCCGGCTTTGTTTTGCTGGTTGCCGGTAGTCGACGTTTGCGATGCCGATTTGCGCGCGAGGGCGATCTCGAGATTGCGTTTGGCGGCGGCGTGGTTGGGGCGGAGCTTGAGCGTCTCGATGTAGTCGGCGATCGCCTGATCGAACGCCTTCGAGGCGAGCGCGCTGTTGCCGCGATTGAAGAGCGCGTCGGAGCGCAGCGACGGATCTTTCATCGCCGCGCTCAGCGTCGCACTCCCCTGCTCGCGCTGGCCGGCGGCGATTTGCGACGTGCCGAGGTTGAAGGCGTTGCGCGGAGTCGGCGCGAGCTCGTTCGCGCGCTGAAACGACTTCACGGCGTCGCCGTACTGCTGCTTGTCGTATGCACGCGCGCCGCGCGCCGATGCAGCGTGCGAGTTCGTCTCGGTGAACCACTTGACGGCGATGGCGAGGAGCAGCGCGATCATTCGGCACCTCGATTGGCGAGCGAGCCGCCGAGGAGGAGGAAGAACGCGAGCGCGAGCGGCCATTGATAGCGATCGATCGGGATGCGCGCGTGCGTGATGTTGATGCCGCGCGGACGCGCGTTCGCGAGCAGCGGATCGAGAGCGTGCTCGGCGAACGGATTCGTGAGCATGCGGCCGTTCGTCGCCGTCGCGATCTCGCGCAGCGTTTCGTCGCGCGCGTACGTCGTCACGACTTCGCCGCGCGAGTCGCGTAAGGGACCGTTCGACGTCGGGATCGACGCGCCGGCCGCGCTGCCGATGAGAATCGTCGAGACGATGATGCCGCGCGACTTCGCGCGCGAGATCGCCTCGTCGGCGTGCGCGCCCTGATCCTCGCCGTCGCTGATCAGCACGATGTCGGCGTTGCGCAGCGGATCGGCTTCGATCAGGCGCATGCCGGCCGTGATCGCGCTGCCGACGTCGGAGCCGGGCATGCCGACTTCGCCGGGCTGCAATGTGTCGAGGAGCGCGATCACCGCCTCGCTGTCGCTCGTCAGCGGCGAGACGACGTCCGCCGATGCTTCGAACACGATCAGCGCGACGCGTCCCTGCTGCGCTTCTGCAAGCCGCTTCGCGATCGCCTTTGCCGCGGATAGTCGCGACGTGCCGACGTCGGTCGCGGCCATGCTGTTCGAGACGTCGATGATCAGCACACGATTCGCCTCGCGGGCGAGCAGCGGCACGTCGACGAAGCCGCGATACGGACCGGCCAGCGCGAGGATCGCGCCGAGGAGCGCGAGCGTGAGGAGCCACGGCCGAAGAACGCGCGCGGGATTCGCGACGCCGCGCAAATGTTCGGACGCGAAGCGGCGCGCAATGCGTTTGCGCAGGCGCTCGCGCGTGAAGAGAAGGAGGAACGCGAACGGAACGAGCGCGAGCAGCCAGAGCAGGTTCGCGGTACGGAAGCTCATTGCGTGCTCCCACACGCACTCTCTGTCCCGTGCCCGTGCCCGCGCCCGCTTCCGCGCCCGGGGTGGGGGAACGCAGTCGCTTCGCTCGCCCGCCCCGGGCGCGGAAGCGGGCGCGGGCGCGGGCTCGGGAGTGCACTCATGGTTGCCCCTCTCACGCCGGCACCTTCAGCCACAGTGTTTCTCCGCACAACAAAGCCAGCGCGAAGAGGACCAATCCCGCCGCGAGCGGATACGCGTACAGCTCGTCGATGTTCTGCTGCTTCGGCGGGGAGAGACGCGTCTTTTCGAGTTGATCGATGCGCTGCAGCACGTTCGACAACGCGCGCGCATCCGTCGCGCGATAGAACTCGCCGCCGGTCATCGACGCGATCGACGACAACGATTTCTCATCGAGCTCGCCGCGAATGTGCGTGTAGATCGTCTCGATCTGTCCGGTGAACGGATTCTGCCGCTTCACCGGAAGCGGCACCGGGCCTTCGCTGCCGACGCCGATCGTGTAGACCTTGATGCCGCTGCGCGCGGCGAGTTGCGCAGCAACAATCGGATCGATGGATCCGGAGTTGTTGACGCCGTCTGTGACGAGAATGACCACGCGGCTGCGCGTCTTCGACGTGCGCAGTCGATTGACCGACGTCGCGAGCGCGTGTCCGATCGCGGTCCCGTTTCCGTGATCGCCGATCTCGGCCTGATCGAGAATCATCTCCGCGATGCGGCGGTCGTACGTGATCGGCACGCGCGTCGCGGCGCGGCTGCCGAACGTGACGATGCCGATGCGGTCGTCCTGCCGCCGTCGAATGAACTCGGCGATGAGATCTTTCGCGACGGCAAAGCGGTTGCGCGGACGAAAATCCTCCGCGGCCATGCTGCCCGAGGCATCGAGCGCGACGACGATGTCGATGCCGTAGCGATCGCCGGCCGCGAGCCGCGTGATGCGTTGCGGACGCGCGAGCGCGACGATGAGCAGCAGCAGCGCGAGCGACTCGAGAAAGAACGGAATCGCCGACGTCATCGCGCGAACGCCGCGCGACGGCGCGACGAGCGAGAACGACGAGAAGCCGAAGGCGCCGACGCGCGCGCGGCGATCGAGCGCTAAAAGGAGGATGCGCGCGAGGACGACGAACACGAGCAGCAGCCAGAGCGGATTCGCGAAGCCCGTCATGACGCAAGCTCCAGCGCGCGGTCCGCAACCTCATCGAAGTCGCGCGACGGCGCTCCTTCGCTCGAAAATTTTTCCATGTCGCCCTGTCGCAGAATTTCGGCGACGACGCGCTCGTGCTCGGGCAAGCGCGGCACGAGCTCGGTGGTGGTGAGATCGCTGCTGAGTCCCGCGCGCGACTCCGCGAGGTACGCGCGCGTGGCGTCGGCGAGCGCGGCCCAGCGATGCGCGCGCGACGGATCCTCGCGCAGCGCGAGCACGGCGCGGCGATAGCGCTCGCTCGCGGGGATCGGCGGCTCGACGACGCGCACCGCGCGGCGCGACAGCAACCACGCCGCGAGCCATGCCGCGATTGCGAGAAGCGCAGCGATCACAATCGCGATGAACGGCGCGCGCGGATACGGCGACGCGCGCGGCGGCGTGAGCGGCGCCGGTTTCATGTCGTCGCCCTGCTTCAACACCGAGCGGACGGGGATTTTGAGATTTTGAAAACGAACGTTTCCGGTGACGCCGCTCAACACGATCGGCCTAGGAGTGAACGTACGAATGACGATGACGTAGTGGAGCGGCGGCCGCTCTCGGCCGCCGAATCGCGAGAATCCGGCGCCCGAAGCGGGCGCCGCTCCACTGATGACCTCGTACGACGGCGACGGATCGAGCCGTACCGGCTCGCTGAACGTGATCGTGATCGGATCGCCGACCGTCGGCGCGGGCGGAGAGAACGTTGCCGTGACGAGAGCGAGAACCAGAATCATACGGGGCGCCGGTGCCGCGCCGCACGCTCGCGGAAGAAACGCAGCAGATCGCGATCGTACGGAACGGCGGTGGAAATGGCGAGATGGTCGATGCCGGACGTGCGGAAGCGCCGAGTGAGCGTCTGATGTCGCTGCGCCGAGCGTCGTCCGACGTCCGCGCGGCGCAGGTCCGTCCAGCGCGCTTCGCCCGACTCGAGATCGACGAGCCGCGCCAGTCCGCGATCGGGAAAACGCTCTTCGCGCGGATCGCCGATCGCGATGCCGATGACGTCATGTTTGCGATTCAGCCGCGCGAGCGGCTTCTCGAACGGCAGATCGAGAAAATCGGACAGCACGAGCACGACCGCACGCTTCACCGCGACGCGCTCGAGATAGCGCGCGGCGTATTCGAGATCGGCCTGCCCGCGCGGTCCGCGCAGCGCGGCGTCAACCGCCGCGCGCACGATCACCTGCGCGTGCGCGCGTCCGCGGCGCGGCGGAATGAACGCGCTCACGCCATTCGAGAACAACAGCAATCCCGCGCGATCGGAATTCTCGACCGCTGAGAACGCGAACACCGACGCCAGCTCCGCGGCGATGTCGCACTTCCGCCAGTCGACCGAGCCGAAGCCCATCGACGCCGACACGTCGATCGCGATCAACACCGTGAGATCGCGCTCTTCGATGAACTCCTTCACGTGCGGCACGCCGGTCCGCGCCGTCACGTTCCAGTCGATCGCGCGGATGTCGTCGCCGGCGATGTACTCGCGCACCTGCGAGAACTCGATCCCGCGGCCGTGAAACGCGGAGTGATAGTCGCCGGCGAATCCCGCGCGAATCAAACGCGCGGAGACGAGCTCGAGCTCGCGTACGCGGCGAACGATTGGCGTTCGAAAATCAGGCGCGCGCCGCTTGAACAGGCTCATAGGCTCATCGCCTCACAGGCTCATAGACGCCTGTGGCACGTGCTCCTATGAGCCAATGTGCCTGTGCGCCTCTGAGCCTCGTCACGGCACGGCCACCTCCGCCAGCACGCGATCGACGATCGCGTCCGCGCTCACGTTTTCCGCCGCGGCTTCGTAGCTGAGCACGAGTCGGTGCCGCAACACGTCATGCGCAATCCCCTTCACGTCCTCGGGGACCACGTACGTGCGACCGTCGATGAACGCGTGCGCCTTCGCGACGTGCGCGAGCGCGAGTGTCGCGCGCGGCGATCCTCCGAACGAAACGTACGGCGACGGTTTGCGCGTCGCCGTCACGATGCTCACGATGTAGCGGCCGATGCGCTCGTCCATGTGCAGGCGCGCGGCCTGCTGCGCGACGGCGCGCATCTCGCCGAGCGTGAGCACGCGCGCGGCTTGCCGCGGCTGCGCCGTCGGATCGAGATACATCGCCAGCATCCGCAGCTCTTCGTCCGCCAGCGGATACTCCACCTTCAGTTTCATCACGAACCGATCGACCTGCGCCTCGGGCAGCGAATACGTCCCCTCGTGTTCGATCGGATTCTGTGTCGCGATGACGACGAAAGGATCGGGCAGCGGGTACGACGTGTCGCCGATCGTCACCTGCCGCTCCTGCATCGCCTCGAGCAGCGCGCTTTGCACTTTCGCCGGAGCGCGGTTGATCTCGTCGGCGAGGACGAAGTTCGCGAAGATCGGTCCGAGGCGCGGGTTGAAGGTGCGGCCGGCCGGATCGAAGACCTGCGTGCCGGTGATGTCGGCAGGAAGCAGATCGGGCGTGAACTGGATGCGCTTGAACGACGCCTCGATGGCCGACGCGAGCGTCTTCACGAGCAGCGTCTTCGCGAGTCCGGGCAATCCTTCGACGAGCACGTGCCCGCGGATGAGCAGCGCGATCACGAGCCGATTGACGATCGCGTCCTGCCCGATGACGACCTTCGCGACTTCCGCGCGGAGCCTCGCGATCGTGTCGTGTGATTGTTCGATCGTGGTCATTGAGATGAGTCTATCCTCAGACCGTCATCCTGAGCCGCTGTGAAAAATCCCGTCATCCTGAGCCGCGCAGACGGCGAAGGATCTCTAAATTGCAGGATCTTCGTATTTTGAGATCCTTCGTCGCGCTTCGCCGACTCAGGATGACGGAGATTTTTCACAGCCTCTGAGCCGTCTTCGCGTCTCAGGATGACGAATCGTATGAAACCTAAGAAAAAATGGGGCCAGAACTTCCTCCGCAACCGCGGCGCTGTTGACAAGATCGTCACGACGATCGATGCGCAGCCGGACGAAGTGGTGCTCGAGATCGGTCCCGGCGAGGGCGTGCTGACGGAGAAGCTGATCGAGCTGCCGAATCGTTTGATCGCGATCGAGATCGATCCCGATTTGTTCGCGCGATTGCAGTCGCGCTTCGGCGACCGCATCGAATTGCGCAACGAAGACGCGGTCGATGCGGAGCTGCCGTCGTCGACGTTCCGCGCGGTCGGCAATCTGCCGTACAACGTCGGCACGCCGATCCTGCGCCGCGTGATCGCCGATCCGCACTGCCGCCGCGCCGTGTTCATGTTGCAGAAAGAAGTCGCGGACCGCGTCGTCGCGAAGCCGGGAACGGAGTCGTACGGATTCCTCACGCTGTACGTGCAGGCGTTCGCGACGGCGAAGATCGTCATGACGCTGGAGCCGCGCTCGTTCTATCCGCCGCCGAAAGTGCGCAGCGCGGTGGTGATGCTCGATCCGCGCGACCCCGGCCTGGCCTCGCCGCGCGACGAAGTGCTCGACCTCGTCAGCGCGTCGTTCCGGATGCGGAGAAAGAAACTGGTCAACAATCTGCTCGAGTGGAGCGGCGGCCGCTCTCGGCCGCCGAATCGCAAGAGTCCGGCGCCCGAAGCGGGCGCCGCTCCACTGGACCGCGAACAAATCCTCGCCGCGATGCAGCGCGCAAACATCGACGCCGAGGCGCGCGCGGAGACGCTGACGCTGCAGCAGTTCGACGCGCTCAGAACAGAAATGCGTAGCTGACCTTCGCGAAGATGGCGCGATTCGTCCGATCGAGATTCGTCGCGCCTTCATAGTTGTCGGAATAGCCGGCGAGAAACACCGTCTGCGCGTTGACGCGATACGAGAAGAGAAATTGCGTGAGCAGCTCGCGCGACTCGAGGGCCTCGGGGATCTCGCGCTCGAGGAATTGATACTGCAGAATCGCGCGCACGAACGTGCGTCCGTTGAAGTGATACAGCAGCCGCGCCTGCGGCAGATGCACGGCGTAGATGCGCTGTCCCTGCTTCGTGTCGAGTACCTGGTAGTCGTACGAAATCTCGCCGTAGACGTGGCGGCCGACGTTGAACAGCGCGTATGGCGAGAGCGTGACGTAGTCCGCCTGCTGGCTATTCGTGAAATCGATCACCTCACCCCAGCGCGCGGATGTGCCGAGGCGGACGTCGGGCGTGGCCTGGAACGCGGCGAAAAAGCTGTAGCGGAAGTCATGATAGGTCGTGCCGTCGAAAAACTCCTGATTCGGCGCGAGACCAAATTCGACCTCGCTCTGCTTCGGGCCGCGATACGTCATGCCGAGGTCGGCGCCCCATTCGTTCCACGCGCCGTCGTATTGGCGCGTGCCGTCGACGCCGGCGGAAAGATAAAGATCGCGAAACCACTTCGTCGGACCGCCGCGAATGCGCCGCTCCGCCTGCGCCGCGGCAAAGCGATAACCGACCTGCGTCGTGAATCCGCTGTCCGCGCGCAGCTCCGGCGAGAACTCGTTGTAGCGCGCGATCCACGTCCAGTCGCGATCGTTGTGTGAATAGCGCGCGCTGAGTCCGTAGCCGTCGAACGATCCGTGCGGCTGCGCGAATTCGGTCGCCAGCGCGCCGGGATACCTCGTGCGCGATCCGACGATCTGAAATCGCAGCGCATCCTTCTCGTTCAGTCGCTGATATCCGTCGCCGGCGACGACGAGATTGTCGTAGTCGTCGCCGCTGCGCGAGGTCACGAGTCCGCCTAACGTCGTGTTCTTGCCGAATTCGTGTCGATAGCGTCCGATGGCGGTCGTCGATCCGCCGGCGATCGACGCGAGCGACGACGACTGATCGCCGGGAATGATGAGGTTCGTGATCGCATCGCGCGCGAAGAGCAGGCCGTACGAATGCGGCCCGCTCTTGCCCGTCAGCTTCAACCCGCCCGCGGGATCGGCGATCGTGCGCGTGAAGACGAGCGGCAGTCGCGTCTCGAAAAAGTCCGCGCCTTCGGAGAAGAACGGGCGCTTCTCCGGGTAGAACAATGCGAAGCGCGTGTTGACGTCGAGCTGCGCGGCGTCGGCTTCGACCTGCGAGAAATCGGGATTGATCGTCGCCTGCAGCGACGTGCCGGGCGTGATCGCCCATCGCGCCGACGCGCCGGGATCGAGCTTGCTGTCACCGGGATCTCCGGACACGCCGGTGAGCGTCGGCGCGACTTCGATGTTTTTTCCGCGCGACGCGACGGCGAATCCGGTGACGTCGGGAAACTGGCAGATGAAGCAGCTGCGATGTGTGTCCGTCATCGTCGAGCGCAGTCGATGCGTAACGTCGCGCGGCCATTCGCGAACGGCGAGCAGTCCCCACGTCTGCGGCCCGCCGGTCGCGGGGATGCGCAGCTGCTGCAGCGGAATCGCGAGCTCGACAATGTAGCCGTCGTCCGTCAGTCGCGCCGCCGACTCCCAGATCGCGTCCCACGAAAAGTCTTCCGAATTCTCGACGTCGCTGTTGATCGCGTCGAGCTGCACGCCGAGGGGGTTCACGCGAAACTGATACGCGCGGCGATCGTCGTTGAACGGATCGATGTAGAGGCCGACCATGTCATCGCCGCCGCCGCTGTCGCGCTCCTGATAGCGCGCGCGAATCTTTTTCGGCTGCGGATCGCGCGCGCGGAACGCGGCATACAGTTTGTTCTCGTCGAACGTGATGAGCGCCGTCGTCTCGACGGGCGCCGGCGCGTTGTCCGCGGGATCCCACTCCCACGCGATCGGGATCGGCGTCGCTTCGCTCCACGCCGCTTCGTCGAGCTGCGCGTCGACGCGAATCGGCGACGCGGCCTTCCGCACTTCGACCGGGGCCGCGACGCTGAGCGCCGCGGCGAGCAAGACTGCAATCATGTTTCTCTCCTAGTCGTCGACGGGTCTGTGGAGCGGCGGCCGCCCTCGGCCGCCGGAGCATCGCGACATCCACTCGGGTGCGCGTCGTTTCGGCGACCGAGGGCGGCCGCCGCTCCATTAGTCTCGCGCGCCCGCTTCGATCAGTCGCTGGATGATTTCCTTGTATCCGCCGCGGCGCGCCATCATCAACGCGGTGCGCACTTCGCGGCCTTCATACGCACGCACGTTCACGTCCGCGCCGCGCGTGATGAGCAGCTCGACGATATACAGGTGATCGTGCCAGGCCGCCTGGATGATCGGGTTCTCGTCGCCCGGCACGACTTCATTGATATCCGCGCCGGCGTCGAGCAGGATTCGCACGATCTCGAGATGGCCTTCGCGCGCGGCGTTGATGAGCGGATTGCCGTCGCCGCGCGACGCGAGGTTCACATCCGCGCCGCGATCGATGAGATAGCGCACCAGCTCCTCATGCCCGCCCTTCGCCGCGCCGATGAGCGCGGTGCCGTCTCCTTCGGCGACGGTATTCACGTCGATGCCCGCGTCGAGCATCTCCTTGATGACGTCCATCCTCCCCGCTTCGCCGGCTTCGGCCATCCGCTCGCCGAACTGCGACCAGCGCCGCGCATGCGGGCGATCGCCATCGCCGTCGTTCGTCGCCGCGATCAGCCGCGCGGGCGCCACGGTGACGAGCATCAGGAGTGTGACGGCGATGACGATCGCGGCCGCGAACGTGCCGAGAGGTCCGCGGCGTTGCCGCGGATCGAGAAGGGCGCGCACGCGATCGGAGAGACGACTGCGTGAGGCCATGCCGAGGGCGGGGACGGTGGAGAAACGGACCTGCCGTGCGAGCGTGACGAGCTGGCCCGCGTAGTCTTCGACTTCGGGGAAGGACGTGACCACCGCGTCGTCGCACGCGCGCTCCGCTTCGAAACAGAAGCGGCGCCAGGCGACCCACACGAGCGGATGTGCCCAGTACAGCGCGCAAACCGCGCGCGCGAACAGTTGCGCGATCCAGTCTTCGCGCCGCACGTGCTCGAGCTCGTGGCGCAGCGCGCGGCGAAGCTCGTCATCGCTCCACGCACGCGCGCTTTCGGGAAGAAGGATCGTCGATCTACGGAAGCCGAACGTCAGCGGCACCGCGGTGTCGCGCGAGAGCATCACCAGCGCCGAGCGGCGAATGCGGCTCGCAAGCGCGAGCTCGTTCATGCGCGCGGTGCCTTCGAGCCAGACGTAGCCGTTCGCGGCCATGCGGCGAAGACGCGCGATGCCGAGGACGAGCGAAGCGAAGAGGAGCGCGGCGACGGTGACGTACGCGCGCAACGCGATGCCTTTCCAGTCGACGTGCTCCTTTGTGGCGACCGCTGCCTCAGCGGTCGCGGTGGGGCTGAGGACAGCAGCGGCCCCCACGGTCTTCGTCGATACTTTGAAATCCGTCGCGCTGTTGCGCATGTATCGCGAAGCGAACGGCAAGAGAAGGAGGAACGCGAACAACGCGCTGAACAACACGTGCTTCACCGAAGCGCGGACGCGCAGCGCCGCCGCGGCCGCGAACGTCAGCACGATCACGATCGTCGTCTTCAGCAGAATCATCAGAATCTCGTTCATGACCGCTTCCTCTCTTTCCGCGCACGCTCGATCTCACCCGCCATCCGATCCAACTCTTCCTCGGACCACTTCTCTTCGTTGAGCAGCGCCGTCATCGCCTGCCCCGCCGAGCCCTCGAAGAAAACCTGCACGAGCCGCTTCAGCGCCGACCGCCGCGCGGCCGTGCGCGCCACCGTCGGCGAGTACACGTAGCGAAGCCCCTTCTCGCGATGACGCACCGCACCCTTCGCTTCCAGCTTCGCGAGCATCGCCCGAACCGCCGAAGAGCTCGGCGGATCCGTCAGCCGCTCCCGAATCTCCTCGGCCGACGCCTCCGCGCCGAGCTCGAACAGCACATCCATGATTTCGCGCTCCCGGCGCGGGAGCTTGCGATCAGCGGGCATAGGTCAGGGTCCTCCGCTCGTGCTACGGACATAACATAGTGCTACGTTTGTAGCATGTCAAGAGATGGTCGGACTCAAACCTGTTTTTTTCCGGGTAGGGGATTGCTGTGCGCGGTCACTCCTATAGTGAGTCTGAGGAGGGTCTGTGAATCGTCTGTTGCAGAGTGTTAGCCGTTCGTCCCAGGAGTTTGCCAACGCAGCAGCGGCCGTCAATCCGCTCGTGCAAACGCTTCTCGACAATGCCGAGCGTGTGCGGGACGCGCACTTTGCTGCGCGGTCGGCCATGCTTCAGTCGCTCCAGGGACGAGCGCATTCCTTCGACGAAGAGTCGATCCGCTCCGGCGTTTTCACTCCTGTGCACGCATCCACCGCAGCCTGGAGCGATACCGTGTGGTCAGGCTTCGCTCCTCCATCGGGAGGCATCGGCATTCCTCGCCTGACGCGCGTTGGGGAGATCAGTCGCGACGTCACGTTGCCGGAAGCGCCACATGCACAACCCGTCACGATTCCCGCACTCGTGCCGATCATTGGCAAGGGCGGCTTGGTGCTGCTCGCGGAAGGAAAACAGCTCGATGCCGCGCGCGACGTGCTGCAGGCGATCGCAGTACGCATGATCGCGGCCCTTCCGCCCGGCCTCCTGCGATTGACGCTCGTCGATCATCTCGGCGTTGGCAACAACTTCGCGCTTCTGACGCCGTTTCACGAGGTCATTCGCGGACCAATGATGTGGCACGACCCGCGTCAGATCGCGAGCGCGCTCGATGCGCTGATCGAGCACATGGCGATGGTGACGCAGAAGTACCTGAAGACGCAGTACCGCGACATCGAGGCATACAACGCCGCGCAAGGCGTGGTTGAAGAGCCATACCGCGTGCTCGCGATCGCCAACTTCCCCGCGGGCCTCGACATCAATACCGCGAAACAAGTGATCTCGATTGCGCAGAACGGACCGCGGTCTGGGATGTACGTAATTGTTTCGGTCGATCGCAAAGCGGCGATGCCGCACGGGCTCAACCTCGCCGATCTCACCCGCTTCTGCACCGTGCTGGAAGGAACGGTCACAAGCGGATTCGTCTGGCGTCCGAACGTGCACGAACTTTCGGAAAACGCCGCGCGATGGGCCACCGACATCCTCGGACGCGGGCGCGTGGTGCTGGATGAGAAGCCGCCGACGGAGATCGTCGAAGCAATCGCCGGCCGCACCGACAAGCTGGCGGCGGACAAGCGATCGGTGCAGGTGCCGTTCGAGCGGATGGCGCACGAGAGCTGGTGGAAAGCAGCGACCGATGGGGAACGGCCGACGACCGCCGAAGGCATCTCGGTGCCGATCGGGCGGCGCGGCAGCGAAGATCAGCTATTCGAATTGAGCCGCGGCGCGGATGCTGTCCATCATGCGCTGATCGGCGGCAAGACCGGATCGGGCAAGAGCGTGCTGTTCAAGGTGCTGATCACGAGTCTCTGCACTCGCTACTCGCCGAGCGAGCTGGAGCTGTATCTCGTCGACTTCAAAGGTGGCGTCGAGTTCCAGATCTTCTCCGAATTGCGCCACGCGCGCGTCGTGGCCATCGACAGCGAGCGCGAGTTCGGCCTGAGTGTGCTCGATGGATTGCTGAAGGAAAAGAGTGAGCGCGAAGCGAAATTCAAAGCAGCCGAAGTTAAGGACATCGTAGCGTACCGTAAATCGGGCGGCGCGATGTCGCGCATCCTTCTCATCGTCGACGAATTCCAGAAGTTTTTCGAAGCAACTGACCGCATCGCGAGCCGTGCGCGTGCAGCGCTCGACGACCTCGCGCGCGTCGGCCGGAGCTTCGGCATTCACGTGATTCTTGCGTCGCAGTCAATCTCATCGTCGGCCGGCGGCGAGCTCGAAAGCGGAACGCTGAACCAGTTCGGATTGCGCATCGCGCTCACAATGAACGAGAGCGACTCGCGGCGAATCCTCTCTAAAGACAACGACGCCGCGAAATATCTGAGCCGCGCCGGCGAGGCGATCTTCAACGCGAAGAACGGCCTCGTGGAAGGCAACATCAAGTTCCAAGTCGCGCACATCGATGACGCGGAAGTCACCGAGCAGCTGCGCCGCGTCAACGAACAATCCGATCGCGCGGAGAAAGGCCGCAAGCCGCGCGTCTTCGAAGGAAACCGCGCGGCGACGATTCGCGACAACGCGAAGCTGGTGAGCGCGATCCTCGACGGCCCGCCGTCTGGACGGCGCTTCATCCCCGCTTACCTCGGCGAACCGGCGCAGATCAGCGACGACCACACGTTCGTGAAGATGCGCCGACAGTCCGGCGACAATCTCCTGCTCCTCGGACAACACGACGACACGATGTTCTCCATCTTCACCACCGCCGTCACCAGCTGGGCCGTCCATCAGTCTCCGCAGAGTGCGCAGATCTTCGTCTTCAATCTTGCCAACATCGACGACCCGCTGTTCGATCAGTTCGACTTCTTCCGCACGCTGCCGCAATCAGTGCGCGTGATCCGAAACCGCGACGTCATCGCGACCATCGCGCAGATCGCGGAAACGCTCGAAGAACGATTAAAGCAGGACGAGGACGCGCCCGAGTCAGCGCGGCAAGACAACATCCTCCTTGCGTTTTACGGCTTTCAGCGCGCACGCGATTTGGTGCGCGACGGCATGGCGGTGAAGCCTGTCGTAAAACAACTCAATCGCATCTTTCACGACGGACCGGAAAACGGAATCGCCACGATCCTCGCAGGCGACACCCACGGAAACACCATGCGCATTCTCGAGCCGAAGGACCTCAACGAATTCGGGGCGCGCGTTGCGGTCATCGGCAGCGACTCGGGGAAGATCCTCGGCGAGCATGCGTCGTCGTTCAAAGTCCGCGAACATTACGGCGTGCTGTACGAGCTCGAACGGCCCGACCTGCTCATGAAGTTCCGCACCTACGGTCTAGACCAACTCGACTGGCTGAAAAAACATTTCGCGTAATAGGAGAACGCAATGTCCTACGAAGTCGTCGGCGATCCCGATGAGATCCAGGGATTCTCGGATCATCTCAGCGAGTACTGCCGCTCCACGCTCGATTCTCTGCTCACGATCAAGGGCCGACTCGTGGAGATGGAGAGCAATCAGACGTGGGCGGACTCGCGCTATCACGCCTACCGCAATGACTTTGAAGAAGTCAGCGGCCGGATCGAGAGCTCGCTCCGCCATATCGAGGCCGAGCACGTCCCCCATCTCCGCTCGCTGGTCGAACGGCTCCGCGCGTACCATGAAGGGTGATCGAGACCATGATCCTTCTTGTTTGCAGCATCTGCAAAAAACCGCTGTCTCTCGATGAGACCAAGTTGCCCGCGCGCGAAGTGCAGTTCCCCTGTCCCTCGTGCAAGCACATGTTGATGGTCGACGGCCGCACGTATTCCGATCCGCGCCACAGCACCTCCCCCCGATCCGAACGGCGCGAAGAAACGACACCGACAGCGAAAGCCGGCAACGGGAAGGACGCCGTCGCGGAGAAATCGCTGGTCGTGGCGACGGAATGCACGTCGTGCAAAGCGACGCTCGAGATCGAGCAGGCGTCGCTGTCGCGCCACGATGCGACCGTTCTCAAATGTCCCTCATGCGGCACGATGCTGACGGTCGACCGGCGCAAACTGCAGGCGTCCGCCGGCGGCGGTCCGGTCGTTCGCGTCGCGAGCGCGACCTACAAGCCGCTGCCCGCGACTCCTTCACAGAACGAATTGGAAGGAGCGCGCGAGACCGCCGAATACGTGCAGGTGCTGAGCGACTTCTACGCGGGCGCCGAGCAATACCTCGAAATGGTCATCGAGGTCGGCAACCGCACGAATGCGCTGCGCGAAGCGCAGAAGCGCGGCTCGGATGCGCTCGATGCGATTGCCGTGCGCGCGCCGGCGCCGACGGATCACTACGTACGCGAAGCGGCGCAGCAGCCGAACTTGCGAACGGTCGACGGCGCGCTGATCACCGAGGCGTCGTACCTGCACCATGTGCGCGGCGTGACCGAGACGGCGGTGCGGCTGCATCCGCTGCTGCGCGCGCCGCAGCGCTACGCGCCCGCGATGGAGTGGCAGAAGGAGACCTACGCCGCGTTGCGCGACGCTTACGGGGCCGCGGTCTCGCGATCGACGAAGCTCTCCTCGCTGCTCGATCAACTTCGCGAAAAAGAAAAAGCGTATCGGGATGTCTGCGCGCGCCATCTGTCCGATCAACGCGCGTTGGAAGGAAAGCTCGCCGAACACAACGGGCGGCTGGGGAAGCTCTCGAACGACATCGAGGAGGCGGAGAAACAAATCAATTCCCTTGAGGACACGGCGAAGCAACAAGGTTGGAGGAGTCTCAAAGACGGCGGTGGATGCGGGGCTGCCATCGGTGCCGCCGTCCTAGCGATCGTCTTCGGCATTGCCGCCGAATCGGCCGGCGTCGGCTTCCTGATGTTCTTCGTGTTCGGCGGCATCATTGCCTATGTGATCTATCAATACGGCTACGGAAAAAGCGTGGATGCTCGGGTGAGCGCGAGCGCGAGACTGGGAGAGTTGCGCGACGAGCGCGACGCGGCGAGCACGGAAAATAAGGAGCTGCGCGAAAAGCTCGCCGATCATATCAAGATGGATCCGATCACCATCGCGCAGACGATCCCGATTGCGCAATGGTCGCCGGTCTTCAACGACGACCTCGATGCAGGAAAGCCGTCGCTCGTGGTCACGTCTCCCGCTTCTCCCCCGAGGCAGCACACCGAAACGTTTGCCGATGCCGCCGGTACGTAACGACGCACAAGCGATGGAGGAACTGGCGGCCGCGTTGAGAGCGTGCCGCGCGGCGATCCGCGACGGCCGGACGGCCTTGTATGCGCATCTCGTCAATTTGAATGAGTCGTGGGCCGACACGCGCTACAAAGAGTTCCGCGCGAGGCTGGAGATCGAACTGGACGTCATCCGCTACGCAAATGAAGACGATCTCGAGCAGCTCGAACACCGGCTTTACATACTGCGCGAGCGGCTGCTGCGTTATCACGAAGAATCGATCGCGCGAGGCAGCGCGTCAATCTTCGGCCCATCCGCGGCTGCAATCCCCATCGCCCGCAAGCCGACGCCGCGCGAGATCGAGTTGCAGCGCGCAGAGTACGAGAGCGCGTACCAGAGCGGCCGCCTCCGCATCGGTGAGCGCCTAGTCAAGCGGCCCATTCAGGTCGCGGCGATCTCCCCTCCGCAAAACGCCTCCGACTTCAAATGGGAACATCACGGCAACGACAAGGCGACGTACATCGAGCTTGCGTCGACATTCGCGGAGCTCACGCCCCTCGTTCAACAGGGCCATCATCTCGATGAGCTCAAGCAGCAGAACGATCGCTATCGCGCCGCCATCGATGCGTTTTGGAGCCGCAACGAGCCGATCAAGGTGGACCGCTTTCGCGATATTTACGTCGTTGAAGCGGGACGCCATCGCGTCGCAGCCGTGCTCGAGATCAGACGGTCGGACTTGCTCGAAGCGCTTGTCACGACCATGAACTCTCTGTGAATTCTGTACGCGCACGAATTGCGCATGAGGAACCCGGCGCTGCGCGATAGCGATGAATCGGAAGCGTCTGAACGAGTGATCACATGGGCAGGTCGTCGACGGCGATCTTCAACTCGGGAAGAGCTGACGATATGACCGTCTCTCCGGCGCGGAAGCGCTGCATGCCGGCCGGCGTATGCACTTCGATCGCGTGATTCACCAGATCGACGAGCCATACCTCTGCGATGCCGGAACGGAGATAGAGAGGAATCTTGGTGCGGCGGTCGTACATGAGCGACGAATCCGCCACTTCTACCAGGAACACGACTTCAGCAGGTGTCGGCTGTGACTCCGTGTAGAAATCTTTGCGAGGCTGCAAAACTGAGACGTCCGGGAGGGGCTCGGAGCGATCGTTGAGCCGGACGGGGTTTTGCACCCGAATCTGGGATGACATCAACGTGCGAGTAAGAAGGTTGCCAAACCGATCGACAACTCCCGCATGGCGCGATCCCGTCGGACTCATTTCGACGATCTCTCCTTCGATCAGCTCGACGCGATCGTCTGCTTTGAAAACGCCAGCATCAGCCATGCGGTAGTACTCCGCCACCGTGAATAGATGTGGGTCAACAAACGCTCGTGCGCTCATATGCATATTCTACGCGTCACCGCACCACCCTCACCACCCTCTCCCCCAGCAACTGCCCTGCCGTCCAAACCTCCACCCGGTATTCGGACGCGCTGTTCGCCGGCACGCGCACCGAGTCCCACACGCGAAATCCGCCCGGCCGCGCGGTGAAGCCGGCCACGCGCGATGCGCGCAGCACTTCGCCGTCGTGCAGGAAGCGGATTTGGATCTCGGCGGGGATGCGCTCGGGCGAGAAGATCGTCGCGACGGCATAGATCCTTCCGCGGCGCAGCTCGGACGCAGGGATGTCGCGGTCGAAGCTGTTCGGCATTGCGAGCGTGCGGTGATCGATTGCGCCGGCGAACGTGATGCGCGTGAGACGCAACGGCACGGGCGGGATGAGCGGGCGCAGAAGGCGAACGCCGATCAGCACGCCGAGGAAGACGACGATGACGATCGCGAGGCGGCGGCGGTCGCGCAGGTAGTCGCGGCTGGGCGCGAGGGCGAGCGCGGCGAGAAACGACAGCGCCGCGCCGAGGTAGCCGCCGTATTCGATGTGCGTGCGGAGGAGGAGCGGAAGGAAGAACTGCAGCGCGGAGAAGCTGACGAACGCGAAGAAGCCGACCGCGAACCAGCGATGCTCGCGCAGCAAGCGGTCGAACAGCAGGTCAAAGCACGAAAGCACGGCGAATGCGGCGAGCGCAATGACATAGAGGAAGTTCCACGAGCGGACGGTCGCGGAGTAGAAGTAGAACGGGATCAGGAAGAACAGCGTCTCCTGATACATCACGCGCGTGAGGTAGGAGACGAACGACTGCGCGAACTGGAAGACCCGCGACTCGCTCTTCGCAGCGAAGCGCGAGAGGAACAGCGTCGAGCCCCACGTCAGCGCGATGAAGAGGACGGCCCAGCGCAGAAATCCGTAGCGGTTGTGCGCGAGCACGAGCACGGCGATGCCGCTGATGAGCGCCCACGCGGAATGCAGCGCCCACAACAGGCCTGCGTACTTTTCGTGCAGCTCGCGCCACTTCATCGCAGTCGCCGTGGAGATTATCGCGCCGCGGCCGTGCCGGCGCTGAAACCGATTACATTTCCGTCAACGCGTGACCTGCCTCACGCAACCTTTCCCCTCCCGAACCGAATATGAATCGCATGATGAGTTACACGAATTGGCTTCGCCGCCAGGTCGCGCGACTCGAGAATGACATCCGGCGTCATTCGGTGTTCGAGAGCGATTCGCCCGCGACCGTCGCGCAACTGCGCGAGCTTCGTACGAAGGCGGTCCTCCACACGTTCATGAACCAGCAACTGCTTCGCCGGGAAGTGCCGCAGGTCGAGGAGTACGACACAAGGGAGATCGTGTTGGTCAGGAAGTGATTTTCCTGATCATCGCCCTGGCAGTCCTCCTCCCCTTCAGCTGGCTCACGTACCGCCAGCTGGCGCGGATCCATCCGCGGCGGGCGCGATGGGCGCTCGCCGCGACGATCGCCGGCAACTTGATGTGGCCGCTCCTGCCGTTCCTGCGCGTCTCCACGCCGGCGATGCGCCTCACGCGCGCGACCCTCGGCGCGTTCTGGTTCGCCTGGACGTGCTTCGCGATCGCGTACGCCGGATTCCTGTTCGTGCTGCTCCTGGCGTGGCTGCCGGTCCGCAAGCGCCGCACGTTCGCGGAGTTCGCGCGCTGGCCTTCGCGCGTCGTGCTGTCGATGATCCTGGTCGGATGCATCGTCGGCTTCTATCAGGCGATCGTGCCGCTGCGCATCGAGCGCGTGCCGATCGTCGTCGACCATCTTCCGCCGTCGCTCGAAGGCACGCGCATCGCGCTCCTCGGCGACCTGCACGTCGGCCTCTTCACGCGCCCGTCGCGCCTCGAGAAAATTTTCGCGACGACCAGCGCGCTGCATCCCGATCTCGTGCTCCTCGCCGGCGACTTGATCGACGACGATCCGTTCTTCGTCCCGAAGCTGCTCGACGGCACGCGCGCGCTCACGCCGTCGACGCCGCTCGTCGCCGTCCTCGGCAATCACGAGATGTACGGCGATCCGCGGCGCGTCATCTTTCAGCTGCGCGACAGCCGCATCCGCCTCCTCGTCAACGAGGGCTACGCGTTCCGCGATCTCTGGATCGCGGGCATCTCCGACTTCGCCGGCCGAGACGGCCTGCAGCCGGACTTCGCGAAAGCGCTGGCCGGCAAACCATCGTCATCAATCGCGCTTGCTCTCGCGCACCAGCCACGCGTGATCCGCGAAGCGACCGAGCGCCGCATCCCGATCGCGCTCGCCGCGCACACGCACGGCGGGCAGATGGGATTCCGTCCGCTGCGCTGGTCGCTCGCGGGTGTGTTCGTGCCGTATCACATGGGTCTCTATCGCGTCGGACCGACGCAGCTCTACGTGAACACCGGCACGGGTTACTGGCTGCTGCCGTTTCGCCTCGGCATGACGCCGGAGATCACGCTCATCGAATTGACAGCTCGGAAGCGATGAACTCCTTCACGTCCGCGCCTCCGTACAGCCGCAGCGTGAGCGGGCCGGACGCCGGCAGCTCGACGGCGTAGTCGACGGCCGGGCAGCAGCGCGACTCGTCGGCCACCCACTCCGCGACTTCGGCGACGGAGACGTGCGCGCGATCGATGGTGAAGGCGAAGCCGTCCGGCAGCTCGCGGCGCTGCGCGTGCTGGAGGATGCGTTTGCCGACTTCGAGATGACGCGCGCGCTGATCGGACGTGAGCGCGCCCATGTTGCACGCGAGGACGCGTGCCGGTTTCGGAACGTCCGTGGCGGCGAGAAGAGTGAGGAGCGGAAGAATCATGAAAAATCGCATGAATGCAACGTAGGACTTCAAGTACGCTTGAAGTCAAGAGGTGTGCGATGGAAATGAGCATCGGTGAGCTGGCGAGCCGCGCCGGGATCGCGACTTCGGCGATTCGGTACTACGAAGAGATCGGATTGCTGCCGCGATCCGCGCGCACGAGCGGGCGTCGCGTGTTCGACGACGAAGTGCTCGACCGATTGCTGGTGATCGAGGTCGCGAAGATGGCGGGCTTCACCCTGCGCGAGATCCGCCAGCTGTTCAAGGAATTCGCGCCCAACACGACGGCGGCGGAGCGCTGGAAGAAACTCGCGACGTCGAAGCTCGCAGAGCTGGACGCGCAGGCGCAACGCATCGAGACGATGAAGCAGCTCCTGCGCGCGGCGCTGCGCTGCGGATGCATCGAGATCGAGACGTGCGGACGCATCTTTCGCCGCGCACGCGCGTCGCAATGAGGTGAACATCCTCATCGCGCTCACGCTCCTCGCCGCTTCACATCGCAATCCGTTCCAGTACGTCGAGCCGCAAGTGAAAGTGGAGCGGCGGGCTCTCAGCCCGCCGGCCAAAGCACCGGCGCCGGTCGAAGAGCCTCGGCGGGCTGAGAGCCCGCCGCTCCACGAGGATGCGCCGCCGAAATTTCCCTATCAACTGATCGGCCGCTTCGGACTCGTGCGCGATCCGATCGTCGCATTCGTCGGCAACGGTCAGGTGATCACCGCGCGGATCGGCGACACGATCGACGACACGTTCGTCGTCCGCGGCATCGGCGTCGAGTCGGTCGACATCGGCTACGTCAACCGGCCGGAGACGCTGCGACTGCAACTCGACGGATCTGTGTGAAAGCAGAAAGCAAAAAGCAGAAAGCAGAAATGGCTGAGACCTCGCGGTATGCACAGACACTGATCGAATGACAACGCCTCATCCGGCCTTCTCCCTCCTTGCCGAGGAGAGCGGGCGTCCCCGCCCGCCCCCGGGAGGCGGGCCGGATGCCCGCTCTCCTCGGCAAGGAGGGAGAAGTGCCACAAACGAGGCGTGTGCCAAGTTGCCCCTCGCCCCGCTTGCGGGGAGAGGGTGGCCGAAGGCCGGGTGAGGGGCCGTCGTCGAAGCCGCAAAGTTACAGAACTCGCGACGCCTCTTTCTGCTCTCTGCTTTCTGCTTTCTGCCTTGCTTCAGTGAGCGCATCGCCGCATTCGCGCTCGACTTTGATCGTCGCGAGCTCGTCGCCGCGCGTCGGGCCGATGTTCACGATCGCGATCGGCAGCCCGCGCTCGTGTGCGCGTTTCACGAAGCGGAAGCCCGACCAGACGGTCAGCGATGATCCGACGACGAGCAGCGCGTCCGCTTCGTCGACGCGGCGCATCGCGTACGCGACTTTCTCCGGCGGCACCGACTCGCCGAAGAAGACGACCGCCGGTTTCAGCACGCCGCCGCATCGACGACAGTCGGGAACGCGGAACGCGCCGACGATTTCCTGCGCGACGTTCGCGTCGCCGTCGGGTGCGAAGTCCGCTTCATCCGCGTCGAGCGTGTGCCATGGCGCACGCGCGAGCCACTCCGCGTTCAGATCGCCAAGGCGCGATTGCATTTCTTCGCGCGGCGACTCGGCGCGGCAATCGAGACAGACGACCACGCGGTTGCGTCCGTGCAGCTGCACGACCGCGCGGCTTCCCGCCTCCTGATGCAGGTCATCGACGTTCTGCGTGATCAGCTGATGCACGCGACCGTCCGACTCGAGCTCTGCGAGCGCGCGATGCGCGGCGTTCGGCCGCGCGGCATCGAACCGCGGCCACCCGCGAAAACTGCGCGCCCAATAAAACCGGCGCACGTCCGCGCTGCGCACGAACGCGCTGTAGTAAATCGGCTTGTGTTTCGTCCACGCGCCGCCGGGACTTCGATAGTCAGGAATGCCCGAACGCGTGCTGCAGCCCGCGCCGGTGAGCACGGCGAGGCGTCGCGACGAGGCGAGGAAGTCGGAGAGCATCAAGGCTGGAAAAGATCGTCGATTTTCTTTGCCGTTGCAATGCCGCGTGTGGCGCCCGCCGATGCGGCCATCACGCACAGCACCGCGATCCACTGCGTCCAGTGCAGCGATTCCCGGAGGATGAGGAGGCCGATGAGTGCCGCCATCGCCGGCTCGAGGCTCATCAGGATGCCGAACACGCGCGGCGGAATCTTGCGCAGTGCTTCCAGCTCCAGCGAATACGGGATCACCGACGACAACAGCGCTACGCCGAATCCCGCAATCAGGACGCGCGGCTGAATCAGCGCCGCTCCGCTGTGGATCACGCCGAAGGGCACAGCGACCAGCGCCGCGATGACCATTCCGAGAGCCAGACCATTGCCTTCCGTGGTGTGGCGTCCCAGCGCTGCGCCGACCAGGATGTACAAACCCCAACACGTTCCTGCGGCGAGGGCGAACAGAAAGCCGACGAGGTTGACGTCGCCGCGCCCTTCCATCAGCAGGACGACACCGCCTGCCGCGAGCAGTGCCCAGAATGCATCCAGCCATCGCCGCGACCCGGCCACCGCCACCGCCAGCGGCCCGAGGAACTCGATGGTGACGGCGATGCCCAACGGGATCCGCGCCAGCGAGAGGTAGAAGCAGAGATTCATCGTGCCGAGAATCACGCCGTAGCTGAGCACGACGGTCCACGCGCGGCGATCGATGCGCAGAGACGGCCGCCACAACAGCATCAGCACCGTCGCCGCGAAGAACAGTCGCAACGCGACGGTCCCGAAGCTGCCCACGGCGCTGAACAGCTGCTTCGCCAACGCCGAGCCCACCTGAACGCTGACGATGCCGAGCAGGACCAGCGCTGTTGGCGGGATCGGGCCGAACGTACGTCGCGCGCTGGTCAAGGCTTGAACGGCTCTTCGATTTTCTTTCCCGTCGCGATGTCCGTCAGCGCGTAGATGAGCACGCGCGCGCCGCGCTGCAAATCATCGATCGAAATTTTCTCGTCGAGGTCGTGGCCGGGATACGGCTTGCCGGGGAACCACATGCCGAAGGCGATCGAATTCGGGAGTCGCTTCGCGTACGTTCCGCCGCCGATCACGCCCGGCTTCGCCTTCTTGCCGGTCGCGCGCGTGTAGTCGTCCATCAATCTGCGAACGAGCTTCGCGTTGGCCTTGAAGACCAGCGGCTCGTCTTCGAAATACCCCTCGCCGGCCAGAACGGTCAGCGATGCACCGGTGCGCGCGTTGAAGTCGCTCACGAATTTTTCGAGATACGCCTTCGCCTGCGCCGCGGTGCGCGGCGGGATGCGCCGCAGGTTGATGAAGAGCCGCGTCTTCGCCGGATCTTTCGTCGACGGTTTGATCGTCGCAACGTTCACGGCGTAGCGGCCCCACACCGGATCGTGGTCGGTGATGCCGAGTCCCGTGCCGTAGAGGTCCTGACCGGCGATGCGCGCGAACGCGAGCAAGTCATCCGCGCCGCCGGGCTGCAGTTTTCCTTCGAACACGCGTGCGAGCGCGACGAGCGCGTTGCGGCCGGCGGTGATGTTCATTCCGGAGTGCGCCGACTTGCCGTAGGTGACGATGCGCAACAGGTTGTTGACGTCGTCGAAGCCGGTGACGAGTCGCGTGCCCTCGGGCAATTTGCTCTTCGCGGCTTCGATGTCGGCGATCAACCGATCCCAATTCATCGGCACGCCTTCTCGCCACCGCAGCTTCACCTCGGCGTGATCGGGAACGATGCTCGGCGAGAGTCCGGCGTCCATCGACACGACGCTGTACGGAATCTTCGGCTCGCCGCGCTCGGCGAGCGTCGTGCCGAGGGCGAGGCCATCCCACGCTTTCTCCCCGATGATCACCGGGAACTCCGCGTCGAGCACGAGCGAGTAATCGGGAGGCGCGTGCGATTTCAAATACTCCGGCATCTCCGTCGCGGACGACTCTTCTTCGCTGCCGACGAGCAGACGAATCGTGTGCGTGCGCGCGACGCCGCTTTCCTTCAGCGCCTTCATCGCGAGCAGCGCCTGGATGAGCGGACCCTTGTCGTCGGCGCTGCCGCGTCCGAGGACGTAGCCGTCCTGGACGAGACCCGCGAAGGGCGGAAAGGACCACGAGTCTGCATCGACCGGCTGCACGTCGCCATGAATCACGAGCCCGAGGACCGGCGCGCCTTCGGGGCCGGGCAGCTCGATCTCCGTGATTTTTCCTGCGTCGCGAACGACGAATCCGAAGCCGGTCGCGGTCTTCGCGAGCCACGCTTTCTGGGCGTCGTGCGCTTCAGCGTTGTTTTCGTACGTGGGGAATTGGATGACCTCGCTCAGCAGCGGCACGAGCTGCGGCGACTCATGTTTGTCGTAGTGCTCGAGCACTTTGGTCGAGAGCGTGGTGGCGAGGAGCGCGGCCGTCAAAAACATAGTTCATCGTAGAATACCCACTCAATCGTCCATTCGTTCGCGGAGAGATCAATGAAAACCTTTTTGAAGGTTGTAGGACTCGTCGTGCTGGTCATCGTCGCGCTGGCGGCGATCGGTGTGTCGTACCTGTCGCTGAAGAAACCGGCACAGCGGCCGGCGTCGGCGGACAAGATCGAAGCGACGCCGGAGCGGATCGCGCGCGGCGAATATCTCGTCCGTCACGTGTCGCTCTGCCTCGACTGCCACTCCGAGCACACGATGGCGTACGCGCTGCCGATGAAGCCGGGACGCGAAGGCGTCGGCGGATTCGTGTGGAACCAGCAGATCGGATTTCCGGGCGTGCTCGCCGCCGCAAATCTCACTCCCGACACCGACACGGGCCTCGGCAAATGGACGGACGGCGAGATCATGCGCGCGTTCCGCGAGGGCGTCGACCGCGACGGCAAGGCGCTCTTCCCGATCATGCCCTACGGTCACTATCGCGAGATGTCCGATGACGATGCCATGGCGATCGTCGCGTATCTGCGCACGCTCAAGCCGCTGCGCTACGAGAAGCCGGCGAAGAAGCTCGATGTGCCGCTGAACTTCATCGAGAAATTCATCCCGCAGCCGCTCGCGGGCCCCGTGACCTCGCCCGATCGCAGCGATCCTTTGAAGTACGGCAAGTACCTCACGCAGATCGGCGCGTGCAGCGAATGCCACACGCCGCAGGATGACAAGGGCAGGCCGATCCCCGGAAAAGAATTCGCCGGCGGATTCGAGATGAAAACGCCGTGGTTTCGCGTCGTGACGGCGAACATCACACCGCATCCATCGACGTTCATGGGCCGCGCGACGAAGGCGGAGTTCATCGGACGCTTCCGCGCGTTCGCGAACTTCACCGCCGAGACCGCGCCGCCCGCGCCGAAGGGCAAGAACACGCTGATGCCGTGGATCGAGCTCTCCGGAATGACGGACGAAGACCTCGGCGCGATCTACGACTATCTGAAGACAGTGAAGCCGGTCGACAATCCGGTGAATTCGTTTCCGGACGCGAAGTGACGTGAAATCTGTGGCGACCGCTGCCCTCAGCGGTCGCGCGGCGCAAAGCGCCGCTGGCCGGCAGAGCCGGCCGGTGCCGCTGAGGGCAGCGGCACCCACAAAAATCTAAGCGACGCGAAAGATCTCACTGCACTTTCGCGAGCGCGTACACGACGGCGCCTGACGTGCCGAGGCCGGCGAGGGTGGAGAAGATGAGCGCGAAGCGCGGACGCTCGTGGCCGTGCGGGAGAAGATCGCTCGCGCCGAGGTAGAGCAGGAAGCCGGCGAAGAACGCGAGCTGGAATGCGACGGCGCGCGGCTCGATGCGAATCACGTTCGCGAACAGCGCGCCCGCGACCGGTGCGGTCGCGTTGACGATGAGCAGCGTCAGCGTCCGCCAGCGATTGTTGCGCGTGGCGAGCATGAACGTGACGGTGTTCAGGCCGTCGGCGAAATCGTGCGCGAGGACGGCCATGAGCACGATGAAGCCGACTTCGCGTCCGGCCTGAAAGCCGACGCCGATCGCGAGTCCGTCGAGAAAACTGTGGAACGAGAGCCCGATCGCGCCGACGAGTCCGACGTTGTGATGATGTCCCGGCTCGTCATGCGACTTCTCGCTGTGAATGATCGTCAGCTTCTCCAGCAGAAAAATGGCGAGGAAGCCGCCGATGATCGTCAGCGTCAGCGAGCGGATCGGAATCGATTCGCTCTGCGACTTGGCGACGACTTCAGGGATGAGATCGAGAAACGCGACGCCGATCAGCATCCCGGCCGAGAAAGCCATGATCGCGTGAAGGGATCGCTGGTAGCGGAATGCGAACCAGCCACCGGCGAGAGTCATCACGAACGCCAGCAGCGCCCAAGCCGCACTCATTGGCGCGATTCTATAGTGGAGGGCGGGCTTCCAGCCCGCCACAATCGACGGCGGGCGGCACGCCTGCCCTCCTTCAGGCGGCGTACACGCGCACGAGGACGATCGCGTCCTCTTTCTTGACCGTGGCGATCGACTCGCCGCCGTTCGGCGGCTTGGTCATGCTCACCAGCTCCGCGTCGCGCTCCTGCACGTAACGCTGAATCGCATCACGCTCGCTCGGCGCCTCGACAATGGTGTGAGCGTCAAACACAGACCGCGGTGTAGTCAGTACTCGCGCTTCTATCGTGTATTGCAAAGCGCAGCCTCCGAGTTTTTCGTCTACCGCAAAAGCGTGTTCAGCAAGGGACGGGCCAGGCGGGACTGCCGATGGCGGATGGCAGATGGCGGATGGCGGATGGCGGGCTTCGCCGGATGGCGGCTTCGCTGATGGCCACACCCGCGCCATCTTCTGCCCTCTGCCATCCGCAGTCCGCCATCTGCCATCCGCCATCAGCCGTCCGCCATCCGCCATCAGCCATCTGCCATCTGCCATCAGCGCAGCTGCCATCCGCCATCAGCGCAGCCGCCACCAGCCGACGGCGTAAAAATTGCTTGTGCCCGCCATATGGGTCCTGAAGGGCGGGTGTTGGTGGTCGATGACGAGCCGGCGATTCGTGCGCTCGTTGCGAAGATCGTCGAGCGCGCGGGCCTGCCGGTCGACTCGGCGCGAGATGGCGCGGAGGCGATCGAGAAGCTGGACGCGCAGGAGTACGCGGTCGTCGTCGTCGATCTGATGATGCCGAATGTCGACGGCTTCGCGCTGATCGACTATCTGAAGGACCGCAAACACGAGCGCCCCGCGGTGATCGTCATCAGCGCCGGCGATCCCGCGTCGTTCCGCCACCTCGACGGTGCGATGGTCCACTCCATCGTCCGCAAGCCCTTCGACATCGACGTCCTCGGCGATCTGATCACTGCCGCCGCGGAGTCGCTGCGCTCGACGAAGCAGAAAGGCGATCTGTTGCGGTTCCCGGCCGGGAACGCGTGCTGAGCCTCCGCACCACCAGCGCCACTGCCGCCCCCATCACCCCCGCCGCCACCACCCGCCGCACGGCCGGATGCAGCTCGATCGCTTTCGTGTAGACGCTGGTCTTCCGCGTTTCGTCAACAAATGGACCATCGATGGCGCTCTCGTCGGGTGAATGAAAGAGATTCGACTCGCCGGCGTCGCGCAGGGAGCTGTATTGCTGGCGGAACATGTTGCGGCGCTGGAGCATGTACCAGTCCATCATCCGCGGGCTGATGCGCTCGGCGATCGAGAGGAGCTTGCCCATCACGCCAACGAAGATCTCGCGCTGCGGGCGTTCCGCCGCGGACACGATCGCCTCTGCGACGAGTTTCGGCGGATAGATCACCGACACCGGATGCGGGCGCACGCCGAGCTTCGACGGTCCCCAGCGATAGAACGGCGTGTTGATCGATGACGGCAGGATCGTCACGACGTCGACGTTGGCCTGCATCGCTTGCAGTTCCATCCGCAGCGAGTCGCTGAACGATTTCACCGCGGCTTTCGACGCGGAGTACGTTGACAGCAGCGGGATCGCGCGGTCGGCGAGCGCGGAGGCGATGTTGATGATCACGCCTTCGCTGCGCTTCAGATGCGGGAGCGCGGCGCGGACACCGTACATCGGGCCGAGGACGTTCACGTCGATGACGCGGCTCATCTCCGCGGGCGTCATCTCTTCGATGAACGCCCACTCCGCGACCGCGGCGTTGTTGATCCAGACGTCGATGCGGCCGAAGCGATCGGCCGTCTCGCGCGCGATGCGCTCGACGTCGTGCCATCGCGACACGTCCGCGGGAATCGCGAGTCCCTCCGCGCCTTCGGCTTTCAGCTCGCGCAGCACGCGTCCCAGAGCGTCGCCGCCGCGGCTGGCGATCACGACGCGCGCGCCGCAACGCGCGAACGCGAGCGCGGTCGCATGCCCGATGCCGCTCGAGCCGCCGGTGATCACCACGACCGCGTCCTTCAAATCGCGCTTCACGCCCTGCAGTGGTCCAAAACGCGTGCCGCGGCTATTCTTCGGGCGTTCATGACACGACTCGAGCGGATGGTGCTTCGCATCGCGGTGTGCGTTGCCGGCGCGTTGCTGATGGGCCTGGAAATCTCCGCGTTCCGCATCATCGGCAAGTCGTTCGGCGCGGCGCTGCGCGAGACGACGGCCGTGATCTCGGTCTTTCTCGCGGCGATGAGCATCGGCTACTGGGCCGGCGGACGCGCGGGCGATCGATGGCCGCGGCCGTCTGCTCTCGTCACGACGCTCCTCGGCGCGGCGATCAGTTGTTTCTGCGTGCCGTGGATCGACGCGTGGGTCTCGCCGCGCATCGCCGCGTCGAGCTTCTCGCCGGCGACGCATGCGTTTCTGGCGGCCAGCGCACTCTTCGTTCTTCCGACGATTCTCCTCGCGGCGACGTCACCGATCGCCGTGCGCTTGTTCGCGACGAGCACGGGCTCGAGCGGCTCCAACGCCGGATCGATCTCGGCGATCTCGACGGCAGGCAGCATCGCCGGCAGCGTCGTGACCGCCTTCTTTCTGATCGACTGGCTGGCAAGCATCAACCGCACGGTCATCGTCGTCGGCCTCGGCGCCGCGCTGACGGCCGCGATGATCGCGATCGTCTCGCTGCAACATCGCGTCGTCGCGTCGCTGATGTCCGCCGCGGTCGTCATCGTCATCGCCGCCGCGTTCGCGGGCTCCCGCTCGATCGATCGATCACTCCTGGCTCCGCTCGCGAACACGCGCGTCGTTTACACCGGCGACAGCCCGTATCACCACATCACCGTTCGCGACCGCGGCCCGCTGCGCGAGCTGTCGTTCGACATCTCGATCCAGACGCGCATGTTGCGCGCCGATCCGTACGGTCCGGGGGCGGCGTACACCGATTTGCCGCACGTCTCGAAGCTGCTGCGTCCGAACGTGAAGCGCATCCTGCTGATCGGGATCGGCGGCGGCACGATGCCGCGCCACTTCATCCGCTATTACGACGACACGGCGATCGATGCGGTCGACGTCGATCCGCTCATCGTCGACGTCGCGCGGCGATATTTCGGGCTTCCCTCCGATCCGCGTCTGCGCATTCACATCGCCGACGGACGCCAGTTTCTGAAGCGCTCGAATGAGAAGTGGGACCTCATCATCATCGACGCCTACACGACGAATCGTTACGGCGACACGATCCCCGCGCATCTCACCACGCGCGAGTTCTTCCGCGAAGCCGGCTCGCATCTCACTCCCGGCGGCATCTTTCATTTTCACTGCGCGTTCCACCGCACCGCCCTCCTGCCGGCGATCGAGAACACGATGCGCGCGGAGTTCCCGCACGTCGCGCAGATGCGCGGCGAGATTCTCGGCAGCGACGCGCCGCTGCTCGAAGACCGCGACGCCGTGCTGCAGCGCGCGCAGTCGCTGCCCCCGCGCATCCGCGCGACCGCCGACTCCGCGCTCCGCCAGCTGACGACGGTCGCTCCGTCGAGCGGAGCGCTCGTGCTCACCGACGACTACGCGCCGGTCGATCTCCTCGCGCGCCGACGCTAACTGTGTGGTGACCGCTGCCCTCAGCTTACGTGGCGACCGCTGCCCTCAGCGGTCGCGGCGGCGCAACGCGCCGCTGGCGCCGCCAACGGCGGCGCAGTGACCGCTGAGGGCAGCGGTCACCACAAATCCACTTTGCGTCTGACGCAAACTCCGTTGGTGCGAGTTCTGCAATTCGCAAAAAAACCGGATGCTTCTGCGAGTGGTTGCGTCGGCTTCGTTGATCGCGCTCATCGGGTGTGCGCAGCGCGAAACGCACAGCACGCTCCCGCGCCTCGAGCGTTTCTCGACGCTCGCCTCCTCGTCCGCCGCTCCCGCCGCCGTCGCCGATGACGGGCAGTGGACGATGGCGCCGAAGGACTACGCGAACACGCGCTTCTCGGCGCTGAATCAGATCAACGCGAAGAACGTCGCGTCGCTGCAGGTCGCGTGGACGTTCTCGACCGGAATCCTCAAGGGACACGAAGGCGCGCCGATCGTCGTGAACAACACGATGTACGTCGTCTCGCCGTTTCCGAACCACGTCTTCGCGCTCGATCTCACGCAACCCGGCGCGCCCGTGAAGTGGACGTACAAGCCCGCGGTCATCTCGTCGGCGCGCGGCGTCGCCTGCTGCGATCTCGTGAATCGCGGCGCCGCGTACGGCGACGGCAAGATCATCTTCAACACGCTCGACGGCCAGACGATCGCGCTCGACGCGAACAGCGGCGCCGAGGCCTGGAAGACGACGCTCGGCGACTTCAACTCCGGCGAGACGATCACGATGGCGCCGCTCGTCGTGAAGGACAAAGTGCTCGTCGGCAACAGCGGCGGCGAGTTCGGCGTACGCGGCTGGGTGCAGGCGCTCGACATCCGCACGGGCCAGACGGTGTGGAAAGCGTTCGCATCGGGTCCCGACACGGACGTGCTGATCGGCGCGAGCTTCAAGCCGTTCTATCCCCTCGACCGCGGCAAAGACCTGGGCGAGAAAACGTGGCCGCCCGAGGCGTGGCGGCAGGGCGGCGGAACGATGTGGGGCTGGATCTCGTACGATCCCGCGCTCAACCTCATTTACTACGGCACCGGAAATCCGGGTCCGTGGAATCCCGAGCTGCGGCCCGGCGACAACAAGTGGACCGCGTCGATCTTCGCCCGCGACGCCGACACCGGCGAAGCGAAATGGGCGTACCAGTTCCAGCCGCACGATCACTGGGACTACGACGGCGTGAACGAGTCGACGCTGATCGACGACGACGCCCAACATCGCAAAGTGCTCGTCCGCGCCGAGCGAAACGGCTACGTCTACGTGATGGATCGCGTCACGGGACAGGTGCTGTCCGCCGATCCCTTCGCGTACATCACCTCGACGAAGGGCATCGATCTGAAGACCGGCCGGCCGCTCGAGGTGGCCGACAAGATCCCGAAATCGGGAAAAGTCATTCGCGATATCTGTCCCGCCGTCCCCGGCGCGAAAGACTGGAATCCCTCCGCGTGGTCGCCGCGCACCGGTCTCCTCTACATCCCCGCCGAAAACCTCTGCATGGACTTCGAAGGCTCCGAGGCGAACTACATCGCCGGCACGCCCTACCTCGGCGCCACACTGCGTTACTACGCCGGCCCGGGCGGACATCGCGGAGAGCTCGTCGCGTGGAACGTGCGCCAGCGCAGAAAAATGTGGGCGGTGAAGGAGCGCTTCCCTGTCTACAGCGGAACGCTCGCCACGGCCGGAGACGTCGTCTTCTACGGCACGATGGACGGCTGGTTCAAGGCGATCGACGCGAAGAGCGGCGACACGCTGTGGAAGTTCAAGACCGACAGCGGAATCATCGCCCAGCCGATCACCTACCGCGGACCCGACGGCAAGCAATACATCGCGATCGAGACCGGCGTCGGCGGATGGCCGGGAGCGATCGTGTCGAACGACCTCGACCCGCGCGACGCGTCAGCAGCGGACGGATTCGTCGGCGCGATGGCGGACCTGCCGCAGTACACGGAGAAAGGGAGCACGCTGTACGTGTTCGCGTTGCCATGAGAAGGCAGAAGGCAGAAGGCAGAAGGCAGAAGGCAGAACGAAGAAGCGCGCGAACGCACTTGCCGCTCGCACTTCTCACTTCTGCCTTCTGCCTTCTGCCTTCTGCCTTCATCTCCTGTCGCGCCAATCGAACCAACAACACCGATCTCGTCCAACTCCAAAAAGACGACGCCCAATGGCTCATGCCCGCGAAGAACTACGCCTCGACGCGCTTCAGCGGGCTCGATCAGATCAACGCGTCGAACGTGAAGAAGCTGCGCGTCGCGTGGACGGTCTCGACGGGACACGATCGCGGACATGAAGCGGGGCCGCTGGTCGTCGGCGACACGATGTATTTCGTCACGCCATTTCCGAACGATCTCATCGCCATCGATCTCAACAATCCCGGCAGCGTGAAGTGGGTGTATCGCCCGCGCGAGCTCGCGACGTCGGCACAGGGAGTGGCGTGCTGCGACGTCGTGAATCGCGGCGCGGCGTACGCGAACGGGAAGATTTTTTTCAACGCGCTGGACGGGCGCACGTGCGCGGTCGACGCCAAGAGCGGCAAGGAAGTGTGGGTCACGCACGTCGCGGACTATCCGCACGGCGAGACGATCACGATGGCGCCGCTCGTCGTGAAGAACAAAGTGCTCGTCGGCAACAGCGGCGGCGAGATGGGCGTGCGCGGATGGGTCACCGCGCTCGACGCGGAGACGGGCAAGCTCGCCTGGCGCGCCTACAACACCGGTCCCGACAAGGACGTGCTGATCGGCGCGAACTTCCACCCCTTCTACGATTCCGACAAAGGCAAAGACCTCGGCGTCACGACGTGGCCGCACGACGCCTGGAAGATCGGCGGCGGGACGATGTGGGGCTGGATCTCCTACGACCCCGATCTCGATCTCCTCTATCACGGCACCGCGAACCCCGGGCCATGGAATCCCGAGCTGCGCAAGGGCGACAACAAGTGGACCGCCGGCATCTTCGCGCGGCGTCCCGACAACGGGGAGGCGATCTGGTTCTATCAATGGTCGCCGCACGACACGTTCGACTACGACGGCATCAACGAGCAGCTTCTGCTGGATTTACGGATCGGCGGTGAGCCGCGCAAAGTACTCGTCCGTCCCGAGCGAAACGGCTACATGTACGTCCTCGACCGCGCCACCGGACAGGTGCTGTCCGCCGATCCGTACGCGTACATCACCAGCACGAAGGGCGTCGATTTGAAGACGGGACGCCTCATCAACGATCCCTCGAAAGCGCCGGGCACGAACAAACTCGCCAGCGACATCTGTCCTGCTGCGCCGGGCGCGAAGGACTGGCAGCCGTCGGCGTTCTCGCCGCGCACAGGATGGCTGTACGTCCCGCACCAGAACCTCTGCATGGAGGAAGAAGGCGCGGAGGTGAACTACATCGAAGGGACGCCGTACGTCGGCGCGAACGTGAAGATGTTCGCCGGCCCCGGCGGACATCGCGGCGAGTTCGACGCGTGGGATCCCGTCCTGAGAAAAAAGATCTGGAGCATCCGCGAAAACTTTCCGGTCTGGAGCGGCGCGCTCGCAACGGCGGGCGACGTCGTTTTCTACGGCACCCTCGACGGCTGGTTCAAAGCCGTCCACGCCCGCACCGGCCAACTCCTCTGGCAGATCAAACTCTCCAGCGGAATCATCGGCCAGCCGATCACCTACAAAGCACCCGACGGAAAGCAGTACGTGACGATCGCCGCCGGAGTCGGCGGCTGGGCAGGAGCGATCGTTTCGGGAGGACTCGACCCGCGCGATCCGACGGCCGCGCTGGGATTCGTGAATGCGATGTCGGACTTGCCGAAAGCGACGAACAAGGGAGGCGTGATTTACACGTTTGGGTTGCCATGAAGAAGGCAGAAGGCAGAAGGCAGAAGGCAGAAGTAAGAAGTGGCGCGTGGCGCGTACGACACATTCTTTCTCACTTCTGCCTTCTGCCTTCTGCCTTCTGCCTTCTGCTTTTCTCCTGCCACGCCGCGCCACCCGCGCCCCCCCCGCGCACCCTCCGCGTCTGCTCCGACCCCAACAATCTCCCCTTCTCGAACGCGAACGAGCAGGGCTTCGAGAACAAAATCGCCGACGTCCTCGCGCGCGACATGCACGCGCGCGTCTCGTACACGTGGTGGGCGCAGCGCCGCGGCTTCCTCCGCAACACGCTCAAGGCTCATGACTGCGACGTCGTTCTCGGACTTCCGAGCAGCATCGACATGGCCGCCACGACGCGTCCTTACTATCGCTCGACATACGTTTTCGTCTCGCGCAAAGACCGCAACCTGCACGTCGCGTCATTCGACGATCCGGTCCTGAAGAAGCTGCGCATCGGCGTGCAGATCATCGGCGACGACGGCGCGAACGCGCCGCCCGCGCATGCGCTCGCGAATCGCGGCATCGTCGACAACGTCCGCGGCTACACCGTCTACGGCGACTACTCGAAGCCGAACCCGCCCGCGCGCATCATCGACGCCGTCGCGCGCGGCGAGATCGATCTCGCCGTCGTCTGGGGACCGCTGGCCGGCTACTTCGCGAAGCGCGAGCCCGTGCCGCTCGACCTCGTCCCCGTCTCGCCGGAGATCGACCTCCCGTTCCTCCCCTTCGTCTTCGACATCGCGATGGGCGTGCGTCGCGAAGACGTCGCGCTGCGCAACGAGCTCGACACGATCCTCGAGCGGAGAAAGCCGGAGATCGACCGCATCCTCGCCGGCTACGGCGTCCCGCGACTGGACTTGGAGATGTGATGCGAAAGAGCACGACACCCCGAACTTCGACACTTCCCGTGCCCGCGCCCGTGCCCGCTCCCGCGCCCGGGGCGGGGGCAACGAGCGCAGCGAAGAAACGCCCCCCCACCCCGGGCACGGGAGCGGGCGCGGGCACGGGCGCAATGCGTTCACTCAAGGAATCACACCCCCTCATCCGGCCTTCGGCCACCTTCTCCCCGCGAGCGGGGCGAAGGGCAACAAATTCAATGCACTTTTTATGTTGCCCCTCTCCCCGCTTGCGGGGAGAGGGTGGCGCGCAGCGCCGGGTGAGGGGGCGTGCGTGCCTCAGTGAACGCCATTGCGGCGCGGGCACGGGCACAGGCATGACGCCCCTCATCCTCACGCTTTGCCTTCTCGCTTCGCTCGCGAGCTGCCGCCGCGAGCAGCGCCAGCTGCGCCACTCGCCGCAGGCGTCGACGCGCACGGGCGGCATCGTGCGCGATGCGGAGCTGCAGCCGGGACAGCCGTGGCCGGAAGTGACCGTGCGCAATGTGTCCGAGGAGCGCGCGTGGGACTTGAATGAAGGACAGAGGTTGTATCGCGCGTACAACTGCAACGGATGCCACGCCAACGGCGGCGGCGGGATGGGACCGGCGCTGATGGACGAGTCGTGGATCTACGGCAGCCATCCCGAAAACATTCATGACGTGATCGTCGAAGGGCGGCCGAACGGGATGCCGTCGTTCGGCGGAAAAATCCCCGACTACCAGATCTGGGAGATCACCGCGTACGTCCGTTCGATGAGCGGCCTCGTGCCGAAACTTGCGGCAACCGGCCGCACCGATCACATGCAGACGAAGATCTCCGAGCAGTCGAAGAAGGAGGAGAAGTGACGTCGTCGTCCTACCAGGACGCGCTGCATCCGGCCGGGCCGTACGCCAACACCATCGTTGGCGTCTGGTGGTTCTACCTCATCGTCTGCACGATCGTATTCGTCGCCGTCTGGATCGCGCTCTTCATCGCCATCCGCCGCGCGCGACGGCGAGTCGAGCCCGACACGCTCGCGCCGCGCGCGCCGCGCGCGATGATGCTCGCGCTCGCGGCCACGACCGGCCTGCTCCTGGCGATGCTCGTCTCCAGCATCGCCGGCGCGCGCGCGCTGTCGCCGCAAGGCAAAGCGGTCACGCGCGAGATCCAGGTGACGGGACATCAGTGGTGGTGGGACATTCAATATCTCGACGAGCGTTCCGACCACATCGCGCAGACCGCGAACGAGCTGCACGTCCCCGTCGGCGAGCGCGTGCGGATCATCCTCGCGTCGAGCGACGTCATTCACAGCTTCTGGGTCCCGAACCTGCACGGCAAACGCGATCTGATCCCCGGACAGAAATCGATCTTCGTCATCCAGGCCGACAAGGCCGGCCTCTATCGCGCGCAATGCGCGGAGTTCTGCGGTTTGCAGCACGCAAAAATGGCGTTCATCGTCATCGCCGAGCCGAAGCACGACTTCGAACAGTGGCTGGCGACGATGCGCGCGTCCGCCGCGCAGCCGAAGACCGCCGACGAACAGCGCGGACAACAAGTCTTCCTCTCGACGAGCTGCGGCATGTGTCACGCCATCAAAGGCACGTCCGCCGGCTCTCGCGTCGGTCCCGACCTCACGCACGTCGGCAGCCGGAGAACGCTAGGCGCAGCCGTGATCCCGAACAATCGCGGCAACCTCTCCGGCTGGATCGCCGACGCCGGCGGCGTGAAACCGGGCGTGCTCATGCCGCCGAATCCGCTCGATCCCGACGACCTGCATGCGCTGGTCGCGTATCTGGAGAGCCTCAAATGAGATGGCAGATGGCAGATGGCAGATGGCGGAAGAACGATGCGCGTGATCGTGCGCTCCGCCATCTGCCATCCGCGATCCGCCATCGGGTGGGAGGATGGCGATGATCGACCTCGAGCTGCACGTCCAACTCGCCGAGACGTGGCGCAAGCCGCGCGGGCTGTGGGGCTGGCTCACCGACAACCATCACACGACGATCGGGATGAATTTCATCGTCACGTCGTTCGTCTTCTTCCTCCTCGGCGGAATCGAAGCGATCCTGATGCGGACGCAGCTCGCGCGTCCGGAAAATCATTTCGTCACGAACGATTTCTACAACCAGCTGTTCACCACGCACGGCTCGACCATGATGTTCCTGTTCGCCGTGCCGATGATCGAAGGCCTCGGCATCTACATCGTCCCGCTGATGCTCGGCACGCGGCAGATGTCGTTCCCGCGTCTCAATCAATTTTCCTACTTCAGCTATCTCATCGGCGGACTGCTGCTCTACGCCGGCTTCTTCCTCAACTTCGGTCCCGACGCCGGCTGGTTCTCGTACGTGCCGCTCTCCGGTCCCGAGTTCGCGCCGGGAAAACGGATCGACATCTGGGCGCAGATGATCACGTTCACGGAGATCGGCTCGCTCGGCGGCGCGGTCAGCATGATCGCGACGATCTTCAAGCATCGCGCGCCGGGGATGTCGCTCAACCGCATGCCGCTGTTCGTGTGGGGCGAGCTGGTGACGTCGTTCATGATCGTCTTCGCGATGCCGGCGGTGATGGTCGCGAGCTCGATGCTCGCGTCGGACCGGTTGATCGCCACGCAGTTCTTCAACAAAGCCGAAGGCGGCGACGTGCTGTTGTGGCAGCACCTGTTCTGGTTCTTCGGGCACCCCGAGGTGTACATCATCTTCATCCCCGGGACGACGATGATGTCGACGCTCGTCTCCGCGTTTACGAAGCGTCCGGTGTTCGGCTACGTCGGGATGGTGCTCTCGCTCGTCGCGACCGCATTCGTCGGCTTCGGCGTGTGGGTCCATCACATGTTCGCGACGGGGCTGCCGGAACTGGGACTGAGCTTCTTCACCGCGTCGAGTGTGCTCATCACGATTCCGACCGCGTTCCAGGTCTTCTCCTGGATCATCACCATCTTCCACGGCAAGTTCATCGTCCGCACGCCGATGCTGTACGTCCTCGGCTTCCTCTTCATCTTCGTGATGGGCGGCCTCTCCGGCGTGATGCTCGCGTCGACGCCGCTCGACTGGCAGCTGCACGACACCTTCTTCGTCGTCGCGCACCTGCACTACGTGCTGATCGGTGGAATGCTGTTTCCGCTGATCGGCGCACTGACGTACTGGTTCCCGAAATTCACCGGCAAGATGATGAACGAGACGCTCGGCCGCTGGACGTTCGCGTTCTTCTTCGTCGGCTTCAATCTGACATTCTTCCCGATGCACAACCTCGGGCTGCACGGCATGCCGCGCCGCGTCTACACGTACCTGCCGACGATGGGCTGGAACAACCTGAACATGCTCTCGACGGTCGGCGCGTACGTCCTCGGGGTGGGCGTGCTGCTGTTCATGGCGAATGCGGTGATCAGCCTGCGCAGCGGAGCGATCGCCGGCGACAATCCGTGGGGCTCGTTCAGTCTCGAATGGTTCACGTCCTCGCCGCCGCCGCCCTACAACTTTCTTTATCTGCCGACGACGCGCGACCGCTATGAGATCTGGACGATGGCGGACGATCAGCCGCTCGTCACCGGCTTCCGCCCCGATCGCCGCGAAGTGCTGATCACGAAACTGATGGACGCGTTTCCCGATCACAAGATCGAGACGCCGCGTCCGACGATCTGGCCGACGCTGCTCGCGGGGGCGACCGGCATCGGCGTGATCACCGCGATCTTCACCCCGTGGGGCGTGCCGCTCGGGATGCTGCTCGCCGGCATCGCGCTCACGGGCTGGTTCTGGCCGAAGCCGCCGCATCACGAGCTCTTGGAGGAGCAGCCGTGAGCGAGACCGCGCCGGTCGGACGCCGCTTCGTCGACGTGTCCGAGCTGCCGATGTTCGCGTTCGGTCCGCGCGATCCGATCTGGTGGGGACTCTGGCTGCTGCTGGCGATCGAGAGCACGATGTTCGTGCTGCTCGCTTCGTCGTATTTTTATCTGCGCGGCAATGAGAGCACGTGGCCGCCGCCGGGCGTGCACCAGGCGCCGCTGTGGCTCACCGCGTTGACCGTCGTGGCGTTGCTCCTCAGCGTGATACCGACGTGGTGGGCGTTCCGCGCGGCAATTCAATTTCGATTGCGTCCGATTCAAATCGGATTTCTCCTCGGCACGCTCGCGAGCGCCGCCGCGTGCGTCACGCGCGCCTACGAGCTGGCGACGATCGGCTACAACTGGAACAGCCACGCCTACGGCTCGATCGTCTGGGCGATCTACTTCATGCACACTTTTCACCTCACGTCCGGCACGGTCGAGAACGCGGTGATGACGGTGCTGCTGTTCAAGGGTCCGGTCGAGAAAAAACTGATGCCCGACATCCGCCTGAGCTGCATCTACTGGTGGTTCGTCGTCGTGTCGTGGATTCCGTTCTGGATCGTGATCATGTTCGACAAGAGCTGACGATGGATCGAAGACTCTGGATTCTGCTGCTGCTGCCGCCGATCGCCTGGGCGATCCATCTGCAGGCCTGCTACTCGCTCCACGCGGAAGTCTGCGCATCGAACACGCGCGTCACGATGTGGGGCGTGTCGCTGCTGCTGTTCGCGATCGTCGCGTTCAACTCGGTGCGCGCGTACACCACCTGGCAGTCGATGCCGCAGCCGTACACGGGCGGCGGTGCGGGCGGCCCGGAGGAAGAAGAGCCGCGGCCGTTGAGCCGCGCGAAATTCATGGCCGCGTCGGCATTCTTCGGCAGTCTCTTTTTCGCGCTGCTGATTCTCGGACAAACGATTCCCACGGTGATGCTGCACCCATGCGATTAGTGTTTGACATCCTCGTCACGCTGGCGATGATCGCGTCGCTGACGCTGTATTTCCGTGGCGTCCGTTCCACGAAAGCGCGCGTCTACGAACCAATCGCATTCGCCGCCGGCTGGCTCACCATCTTCGCCGCGCTCGTCGGTCCGATGGACACGCTCTCCGACGTCCTCTTCGCCGTGCACATGACGCAGCACGAGCTGCTGATGATCGTCGCCGCGCCGCTCATCGTCATCGGCCGTCCGATGATTTACGGATTGTGGGGACTCTCGCCGAGCGCGCGCGCGAACGTGCTCGCGATCACGCGCGCGCCCGCCGTGTTGAAAACGTGGCGCGCGATCACCGGCCCCGTCGTCGTGCTCATCGTGCACGCCATCGTGCTCTGGGCGTGGCACATCCCGTTCGCGTTCGAAGGCGCGCTGCACAACGAAACCATCCACGCGGTGCAACACCTGATGTTCTTCGTCACCGCCGCGCTCTTCTGGTGGGCGATCATTCAGGGCCGCTACGGCCGCCTCGGATACGGCGTCGCCGTCTTCTTCGTCTTCGCCACCGCGATGCACACCAGCATCCTCGGCGCGCTGCTCTTTTTCGCGCACGGCCGCTGGTATCCGAGCTATCACTCGATGGAAGACCAGCAGCTCGCGGGACTGATCATGTGGATTCCGTCGGGCCTGATCTTCATCGTCGCCGGGCTCGCGCTCTTCGCCGCATGGCTCGGCGAGTCGGAGCGGCGCGCAAAGGCGTCGTCATTCACGACGCTGCTGATGCTGCTGCTTTTCTGCGCGTGCGCGAACGAATATCGCGGCGATCGCATCGCCGAGGCGAGGCAGCTGACGGGAGGAGAACCGGAGAGAGGGAAAACGGCGATCCAGCGCTACGGCTGCGGAACGTGTCACACGATTCCGGGAGTACCCGGCGCGAAAGCGACCGTCGGACCGCCGCTCGATCAGATCGGCGTGCGCACTTATCTCGCCGGACACCTGATCAACACGCCGGCGAATCTCATGAAGTGGATTCGCGCGCCGCAGTCGATCGATCCGAAAAGCGCGATGCCGGACATGTTCGTCACCGAACGCGACGGCCGCGACATCGCCGCGTATTTGTACACTCTGAAGTGATGATGAGATGTTCGCATCACACGGGGCACCTGCTCCCCGCACCGAGGAGAGCGGGCGTCCCGCCCGCCCGCGGAAGGCGGGCAGGATGCCCGCTCTCCTCTTTTCGATCGATATCCGGGCATCGCGCAGTGCTGGCGCTCGGAATCACACTGCTCTTCCTCGCCGCGTGCAAGAAATCGAATCGCGGTCCGCAGCTCATCGAGCAATACGGCTGCACGACCTGCCACACGATTCCCGGCGTCGAAGGCCATGGCGCGATCGGTCCCAGGCTCGAAGGCATCGGCGCGCGGCCGGCGATCAGCAACGGCAAAGTCCCGAACACGCCGGAGAACATGGCGAAGTTCATCCACGAGCCGGCGTCGCTCAATCCGTCCAGCAGCATGCCCGCGCTCAACATCCCCGACGCGGACGCGCAGGAGATCGCGGAGTACCTGCGCACGCTGAAATGAAACGCCTTCTCCTCGTCCTCCTCTTCGCTGCCAGTGCATTCGCCGATCATCTGTATGTTTCCAACGAGCGCGCCGGCACGATCCAAATCATCGACACCGCCACCGATCGCGTGATCGCGTCGCGCAACCTCGGCAACCGTCCGCGCGGACTCGCCGTCTCCCCCGACGGCAAGCGCCTCTACGTCGCGCTGAGCTGGTGGCGCGACGGCAAACATCCGCGCAGCGGACGCGAGGCGATCGTCGCGCTGGACACAAATACGTTGAAGACGATTCGCGACTACGTCGCCGCGACCGATCCCGAATGCGTCGCCGTCTCGCCGGACGGCAAACGGCTCTTCACCTCGAATGAAGACGCCGCGACCGCGTCGATCCTCGACGTCGCGAACGGAAAATCCGTCGCCACGCTCGTCGTCGGCACCGAGCCGGAAGGCGTCGCCGCGAGTCCGGACGGCAAATGGGTCTACGTCACCGGCGAGTCGAGCAACACCATCTCCGTCGTCGACACGGCGAAGAAACAGGTCGTCGCCAACATCCTCCTCGACCCGCGACCGCGCGCGACCGTGTTTACGCGCGACGCAAAACGCGCGTGGGCCACCGCGGAGATCGGCGCGAGCGTGATGCTGATCGACGTGACGAAACATCGCCTCGTGCAACGCATCAAACTCCCGAACACGCGCCCCGTCGGACTCGTGCTCACGCCCGACGAAAAACGTTTGTACGTCGCGACAGGCCGCGGCAACAGCGTCGCCGTGATCGACACCGCCGCGAAAAAAATCATCGCCACCATCCCCGCCGGCAATCGCGTCTGGGGAATCGCGATGACCCACGACGGCCGCAAGGTCTACGCCGCGAACAGTTTGTCGAACACCATCACGGTCATCGACACGGCCGCAAATCGCGTCGTCAACACGATCAAAACAGATGATGGACCGTGGGGACTGGCGCGCCATTAGCCACGGCGGCGGCGTCCCGCCGCCCCCTTTCTGCTTTCTGCTTTTTGCTTTCTGCTTTTTCGGGCATGACTTACGCAATCGGCTGAGAACGCCGTGAGTTTCATAGTTCAGAAGTCGCTGGGTAACAACTTCTTCCGCTTTGCCGTCGGCCGCCGCCGCGACGCACGATCGATCGACGAGAATCCCGAGCTGAGCACCGGATCGAACGGCGAGTTCATCCGCCACCGGCCCGAGATTTTCTACGCCGCCGACGTCCGCACGATTCGCTCCCCCGAGGTGCCGCCGCCGCGGTCCATCGCGACGCAGCCGTTCTGGAGCACGATGGTCGACGGCACGCGCCGCGGCTACATCATGCTCGGCCTGATCGCGCTCGGCGCGCTGCTCCTGCTGTTAGGCCTCGCCGTCGTGTCGAGCAAAGGCGCCGCCGGCGTCTTCTGGATCATCCTCGGCCTCGTGCTGATCGCGATCCCGTTTGTCATCACCCTGCAGAAGCGCCGCGTGGTGCGCGCGCACGACACGCGCATCCGCAAGGAGCGCGAGGAGCGCGACGCGCGCAACCGCGAGCTTCTCTCCGCGTACACCGCCGCGCTCGAGAAACTGCGCGACGATCCGAGCGACGAAGTGCTCGCGTACGTCCAGCGCGAGAACGAAAAACTCGATCTCCCCTACGCGATCTGGGCCGACACCGCCATCGGCACCGTGCTGCACGTCGGCTTCTCGACTCTCGCGCGCATCGGCGCCGACCGCGCCGCCGAGATCGCCGCGCTGATGGACCGCGCCAGCGATGCCGCGGGCCTCATCGCCGAGGATGCGCTGGCCGTGAAACAGGCCGTCTATTCGACGATCCTCTGGCACTTCCTCGCCGACGATCGTCTCGGCGAACAACAGCTGAAAGTCGTCCGTGCGATTCAGGAAGGATTCAAGATCAAACCAGACGACGTTCCGATCGACACGTCGTCCGAGGCACAGTTCATTCGACTACGAGGCATCGACCATCGCAACGCGCCGCGCTGCGAGTCGAAGATCCCGCTCGGACTCCACGAGTACTGCATGTACAGCGCGGAGATCCGTCCGACGGGAAGCCAGTCGACGACGAACCTTTACGTGACGAACAAGCGCGTGATGATGGACGGGCCGAAACACTTCGAAGTGAAAGTGCCGGCCATCGACGACATCCTGGTCGACGCCGACGCCAACCGCGTCACGATCCGCGCGTCCGGGACGAAAACGCCGATCGACTTCGTCGCCGGCGAGCCGATCTATCTCGGCGCGATGACGGACCTGGCCACGAGGTTGGACGACCGGCCGAAATCGTTCGCGTAGCTCGCCCTCACCCGGTTGCTCGGTTGCGCAGTCGCTCAGTTGCCCGGCGCTGCTTCCCCGCGCAACCGAGTGACCGCGCAACTGCGTAACCGAGGAAGGCGCTACGCCCTCACCCGGTTGCTCGGTTGCGTAGTCGCTCGGTTGCGCGGCGCTGCTTCCCCGCGCAACCGAGTGACCGCGCAACTGCGTGACCGAGGAAGGCGCTACGCCGTCACGCGATTGCGGCCTTCGCGCTTGGAGCGGTACAGCAGATCGTCGACGCGCTCGAGCAGCGCCTCCGGCGGTTCCACCGCGCTCGTCAGGCTGCAGACGCCGAACGAAGACGTGAGCCGGATCTCCTGTCCCTCGAACTCGAACGTCTTCTCTTCGAACATCTGCCGGATGCGCTCCGCCACTTTCGTCGCGACGTCGAGCGGCGTCTCCGGCAGCACGATCACGAACTCTTCGCCGCCCGTCCGCGCGAACACGTCCTGCGGCCGCACGAACTGCGAGACGATCAGCGACGACGTCGCGCGCAGCACGTAGTCGCCGGCCGCGTGTCCGAACTGATCGTTCACCTGTTTGAAGTTGTCGAAGTCGAACGTGATCAAACTCATCGGCTTCGTGTCCGAGGCCGTGTCGATCAGAAACGCGAGCCGCGCGACGATGTAGGCCTTGTTGTAAGCGCCGGTGAGCTGGTCGGTGATGCCGCGCGAATGCAGCGCCTCGGTGAACTCGACGTCGAGCAGCGAGTCGACGTACTTGAACACGCAGTTGCCGACCTTCAGCAGATTGCCGCCGACCAGCGGAACCGGATGGCGGATGCGCATGCCGTTGACGAGCGTGCCGTTGGTGCTGGCGAGGTCGTTGATCGTGACGGTGTCGCGCATACGCACGACCTCCGCGTGAATGCCGCTGACCGCGCGCTCGCGCAGGCGGATGTCGCACTCCGGTCGGCGTCCGATGATCTGCCGTCCCTGCCGCAGGCGAAACACCTGTCCCGGAAAGTCGCCCTCGAGGAGGATCAGCGCGGGCTCGTGCGTCTGCGCGCGCTCGATCGGATCCTGGAGGCCGAGGCCGTCGAAGCGCACCTCGGTCGTCTTGCGCGGAAGAGGTTTCTCATCTGCGCTCGCACGCACCGCGTTCCGGATTCGTTCGAGCATAGGCGTACCGAACAGTGTAATCCAACGATTTTGTGATCCACGTCACATCGGCAGTCCCCTTGCAGCCGACGGCGGCGTGAGAGAGACGCGCGTATCGACGTGGATCGAGCTGCAGGAGGCCCTGTTCGACAATTCCTGGCAGGACTCGCTCTCGCGCCATCGCTCGAACTTCGTGTTTCGCGGAGCCCCGCGTGCGAGCCACGGACTCGACACGAGTCTGCAGACCGGCAACTTCGTGGCGCACGAACGGCACCTCCTCACGAGCTTCCGCAAATACGCGGCGCGCAACGCCGTCCACGGCGACTTCGTGTGGAACTGGCTCTCGCTCGCCAAACATCACGGACTGCCGACGCGGCTTCTCGACTGGACGTACTCGCCGTACGTCGCGCTGCACTTCGCGACCAACGAGCTCGCGCACTTCAACGAAGACGCAACGATCTGGTGCGTCGACTATCGCAAGACCAACGACCTCCTCCCCCGCCCGCTGCGCAAAGTCCTCGACGCCGAGGACGTCAACATCTTTACCACCGACTTGTTGAACAGCGTTGCCACGACCCTCGAGTCGTTCGATGCGCTGGCGCGCGAAGACTTCGTCCTCTTCTTCGAGCCGCCGTCGCTCGACGAGCGCATCGTCAACCAGTTCGCGCTCTTCTCATTGCCGTCGAGCGCCTCCCTGCGACTGGAAGACCTCCTCGCACAGCACGACGACACCCACCGGCGCATCATCGTCCCCGCGGCATTGAAGTGGGAGATCCGCGACAAACTCGATCAGGCCAACATCACCGAGCGCGTGCTCTTCCCCGGACTCGACGGCTTGTCGAAGTGGCTCAAACGCTACTTCACCACGCGCCCGAGCTCATAGGAGAGCGGGCATCCTGCCCGCCTCCCGTGGGGCGGGCGGGTCCTTTGGACTGCGGCGGCTACGCCGCCGCTTTCAAGAGCATGCACGGAGCCCTATCAAAAAAGCGGTGACGTTGTCACCGCAGTCCAAAGCCCCCGCCCTACAATGCCGTGCATGAAATTCGCCGCGGCGTTTTTCGCCGGAGAAGTAGAGACGGGGACGGAGCCGGACGGGTTGGCGTACGCGGCGGACAAATGACGAATCAACGCGCAAAGTCTCGCCGTATGCCGCTCGTTCGCTCCGAGGAGGAGATCGTCCGGCAGGACGTCGAGGATGCGCTCGCGGCGACGCAGGAGGAGCGCATCGAGGCGATGGTGGCGCTGCTGGATACGGCGTACGCGTTGTGGGCTGTGAGAGGATTCGGACGTGACGAAGGACTTTGCCGATTTCCTCACCCTACTCAACAGAGAAGGCGCGGCCTATGTAGTGATTGGCGGGATAGCGGTGATCGCGCATGTCCCGTATCGGACGACTCGCGACATTGATGTGCTGATCGAACCGACGATCGAGAACGCGGAAAAAGTGCGTCGCGCGGTTGCCGCGTGGGGTTCGTTCGAAGAGACATACGACCCTCGCGATTTCATCTCCGGAGACATCCTGTCCTTCGGTGGTCTCATGCGCATCGACGTTCACAGTCGCGTCCCAGGCGTCACCTGGGACGAGGTCTGGAATGGGCGACTGGAAAGCGAGTTGCTCGGTGTCCCGACTGCATTTGCCGGCGTGGACGAACTGATCAAGATGAAACGCGCCACCGGAAACGCTGAGAAGGACCTTCCAGACGTGCGCCGCCTCGAAGAGTTGAGGGACAAGAAATCGCTGTGAGAAAGCGGTGACGTTGTCACCGCAATCCAAAGTCCCCGCCCTACAATGCCGCGCATGAAATTCGCGGCCTTTCTCGCGCTGACGCTTGCCTTCCCGACGCTCGCTGCTCCGGAGGCGAAGCCCTCCTTCAACCGCAGTCAGTTTGAGATAAAGCATGAGAAGTTCGTGCTCGACAACGGGCTCACGCTGCTCGTGCACGAGGACCACAGCGTGCCGATCGTCGCGGTCAATCTCTGGTATCACGTCGGCTCGCGCAACGAGAAGCGCGGGAAGACGGGCTTCGCGCATTTGTTCGAGCACTTCTTCTTCAACGGCAGCGAGAACTATCCGCACGGCTTTCGCGAGGCGATGGACGACCTCGGCGCGAACAATCGCAACGGCACGACCAACACCGATCGCACGAATTTCTTCGAGGATGTCCCGGTCTCCGCGCTCGAACGCACGCTCTATCTCGAAGCCGATCGCATGGGCTTCCTCGCCGCACAGATCTCGAAGGAGATGCTCGAGCGCGAGCGCGGCGTCGTGCAGAACGAGAAGCGGCAGGGCGAGAACCAGCCGTATGGCAAGGTCTACGATCGCATCAGCGAGATCGTCTACCCGTACTCGCATCCGTATTCATGGTCGACGATCGGCAGCATGGAGGACCTCAACGCCGCGCAACTCGACGACGTGCGCGACTGGTACAAGACCTACTACGGTCCGAACAACTGCGTGCTCGTCCTCTCCGGCGACATCACCCCGCAGCACGCGCTCGAGGTGGTGAAGAAATACTTTAACGGCGTCGCGCCCGGACCGCCACTCACGCGAGCCGAAACGTGGATCCCGAAATTCGATCACAACCTGCGCGACTCGATGTTCGACCGCGTCCCGCAGGCTCGCGTCTATCGCTTCTACCACGCGCCGGCGTGGAAGGACCTGCAGCTGCAATACGTGTCGCTCATCGCCGATGTGCTGAGCGGATCGAAGAGCGCGCGACTCGATCGCCGGCTGATCTACGACAAGAACCTCGCCACCGACGTCGCCGCGTTCATCTCCGACGGCGAGATCGCGAGTGGTCTCATCATCCAGGCGACGGTGAAGCCGGGCGTGCGGCCGGCCGAAGTGGAGAAAGAAATCGACGCGGTCGTCGCGGAGCTCGTAAAAAACGGTCCGACCGACGAGGAGCTGAAACGCGCGCAGTCGCGCAATCTCGCCGCCTACGTTCGCGGCACCGAGCGCCTCGGCGCATTCGGCGGCCGTGCCGACGTCCTCGCGGAGAGCATGACCTACGGCGGCAATCCGAACTACTACCTCGATCGCCTGCAGACGATGGCGACGGCGACGCCGGCCGAAGTGACGAAGGCCGCGAAGCAGTGGCTCGACACAAATCACTACACGATGGTCGTGCAGCCGTTCCCGCAACTGAGCGCCGGCAGCACGAGCCTCGATCGCAAAGCCCTCCCCATCCTCGGCGACGCGCCCGAAGTGAAGTTCCCGAAAGTGCAGCGCGCCACGCTGTCGAACGGACTCAAGGTGATGCTGATGGAGCGTCACAACGTGCCGCTCGTCAACGCGACGCTCACCGTCGACGCGGGCTCGGCGTCGGACAGCGCGAAGACTGCCGGACTCGCGGGTCTCGCGATGGACGTGCTCGACGAAGGCACCGATACGCGCGACGCTTTCAAGATTCAGGACGAGCTCGACGCGATCGGCGCGCGGGTCTTCACCAGCAACTCACTCGATCTGTCGTTCGTGTCCCTCTCCGCGCTATCGACGAACCTCGGTCCGTCGCTCGCGATCTACTCGGACGTCGTTCTGCATCCGGCATTCCCCGAAGATCAGGTGTCGCTGCTGCGGCAACAGCACATCACACGCATCAAGCAGGAACAGGTGCAGCCGCAGACCGCCGCACTGCGTATCGCGCCGCTGCTGCTGTACGGCGAGAACCACGCGTACGGCACTCCGTTCACCGGCACCGGCTACGCGTCGACGCTCGCGAAGATGACGCGCAGCGATCTCGTCGCGTGGCATCGCGCGTGGTTCCATCCGAACAACAGCACGCTCGTCGTCGTCGGCGACACCACGATGGAGAAGCTCGTGCCCGAGCTCGAGAAAGCATTCGCGTCGTGGAAATCGGGACAGGCGCCGGCGAAGAAGATCGACGCGGTGCCGCGCTCGACCGGCAAGAAGGTGTATCTCATCGACAAGCCGGACGCGCCGCAATCCGTCGTCGTCGCGGCGCATGTCTCCGAGGCGGGAGGACTGCCGGAAGACCTCGCGATTGAAACCGTGCTGCGCAACTTCGGAGGCATGTCGACGTCGCGCCTCAATCGTAACCTGCGCCTCGACAAACACTGGAGCTACGGAACGAGCGGCGCGCTGAACACGACGCGCGGACCGCGCCCGTTCCTCGTGATCGCGCCGGTGCAGACCGACAAGACGAAAGAGTCGATCCTCGAAGTGCAAAAGGAAATCGCCGGCGTCGCCGGCGCGCGCCCGATCGAGGGCGAAGAATTCACGAGCATCATGCGCAGCCAGGTGATGCGGCTCCCCGGCGCGTACGAGACACTCGGCTCGCTCAACGCCGCCGCCATCGGCATGCTCACCACCGGCCGCCCCGAGGAGTACTACGCCCAATACGCGAACAACATCCGCGCGCTGACCGAGACGAATCTGAACGACGCCGCGAAAAAAGTTGTGCATCCCGACGAAGTGATTTGGATCATCGTCGGCGATTTGAAGAAGGTGGAGGCAGGGATTCGCGAGTTGAACCTCGGCGAGATCGCGAAGGTAGATCCGGAGAAGCTGTAATCACCGTGTCATTCCGAGCCGCAACGACGGCGAGGAATCCCCTGCAGCTCGCGAGGCGGGAGATTCCTCGCCGTCTGCGCGGCTCGGAATGACACGTCAATTCACCGGCTCCGCCCGATCCCGCTCGCTCCACGTGCGAATCAAATTCACGTTCTGGAACCCGCGCGGCAGTTTCAGTCCGCGCTGCGCGCGTTTGCCGATGTAGCTGTCGAGGTCATCGCCGCCCTTGAGGTTCGTGTAGCGCTTGCCGGCGTGGACGACGAGTGTGCCGCCGGCCGGGACGACCGCGGTGCCGACGACTTTCTCCGGCGCGATCGGCGTGCGGTGCAGTTTGATCGTCTGCACGCCTTTGCCGCGCGCGAGCACGGGCAGCTCCGCGGCTTCGAACAACAGCAGCTTCCCTTCCGTCGACGCCGCGGCGATGAAATCCGTCTCGTAATTGAGAACGCGCTGCGGCCGCAGCACGCTCGCCCCTTTGCCGACGTTCACGACGGCTTTGCCTGCCTTCAGTCGCGTCATCATGTCTTCGAGGCGCGCGACGAATCCGTAGCCGTCGTCGGTCGTGAGCAGCCACAAGTCATCCGCCTCGCCCATCATCACGCCGATGAACGTCGCGCCGCCGGGAGGCGCGAGCGACGACGTGAGCGGCTCGCCGTGACTCTTCGCCGACGGCAATTCGTGCGCGGGGAGTGAATACGTGCGTCCCGTCGAGTCGATGAAGACCGCGAGCTGGTTGCTGCGCCCTTTCGCCGCGTGCAGGAACGCGTCGCCCGATCGATATTGCAGCGCGGTCGGATCGAGGTCGTGACCCTTCCCCGCGCGCACCCATCCGCGCTCCGACAACACCACCGTCACCGACTCGGACGGAATGAGCGCCGTCGCGTCCATCGCCTTCGCCGCCTCGCGCTCGACGATCGGCGACACTCGCTTGTCGCCGAATTCTTCCACGTCGCGCAGCAGCTCGTCGCGCACCTGCTTGCGCAAACGCGCTTTCGACCCGAGGATTTTCTCGAGCTCCGCGCGCTCGTCCTCCAGCTTCTTCTGCTCGCCGCGGATCTCCATCTCCTGCAGCTTGTTGAGGTAGCGCAGCCTCAGCTCGAGGATGTACTCGGTCTGCGCCTCGGTGAGCTTGAACCGGCTCATCAGCTCGGCCTTCGGATCGTCGGCCGTGCGGATGATGCGGATCACCTCGTCGATGTTGAGGTACGCGACCATCAACCCTTCGAGGAGATGCAGCCGCGCGTTGACCTGATCGTAGCGATACTGCAGGCGGCGCCGGACCGTCTCGATCCGGAACTCGAGCCATTCCTGCAGCAGATCCTTCAGCGCGTACAGACGCGGCCGGCCGTCGAGGCCGATCATGTTCATGTTCACGCGGTACGACTTCTCCAGGTCCGTCGTCGCGAAGAGGTGCGTCATCAGCTCGTTGAGATCGATGCGGTTCGAGCGCGGAAAAATGACGAGACGCGTCGGATCCTCGCGGTCCGATTCGTCCTGAACATCCTCGACCATCGGCAACTTCTTCGCCGCCAGCTGCGCCGCGATCTGCTGCTGTACCTTCGCGCCCGACACGCCCGCGGGCAGCGCCGAGATCACGATCTTGCCGTCTTCTTCGTCCCACTTCGCACGCTGGCGAATCGAGCCGAGGCCGGTCTTGTACATTTCGCGGATCTCCGCCAGCGGCGTGATGATCTCGGCGGCGGTCGGAAAGTCGGGACCCTTGATGTGTTTCGTCAGCTGCGCGATCGTCGCGTCGGGATTGTCGAGCAGCTCGATGCACGCGTTGACGACCTCGCGCAGGTTGTGCGACGGAATGTCGGTCGCCATTCCGACGGCGATGCCGGCCGCGCCGTTGAGCAGCACGTGCGGCAGTCGCGACGGCAACAGCTTCGGCTCTTTCAGCGTGCCGTCGAAGTTCTGTCCCCACTCGACCGTCCCTTGCTCCAACTCCGAGAGCAGCGATTGCGCGAACTTCGCGAGCTTCGCCTCGGTGTACCGCATCGCCGCGAACGATTTCGGATCGTCCGGCGAGCCCCAGTTTCCCTGTCCTTCGATCAACGGATAGCGCATCGAGAACGACTGCGCCATCAACACCATCGCGTCGTAGCACGCCGTGTCGCCGTGCGGATGAAACTTGCCGATCACGTCGCCGACCGTGCGCGCGGATTTCTTCGGCTTCGACGTGTACCCGAGGCCGAGCTCGGACATCGCGTAGATGATGCGCCGCTGCACCGGTTTCAATCCGTCCGCGAGGTGCGGCAGCGCGCGATCGAGAATGACGTACATCGAATAGTCGAGGTACGCCTTGCGCGCGAAGTCGCCGACGGCCAGCGTTTCGACGTCGGGGATGGTGGGCGGCGGTGGTGGAGTGAGGGGAAGCTGGTCTTTCGATCTGCGGGTGGCCATCGCGTCCTTTGACTCCTATACGTTACTAGACTTTCGACGCGTCAAGAATCGGTTGTTTGCGTTGATCGATTTGGCAGAACCGAGGTACGTTGCCCGGGTGGAGGTCAAAGCGACGCTGAGCTGGCATTTCCCCGCGACGCCAGTATTGTTTTTGGTGAAAGAGGTCGACTGGCGGAAGCGTCTGCGCGATGCCGTCGTGCGCAGCGGGCGAAAACAAAGCTGGATCGCGAAGGAAGCCGGCATCGCGCCGGAGACCCTCAGCCGCGTCCTCACGTCATCGCTTTCGAATCCGAGCTTCGACGTCGTCATCCGCATCGCGCGCGCGTTGAACGAGAGCGTCGGATGGCTGCTCGACGAGCGCGGCTTCTCACTTTCCACGGACGAGCAAAAGCAGCTGCGCGAAGTCGTCCGCTTCCTCGACGACATGCTCGCCGGCGCGACGCCGCATCGCGAGCGCCCTGAGTCCAACGCGCTCGCCGCGAGCGCGGAAATCCCACGCGCGTATCACGTCCGCGGCGCGCGGCTCGCGTACGAAACCTCCGGCGACGCGATGAGCGGAGCCGGAATCCTGGACGGCGACGTCGTCTACGTGCGCCCGATGCGCGGAACACGCGAAGCAAACAGCCGCGTCGTCGTCTGCCGCGTCGACGACGTCGAATACATTCGCGTGCTGGACGTGCGTGCGGGACGCGTGCGCCTCCTCAGCCGCAACGACCGCTTCGCGCCGATCGACGTCGAAGCGAGTCGATTCGAGTTGATCGGCATCGTCGTCGGTCGCACCGGCGCGCTCGCCACCGGCAAGTAATTCTTTGGACTGCCGCAGTCCAAAGCCGCCCCCACTTCATCCGCTCTCTCCGCGCTAACTTCCCGAGCCCCTGCCCGAGCCCGCGCCCGAGCCCGCGCCCGGGGTGGGCGGGCAAAATCACGTCACTGCCCGAGCCCGCGCCCGCGCCCGCGCCCGGGCTGGGCAGTAATCACGCGGGCGCGCGAGCAAATCACTTCACCCGCTCCCCTCGAATGTCCTTCCCCGCCTGCCGCATGATCAGCGCGCCGTTCACGAACGAGATCGTGCCCTCCCACATCGGCGCGTAGTACAGCGTCTCCGACTCCGGCAACAGTCCGGCTACGAATTGATCCTTCACCGACGCCTCGAGCCGGCCGTTCTCCGCGTCGTGTTTGATCTCCATCACGCGGCCGTCGTCGAGTTTGTACGTCCCGAGATATTTCGCGGCATGCGCGGCATCGATGTGCGAGACCTTGTGTGCGCGCGCGACGTCGTACGGCATTCCGAACACGATCGACGTCAGGTCACGCATGATGTTCGCGATGCGAATGCGGTCGAGATTCGAGAGCAGGATCACGATCGTCTGCGAATGCGGATAGAGATCGATCTCCGACACCATGCCCGGCAGGACGCCGGTGTGCGTGATGCGGTCGCGCTCGAAGCGCTTGTTGATGAGCCATCCCGACGCGTAGCCGCCGGGCTGGTTCGGCGTCAGCAGCTCGCGCACGAACGCGGCGTCGAGCGTGCCGTCGCCGAGGAGTGCGCGCGTCCATTGGTGAAGATCGTCGATCGTCGAGAGGAGACCGCCGTCGGCCTGCGGCGGCAGCTGCCGCAGCTCGGGGACGCGCCGCAGATGATCGGACGTGAGCTCGATTCCGCCGACGACGTCGTACAACGGCGCCTGATGCGTGTACGCCTCAGCGCGATTCCGCTGCACGCGCGTCCGGTCGATGTGCATCGTCGACGTCATCTTCAGCGGCGTGAAGATGCGCTCGCGCAGGAAGTCTTCGTACGACTTGCCGGAGACTCTCTCGATGAGGAAGCCGAGGATCAGGTAGGCGGTGTTGCTGTACTTGAATTTCGTGCCGGGCGCGAAGTCGAGCGGCTTCGTGCGCGCCCACTCGATGTTCGTCTTCGCCGAGTCGTCGTGCGCGAGCGCGGAGTAATACTTCTCCGAGCCCATCTCCAGGTTTTCCTCGTAATCGGGAATGCCGGAGGTGTGATGAATGAGCTGTGCGATCGTGATCGCCTTCCACGCGTCCGGACAGCCATCGAAGTAATGGCAAAACGGATCGTCGAGCTTGAGTTTCTGCTGCCGCGCGAGATCGTGAACGGCGAACGCCGTGAACGCCTTCGTCAGCGACGCGATCTCGAACTTCGTCTCCGGCGTCACCGGCACGAGATGCTCGAGGTTCGCGTAGCCGTAGCCTTTGCGCAGCAGCACCTTTCCCTCGTGCGCGACGAGCACCGCGCCGCTGAACTGCCCGAGCCGCGTGCGCGCGGTCAGGTATTCATCGAGGCGATCGGGAATCGTCTGTGCCGCGAGCGGAAGAGCGAGGAGGACGGCGAGCAACGTTCGCATGTCCGCCTTATACGTAAGTCTTCGTAGTACGCCGGTGACAAAACTCCAAACGACGGATTTTCGAACTACCATCCGGAACGATGACCGTGCCGTACACCCTCGACGAGATCGCGCGCACCACCGACGAGATGGTGGTCCGCCGCCGCTTCGATCAACGGAACCGCTTCTGGCTCCAGATTTTCCTCATCATCTTCGCGATCGTCGCGTTCATTCACACCGTCGCGCATCCCCGCACGAACACGATCTTCGACGTCCTCCTCGGCACCGCGAATCTCGCGCTCATCGCGATCGTGTTCTGGGTCGTGCGCAACTCGTATCGCGCGCATCCCTCCTTCGCGGGCCGCTGGCTGAGCAATCACGTCACCGCGACCGTCGTCTCGTTCACGATCACGCAATACGTCCTGCTGCTCGTCTACGCGCGCACGGGACAGAACTGGATGGGCTGGGCGTTCGCGTTTCCGTGGATCGTCGTCGCGATCCGGATGCACGTCGCCGAGCACGTGCTGCTGCACGCGGTGATCGCGGGCGGCGCGCTGCTCATGCCGTCGATCGTCGGCAATCCCTTCAAGCGCGACGACGACATCGGCTACTACGTTGGCGTCGGCGTGATCAACGCGATCGCGCTGGCGATCGAGCTGTGGGGCGCGTGGCGTCTGCGCCGCCAGCTGCGATCGGAGTGGACCGAGCGCCGCACCGGCGCGCGCGAGCAGATCCGCATGCGCGACGAGCTGCGCTACGCGCGCGAGCTGCAGCTCAGCATGCTCCCCGAGTTCGCGCCGGCGCTCGACTGGGTCGACCTCGCCGCGATCTCGATCCCGGCGACGGAAGTCGGCGGCGATTACTACGACTACTTCGTCGACGGCGATCGCGTCGCCCTCGTCTGCGGCGACGTCGCCGGACACGGAATGGCCAGCGGCCTCGTACTCTCCGCGATCCGCAGCGGATTCACCCTGCTGCGCGACGCGCTCGACAATCCGGGCGTGGTGTTGCGCCGCCTGCACGATCTCGTCGCGGAGACGAGCCGCAGGCGCATGCTCGTCACCGTCACCGTCGTGCTGCTCGATCGCGCGAAACGTCGCGCGATCATCGCCAGCGCCGGACATCCACCCGTCATCCTTCGCCGCGCCGACGGCTCCGTCGCATCGATCGATCTCTTCGCGCCGCCCCTCGGCGTGCGCCTCCCAGTCACGATTCCGCAGCGCACGATCGACCTCCTCCCCGGCGACGTCTTCGTGCTGCACAGCGACGGCGTCTACGAGACGCGCAACGAGGCGGGTGAAACGTACGGACTCGAACGTCTCGCCGCGCTCGTGCAACAACACGACGGCAGCGCGGAGTCGCTGCGCGACGCGATCCTCAAAGACGTCGAGTGTTTTCGCGGGAGCGAGCTGCAGGACGATGACGTGACGGTGGTTGTAGCCAAACTGTCCTGAGGAGCGCGGGCGTCCCGCCCGCCATCGCGGAGCGTCTCGCTCCGCGATCACCGCTATTCGCAGGTGATGTTGACGATCATGTCCCGATAATCCCCGGAGAGGATCGCCGCTTCCTCTGCCCGAATCGTCCACATCCCGCCACCTTCTGCCGGTGAGTCGATGCGCACGAAGGACTGGCTCCACCTGTTATGCCACTTGTCCCACGTCGAGACGATGACGATCGTGTCTGTCGGCTGGGCCGTTGCCGGATAGCGAAACGGCTCGAAGCCTTTCGCAGGGTCAGTACCGCGCACGGCGAGTTGATGAAACTCCGAGTCGTAAAGAATCGCGGCGTTTTCGTCCTTCGGCTTCACGGCCGAGAACGTGAAGTTTGCAAACCGGCCCGCGGGAATGACCACGATCATCGCGCGCATTTTTCCGGGGTTGAGTCTTGCGTTCTCGTCAGGGCCGAAAGTCGCCTGTGCCGGCGCGGTCAGCTCCAGCCGCGACATCGTCTGGCCGGGACAAAGGGGGATCGTGGCTTGCGGTTTTTCTTTCGCCTGAACGGGTGCAGTAATGATTAGAAAGACGAGGAAAGAAAGAGGAATGCGCGCGCGATCGCGGACCATGCCTCGATCATAGCACCCGAGTTGATGCCGAACTGATTGGGCAAGGCGGCGGTCTCGTTTCAGTGAGGGTCGCAGGACATTGAGCGGTTTCGGCGAGTTTGCGAAGGATCGGCTCCGCCTTCAGCTTTTTCGTGAACATCGTCCTGGACATGGGCGTTTTCCTTTCAAGGGACCGGGCGCACCGAAGTGCGCCCGGTCCAGACTACTTGTGCCGCGGGTTACGAACGCGGCTGGGGCTGCGGCTGGAGTTTTGAAAAAGGGCTGTGCGTGATCAATGGGATCGAAGCGCGGAGTTAGCCGTCCTGCGCGATCGCGTTCGCGAGCGGATCGAAACGTCTCACCGGCTTCTTCGTCTTCGAGAGGAAACGTCCGCGATGTCCTTCGACGGATAACGTTCCGCAGAACCCATCCAGCTTCAACCGACGCGCTGGCCCGCGAGCTGGGCGCGATGGGGCTGCTCTGAGTCAGCGCGCGCGCCGGTAGTGCATGGCGACCGCGCCGCTGCGGAGCGGCTTCGCCGAGACCAGCTCGAGCCGTCGCGTGCTGGGCAGTCCGCTCTGGTACAGAGTCGGGCCGTGGCCAGCGATCCTGGGGTGGACGAGGAACTTGTACTCGTCGATCAGATCCAGCCGGTCCAGCTCGGTCGCGAGCTTGCCGCTACCGAGGAGCACGCCGGCCGGGGTCGCGTCCTTGAGCTTCTGCACGCCCGTGCGCAGGTCGCCGGCGATGTGGTGGCTGTTGGTCCACGGGAAGTCCTTTCGCGTCGATGACACCACGTACTTCGGCTTGGCCTCCAGCTTGACCGCCCACTCGCGCATCGCCGGCGGCGCCTCCTCGTCGCCGCGGGCGACCGCCGGCCAGTAGCTCTCCATCATCTCGTAGGTGACGCGGCCCCACAGCATCGCCCCGCCCTCGTCCATGAGGCGCGTGAAGAAGGCGTGTGTCTCGTCGTCGGCGATTCCCTCCTGGTGATCGACGCAGCCGTCCAGGGTGACGTTGATGCTGAAGGTCAAGAGTCCCATGCGGCGAGTCTAAGCCACACAATCGCTCGCGGATGTCCTGGCGCCTGCGCTTGTCGGTCGATCTGCGGAAGCACGAACCGTACTCGCATGAATGGGATGCCGAAGGCAACGTCGTCGTGCAGCGGCCGGCCAGCGGTCACGTGACCGGCATCGAACCGATCCTGCGCGCGTGCGGCGGGACGTGGATCGCGCACGGCGGCGGCGCCACCGATCGTACGCAGGCCGATCGCACCTTCCGCGGCCGCGGTGAGCAAGCCGGCATCGTGGACGACCGCGGGTTTACCGCCATGGCAAGTCAATGCCGAGCTTTAACAGTGTCGCCTCAAGCTCAGTTCTCTCTCGATTCGGCCGAAGGTGCCCTTCACTATCTGATTGAAGGAGCCCATGTTCGGACGCGATCCGGCACGCAAGCTCTCGATCCGGAACAGACAGCGCATTGACTATCGCCGCCGCGATGCTCGACAACTGCAACGCGTTGAGCCGATAGTCTAGAAACGCTTCCCATGTGAGTGGAACCCATTTCGCGACGATCTCCTCCGCGATCACGTTCGCGTATGCACGGATTTCCTCCTGCGCATTGGGATCCATACGGAGCCGGAGAAAATGCAACAGGTTATGCAAATCCACTTTCCAGTATGCTTCCGTGTACGTGGATAGCGGAAGATCCTTCCGTGCCTGCTCACGTGCAACGCCAGCCGCCAGCCGCTCCTCGTACACGCTGCGCGATTGCTTCTGTACACGTCGCTCCGACTCCGTTAGGCGTTGACCAACGGCAGACGCTACGCGGCCCGCACTTCCTTGGCGGTTTCCCGGTGCTTGCAGTCGCCAAGCATCCGGTGCTGTGCGTTGCGCCGCGTCAATCGCAACAGAATACCGTGTCGAGTACTCATTCACATTCGCCGTCCGGTGCCTGATCCACTGCCGCCAGGTGTCCATCGGGACTCGCACGTGAAGCTTGAGTTCGCACATCTCGAACGGCGTCGTGTGCCAGTGTCGCATTAGATACCTGATCAACCCCCGGTCGTCGTGCACGCGCTTCGTACCCCGACCATATGACACTCGGGCCGCCTGAACGATAGCGGCATCATCGCCCATGTAATCAATTACGCGAGCGAAACCGTCATCGAGCACGCGAAAAGGCCGCCCTAAAATGACATCTATTGCGGGTTGGTTCGGCCGTGTGAGAGCTGATGGAGAATCCCGGTCAGTGTCGGTCGATTCTTTCGCACCGTTAGGTTGGCCTGTACGCTCACCACGCGTCGCGCGCGCGCGCTTCGTGCCGGGGGTCCGTCCACGTGATGAACCCTTGCCTAGCATGGGGGAATCTCTAGGTATGTTTGCCGTTCAGCTTCCGCGATCGACGCCAACGTATCGGGCCATCGTCCCAGATCCAGCGACCAGACGGCCGCCACACCAGTGCTGTACTCCGGCACGAAACCCTCTGGCGACGGATATTCGATGTGTATGTCGGGATGCAGAGATTTCACGACATGACAAGCCACAGCCTGCATCTTGCTTCCTGAAGGGGCCAGTAAGATGCGGTGATTCGCGGATAGGCTCCAATAAAGCTCCACGAGTAGTTGCACGGACTCACGGTAGTCCAAGGTCGATGTGGTTCGCAGCGGCAACAAACTATCGGACTCCGAACTCTGGGGGTTGTCTTCGTCCCATTCCGAGCGAACCTGAGCATGGATCCACGCCGTCGCAGCCTCTCGCCATGAATGCACTGGCGGTCGACCGTTAATCAAAAAGAGGCGACCGGGGAAAACGGTGTTCAGCAGAACCTGTGTTAGTACATCGTTGAAAGACATGAAGACCAATGCCGCCGTAGGCTGTCCCTGCATCGCCACGCTGGCCAGAGAGTCAACCCTCACCACACCATGCACACCAGTGAAGACTTGCAGGCTTGGTTGATGAATCTCATTCGCTAGTCGAGCCTGCTCAAACTCTTCTTTCGTCGGGCGGTATCGTTCAGCCTCAGCATAGAGCACGACGATGTGTAAACCGAGGCGTCGACACACATCCAGAACAAGCAATATTGCCAACTTCGACATACTCGAAATATCAACGAACACGCGCTCGGCATCGCAAACCGCGAGCCGTTCAGCCAAGCGCCTCTCGAAATCTCCCGGGCTGAATCGGTCGTAGATCAGAATATCGGTATCATCGATACTGACTCCCTTACCGGAGAGTACGGCGCGCACGTCCGTGAGCCGGTTTGTGAGATTGAGTGGCCGATAATCGAGCAGAATACCGCGCCCTGCCGCCGAGTCAGTGATCAGCCCGGCGATCGCCATCGTGCGATCCTCAAAACCGGGAGCATGGATTATAAGGTCGCGGCCGTGAAGCGTCAGGGTGTCGCAACGCGACATCACTGGCAGTCGACCGAAGACAATGCCTCGGCTCTCAGCATGTTCCGCGGAAAGCGGCTGCATTGTGTCACTCATCATCGTCAGGTCCCGATCCTGTGTCGTCGACCGAATCGCTGTCATCCAAGTCATCGTACTCGGGATCGATCTCTTCCTCGTAGCGTTCAACAAAGGGCATCGTCATTTGGTCGCCGGTAGCTCGTCGACCGACGAACGACGATTTAAAACCATCGGGAGATAACAGAAGCTGTGTGAACGAATCAGACGTAAGGGGGACGCTGTCTCGTTTCGATAGTGCAAGAGTGCAGTAGGGCAGAAGTAACCGGCGAAGGTACAGGCGTGGGACAAAGGTGCCTCGCACGCTCTTGCCACGGTTGTCGCGCATGAAAAGACCATACCGGATAAGGTCGCGATAGATCTCCAGCGCTAACCCGTCGATCCGGAACTCATCGACGATCTCCACCCGAAACGCCATACGCGGCACTTCACGGGTCGTGTTGCCCTCGGTGATCTTGTACATTGGGCCCAGAAGCAACTGCGTCGCTGCCGCGGCGAACGCCTCGACGATCGCTTTTAGATGATCGCCGTATTCTCCGCACAGTTTGTAACCGGGACGAACCGCCTGAACGCGAGCGAGCTCCTTCTTCATCTTCTCAGGATCTGTCGGTTCATTTCGCGTATGCGAATTCAGCCATTCGCCGCCCCGATTCCGAAATGCTCGGTCTTGAAGTGACGGATCGACAGGAAGCCGTAACACTGGGTCAGTCGCAGGCGTCGCCTTCAGCTGCGACGCTTGATCGATAACATCGGTGACCAATTGAATCATCGTTCGCGTATCGCCAGACCACAGGTTCGAAAACACGTCCTCGCCAAAATACCGAACTCGTCCGCGTGAACGGCCTCGTCTCTGAGAAACTCCGCTGACCGCTGGTTGCTCGGACTCTGCCTGGTCGTGAACTGACACGCGCAGGCGTCGCGCGAACTCCGCTTTCGACAGACCGTTACGTCCAAGGAAGGTCGAAAGTGACGCCCCACCTTCAGGCACACGGCGGTCGACCTGCAAACGCCGCGAGAACACTGCCTCCAGAAAAGCGAGACGTTCTGCGTCAGGTAGGAACAGCGATTCCTCGCCCATATCGACGAGCTGATAGTCGTCTCCGTCTTGGAGATTCTTGCCGGTTGAGTCTTCTGGGACAAACGTTGTCCACGCTTCGGTCGCAACCTTTGTCAGGAAGTCGGGTGAACGCTGCAATAGTAGGCGGTTCAGCACGCGCTGCATTGAAATAGACACACGCGGCGTGGAGAAATCATCCACAAAGAGGAGCACCGAACGATCTCCAATCCATTCGCATGCACCACGGGCCTGCTGCACCAAACGCGTCAGCCATCGATGCTGTGAAAGCTCCGCATAGCCAGGGAACGAATTCTTTCCGCCACCACCGCCGAAGGTCCACTTAATTTGCTCAAGTACAGCGCGGTATCGCTCCAAACGGTCTTCGCCGACTAGTAGCGTGTTGTACGTATCCGGAATGAGCCACCGTTGCACTAGAGCGAGCAAACTGTCTGGAGCGGGATCGTTGAGCCGGCCGGCGCGGGCCGACTGTACAGCAAGGAGATCTGCCAATATGCATAGGTTCGCGTAACAAATCAGTCGCTGTTCGTCGTCCGATGATGGGGCGTCCGGGAAATGGGCGAACGCATCCGCGAAGTCGTTCGCGTTCACATACAACGCCACAAAACGACTTTGAATCGGAAGGCCTGGCACTTCACCACATTCCACCACCAGCCGCTCGCTAAGACGTCGGAAGAGCATCGTCTTGCCACAACCACGCGGCCCAGTAACGACGGTTGGAATGTCGAGCGCGAGGATTTTCGACCGTGCCGGAACGGTGGGGACAAACAGTCGTTGCCACCACTCCCAGCGATCGCCGATCATTTCGCTCACCTGAAATTGACCGACCGAGGGCGCGTCAATGGGGACTGGGCCGGTAGGCCGCGTCGAACTGATTGGCGAAAGCGACGCGCGAGCCTCGCTTGTCTGAGCGCTCTTCCTGATGTCGGCTAAAACTCGAAGGATCTCAAGCGGTGTACGGCGCTCGGCTCCCGCGCGCTCTCTAAGCAGCTTCCCGAGATCACGCTGCATTGCTCGCAAGATCTGACGGTGAGTCGAAGTAGCCGTCGCATGATCGACATGCGAAATCATCGTGTTGATGATGTTCGCGAGCCCATCATAGTCATCCTTCGGCGTTTTAGTCCCCCCGGTGGCACCATAACCGAAATCGGAGACGTAAACGGGCGCACGCGGTTGCAGAGAATCGTCAAGCCGTGCCGTCTTCTCATCGCCGATCAGGATATTGCCGGCATGAAGATCACCGTGGCGGACAACGCCATGCGCTTCGCACGCATGTAACACACGCAGGACAGACTCGACAAGTGCAATGAGAAAGCTAGCCGGAACCCTCTCTACACGGGCTAAGTACTGATGTAGATTTTCGCCCGGCGCAATATAGTCCCATACCGTATACTGGCACAGGTGAGTGACACCACTGTGATCGATCCTCGCTGTGCCTAACTCGTGGAAGTGGACCACACCCTCGATCAGTTCGAGGCTCATCACTTTCTTGACTTCGACTTCCCATCCAGGTCGGAGCTCGTCGAACACGAGTTTAACCGCGCGATTCACTCCGGGCATTGACTCGGCCAAGTCAGTGAGTTGGCTGCGATATACGTAACCGATGCGTCCCGCACCGACAAACTCAAGGAGCTTGTATTTACCAACGATCTTGCCCGCCAAGCTTCGACACCACTGGTCGTCGTTACGCCGATTCATGCGCTAGGTGTCCGTCCCAAAAGTTTATTCAGCGAGTGCCCCGGAACAACAACCACGGCCAGTCGCGGTGAGAAGCGCATGCCGCCGGTCAGCGCCTTGGCAAACTCGCATCGCGCATGGGTTCGCATTCCGCGGTGAGATCGCTCGAGTTGGTCATGCGACCGCAGATCAAGAATACTGAATATCCCAAGGAAAGCAATCAGCGGCTGTCTGCAATCACGCCGGCTGGCCGTCGGCCCACGCCGCGCGCGGTGCCGCAATCGTCCCGTTACAGCCTCGCCGCGCGGCCACTACCCATGGCTTCCTTCACACTGCTCGAAACACCACGTATCATCATCGACCGTGCCGCACGATCCATTCGACTGGGAAATGCTCGTCGCGTTTGCATACTTCTCACGCCGTTTTCCAGATCTCATGCTCGCCGCGTTCCGCGTTCCGGAGCTCGGCGAAGCACCAATACGGTCTCTGAGGTGCTGCCGGTGATTCCTCGTCGAACGCGCCGCTCGTTTGGGATCGTGTCCGCGTACGAAGAAACGAGAGAAAAGCGACGCTCTTTCAGAGCAATTTGAGTGACGGCATCGGGTAGATCGCTTCGGTCTTCACGACTGCATTGATCGCCGATCACGAGTACACAGTGGCCGCGAGGCTTTAGGGACTTATGCCAGCGCGCGAAGCATCGGTCCATTAGCGCAAGAAAAGATTCCTGATCGGGCGATACTACGTCATCGAGAGAATGCCAATCCTTGCAGCCCAGAAACCACAGTCGCAGGCGATTGTCTCTCCCGTAGTCGAGTTGACGCATGTAAGGCGGACTGGTGATGATTAGATCAACGCTTCGTGCGAGCTTCAGCTTCTGGGCCGGCGTTGAAAAACAGTGCCGCTGAAGCGCAAACTTCAGCTTCGGCTCTCGCCTGAACGCTCGCGTGACTTTCGCTTCCAGGCGATCAAGGATAGAACGATACGCATAGAGGTTGGGAAATTGTTGCCGCGGGAATTTCTTCACGCGCAGGTAAGGAACGGTGTGACTACTGGGGAAAGAAAGAAACCCCGGTCGCTGATGATGAAGGATACCCATGAGGCAGGCAAGCAAAAACCACCGCTCCTGCGTCAGCAAGACATCGGTCCACACAAGAATTTCTTTCAGTGTGTCGGGATGAAAGAAGTCACGAATCCAACGCGGAACTGTTCGGAGGTCAGGCCGAGCGCGGCGACGTGCCACCGATTTCGCGACGGCGGCGAGATCTGTAAGTGCATCATCCGAAGATTCATAGGGGAAGAGCTTCGCGCGCGTCAGAAGGTGCGCGTAGGGGCTTAGATCATTCGCTACTACATGGCACCCAGCTATCCACGCCTCGAGCGCGAAAGTGCCGCAGCCGGAAAACGGGTCGCACACAACGTCCCCAGGCTTCGCGTACTCTCGGATGAGCGCCGCAGCCATGGTGGATTTCGTCTTGCCGATGTAGGGCGCCAGTTGATGAAACGTACTCTCGGTGGGCCACGCACTGCCAGCCCATGGTGGCAACCCGTTGACTTTCGCCATGGTCGGCGGCATGGAGCCAGAAGCTCCAACGGTCCGGTGATCGGATGTCATCGCTTCGTTCTTCATCGCTCGTCGCGCAGAAAGAGATCGCGCGAGCGGATTGTATCGTGCCGCTCTCGCGATCACATCGCGCGATGCCGACACTCAAAATCGCTCGTGACGCAAGCACCGGCCAGTTCATCCCATTCCGCGAAGCGCGCTAACATCGTCATCACGTCGAACAGCGGATCGCGGCCGATCTCATTTCTTCCGCTCCCGAAATGCTGCTGGACCGATCCCGTGGACCTTCACGAACCAGCGGTGCATTGCCGATCGCGTCCCGAATCCGCTGCGCACGGCGATCTCTTCGACGGATAGCGGCGTCCTTCGGAGCAGCCGCGCCGCGTACTCAACCTGCTTCTTGCGCAGGAACACGTGCAGCGACTCGCCGAGAGCTTGCGCCGCCAACCAGCTGAAGTACTCCGGCGTCAGGTCCAGCGACTGCGCGAAGTCTTTCCCACGCGCCGGCTTCTTCCGCCGATAGCAATCCCGCAGGAAGTGTTCCGCCGCACGGTCCAAGCCCTGCTGATGTCCACGCGATGAATCTCACGCGCGCACCATCAACGCCAGCGTTCCCGCCATGTGGATGATCGCGGCGCCGATGACGGCAATCACGAGTCCTCCCGCCGGCAGGATCAGCGCCGCGGCCGCGACGTCGGCTGCGAACAATTCGACAACGCCGAACACGCGATCGGCGATGCGGCGCGAGCGGGCGTCGCGCGCGTATTGCTCGACGATCTCGTCGCGGCGCGCGCGATTCCAGAGATCGGCCGCGCTGGCGCGCGTCAGTTGCACGTCGCGTTGCAGCTCCGCGGTGAATGCGGCTTTCAGTTGATCGTCATTCATCGATCCATCAACTCCACGAATCGCTTCCGTGCGCGAGAGAGCAATACGCGCACGCTCAGCGCGCTCACGTCCATCACCTCAGCGATCTCGCGATGCGAACACCCTTCCGCGTACGCGAGCCACAGCAGCGCGCGCTCGCGCGGCGCCATGCGCGCGAGCACGCCGTTCACGTCGATCGAGTTTGACGCGTCTGCATGCGCGACGAGCTCGATCGTTTCTTCGCTCCGCTGCCGCGACCAGAGGTTCTTCGCGAGGTTCACCGCGATCCGATACAAATACCGCCGCCGCTCTTCGTCCGACCCGCCTTCGAATCGCGACCGCAGAAACCGGTAGTACGTCTCCTGGACGATCTCCTCGGCCGCCGCACGCGAGCCCGCGAGTCGCGCGACGAACTTCTCGAGCCGCGGCAGCGTGTCGCGATAGAAGCGCTCGAAGTCGCCGGCGCCGATCACTTCTCATCGCTCGCCTTGTCGCGGCGGTTGAAGATCAGCGTCGCCACGAGTTGTCCGAGTCCGGCCGCGACGAGAATCATCCCCGCCGCGCCGAGCGGCTTCTGATGGAGATAGCCGCTCGCGATCCCGCACGCGACGCCCGCGAAGATCACCTGCAGCGCGCGCTCGACCGCGGCGTGGCGATCGCGCACGCCGACGAGCACGTCGCGCAGCCATCCCCTTCCCCCCTCGCTTTCCGCCAGCCGGATCAACTCCTCGGCCGACAACTTCTCGATGAGCGCCCGCCGCAGCTCGTGCTGTTCTTTCATCCGGCGGCGGATGACGAACAGCAGTCCGCCGCCCGTCAGGACCAGGAACAGGATCGACGTGGCGACGGCGATCAGGTTGTCGATTCGATAGTCGGGAATCATGGCTTTGCGACTCGGGACGCGATCACGGTGCCGGCGCTCCCTTGCAGCCGGACGGATTTCTCGGCGAAGTCTACGCGCACCGACGAGCCGAGGCGCGGCTCCCAGGTCGTGTAGCCGCCTTGCGGCGAGGGTGCGAGCGCCGCTTCGATTCCTTCGGGCGGACTGAGACGATCGATCTGCACTTTTCCCGATGCGTGATGCATGACGCGCAGATACAAATCCCTTTTCTCGAAACGCAGCTTCACGAACGACTGCAGCTCGGGAACGCCGTCGCGGATGAAGGAGCGATAGTGCATCGTCGTGATGTCCTGCAGCGCGCCATGCATTTTCGCGCGCTCGAACACGGACGCGATCCATTGATGATCGTCGGCGCTGACGGCATCGAATGCCGCGAATTCGCCGCGGCTCGCCGCGAGGAGCACGTCTCGCGCGAGCGTGTCCTGCGAGAGACTGCCGGCGTCCGTGCCGCCGAGGAGCAGTGCGGAGATCGCTTCGGCGTCGCGGCTCACGGCGACGAGCGGACCTGTCGTTTGCACGACGTCGAATGTGCCGCCGCGCGGAAGTCGATACGTGCCGCCGACGCTCGCCGGCTCTTTGCGCGCGATCGACGGCGGCGGCATCATCGCCGCGCCGCTGAACAGCATCGCCTCGACGTCCGCGATGATGAAGTCGGCGCCGAAGCCGCTCATGATCGAGTTGTTCGTGATGACGACGAGCGTGTCTTCGTCGACGAACCAGTCGAACGTCACGACTGTCCCGACACCGCTTCCGCCACCGCCGTGATGAATCAGCTTCGTGCCGCGAATCGTCGGCGCGACGTACCAGCCGTACGCGTAGTTCTCCATCACCGGCGTGAAGAGTCTCCTGCGCGAGTCCGGCGTGAGCACGCGTCCCGCGCGCAGCGCGAGATACCAGCGATACAAATCCTCCGGCGTCGACAGCATTACGCGCCATGCGGCCGGACGATCGAGCGGATTCTCGAACTTCATCTCGCCCGGCAGCGCCGACGACGGAACCGTCCAGAGACTCGTGTGCGCAACATTGTCGCGGTCCCACTTCGGAATCGCGAAGCCGGTGAAGCGCATGCCCGTCGGCGCGAACAGCTCGCGATTCAGAAACTCTTCGAACGGCATTCCCGACGCGCGCTCGATCACTTCCTCGAGCAGCCAGTAGTCGAAGCTCGCGTACGACCACTCCTTTCCCGGCGGCGCAAGCAGCTTGCGCTCGGTGACGACCCAGCGGATGAACTCCGCGCGCGTGAGCTCGGGATGCTCGTCCCAATACTCGTCGCTGAAGCCGGCCGTGTGCGTCAGCACCTGATGCAGCGTGATGTTCTTCTTGTCGTCGGGGATGAAGTCGAAGAAGCGCGAGATCGGATCGCTCACGCGCAGCTTTCCCATCTCCTCGAGCCGCAGGATTCCGGCGGCGATGAACTGCTTGTCGAGCGACGCGATGTTGAACGCCGTGTCGCTGCGATTGACGATGCCGCGCTTCTTGTCGGCGAGTCCGTAGCCTTTGCGCAGCAATACGTCCTCGCCGCGCGCGACCAGCACCGCGCCGGAAAATCCGTGCGCGGCCAGGCGTGTGAAGTATTCGTCGATCGATGACGCCGCGTCCGCGGACACGACGCGCGCAAGAAAAAGAAGGAAGAGGAGCCGTCTCATATGTCGTTTCAACCCGCGAGACGGGATTTGGTTAACAGCCCCGGCGTAGTGCGGGCTTTCCAGCCCGCCTCCGGGGGGACAGGCTGGAAAGCCTGTCCTACACCACCATGAGACGGGATTTGGTTAACAATGACGCCGATGCAGCCGTCGCTGAATGAGATCGGACGCGACCTGCTGGTCGTTCCGCGCTGGCGCCTCGCGCTGACGCTCGCCACGCCGTTCGCGCTCGTCGCGCTCTTCTTCGTCTTCGCGTCGCGGCAGTGGTACGTCGCAGCGCTCGCGTGTCCGGTGCTCCTCAGCTTCCTCACCTACGGCTCGATTTCGCACGATCTCGTTCACCGCAACCTCGGCATTCCGCGATGGCTGAACGAGTCGCTGCTCAGCGCGATTGAGCTGCTCTCGTTCCGCAGCGGCCACGCCTATCGCACCGTGCATCTTCATCACCACGCGCGCTTCCCCGCCGAGGACGATCTCGAAGGCGCTGCGTCGCGGATGTCGTTCGTGCGCGCGCTGTTCGAAGGCATCACGCTGCAGCCGCGGCTCTGGATCTTCGCGATGAAGAAGAACGGACGCGATCGCACGTGGATGATCGCCGAGGCGTCGGCGGTCGTAATCGGACTCGGGATCTGCATCGCGATCATCCCGATCACCCCGCTCCCGTTCGCGTACGCCGCGCTGATGATCGCGGGCAGCTGGATCTTTCCGCTCGTCACCGCCTTCATTCCGCACGATCCGCGCGGCGGCACCGAGTTGCAGCAGACGAGACTCTTCCGCGGCCGCGTGCTCTCGCTCGTCGCGCTCGAGCACCTCTACCACCTCGAGCATCACCTCTACCCGCAAGTCCCGCATCACAACTGGCCCGCGCTCGCGCGCAGACTCGATCCGTTCTTCGAGCGCGAAGGGGTGAGACCGATTCGCTTGTGGTTTTAACGCACGCCGTCGCCGGATTGGTGGTCACGATTTCGGATTCCCGCGCCCGCGCCCGTGCCCGCTCCCGCGCCCGGGGTGGGCGGCTTCTCAGCTCATGCTCCACCCTGGGGCGCGGAAGCAGGCGCGGGCACGGGCTCCGCAGTACGATGCGCCCATGACGTTTCAACTCGGCGGCGATCTCTCCGTTCACCGGCTCGGCTTCGGCGCGATGCGCATCACCGGCAAGGGTGTGTGGGGGCCGCCGTCCGACGAAGCAGCAGCGCTCGCCGTGCTGCGACGCGCGATCGAGCTCGGCGTGAATTTCATCGACACGGCGGAGTCGTACGGACCGCATACGAGTGAGGCGCTGATCGCGAAGGCGCTCCATCCGTATCCGAACGATCTCGTCATCGCGACGAAAGGCGGCTTCGACCGCCCCTCTGCCGGTGCATGGGTCGAGAACGCGAAGCCGGAGCGATTGCGCGAAGAATTGGAAGGAAGCCTCCGCCGGCTGCGCGTCGAGCGCATCGATCTCTATCAACTGCATCGCATCGATCCGAAAGTGCCGGAAGAAGATCAGTTCGAGACGCTCGCCGCGTTTCAGCGCGAAGGAAAAGTGCGGCACATCGGATTGTCGGAAGTCGACGCGGACGCGATCGAGCGCGCGCGCAAATTCTTTCCCGTCGTCTCCGTGCAGAACCGCTACAACCTCGCCGACCGCGAATGGGAGCCCGTCCTCGACTACTGCACGCGAGAGAACATCGGATTCATTCCGTGGTACCCGCTGCAGGTCGGCAAGCTCGCCGCGCCGAAAGGCGCGCTCGCGCGCATCGCGCAGAAACACGACGCCACGCCCGCGCAGATCGCGCTCGCCTGGCTGCTCGAGCACTCACCCGTCCTGTTGCCGATTCCCGGAACGGCGAGCGTCGAGCATCTCGAAGAGAACATGGCCGCGCGGAAAATCCGGCTGTCGGACGAGGACGTTGCGGCAATAGGGTGACAGAGAAGATCCTTCACCCCTTCGTAACCAACCCGCCGCTCTATTTTCGCGTATGACAATCCAGAACAATCTCGTTCGGAAGGAAGAGGTCTATGCACGTATTTCGCGCGAAGGCGCTTGCTCTCCTGCTTCTCGTGGGGCTCACGGCGGCGAGCCAGACACGGGAACGCAGCACGATCCCGGATCAATACAAGTGGAATCTCGCCGACATCTACGCGTCCGACGACGCCTGGAGGGCTGCCAAAGAGGACTTCGTCGCGAAGATGGAGAAGGTCGGGTCGTACAAGGGAACGATCGCGGAATCGCCGGCCAGGATGCTCGCGGCGGCCGAGGCGATCACGAATCTCAACAAGGAGTACGGGCGGCTCTTCGTCTACGCGTCGCTGAATTCCGACACGGACACCCGAAACTCGACGTATCAGGCAATGAAGCAGGAGATGTCCCAGCTGGGGTCGACGTTTGCCGCGGCAACGGCCTGGCTGCAGCCGGAGATCCTGAAGATGGACGCGGCGGCCGTCGACAAGTTCCTCGCCGCGGAGCCGAAGCTGAAGCCCTACCGGTTCTTCCTCCAGGACCTGCAGCGCAGGAAGGCGCACACGCTTTCGGAAGCAGAGGAGAAGCTGATCGCCGACGCGAGTCTCATGTCGCCGGCCGGAAGCGACATCTACGGAATCTTCGTGAACTCCGACTTCCCGTTCCCGACGGTGACGCTCGCCGACGGAACGACGCGCCGGCTCGACGCCTCGACCTTCGCGGTCTCACGCTCGCTTCCGAATCGAGAAGACCGCAAGAAGGTCTTCGAGGCCTTCTTCGGCGCTCTCGGACAGTACCGCAACACTCTCGGATCGACGATGAACGCGAACCTGCAGGCGGACATGTTCACGATCCGGGCTCGCAAGTATCCGACGACGCTCGACGCGGCGCTCGACACCGACGACATCCCGACCAGCGTCTATACCAGTCTCGTCGACGGCGTGAACGCGAACCTGCCGACGTTTCACCGCTATCTCGAGCTTCGCAAGCGGATGATGGGGCTCGACGAGCTTCACTACTACGATCTCTATGCACCGCTCGTCTCCAGCGTCGACCTCAAGTACACCGCGGAGGAGGCGCGCAAGAACATCGCCACGGCGCTCGCTCCGCTCGGCACGGACTACACCGCCGTGATCGACCGCGCATTCAGGGACCGCTGGATCGACCTCTATCCCACGCCCGGGAAGCGCTCCGGCGCCTACTCGAGCGGCGGCGCGTACGACGTCCATCCCTACATGCTCATCAACTACAACGGTCAGTACAACGACATGAGCACCGTGGCCCACGAGCTCGGGCACACGATGCAGACCTATCTCTCGAACAAGAACCAGCCCTACATCACGGCCGGCTATCCGATCTTCGTGGCCGAGGTGGCCTCGACGTTCAACGAGTCGCTGCTGATCGACTCGATGCTGAAACAGATCACGGATCCGGCGACCCGTCTCGCGCTCCTCGGCAACTATCTCGAAGGGTTCAAAGGCACCGTCTTCCGTCAGACCCAGTTCGCCGATTTCGAGAAGGCCATCCACGACATGGCCGAGAAGGGCGAGCCGATCACCGGCGACGCCCTCGACAAGCTGTATCTCGAAATGACGCGCAAATACTACGGACACGACAAGGGCGTGTGCATTGTCGACGACGTGGTCAAGCACGAGTGGGCCTACATCCCCCACTTCTACCGGACCTACTACGTCTACCAGTACGCAACGTCCTTCACCGCGTCGGCCGCGTTGTCCGAGAAAGTCCTCAATGGACAGGACAAAAAGGGTGCGACCGCGAAATACCTCGCATTCCTGTCGGCCGGCGGATCGAAGTACCCGATCGACCTCCTCAAAGACGCCGGCGTCGACATGACGACGTCCGAACCGCTCGATCTCACGATGAAAAAGATGAATCGCATCATGGACGAGATGGAAGCGGCGCTCACGAAGATGGGCCGCTGAGCTCCTTGCCCGCGCGGCGGTGCGGACTCTCCGCACCGCCACATGGCCTGTCGTCGAGCCAATGGAGCACCGGCCGGAGGTCGCCGGGGGTAGTCTCCGACATCGAGCCGGCACAGGTCACTGGTGTACTTACTAACGGAGAAGCGGCCACGCTCGCCGAGAGTCGGGCATAGCGAGCTAATAACAGAATGTTCCACGGATTTACGTATGTGTTCCACGCACAAAAACGGGGCACTTTGCGACTCCGCGATGCGACGCCGGTATTCGTCGCGTGTCACGAGGTGATCGTACCGTCGTGGCCGGGGGCGACGGGCGAATCCGCGACTGGTAGAGCCATGTCCAATACTGGACATGGTTCTCGTTCGTCGGCGAGGACCCTCGAACCCGGCGCCTGCGAAGCGCCGGCGGCTGGAAGGAATCAGGCCATGAAGGGAACCTTCCTCGTCCTCCTCCTCGGCCTCGGTATGGGCGCCTGCAAGTAAGCACCGTCCGCGGCGTGCCGACACGCACGCCGTCGCGGAAGAGGTCCACCACAAACCGGATGTCGCGCGGCAGATCATCGCCTGGTCGTCGCCGTTGCTGAGAGCCGCAGCTCGCGTAGCGCGCGATCGCGCTCCTCGACCGCGAGGCAACCGCAAAAGCGGCGGACGCGAACGCTGCGCGCGGCAGGGCCATGATGTTGTACCGTGGTGCGTCGACCGCCGCGGCTGGGCTGGTCGTCCCTACCCGTGGTGATATCCAGGAGTCTTTGCCGTTCGAGGGATGCGAGCGACAATGAGCGAGCGGCGGACCAATACAGATGCTGACTTCAGCCTCAAAAGGGGCGTTTCGGATGACTCGCTCGAGCTTACAGCCAGAAGAGATCGCTGATCGTGCGACCGATGCGTACGGTAGACTCTGCGACCGCTTCGAAGCAACGGGAAGGTCACTAAACTTCGACTTCCGGCGCCATTGTGCTGATTGGACCGCGCGCGGCGACCATATGACTCACCGGCTCCACCGGTACCCTGGTCGGCTGACCCCGTATATCCCACTATTTTTCTTGGCGGTGCGAGGCGTCGCCGTTCCTTTCGGTCGGCTATTGGACCCCTTTGCGGGCTGTGGAACCGTTCTCGTGGAGGCACCGATCCACCCGGTGCACCCGATGCACCCGGTCGGTCTCGAAATCAATCCGCTCGCGCGCCTCATCGCGAAGGTGAAGACTTCACCGCTGGAAAGCCGCGCGATTCTCGATTCTTGGCTGCGGATCGTCGCCCGTTTTAACGCCGATACTTCTCGACTTGGCTTGCCAGATTTCCCAAACAAACGCCATTGGTTTACGCCATCGGTGGAGCGGCGTCTCGCTCGCGTGCTCCGCGCAATGGAAGGCTTACGCGACCCTAATCTCCGCGACTTCTTCCTGGTTGCCGCATCGTCAGTTGTCAGGCAAGTGGCTCTTGCCGACCCTGGCGTGAGCGTTCCCGTGAAAATCGACCCGAGAAGATTCCGCGATGCTGCAGTCCGAAGGGAGCTTCGTGCAAATCTTCGAGAGCGCCAAGACGCCGATGTCTTGACGATCCTCGACACCGTGGTCCGAAGCAACGCTTCGCGACTGCGGGCCTGGGTCGATGCGACAACCATTCCCGTGACCAACGACACCATCCACGGTGCGGACGCACGGACTTTTGCCACGGCCCCTTACATCGGCGCTGGCCGCCTAGGCCACCCAACAGGTGACTCCGTCTCCGGAATCGACCTGATACTTACTTCTCCGCCCTACGCTAACGCTCAGCGCTACACTCGATCTCTCAGGCTAGAGCTTTTCGTGCTTGGATATACAGCCAATGGTCAGGACGAGTCTGCTCTCGACCGTCTGCAGATAGGCACAGAGCGCGTTCCTGAGCGTGAATGGGCGAGTCTGTTGGAACCGACCGGCGCACCGAGCGCCGACGAAACTATCACGTCAGTACTCCGGCAGGATCGGTATCGTGCCGCTATTATAAGCAAGTATGTCCGCGACATGAACGTCGTGGTTAGCAACTGCTACGCGGCGCTTAAGCCAGGAGGGCACGTAGTTTTTGTCATCGGCAACAATCACGTACGGGGACACCTCCTTGATAACGCGGCGATTCTCGCCGAACTAGCCTCGAAGCTAGGTTTCGCCCAAACTCTGCGTATTCGCAACAAAATTCCGTCACGTGGCTTACTTACAAAACGGCATCCAACCGCCGGCGTTATCACCCACGAACACGTTCTGGTACTCCGGAAGCCGCCGGCTGTGAGCTAGAAGGCTTAGATGTTTAGCGTCGCAATCGAACTCGGAGCTGTCGGCACGCTTAGGCATTATCGACCGCTGCCAGTTTCCCCGGATCTTCGCGGTTATGCAGGCGAGCAATCGCAGATCCGGGCCGCGGTCGGAACCGAGGGTGTGTCGATTACAGGCTTGTCGGCCAGATATTGTCCGACTGGTCGTGATATCTACCTCGAAAAGGTTCTCAAGCTCGAAACACCTTCATGGCCGCGTTCAGTAATCGGCAAAGTTGTCGATCCGGTTTTGGTCGATCTTCACACGATCGGCATGGACCAACTGGATGACGCATTCGAAAAGTCCGTCCGAACCGGGCGAGCCGTCAGCTTCAGGGATCTTGAAACAAATATCATCACTGCCGCGGAGGACGCGGCACGGCGACGGCTTCTTTCTGAATGGACATACCCGGGAAAGCATCCTGATTTCCGAAACCTCACACTTGATGACTTCGCCGAGCGCATGGCCGGCGAGGGTGGCGCAGACCTGATTGCAAATACCCTCGCGGCGATCGTTGATTTAATCCGGCACGAAACGAAGCTTCTAATTGCCTATCTTCGTCGCTGCCGCCGCGGCCGATTCGGGCTCGGCTATTTCACGCCGTCAAGCAACTGGATGGCTGAGGCCCGGGCAGCCCTGACAAGGCTTCAGACTGGGGTGACCCTCGATAACAAAAGGTACCCTGCCCGAGTGTTCGGCGTACGGAACGGTGTGTGCCCGGATTTCCTTTACGCAGTCACGTTAGTCGGAGACCTAAAGACTGGCCCGTATGAACAGTTTCACGAGGGCGTCGCGATTGGTTATGCAATTTTTGCTGAATTTGCCTTGGCTCGGCGCATCAACACTGCATTCATACTGTCGATCGATCTCGACTTGACCGCAGGGAAACTACGGTCGCACCGAATTTATCGGATACGGGCCGATGATCAACAGCGCCAACGCTGGATTACCCAGCGAGACTCCGCTCTGACAATACTTCGGTCAGGCTCTGTGCCACCGCATCCCAGCGACCTTCAGCGGTGTAGCCGTTGCCCATATAGTCATCATTGCTGGGAGGGTGGCTATCCGGGCACCACACCGTTATTGCCCGCGCCACATTCTCCGGCAGCTTCAACTGCAGGCCTGCCATGAAGAGTGCAAGCAAAGCGAAGCCAAAACGTCGGCCGCCGAAGACGCCTCTCACGGTCCCCGTTTTGAAGATGCCACCGGACCTGACTCTGCCGGCGTTGCGCGTACTGCTGGACCACCGCACGCCAGAAGGGCGCCGTACAGCACTTGTCGCCTTACGTCCAGACATTCCGCCGAGAACACTCCTGAATGCGTACGTGCTTCCGAGCCTTGTCGAATTGCGGCTTTTTAAGGGCACACTTCGATCTGGACAGGTCACACGCTACGCCGAAGCGATAGCAACCGCAGACGATGAGAACGCACGTCAACTCATGGCGCGGCATCTCCTCGAGCTGGACGCGGCTCGCGTCGGTTTGGTCGGCTGGCTTGCTGAGGCATCCCATAAGGCTGAGAGGCGCAAAACTATGTTGAGACGATTCATCGAGCAGAGGCTCGGCCTGACTGGAGACGAAGCTATCAGTACGCTTGACCGGCTTGGGAAATGGGGCGGTTACTTGATCTTCTTTGGGGTAATTAGGGAAAACCCGACGGATAGAGGTGTAATCTGGACTGCTAATCGTCGCCACGTTGAAGCTCTCAGAACACCAGGTACGAACTTATCGGCTGCGTCGCTATCCAATCAAGCACGGCGCGAAGCCCTTCTCGAAGCATATTCAAAGGCAACTCGCAGGATTGGGACGCAACTGTATCTGCCTATCAACGTGCTGCGTGACGATCTTGGGCGCATCTTTCAACACTGCGGCACTCTCCTATCTGATACCCAACTTGACGAGATCATTCGGCAGGCACCTACGCTCCTTACGGAGCATTTTGTTTCATTCTCGCCATTTAGCGGTCCTGCTCGCGACGGCCTGCAGCTCGGAAATATGTACGCCGGCTTCGTGTCGGTGCGCTTCAAGCCCACTACAGATAAGCAGAGTACTAGTAAACACTAAGGAGGCGGCCTCGCCAATGTCTACAAAAGCATTCGATCTCTATCGACTTAAGGGGCAACCTTTCGAGCTGGGTCGTTATGACGTACAGCGAATTGGCCGCGATGTTGAGTGGACGCGGTTGCGGCAGATCGTGAACTTTGCGCAACAGTCGCGATCTCCAGTAAATGCTGTGCTCTTGGGAACGTACGGCTCAGGCAAGAGCTTTCTCTTGTGGCAGCTAGCCCGGTCGCTTCAACCAGCTACGAAATCACGAGTGTTGGGGTTGGGGCCAATACGTCTCGTTGACCCAGAACAGAAGAGGGATTTTACTCGCAGCCTCGTTTTGCGCCTCTTCGTCCGAGGCATGGATATCGAAAACGAGTTGGTTCCGATCTTGCGAAATGTAGCGGCGCCTAAGGCTGGGTGGCCGTCCGCTCTTCGCCCCTTTGTTGGTTTGCTGCTTGCGTTGACGCGCCCTGATGCCGCGGCCGTCGCTCGGAAAGTGTTGATCGGCAGCCGCATTCTTCGCAGAGAGGCTGAAGCGGCAGGTATCGCCGAAACGCTTCAAATTAGGACGTCGGACGATGCCATTGCGGTGATCCAGGCGCTTCAACTGGTGTTACATGCCGCCGGCGTCACAGCAATCGCGATGTTCATCGACGAAGTCGAGTACGTTGACGCCCTTCCCAGGGCGCAACGAGTGGCGGTACTCGACAGCCTGAAGCATCTTTGGGACCAGCAAGTGGATTTCTTCTCAAAAGGCGCGAATGCTGCGACATTGTTGATTCTCATGGCCGCCACTCCAGACTACTGGCATCGACTGAGGCAGCAGGTCATGATGGAAGGCGGCCGGGGGGAATCTGGAGTCGGAATAACCCCTTTCTTTGCACGCATTCGGGCGTCCGAGGTGGTCGAAATGCCGGCAGAGTTGGCTCCCGACGAAGCTAGACGGCTTATCGTGAGTCGTATGTCCGAAGCGCGAGATGGGCAAAAGAGGGACGAGATCATCCCGTTTACTGATGATTATGTCGATTACGCCTATCAACTGAGCCAGGGGTTACCGCGACAGATCATCGAGATCTGCGGAGTCGTGCTGGCTGAAGCTGCGCAACGGAAACTCAAGAAAATCGACGCGGACGCAGCCAGAAAAATTCTTAGCGATCTCCTGATATCGTACGAGCCGATCAGCGAGAAAGTGTCGTGATCGTGGCGAACAGAACTGATGCGCTACGCGCTGCGGCGACCGCGCGGTGGAAGTGAAACGGTTCGCGTACGCGTAGCAGATCGCGGTTTTGCGGATGGTGCGTTCTGTAGCCGCGGCACCCAGAAGTGCTAGCGTTTCCGAGCGCGTAGCGCGGCGATCGCCACAGCGATGCCTTCGCGAGTTTTGATCCCTCAGTCCAGACAGTCGTGCAACGCGAACCGAGTGCTGACCAAACAATCAGCGCATCCCAGACTCAGCGCCCATGCAGATCGTCACGTGACCAGGAAACCCGCCGGTCGCGAATGCCCAGGTCAAATCCCTTCTTCATGCGGGCAAGGAGACGCTTCCGCGAGGTTTCGTACTGTTCGTCTCGGACGGCCAGGCTTTCCAGTTCCTCGGACAAGAGCTTCGATAAGGACACACCTCGCTCGACCGCAAGATGCCGCGCGCGGCGGAAAACCTCCTCGGAGATCGTCAAGGTCACATTGCGGCGGCGAGCCGCGGAAGCCGCGACAGGTTTGGATGACCGCTTCACAGTTTCAGTGTAGCACTGGCACAGTGGGCTACTCGAGAATCTCGGCCCGATCCCCCTCTTCCGTTAGCCACACTTTGCGGTCGCCGGCGCGGTTCTTCGCCAGGAGCATGTCGATCGTGGCCGTCGCGCCGTCGACGTCTTCGAGCGTCATCTTCACGAGGCGGCGCGTGTTCGGATCCATCGTCGTCTCGCGCAGCTGCGAGGGGTTCATCTCGCCGAGGCCTTTGAAGCGCTGGATGTTGACCTTGCCTTTGATGCCCTCGGCCTCGATGCGCGCCAGGATTCCTTGCCGCTCCGCGTCGTCGAGCGCGTAGTAAACATGTTTACCGATGTCGATGCGATACAGCGGCGGCATCGCCACATGCACATGTCCCTCGGCGACGAGCTTGCGGAAGTGTTTGACGAACAGCGCGCAGAGCAGCGTCGCGATGTGCGCGCCGTCGGAGTCGGCGTCGGCGAGGATGCAGATCTTTCCGTAGCGCAGTCCGTCGAGCTTGTCCGATCCCGGATCGACGCCCAACGCGACGGCGATGTCGTGCACTTCCTGCGACGACAGCACTTCGTTGGAATCGACTTCCCAAGTGTTCAGGATTTTTCCGCGCAGAGGCATGATGGCCTGGAACTCGCGGTCGCGGGCCTGCTTCGCCGAGCCGCCGGCGGAGTCGCCTTCGACGAGGAAGAGCTCCGTGCGGCCGAGGTCCTGGGCGGTGCAGTCGGCGAGCTTGCCGGGGAGCGCCGGGCCGGAGGTCAGCTTCTTGCGCTCGACTTTCTTGCCCTGCTTGAGCCGCGTGGTCGCCTGTTCGATCGCGATCTGCGCGATCTTCTCCGCCTGGGCGACGTTGTTGTTCAGCCAGATCGAGAACGCGTCCTGCGTCACGCCGGAGACGAATGCCGATGCTTCGCGCGACGACAAGCGATCTTTCGTCTGTCCTGTGAACTGCGGATTCGTCATGCGCACGGAGAGGATCGAGCAGCAGCGCGCCCATACGTCTTCCGGCGCGAGCTTCACGCCGCGCGGCAGCATGTCGCGGAACTCGCAGAACTCGCGGATCGCCTCGGTGAGGCCGGTGCGGAACCCGTTCACGTGCGTGCCGCCCTGCGTGGTCGGAATCAGGTTCACGTAACTCTCACCCACCACTTCGCCGTCATCCGCCGCCCACACCACCGCCCAGTCGACTTCGTGATCGTGTCCCTTGAAATGCCCGACGAACGGCGGCTCGGGAACGAGCGTTGCGCCGGCGAGCTCGGACAGCAAATAGTCTTTGAGTCCGTCTTCGAAATACCACTCCTCGCTCTCGGCCGGATCGAGCTCGCTGATGAAGCGCATGCGCAGCTTCGGCGAGAGCACGGCCTTCGCGCGCATCACGTGCTTGAGCCGCGGCACGCTGAACTTGAGCGAGTCGAAGAACTGCTCGTCGGGCCAGAAGCGGACGGTCGTGCCGGTGTTGCGCTTGCCGACCTGTCCGACGATTTTCAATTCCTGTTTTTTCTTTCCGCCGGCGAACCACATCGAGTACTCGTTGCCGTCGCGGCGCACCCACACCTGCAGTTTCTTCGAGAGCGCGTTGACGACCGACACGCCGACGCCGTGCAGTCCGCCGGAGTAGCGGTAGTTCTTCTCCGAGAATTTCGCGCCGGCGTGGAGGCGCGTGAGGATGACTTCGACGCCGGACACGCCTTCTTTCGCGTGCCGGTCGACCGGCATCCCGCGCCCGTTGTCCTGCACCGACACCGATCCGTCGTCGTGCAGCGTGACGGTGATCTCGTCGCAGAAGCCGGCGATCGCCTCGTCGGCGGAGTTGTCGATCACTTCCTGCGCGAGATGGTTCGGCCGCTCGGTGAGCGTGTACATGCCGGGCCGCTTGCGCACCGGCTCGAGCCCGGTCAGGACTTCAATGGCAGAACTGTCGTAAGTGGTGGTCATGTCGAATCGAGTGCCCGCATCCGCGCATCACGCTTTCCGTTCCTCGCGAGCAATGCGATTCTAGCCGAACGCGAATTTTGACAGGGAAGAACGACGGGAGTGTCTCTCCCATTGATAGAGGCCTCGACATGAACCGATTCCGTGCGAGCTTGTGCATCGCAGTGCTGAGCAGCGCTGTCCACGCGGCCGCGGCGACCAACCGGGCGGCCACGCCGCCGCAACCGCTCATCGTCATCACATCCGAAATCGTCATCGCGTCCGATACGCCGGCCGCGACAGGAACGATCACTCTCCAGAACAACAGCAAGAAAGACATTACGCCTCAGCTCACGATTGGACCGTTCTTCGCGGATCCGGGCGGGGAGCCGCTGCCGATCGTCGCCAAGCCCACGGCGAAGCTGATCAAAAAAGGGATGACCGAGCTCATCGCCGTAGAGCTGTCGAACGTCACCGAGCCGGGCCGCGCGAAGGCGGAGATCCGGAACGACGCGGCACCGATCGGCGAACTGCACGTGCTGAAGCGAGTGTTTGCCTTCAACGTCGCGCCGCTCGGGTTCGATGGGAAGCAACCGTTCCTGATTCACCAGATCCAGGGCCAACGGAGCAGCGTCACGCTCCTGAACCCGGATCCGATGACGCACTCGTTCGTCTGGTCGCTTCGCGAGGGAAGCCGCGAGCTCGCGCGCGGGCGCGTACCGCTGCTTCGTCCGAATGCCACGGTCGACATCGACATCCCGCGCGAGCCGGGCGACGGTGTCCTCGGGTGGCTCGAAGGGACGCTGCAGGCGCCGCAGGCGCCGGGCACTCTGCTCCTGCGCGCAGTCCCGCGGGGGCCTGCCGGAATCGGAGAATACTGGGTCTCGAAAGAGATTCCGGTGCAACTGCAGCGCACGACGGGTGAAGGAGCGCGCCGCGACTTCCCGCAAATGGGATTGATTCTCATTTTCCTGTTCCTCGGCGGCATCACCTCGCTCTACCTCACCTACTGGGTCCCGAACATGCTCAAGAAGAACGACGTCCGAGGGGAAATCGAGGACCTCACGCAGAAGATTCATCAGCTGCGCCTCACGCCTTCGACCCTGCGCGTCCTGCTCAGCGTCCGGCGCAACCAATTGCGGGCGCTGCTCGACTCGCGCGCCGTGACGAGTCTCGATTTTCCGCCGTTGGCAGCGGAGTGCCTGCAACAGGTGAAGACGCTGGAGCGCCTCATCGAGCTGACACAACGAATCGAATTCCTCCTGATCGACATCGAGCGCGAATGGGAAAGCGGAGCGATGAGACTGGGGCCGACGATCCTGCAGCGCAACAGAAGGCTGTTGCAGAAATCGGTCGAGCGGCTCGAGCAGGGGCAGCTCACGGAAGATGAGCTGCGCGCCGTCGAGACCGCGGTCGATCAGGCGAAACAAAGCCTGGGCGCGGCCGCGGAAGATCCGAAGCTCACGCAGGAAGTGTTCACGCGCGCACAGAACCTACAGAAGCGGAAGACGGCCCTCAAGCTCGACGAGCTTGTCGAGTCCGCGGTAGTGATGGCGCCCGCGTTGGAGGTCACGAAGATCGAAGACGTCGGATGGCCGGTTGGGTTCTGGAAGCTCGACTACGCCGTGACGAAAATGGAAGTCGCCGTGAGCGTGCCGGTGTCCGCGCAGCCGGAGCTCGTCAAGCTGCTGCGCACGCATTCGCTCGATGCATACCTCGAAGCAGTCCGGCTGGCGCGCCAGTTGCGCGAAGATCCCGGAGTCCCCGGACAATTGGAGCAGGCATTCAAGGACAAGAAGGTGCGCCTGTCGTTTCATCCGATACGGCCGGCTCTGAATTCACTCGTCACCTTCGAATTGGATGTCACCGACCCGGCGCTGAACGCCTCGGCGGCCATCCAGACGATTTCCTGCCACTGGTCTTTCGGCGACGGCTACCACGCGGACGGCTGGCGCGTGTCGCACTATTTCGCGCGGTCCGGCAAATTCAGCGTAACGCCGACGTTGACGGACCGGGACAATCATCAGTTCCCCATCGATCCCGTCACCGTGACCGTGGAGAAAGCCGGCGGCGATCTGATCGGCGCGCGCACGCGGATCGAGTGGATCCGGCTCATGGTCGCCCTGTTCGTCGTCCTCCTCGGCCTGCTCGCGGGCGCAAAGGAACAACTGGCAAAGCTGGATTTCGTAACAGGCCTCGTCGCGCTGTTTGCGCTCGGCGTCGGCGCGGATCAGATCAAGAACCTGCTCGCGCCGCGGACCGATAAGTAGCTTTATTCGGCACGTGACGGTCCGAGTCGCACGAGACGGCTCGGAACGTCACGAGAACTCAACTCGCCGCCGCGAACTGCTCCATCATCAACCGGTCCCGCAGCACACGGAACGCTTTCGCGTCCGCTTCCGCGGTCTCGGGATCGAGGAAGTACGCGACATCGTTGCGCACGCTCTCGCCGGCCGGGTTCTCGCCGTTCCATTCGAGGACGGCCCACTGAATCAGCGGATTGAAAATGTTGTGGTCCCAACCGAACGCCGCGTGGCGTTTGCTATACGCCTCGGACGTGCCGAGACTCTCCTCGCTCTCGCCTTTTTCCTGACGCGCTTTGTACTCGGCGAACGCCTTGGCATCGCGCTCAGCCGTGTGCGGATCGACGAAATACGCGATGTCGCGGCGCGGCGGCAGCGCCTGAGGACCTCCGAATTTCCGCCCGACACTCTTGCATTTCACGACCAGCCATTTCACGACCGGTTTCGCAATCTTGTGGTCCCATTCCAATGCGACGTATGGCATCTCGAGCCTCCTCCTACAACAACAACGTCTGCAACTACTGCTGGAAGGAGAAGCACCAAAAATGCCAGATGGATGTGCACTCTTCCGGACGAGCTTCCTGCCGTTCGGCAGACTCGTGCAATGCGGTTTGCAACATTGCGATGCGAACGGAATTTATGCGCGTCTCTCCTGATTAGGCGCTCGACTACGACAATCAATCACTAAGGAATTACATGGTTACTGCTATGCACCAGTCCACAAACTGCCCGGAGGAGCGCCGCTCGCGTCTGCTCGATGCGATGCCGGCCATTGCCTGGTCCGCGTCCGCAAAAAATTTCAAGTTCACGTACGTGAGCCCGGCAGCCGAGACGCTTCTCGGATATCCGGTCGAGCGCTGGCTGAACGAGCCACAGTTCTGGGTCTCGCATCTTCACCCTGAGGACGAGCACGTCGCCATGCTCTGCCACAACGAGACGCTGGCCTGCCGCGATCACGAGCTCGTCTATCGCATGGTCGCCGCCGACGGCCACGACGTGTGGCTGCGCGACTACGTGAACGTGCATTCCGTGGACGGAGTGGCGGTCGAATTGTTCGGCGTGATGGTCGACATCACGCGCGAGCATGCGGCCGAGGAGGCGTCGCGGGAGAGCCGCGAGAACTTCCGGCGGATGGTCGAGCTGTCGCCCGACTGCATCGGCGTCCACGTCGACGGAACGTTCGCCTATGTCAATCAGGCGTTCGTGCAGCTGCTCGGCGCGAAGAGCGAATCGGAGATCATCGGCCGGACCGTCCTGTCGTTCGTCGATCCGAGCAATCAGCAGGATGTACGCGATCGCTTCGGACAGCTCAATGCCGGCGAGAGCGTTCCGTACATTCGCGAGCGCATCGTTCGCGTCGACGGATCGCTGCTGGACGTCGAAGTCGCCGCGCTGCCGCTTCGCTACGGCAATCGCGACGCCGTGCAGGTCATCGCGCGCGACATCACCGAGAAGGTGCGCGCGCAGCAGGCCTTGGAAGCATCCGAGCAGCGCTACCGCGAGCTCGTCGAAGACGTCACCGACATCCTCTTCACGCTCGATCGCGAAGGCCGCTTCGTTTCGCTGAGCCGCAGCTTCGAGCGCAGCACCGGATATGGCATCGAAGAATGGATCGGCCGTCCGTTCACGGAGCTGTTCACGCCGCATGCGATGCCGCCCGCGCTGCAACACGCGCCCAACGACTCGCGGGTCATCCGCGAGTACGACTTGCCCGCGCGATCGGGAGAAGTCGTCACGGTCGAAGTGTCGCTGCAGCCGCGCTTCGTCGACGGCGTGATGTCCGGCACGATCGGCATGGCGCGCGACGTTACGGAGCAGCGCAACATCGCGCGCAAGCTCGAACAGGCGAAGCAGCTCAACAGCCTCGGGCAGGTCGCGGCGTCGCTCGCGCACGAATTCAACAACGTGCTGATGGGCATCCAGCCGTTCGTCGAAGTCATCGCGCGCAACGTTCCCGCCGCCCACGGCGTCGACGACGCGCTCGACCACATCCGCCGCGCGATCAGCCGCGGCAAGCGCGCGTCGCAGGAGATCCTGCGCTTCGCCAATCCGAAAGAGCCGCAGCTTTTCACCGTCGACGTGCGGCGCTGGCTGCCGGCATTTCTCGCACAGCTCGGCGCAGCGCTGCCGCCGTCGATCTTGCTCAGCAGCTCGATCGAGTCGCGCGTGCGATTCCTGCGCGGCGACCGCGAACATCTCGAGCAGGTCATCACGAATCTCGTCTTCAACGCGCGCGAAGCGATCACCGTTGCGGGCACGATCGACGTCGGCGTCTCCCTCGGCGCGGACGGCGAGTTCCTGCGCATCACCGTCGCCGACAGCGGCTCCGGCATCGCGCCGCAGATGATGGACCGCATCTTCGAGCCGCTGTACACGACGAAGCGCAACGGCACGGGACTCGGTCTCGCCATCGCGCGGCGCCTCATGGAGCGGCAGGGCGGCGCGCTGACGGTCGAGAACCGGCCGGAAGGCGGAGCCGCATTTCACGCGCTCGTCCCGGCCGCGGAGTCCGCGACTCCGGTCGTGCAACCGCTCGGTTGCACGACCACGGGAGTGAAACGCATCCTCCTCGTCGAAGACGATCACTCCGTCGGCGCCGGGCTCGAAGCGCTGCTGACGGCGGAGGGATACGAGACGACGTGGGTGCGCTGCGCGGCCGAAGTGTGCGAGGCCGCACGCCGCATTCAACCCGAGGTCGCGATCATCGACGTGAACCTGCCGGATGGAAACGGAATCGATCTCGTGGGACTGCTGCGCGTCGAGCACGAGGACCTGCCGATCGTTCTGTCGACGGGACACGTCGAGCTGACGATCGGCTGCGCGAAGAAACGGATCCTCGCGCTGATGAAGCCGTACGAGCTGACGGAGCTGCTCGCGGCGATCGGGACGGTGGCGGCGGCGGCGTAACGAAGAATTGTGGAGCGGCGGCCGCCCTCAGCCGCCGGTTTCTCGCGAGAAGTCGGCGGCCGAGGCGGCCGCCGCTCCACACTACAATCGAGCGTGTTCGAAAGCGTCCCCTCCGACCGCCCCTTCCTCGCGCGCTGGTTTCGCGACGCGGCACCGTTTCTCACCGCGCGCTGGTTATGGCTGCGCGCGCTGGGCGCGATTTTCTTTTCCGCGTTTTACGCACTCTGGTTTCAGATTCACGGACTGATCGGGCCGCGCGGGATTCTGCCGGCGCGCGACTACCTCTTGTACGCGAAGCAGGTCGTCGGCGCGCGTGCGTATTGGCTGATTCCTTCGGTGCTCTGGATCGATGCGAGCCGGACGGCGCTGACGCTGCTCGTCGTCGCGGGACTCGCGGCGTCGCTCGCCATCATCTTCAACTTGTGGCCGCGAGTGTCGATCGGCGTCGCGCTGATTTGCTTCCTCTCGTTCGTCAGCGCGGCGCAGGATTTCTCGGGATATCAATCGGACGGGATGCTGCTCGAGGCGGCGTTCCTTTCGCTCTTTCTCGCGCCGCGCGGATTTCTGCCGCGCATCGGCGCGCATGATCCGCCGACGCGCGCCGCCGTTTTTCTTCTGCAGTGGGAGTGGTTTCGCATCTACTTCGAGTCCGGCGTCGTGAAGATCCTCAGCGGCGATGAGCAGTGGCGCAATCTCACGGCGATGGACAAGTACTACGAGAACGGTCCGCTGCCGACGTGGATCGCGTGGCACGTGCAGCACTTCCCGCACTGGTTCCACGCCGCGACCGCACTGGTGACGTTGCTCGCCGAGCTGTTCGTCTGCTGGTTGCTGTTCATTCCGTCGAAACGCGCGCGCCTCGTCGCGTTCGCGATCACGACTCCGCTGCAGATCGGCATCATCCTCACCGCAAACTACGCGTTTCTCAACTATCTCGTCCTCGCCCTCGGCATCCTGTTGCTCGAAGACCGCGCGCCCGTCGAGATGCCGCAACGCCGCTTCGCGATCCCGCAGCTGATCGTCCTGCCGCTGATCTTCACCCTCTCGATCGCGATGTTTTTCACGCGCTTCGATCCGATCGCGCAGTTCCGCATCGTCAACAACTACGGCCTCTTCGCGGTGATGACGCGGCAGCGTTACGAAATTGAGTTTCAGGGCACGCGCGACGGACGAACCTGGATCGCCTATCCGTTCCGCTTCAAACCGCAGGACCCGCGCCGCGCGCCCGGCATTTACGCGCCGTATCAGCCGCGCTTCGACTGGAACCTCTGGTTCGCGTCGCTCGGCACGCCATCCGACAATCCGTGGGTGCTCGCGGTCGAGCAGCGCCTCATCGAAAACGATCCCGACGTGTTGCGTCTGTTTCGCGGCAATCCGTTCGCGAAGCAACCGCCGCGCGAGGTGCGCGCGGTGCTGTGGCAGTACTGGTTCACGACGCGCGAAGAGCGCGCGCGCACGGGCAACTGGTGGAACCGAAGATTGGTCGGGGTTTGGAACTGACAGTTGCGCGGTTACGCGGGAGAAGCGAAGCACAGACCGCGCGACGGCGTAACCGCGTACTACGGCTCGAGCGCCGCGCGCATGGCGCTCGCGAGCGTCGGCGCCGCGGGCGCAACCGGCGCCGCGATCGAGCGAACGTATGCGACCTTGCCGTTCGCGAGCGTCGCGTCGGGATTCACGACGCGTGACGGCGTCGCTTCGATCCACGACTCGAGCTGCTGCGGCGTGAGGTCGGGACGCTCGCCGAGGAGACGCGCGGCGATGCCGGAGATGATCGGCGCGGCGAATGAAGTGCCGGAGCGTTGGAATGGGCGGCGGCCGCGATAATCCTGCGGGCCGGTGATGGTCGCGGAAAAGATCGACTGCGCGGGCGCGAGCACTTCCACGCCGCCGCGGCAGGAGCCGTTCCACGCGGTGTTGCTCGCGGTCATGCCGCCGACGGTGATGACGCCGTTGATCGCGGTGCCGAGGGTTGCGGGGAAACGATCGATGACGCCGGAGGAGCCGCAGCCGCCGTCGACGTTGTTCGCGGCGACGACGAAGAAGAAGCGCTTGCCGTTCGGATCGGGATTGCCGTTCGCGTCGACGCCGCCGATCATGTCGCGGATTTTCTTCTCGACCGCCGCGTACGAAACGACGGGACCGCTCTGGCTCGTGCCGGCCAGCCGCTCGAGCACCCATCCGCTGATGTTCACGACCGCGGTGCGGAACGCAGGCGTCGACGGATTCCATGCGTGCTTGATGATGCCGTCGAGTCCGTCGAGATACGTGCGCGTCGTGGCGAGACCGCGCTCGTTCATGATCCTCACGCTCACGATCGACGCGCCGGGCGCGACGCCGATGTGGTTGCCGGCCGCGATCGACGCGACGCTCGTGCCGTGCGACGCCGAAGACAACTCTTCGAATCCTTCGAAGCACGGCGCGGTCGCCTTGTTTCCGCTCGTGCAGCGCGAGCGTCCGATGTCGACCGACGACGTCGTGTCGATGCCGGCGATCACGCGGCTGCCGCCGGCGCGCGCGAACTCGCCGTGCGACGCCATCACGCCGGTGTCCATCACGTAGATGACGCTGCCGGCGCCGCCGCTCGTGCGGTCGAACGCTCCGTCGAGCACGCCGCCGATCTGGTCGATGCGGTCGAGGTACCAGAGCAGCTCGCCCTCGGCGTCCGCGCCGCAGCGATCGAGCCGCGCGACGTTGTGCGTCGCGTCGATCGCCACCTCCGATTCACTGCAGTGAGTCGAGATCACTTCCGCGCGTGCGCGGAGAGAACCAACCACGACGATGAGCACGACCGCAAATCGGACGAAGACTCGTGGCAACCGGGACGCTCCCCTGAAATTTTTGGACGTCTTTGGACGAGACGCGAAATTACTGTGCAGGAAAAGCCGGATGAAGGCAAGATTATTTTCAGGTGAATCACCTGGCTCATCTTTTTCTGGCCGGTTCGTCCACAGATTCGCTGATTGGTAACTTGTCCGGCGATTTCGTGAAGGGCGTTCTCGGCGACGAGCTGCCGCCCGCGATCCGCGCCGGCGTCGTGCAGCATCGAAAGATCGACGCGTACACCGACGCGCATCCGCACGTCGGCGACTTCCGCCGCGTCATCGCCGCCGAGCACGGCCACTACGCACGCGTCATCGCCGACATCTTCATCGATCACTTCCTCGCCTCTCGCTTCGACGAGTTCGCCGGCGAGTCCCTCGAGAGTTTTCTCTCGCGCACGTACGCGCGGCTCGATCCGCACGAGGCGACGCTTCCCGGAATGCTGCGCGTCGTCTATCCGCGCATGCGCGATCAGCAGTGGCTGCTGTCGTATCGCACGCTCGAAGGCATCGAGACCGCGCTGCGAGGCATCTCGCGAAGGTTCTCGCGACAGCCGAAGCTCGCGCCGGCCACGCATCTGCTCGTCGACGCGCGCGCGGAGCTGGAGCGACGATTCGAGATCTTTTTTCCTGACGTGATGGAGTACGCGCGGACTTTGTGGTGATTCTTGTGGCGGCCGCTGCCCTCAGCGGTCGCGCGGCGCAACGCGCCGCTGAGCCGCCGCCAATGGCGGCGGTGTGACCGCTGGGGCAGCGGTCACCACAAATCATTTGCCGGTGAACGACGGCTTCTTCTGCGACTCGAAGCAGTCGTGCTCGAGGTTCGCCGCCGATCCTTCGCGCACGAACTCGCTCATCACCTTTTCCTGACATCCGCCCGTGTCGCCGGAGTGGCTGCCGTACTTGATGACGGCGTGCAGCGAGTTTTTGAGACCGCGCGCGACTTCGTCTCCGAAGCGCGGCGGCGTCGCGGGATCGAGCTCGCCCGACACCAGCAGCGTCGGGATCGCGGACACGAGCGGCTGATGGATCGTCGAGTTGTCGACGGCGCTTCCGTGCGGCCAGATCTTGCACGCCTCGTATTGCTGATTGACGCGGTAGGTGCCGAGGAACGTGCCCTTCGCGGCCAAGCGCGCTTTGGCGATCTCCATCGACGGCACGTCCTCGGTGCAGCTGACGGAGAGAAACAATCCGACGTCGACTCCTTCGCGGATGCCGCGCACGTACTTCAGCGCCATGTCACCGAACAGGACCCAGTTGCCGCGCGCCGCGTTGTAGATCACCTGCGGCACTTTCTTGTAGACCTCGGGTGAGTAGAGGAAATTGCGCAGCACTTCGCCGAACAATCCGCGGTTGATGTGCACGCTCTTCCCTTCCAGCGCGACGTCGATGCCTTCGTCGGCGACACGGTCCATCACCGTCGCATAGTCGTCGCGCAGTCGCGGATAGGTCTCTCCGCAATCCGCGTCGGCGAGGCAGAGATCGATCACGCGATCCAGCGAGCTTTGCGCGTCGGCGGCGAACGTCTCGGATATGTGCAGCGACGGCGGCACGACGCCGTCGAGGATCGCCGCGCGCACGTTCTTCGGATAGCGGCGCATGTACTCGATGGCGACGCGCGTGCCGTACGACGTGCCGTAGAGATCGATCTGTTTGTAGCCGAGCTTCTTGCGGACGGCTTCGACGTCGTCGACGATGCGCGACGTCGTGTACTGCGTCAGATCGGCGCGCTTCGCGAGCTGGTCGCGGCACTCCGTCACTTTGTCGAGCGGCAGGAAGTCGTTGAAGTACCCCTGCAGGTCTTTGTCGCTGCCGCCGAAGTCGCAGTGCAGCGGATTCGATTTGCCGGTGCCGCGCGCGTCGATGAGCACGATGTCGCGTCCCGATCCGGCGAACGTGCGCGTCATGTAGCCGGCCATGCCGGTCGCGGCGACGCCGGGGCCGCCGGCGAGCGCGAAGATCGCGTCGTCGTGCTTCTCTTTCGACTCGATGACCGAGACATTGAGGTTGATCGTGCGGCCGCCCGGCTTCTCCGGTACGTGCACGGTGAGCGCGGTAGCGAGGAGGATCGCGATCATGTCAGGTGCGTTATACGATGCCGGCCGTGAAGTCGTTGCAGGAGACTTTTGCGCCGAACAACCGCTGCTTCGGCTGCGGACCGGCGAATGAGAAGGGACTGCGCATCCGCAGTTTCGAAGAGGGCGACGAGCTTGTGTGCGACTGGCGCCCCGAGCCGCACCATCTCGCCTTCAACAACATCGTCAACGGCGGCATCATCGGATCGCTCCTCGACTGCCACAGCAACTGGACCGCGGCCGTGTATCTGATGAAGAAGCGCGGCGCCTCCGAGTTGCCGGCCACGGTCACGCTCGACTTTCACGTGACGTTGAAACGCCCGACGCCGATGGACGCGACGCTGCACCTCCGCGCACACGTGGTCGAGGCGAGTGAAGACCGCGCGACCGTCGAGGCGACGCTGGAAGCGAACGGAAAAGTGACGGCTACGTGTCGCGGAACGTTCGTGGCGGTGAAGGAAGGGCATCCGGCGTTTTTCCGGTGGTGACTCTCGTCATCCTGAGCCGCGCAGACGGCGAAGGATCTCAAGCTACGTATCCTGAGATCCTTCGGCGTCTTTGCGCCTCAGGATGACGGTGAGGATCACCGGCTTCTCATACGTCCGCTGACACCATTCGAACTTCTCCCGCACCTCGCGCGGCGCTTCGCTTGCGCGCGTGAATCCCGCGCTTGCGTAGAGCGCTTCCAACTCCGCGAACGGGATGCAGTACACGTCGCGTCCGCGCGCGTGGCGGAGGAGCTCGTCGATGATCGCGCGCGCGACGCCGCGGCCGCGGAACCGCTCGAACACGAGCATGCCTCCCAGCTCGCACGAGTGTTCGTCGACGTCGACGATGCGTCCGAGGCCTGCGGGCTCGTCGTCGATCGACGCGATCACGATGACTTCGTGCGAGAGATCGGACGGGAGGAATCGCACCTCGGCGTAGCGCTCGTTGATCCAACGCGCGTCGTCCGCGGTCGCGACGCGCAGCTTCACCCGTTCGCCTGCAGCTCGAACAGGATCTCGTCGATCGCGTCGGCAGCCGAGTCGATCGGCAGCACGCACGTCCCCGCGCCGCGATGTCCGCCGCCGCCGAAGCGCGACATCAGCTCGCCCACCGACGTGTTGCACGTGCGGTTGAAGATGCTGTGTCCCACCGCCGCGATCACGCTGCCGTGGCGCGGTCCCCAGTGCACGCGCAGCGACACATTGGCGTCGGGGAAGAGCGTGTAGACGAGAAAGCGGTTGCCGGCCGGAAGCTGTTCGATCTCGCGCAAATCCGTCACGACGACGTTGTTCAACTGGAAGCTGTTGCGCGAGAGCAGGGTCTTGAAATTCGACTGGTCGGCGCGCAGGCGGTCGATGCGCTCGCGCACCTCCGGCATCGCCAGCACTTCCTGAATGCTCTTCGTCTTCAGCGCCTCGATGAGCTTGTGAAAGTAATCCTCGAACTGACCGAAGCCGGTGCGGCTGTCGATCGTGTATCCGAGGAGGATGTACTCGCGCGGATTCTCGACATCGTCGGGAGTGAGGAGCGCGGCGTCGAGTCGATCCGTTTCATCCACCAGCGGCGCGAATCTCTTCAGCGCCGCGTCATCGGGATCGCGCTCGATGTAGTAGTCGTACACGAGACGCGCGGCCGACGGCGCGAGTCCGTACCGTCCCTTGTAATCGGCTGGCGGCTTCTCGTTGCTGTCGGTGAGGAGATGGTGATCGAACCACATGCCGCAGCGCGGGTCGTACGGCAGGTTCACGAGAATATCGTCCGGGCGAATGTCGACGCGCTTGTCGGTGATGTCCTGCGGGTGTACGAGCAGGATTTCGTCCACCGGCTCCTTCATCGTGATGATGACGGCGCCCGTGAGTCCGTCGAGGTCACCGCGGGTGACCAGCCGCATGCGTCGAGTGCCCTCCGAAAGGACTGTTTTACATCGCCGCTAGCGTCGCCGTCTACCTCTCGTTTTTGTGCGCTCGTCTCCGTCATTCCCGCGAAAAATCCACCAGAGCGCAAACGCGATCGCGTACATCAGCACGAGGCGGTAGAAGTGATTCGCGACTCCCCAGAAGTTGCGCGCGAACGAGCCGTAGTGAACGTTGCTCCACAATCCGAGTTTCGCGACGTAAATCGACATCACCTCGGTGATTGCAGCGCCGATGTGCGTGAGGCCGAGGAGCACGGAGGCGATGAGAAAGCCGGCGATGTTGCGATCGGAGAATGGACGCTTTCCGGTCGCGAACAACGCGGTCAGGAGGACGAAGTTGAACGTGAGGTCGCGCAGCGGAATCGCGGGACGTTGCGAACCGGAACCGAAGTCGGTGCGATCGACCGTCACGTACTGATCTTCTCCAGGACGTAGACGCGTGACCGGCGGTTTTTCGAACGTGCGCAGCGTCGCTTCCGCGCAGCGCGCAATGAGCCGGTCGTACTGCGGCGAGAGCAGCAGCCACACCGCGAGGCCGGCGACGAAGCCGGCGAGCGCCTTAACTACTAGTCGCCAATCGAGTGCGGGCAACGCGGCTGCTCCAGATCAAAAAGAAAACGATCGCGGCGAGGATGATGATGACCTGCCAGACCGCGGTGTGAAAAGAGTCGAAGTACTTCGGGTAATGCGCGCCGATGAGAAAGAGCGTGATGATGCGGACCGCGTTCAGCACCTGAATCGCGAGCGCGCCGAGAAGGAGACCGATCCCGCGCGACTTGATCGGAGCGGGAAATGCGCCGATCGACGCGAGCAGGATCAGCATCGCCTCCACGCCGTTGCAGCCGTTGTTGATATTCACCGCGAATTTCGATGACGCGATGATTGTGCCGTTCATCGTGACGCCCTGCCCCATCAGGTTCAGCAGCCATCCCGACGTCCGCGCGATCCACGCGGTGAACGGAACGATGACGTTGTCGTTCACGGGATTCCACGCGATCAGCAGATACGCGGCGATGAGGATGACGAAGAATTTGACGAGGAAGAGGACCTGGGGCCGTTGCATGGGCGCGCGCATTATAGGCCGCGCTGGTGTGGCACAGGCTTTCCAGCCTGTGCCCCGGGAGGCAGGCTGGAAAGCCTGCCCCACACCAAAAGCGCGTCAATACAGCCTCCCGATCAACGCCGCCACCGCCGTCTCCACGCGCAACACGCGCGCGCCGATGCTGACCGCCTGAAATCCGATTCTCTCGAGCGACGCGATTTCTTCCGCGATGAATCCTCCCTCGGGGCCGATCGCGAGCATGACCGCGCCTTCGACGGCGCGCGGACATTCGGCCTGCGCGTGCGGATGCGCGACGAGCGCGAGCGAGCCGTTCGCGATCGATGGCAGTTCGTTTTCGACGAACGGACGGAAGAGGCGGTGCAACGAAATGTCCGGCAGGATCGTGTCTTTCGCCTGTTCGAGCCCCAGCGTTCGTTGCAAGAGGAGGTTCTCGTGCGAGAGCTTCGGCGACTTCCAGTAACTCTTCTCGACGCGCCAGGCGTTGACGAGATGGATGCGCTTCACGCCGAGCGACGTCGCGGATGCGATCACGCGGTTGAGCACTTTCGGACGCGGCAGCGCGAGGATGAGCGTCAGCGGGATGGGCGGCGGTGGATCGCGGTCGAGCGTGACGCGCATTTCGAGCGCGTCATCGAGTCGCGTGACTATACCGCTTCCAATGCGGCCGCCGCACACGCCGACCTTTAATTCGTCGCCGGCGTTTGCGCGATGCACATTCATCACGTGCTCGAGCCGGCGGCCGCTGAGCCGCACTTCGTCGTCGGAGACAAAGTCGTCCTCGAAAAGAAGAATGAGATTCATGCGTAACCTTTGTGGCGACCGCTGCCCTCAGCTGTGGCGACCGCTGCCCTCAGCGGTCGCGGTGCCGCTGAGGGCAGCGGCACCCACAAACGTATCGCGAATGCGCACGAGACCCTATGGCAAGCGGATCACGAACGTCGGCCTTTCATACCAAATCTTTCCGCCGTGCAGTTCGACGAGCTCTTTTGCGATCGCGAGGCCGAGGCCTGTGCCGCCGGTTGCGCGCGAGCGCGAGGCATCGGCGCGATAGAAGCGATCGAAGATTTTTTCCGCGTGCTCGGGCGGCACGCCGGGACCGTCGTCGATGACGCGAATCTCGTTCGCCGTCGCGCGAATCTCGACCGTCGACTTCGCATGCGCGATCGCGTTCACGAGCAGATTGCGCAGCACCTGCACCATCCGCTGCGCGTCGACGCGCACGATCAAACCTTGCGGGACATCGTGGAGGAGCGCGGGCATCTTGCCCGCCTCCCGGGGGCGGGCGGGACGCCCGCTCTCCTCTACACGCGCATCGAGTCCGCTCACCGCACGCTCCACGAGCTCCGCGATCTCGATCTCTTCGATCTCCAATCGCAACTGCCCCGCCTCGGCGAGCGAGAGCTGCTGCAGGTCGTCGACGAGCCGCGCGAGCAGCGCCGCGTCTTCCTCGATCGACGCGAGCCACTTCTCATCCGCGACCATCACGCCGTCCTGCACGGCCTCGATCTGCGCGCGGATGTTCGTGAGCGGCGTGCGCAATTCATGCGCGACGTCGCTCACCATGTTTCTCCGCGCCTTCTCGTTCCGCTCCAGCGCCTCGGCCATGCCGTTGAACGCCGTCGCCAGCTCCGCGACTTCGTCGCGTCCCCGCACGTCGACGCGCGCATCGAGCTTTCCATCGGCGAGCGCACGCGCGCCCCGCGTCAGCTCTTCGACGGGCGCGAACACGCGGCGAAACAGCGTCATCATCACCGCGATCGCGAGCAGCGCGGCGATCGCGACTCCGGCGATGAGCGATCGATTCACGCTCGTCTTGAAAACGGCGTCGTGCGTCTGGGGCCGCGGGAGAAAGTACACGCTCGCATCTCCGATCCGCAGCGGCCTCGTCTTCACCACGAGCGACTCGGCGCCTCCGCCGTTGCGACGCGTGAGATGCAGCGTGCCGTCCGCGTCGCGGTGGATGTCGAACTGCGATAACTCCGGCGGAAAGCGCTCGACGATCTCGCCGCGCGCGTTGAAGACGACGCGCGCGGCGGGTCGCATGTCGCTCTTTCGCTGCGTGACGAGAAACTGATCGAACTCGCGCCTGACGGTGAGGCTCGAGAACACGCCCGCCGCCGCGAAGACCGCGGCGATGATCAGCGCCATCGCGATCGCGAGACGCCAGCGAAGCGAGCGCAGGATCATTTCGCGAACCGGTAGCCGACGCCGAAGACGGTGACGATCGCCTTGCCGGCATCGCCCAGCTTGCGGCGCAGATTCATGATGTGGACGTCGACCGTGCGATCGAGCCCGTCGTAGTCCTCGCCGAGCGCGCGCTCGACCAGCTCCTGCCGCGTGAACGTCCGCCCCGCCGCGCGCGCGAGCGTCTCCAGCAGGCGATACTCCGTCGGCGTCACGCCGATCGCTTCGCCGCCCACGAGGATCTCGCGTTGCGCTCGATCGATCACCATCCCGCTCACTTCGATCACGTCATCGTCCGCAACGCGCCGCAGCACCGCGCGAATGCGCGCCATCAGCTCGCGGGGACTGAACGGTTTGGTCACATAGTCGTCCGCGCCGAGGTCGAGTCCCGTCAGCTTGTCGTCCTCGGTCGACCGCGCCGTCACCATGATGATCGCCGCGTCGCCGTTCGCGCGCAGCGCGCGACAGACTTCGAGTCCATCCATCCGCGGCAACATCAGATCGAGCAAGACGAGATGCGGCTTCACATCACGCGCGACTTCCAGCGCGCGCACGCCGTCATCCGCAATCGCCACGTCGTAGCCCTCGCGCTGCAGGTACAACTCGACCGTCCCGCGAATCTTCGGGTCGTCTTCGACGAGGAGAACTTTCCTGCGCACTGATCGATGGTAGTCAGATTCGTGAAGAAGTTGTGAAGACAGGCGCATAGGCTCACAGGCGCATAGGCTCAGAGAGAAACCGCTATGCGCCCATGAGCCTTTGAGCCTCTGCGCCTTTGAGCCCATGCGCCTTTGAGCCTGTGAGCCTCTGCGCATATGATCCCGCCCCATGGACATTGCCGTACGCAAATCAAAGGATGTGACGATCGTCGACTTTCGCGGGAGGCTCGCGATCGGGGTGGGCGACTCGGTGCTGCCGCAGATCATCGCCGAGATTCTCGACTCCGGCGGGAAGAAGATTCTCCTCAATCTCTCCGAGATGGATTACATCGACAGCAACGGCCTCGGCGAGCTGGTGCAGGCGTTCCGCGACTCGCAACGCCGCGGCGCTTCGCTGCGCCTGCTCAAGCCGCAGGACCGCGTGACCAAGACCCTCCGCCTCACCAATCTCCTTCCGATGTTTCAGGTCTACGAGAGTGAAGACGAGGCGATGACGGCGTTCGCAGCGAAGGCATGAACATCGCCGCGTGGGACGCGTTCGCCGCGCGCGAGCCGTACTTCGCGGTCCTCACACACGCGCGCTACCTGCGCGAACATTTCGATGCCGCGGCCGAGGCGGAGTTCTTCGACAGCGGAGAAGCGTACGTGTCGGAGCTGTACGGCATCGTGCGTGCGCGCGTCGCGCCGCACTTCGCTCCGGAGACGGTGCTGGAGTACGGATGCGGCGTCGGACGATTGCTCATTCCGTTTGCACGCCGCGCGGCGAACGTCACCGGCGTCGACATCTCGCAGTCGATGCTCGACACCGCGCGCACGCACATCGCGAAAGCGGGCGTGACGAACGTCGAGCTGCAACGCGAGCTCCATGAGCGGACGTTCGATCTCGTCAACTGCTTTCTTGTCCTGCAGCGACTGCCGCGAGGCGAAGGCGTCGACCTGCTGCGCACGCTGACGAAGCGCGTGCGCGAAGGCGGCACCGGCGTGTTCCAGTTTCCGTATCGCGCGGAGCTCTCGCCGCTCGTTTCCGTCTCACGCAAGGCGCGCGCACGCGTGCCGGGCGTGAACGCCGCGATCAACGTGTTGCGACGAAAACCGGCGGCGGAGCCGTTCATTGAGAGCAACACCTACGACATCAACGAGGTATTCGCGATTCTGCAGGACGCGGGATTCGACTCGCCGCACGTGGTTTTCTCGAAGCATGGGGATCTGGATTCGGTGATCGTTTACGCGCAACGTCGGGCGCAGCTCGAGTCTGTGGAGCGGCGGCCGCCCTCGGCCGCCGAAAAAACAAACGTCCCAGCGATCGACGCCGTTCCGTTTCGGCGGCCGGGGGCGGCCGCCGCTCCACAAGTAATCGACGTAAAACAGATGATCGCCACCACGTCGATCGAAGAACTCAACCGGACCGCCGAGGCGTATTTCGCTTCGCTCAGCGACTGGGAAGATCACCTCGCCAAGCCGTTCTCGCGCGCCGAGGATGCGCCGCAGTTGCTGATCAACCTCGGCGTCACGATCCAGGGACTGAACCTCACTCCCGGAATGACCGTGCTCGAATACGGCGCGGGCACGGGATGGCTCTCGCGCTTCCTCGCGCAGCTCGGATGCAACACGATCCTGCTCGACGTCTCCCCCACCGCGCTGAACATCGCGCGTGAATTGTTCGCGCGGCAGCCGCCGATCGGCACGCGTCCCGAGCCGCGCTTCCTCGTCTTCGATGGACAACACATTGACCTTCCCGACGCGAGCGTCGATCGCATCGTCTGCTTCGACGCGTTTCATCACGCGCCGAATCCGGAAGAAGTGCTGCGCGAGTTCGGACGCGTGCTGAAGCCCGGCGGCATCGCCGCATTCGCAGAGCCGGGGCCGCTGCATTCGACGACCGCGCAGTCGCAGTACGAGATGCGCACGTATGGCGTCGTCGAGAACGACGTCGACATTCACGCGATCTGGGACGCCGCGCAGCGCCTCGGCTTCGCCGATCTGAAAATTGCCGCCTACAACGTCCCGCCCTTCCACGTCTCGCTCGCCGAGTTCGACGACCTCCTCGCCGCCGGCGCAACGTACGCGCGCTGGGCCGAGTCGACCCGCGCGTTTCTCCACAACGTCCGCGACTTCTTTCTGACAAAGGCGGGCGCGGAAGAAATCGACAGTCGTCATCCCGCGGGCCTGCGCGCATCGATCGACGCATCGATCACCGGCATGACGGTGCGCGCGACCGTGCGCAATATCGGCCGTGCAAAGTGGCTCCCCTCCGACGTTCTCTACGGCGGCGTCGTCCTCGGCGCGCACCTGTACGCCGAAAACGGACGGCTGATCCGCTTCGACTACGCGTGGCAGCCGCTCGATCGCGCGCTCGCGCCGCAGGAAGAGACGACCATCTCGTTCGACCTCGCGCCGCTCGATCCCGGCCGCTACATCATCGAGCTCGACTGCGTCGCTAACAAAGTGACGTGGTTCGCGCAAACGGGATCGACGCCCGCGCGGATCGAAGTCGACGTCACTTGATCGCCGGCGCGGCGTAAAATGAGATTCATGCGAGTGACATCTGGAAAGGTTGTATCCGGGCACATCGAGATCGAAGGTGAGCCTCTCGTCGACGGCTCGGTCGTGACCGTGCTCGCCCGCGATCCCGACGAAAGCTTCGAGCTCGATGCGGCTACCGAAGCCGAACTGTTGCTCTCTTTGGCTGAGGCAGATCGAGGCGAACTGATTCCGGCTGACGAAGTTCTGCGCTCGTTTCGAGATCCGGATTGAACGAGCGATTCGCGGTTGCCTTTACGCCGCGAGCATCGCGTCAAGTGGATCAGGCGAAGCGTTGGTGGCGCACGAACCGTACAAAGGCACCGGATGCGCTCGAGGAGGAGCTTCGCACTACGCTGGATTTGATCGCAACAACACCCAGCATCGGCGCGATTGCCCGGAACGTTGCGCTAGCGGGAGTGCGGCGGATTCTTCTCAATCGAGTCAACTACTTCCTCTACTACAGACCGAATAGCGAATCCCGCATTGTCGAAGTCGTTGCCTTCTGGCATGCACGGCGCGGCAGCGGGCCTCCGTTATAGCGCGCCTGCGCGGATTGAAGTCGACTACTCCCCACTCGCCACCCTCTGCCCGGCGCGGTCCGGCGCCGCCGTGTGCGGCGGCTCGCCTTCGCCTCCGCTCAATTTGCGGAAGAGCGCCCAATACACACTGACGCTGCGCTCGAGGACCCACAGCGGCGCGAAGAGGCATGTGCGCAGCGGGAAAAACGGCGCGGCGCCGAGGCGGCCGCGGACGGCCAGCGCGATCGACGTGAATGCGATCGTGCCGGCGTAGCCGGTCGCGAGTTGCAAACCTCCCGAGACCGCGAACAGGATCAGGAGCGGGATCAGCGACATGAAGAACGCGGTCTTGACCGGCAGCGCGAAGTCGTCGCCGGCGAGCTTCGGCCGCAGCGCGAGCCACTCGGAAAATGTGCGCGGCGCGCGGCGCACGAAGAGATCGGCCGCGGGATAGGTGTCGCTCCGCGCGTGGCGCGGGTTGCGGCGGAACGCGAACGTCTCGCCGTGATCGGGCTGCGGCTCGATGCCGCGGTGAATGAGAATCCGTCCGGCGTCGAGTCCGCTCCACCACGGAAGCGGATCGAGATAATCCTGCGGCTCGACGACGTCGTGCAGCTCGAGCAGCGCGCACATCCGCGTGATCGCATCCGGCGTGTAGCGAATGTCGTCCGCCGCGACGATCACCTTCTCGCACGATGCGACCGCCGTCGCCGCGCGCGTGAGATCGGACGGACCGCCCGGCATGTGCAAGTGCCGCCCGACCCAGCGCAGCGTGCGCGCGTTCGTCGCGAAGAGAAACCGCGGCGACGGATCGAGGATCACCACTTCACAGTCGAGGCCGACTGTCGAGAGGTAGCGCGCCAGTTCGCGAAGGTCGTCGGTCCGGTTCAGGACGACGACGTAACTGCATTTGTAGTCTCTCGGCGCGCGGCGCATCGCTTCGATCCATGAGCGAAACGAATGCCATGGCAAAACTCTTGCGGTCGCTTTTCGCCACATGAAAATCTGGCCAGGGAAGCCGTACCCGCTCGGCGCGACGTTCGACGGCGTCGGGACGAATTTCTCCGTCTTCTCCGAAGTCGCGGATCGCGTCGAGCTTTGTCTCTACGACGCGAATGGCGCGGAGACGCGCGTCGAATTGCCGGAGACCACCGCACTCATTTTTCACGGCTACCTTCCGAACATCGGACCGGGACAGCGCTACGGCTTTCGCGTGTACGGACCGTGGGATCCGGCGAACGGACATCGATGCAATCCGGCGAAGCTGCTGCTCGATCCCTACGGAAAATCAGTCGAAGGCCAGGTGCAATGGGACGACGCGGTGTTCGGACACCGCTTCGATGATCCCGACCAGTCGAACGACGCCGACAGCGGGCCGTTCATGCCGAAGTCGGTCGTCATCAGTCCGTACTTCGACTGGCAATGGGACCGGCGTCCGCGCACGCCGTGGCACCGCACGATCATCTACGAAGTGCACGTGAAGGGATTCACGAAGCTGCATCCCGGCATCCCCGAAAATCTGCGCGGCACCTACGCGGGACTCGCGCATCCGGCGGCGATCAAGTACTTGCAGCAGCTCGGCGTCACCGCGGTCGAGCTGATGCCGGTGCATCAGTTCATCCACGCGAAGCATTTGCTCGACAAGGGACTGCGCAACTATTGGGGCTACGACTCGGTCTCGTTCCTCGCGCCCCACAACGAATACGCCGCCAGCGGTCAGGCCGGGCAGCAGGTGACGGAATTCAAGCAGATGGTGAAGGCGCTGCACGACGCCGGCATCGAGGTGATCCTCGACGTCGTGTACAACCACACCGCCGAAGGCAATCACCTCGGTCCGATGCTGTCGATGAAAGGCATCGACAACTCCGCGTACTACCGCACGCACGAGGGGCGGTACTACATGGACTACACCGGCACCGGCAACAGCCTGAACATGCGTCACCCGCACGTGCTGCAGCTGATCATGGACTCGCTGCGCTACTGGCTGCTGGAGATGCACGTCGACGGGTTCCGCTTCGATCTCGCGGCCACGCTCGCGCGCGAGCTGCACGACGTCGACCGCCTCTCCGCATTCTTCGACGTCATCCAGCAGGACCCGGTCATCTCGCAGGTGAAGCTGATCGCCGAACCGTGGGACGTCGGCGAAGGGGGATATCAGGTCGGAAACTTTCCTTCGCTCTGGTCGGAGTGGAACGGCAAGTATCGCGACGCGATCCGCGACTATTGGCGCGGCTCCGATCAGATGATCGATGACCTCGCGACGCGGCTCACCGGCAGCTCCGATCTCTACGCCGACAACGGACGCAAGCCGTACGCGAGCATCAACTTCATCACGTCGCACGACGGCTTCACGCTGCGCGATCTCGTGTCGTACAACGAGAAACACAACGAAGCCAACGGCGAGAACAACCACGACGGCGCGGACGACAACCGCTCCTGGAATTCCGGCGCCGAAGGTCCGTCGCCCGATGCGCAGATCATCGCGGTCCGCGGACGGCAGCAGCGTAATTTCCTGACGACGCTCTTTCTCTCGCAAGGCGTGCCGATGCTGTTGGGCGGCGACGAGATCGGCCGCACGCAGCGCGGCAACAACAATGCGTACTGCCAGGACAACGAGCTCTCCTGGTACGACTGGCAGAACGTCGATGACGGACTGCTCGCCTTCACGTGCCGGCTCATTCGCTTTCGCAAGGAGCACCAGAACTTCCAGCGGCGCCGCTGGTTTCTCGGACGCTCCGTGCGCGGCGTGAGCGACATCGGCTGGCTCAAGCCCGACGGCGAGCAGATGACGGATCAGGACTGGAACAGCACATTCGCGCGGACGGTCGGCGTGTTCCTCAACGGACGCGCGATCCCGACGCCCGATCATCGCGGCGAGCCGATCGTCGACGACAGTTTCTATCTCCTCTTCAATGCGCACTACGAAGCGATCGACTTCAAACTGCCGAACTGTCCGTGGGGCGACAAATGGGAGTGCGTCCTCGACACGAACGAGATCGTTCCCGACTTTCGCGTGCGCCACGAATGGAATGCCGGCGACGCGCTGAAAGTGCAGGCGCATTCGGTGATCGTTCTGCGCCGTGCCGACTGAGCAACCTCGCGCGCGATCATGCGTCATACTTGGCGAGATGCGTGTCCGCAACATCGCTGTCCAGGCTGTCATCCTGATCCTCGCCGCCGCATCGATCGGCATCGTCGCGAACGCGTTTGCCTCGCGCACGCGGCGGCTCAACCTGCCGGGCTTCTGGCCGAACGCGCGGAGGGTGCCGCCGCGGGAAGCGGAGACCGGAGTGGTGCGCGCCTCCGGCGCGCCTTCCGTTCCCCCGCCCGCAGGCGCGCCGGAGGCGCGCACCACTCCAGCACCCGTGACCACAACGACGACGACGGCCGCGCCTGAGATCAAGAAAACGGCGGCCGAGGCGGCCGCCGCTCCACAGAAGCCGCCGGTTGCTGCCACACCGCTCCCCTCACCCACTCCCCCCGCCCCCGACATCTCCCGCTTTACTGCTCATCCCGACAAGCCGTATGTCGAGATCGCCTATGACGACGCCGCTGCGCTGCACGCGAAGGGCGTGCTGTTTCTCGACGCGCGGCGTACCTCGGTTTTCGAAGAGGGGCACATCACCGGCGCGCGATCGTTCTCGGTGTGGGAGTCGGACATCGATGACAAAGTGAACGCGCTCTTCAATGAACGCAGCGACCCGCGAGAACAAAATCTGCCGATCGTCATCTATTGCTCCGGAGGCGCGTGCGAGGACTCGCACATGCTCGCGCAGAAGTTGTGGGGCATCCAGTTCAACAACGTCTACGTCTACAAGGACGGCTTTCCGGACTGGCAAAAGCGCGGCGGCGCGGTGAGGACGGGCTCGCAGCCGTGAACATCCGGAGCAGAAAGCAAAAGGCAGAAAGCAGAAATCGGCAAGCGTCCCACGGCGTCGGCTGTCATTTCTGCTTTCTGCCTTCTGCCTTCTGCTTTATCGAAGACAGAGCGCATTCATGAATTTCAAACAGTGGTTGACCAGTCCCTGGCTGACCATCCGCGTGCAGCTCGCCCTCGGCGCGATCTTCGTCGTCGCCGCGCTGTCGAAGATCATCGATCCGCCCTCGTTCGCGCACATGATCTACAACTACCGCATTCTCCCCGCGGGCCTGATCAACATCAGCGCGTTGATCATGCCGTGGGTCGAGATCCTCTGCGGACTCGCACTGATCCTCGGCGTCTGGACTCGCCCCGCGCGCACGATCATCGCGCTGCTGCTCGTCACGTTCATCCTCGCGATCTCGTGGAACCTCCTGCGCGGCAACGCGATCGACTGCGGCTGCTTCGACGTCAGCGCGGCCGGCAGGACGTACGAGGAGCGCATTCGCGACATGTGGATCGTCGTGCTGCGGGACACCGGCATGTTGCTGATGGTCGCGCAGCTGTGGTGGGCGGAGCGGGTCCGCCCGACCACGGACGACCGCTCACAATAGCCCTGCATCCGACAGGTGATCTCGCCTGTCCTGGACAGGCAGGATTGCCTGTCCTCCACTTCCGCCGCACTCCAAAGGTTGCAGAAATGCAACCGCGCGTGATTAGTTTCTCACCGAGACTTTGAGACTTTGCGATTTCAACTCTCGCCCGGAGGCTTCATGCGTCTTACTGCGATCCTTTTGTCGACGCTCCTCGCTGCAGGAGCGTTCGCTGCCGTGAATCTCGATCAACTCAAAAAAGGCGACGTCGTCGACGGGTTCCGCGTCGACGCGATCTACCTCAACGACGCCGACAAGCCGCTCGGCGCGCGGTTCATCCATCGCCGCTCCGGCTTCACGCTCGACTATCTGCAGATCGAGTCGGTGCCGCAGGGATACACGTGGGTGAACTCGATCCCGGTCGACGATCAGGGCGAGCCGCACACGCAGGAGCACCTGCTCCTCGGCAAGGGCACGACCGGCCGCGCGTTCGCCGGGCTGGACACGATGTGGCTCTCCGGCTCGACCGCGTTCACGCAGCAGTGGCGCACGAGCTATCACTTCAACACGCAGGCCGGCAAAGACGTCTTCTTCGATCTCTTCGGGGCGCAGCTCAACGCACTGCTGCATCCGAACTACACCGACGAAGAGATCCGTCGCGAGGTGCGCAGTTTCGGCGTCACGTCGAATCCCGACGGCACGCTGCGGCTCGAAGAGCGCGGCTCGGTCTACAACGAGATGACGAGCTCCAGCGCGAACCGCTACCGCGTGCTGTTCCGCACGATGGGACAGCTCGTCTACGGCGGGCAGCATCCCCTCGCCTACAACTCCGGCGGCGAGCCGTCCGGCATCCGCACGCTGAAGCCGGAAGACATCCGCAGCTTCCACGCGGCGAACTACTACCTCGCCAACATGGGAACGATGGTCGCGTTCCCGAAGAACGTCACGGTCGACGAAGTGCTGACGCGGACCGACAAGATCCTGACCAAAGTCGAGAGCGAGCCGAAGACGCGCGAGTCGTCGATGGCAAAACCGTGGCCGTCGTTGAAGCCCGCGCCCGCGGGAACGATCGCGATCGACGAGTATCCGCATCGCAACGATCAGCAGCCGAGTCCTCTCGCGTTCGTCTGGCCGGCGACGCGGATGTCGATGTCGGCCGAGGACGTGACGCTGCTCGAGCTGTTCGGCGACGCGTTCGCCGGCGACGCGACGACGAACCTCTACAAGCTGTTCGTCGACAGCAAGACAAAAGTGATGGACCTCGGCGCGACCGGCGTGTTCAGCAACATCGATCGCGATCAGGGTCACGCCGTCGCGTTTGCCCTCGACAACGTCGCGGCCGCGAATCTCACGAAAGAAAAGATCGCCGAGGTGCGGCAGAAGGTGATGGATGAACTGAATCGCGTGGCCTCGTTCCCGGACAACTCACCGGAGCTGAAGGAATTCAACGAGCGCGCGTTGAGCCGCGTGAGCGAATCCGAGCGCCAGCTCGCGAACTTCGTCAACACGCCGCCGTCGTGGGGCTTCCGCGGAACGGGATCGGGGTGGATGGATCAGCTGCTGCTGCTCGAGCGCGTGCCCGAGTTCAAGAAATCCGTGACGCTCAAGCCGCAGATGGCCGACGTGCGCAAACAGCTCAGCTCCGGCAAAAACATCTGGAAGGACTACCTCGCGAAGTGGCAGCTGACCGGCGTCACGCCGTACGGCGTCGGCGCGCGCCCGAGTCCCGCGCTGTTGCAGCGCGAAGAGAACGAGCGCGTCGCGCGCGCCGATGCGGAAGCGAAGCGGCTCGCGGAAAAGTACGGCGTCACCGACACGCAGGAAGCGATCAAGCGCTATCAGAAAGAGCAGGACGCGGAATCCGCGCGCATCGAGGAAGAGGCGAAGAAGATCACGCCGCCCGAGCTCGTGAAGAACCCGCCGATGACGCTCGACGATCCACTGCAGTTCGCGACGCGTACGCTCGACTCCGGCATCCCGATCGTCACCTCCACGTTCGACAACATGTCCAGCGCCACCCTCGGCGTCGCCATCCGCGCCGACCACGTATCGCGCGAGCAGCTCCGCTACCTCTCGCTGCTCCCGCAGCTGATGACGCGCGTCGGCGTCATCGAGAACGGCAAGCCGGTCTCCAACGAAGAGATGGCCGAGCGTCTGCGCAAAGAGATCCTGCGTCTCGACGCGAACTTCTCCACGAACCCGCGCACGGAGCGCGTCGAGTTGGTGGTGCGCGGCGCGGGAATTGGAGTAAATGAGTCGAAGCGCGCGATCGACTGGATGTCGCTGGTGATGAATCATCCCGACTGGCGGCCGGAAAACCTCGCGCGCATCCGCGACGTCGTCGATCAGGCGCTCAGCGGACTGCGCAACACGACGCAGGGATCGGAAGAATCGTGGGTGAACAATCCCGCGAACGCATATCGGATGCAGTCGAACCCCGCGTTCCTCGCGGCCGATTCGTTCATGACTCGCGCTCACAACGCGCTGCGTCTGCGCTGGCTGCTGAAAGAAGCGCCGGAAGCGGATCGCGCGTCCCTCACGCAATGGTTCAACAATCTCGCGCAGCAGAAGGGATCGCGCGCCGATTTGAAGGCGATGCTCGCGAAGCCGGAGACGGTTGCGGGATTGTCGGAAGCCGCGACCGCGATCGCGAAAGACGCGGCGAAGGATCTCGATCTGACGCTGATCGAGATTCCGGACAGCAGCCTCGCCGCCGACTGGACGTATCTCGTGACCGCGTTGCGCGACGACCTCATGACGCCGCCGGCGCAGGCGCTCGCGCAGCTCGACGGCTTGCGCAACGCGCTCCTGCATCGCGGCAACGCGCGCATGTTCCTCGTGTCGTCGAAGGCGATTCAGAACGCGCTCGCGCCTGCAGTCGACTCGCTTGCGTCGTCACTTGACGCATCAGCCGTGCAATCCCTGAACGGCTCGTCCGGTGCGCCGATCGTCAATAAGCGACTGCACGCGCGCGATGCATCGGCAACGAATCCGGTGTATGTCGGTCTGCTCGCGCCGAACATGAAAGGCGGCGTGATCATCACGTCCGTTCCGAGCGCGCACTTTGCGGACGCGGACAACAAAGAAAAGCAGCTCGACTATCTCGCCACGCGTCTCCACGCCGGCTACGGCGCGCACGGCATCTTCCTCAAGACGCTCGCGAACGGACTCGCATACAGCAACGGCCTGCGCGGCAGCGTGCAGTCGGGTCGCACCGGCTACTACGCGGAGCGCACTCCCGAGATCCCGCAGACCGTGAAGTTCGTCGTCGACACGCTGAAGTCCGCCGAGCGCGACCCGCGCCTCGGCGACTACGCCGTCGCGCAAGTCTTCGGCGAGTCGCGCGCCGCGGCAACGTACGAGACACGTGCCGAATCGATGGCCGCCGATCTCGCCGACCGCCAGCCGCCCGAGCAAGTGAAAAAGTTCCGCGCGTCGATTCTCGAACTGCGCAAAGATCCCGAGCTCGGCAACAAACTCTTCGATCGCAAAGACGCGGTGTACGGACGTCTGCTGCCCGGCTACAACGTGAAAGGCAAAGACGTGCCGGACGCGATCTACTTCACCATCGGCCCCGACAAACAACTCGACGCGTGGGAGGCGTACCTGAAGATCGCCGAAGGCGCGGACACGAAGTTGTATCGGCTGTACGCGCGCGATTTTTGGATGCCGTGAGACTCAGGCTCACAGGCATATAGGCTCAAGGGCTCATAGCTCCTCTGAACCAATGCGCCTGTGAGCCCATGAGCCCGGCCCGTGGGCGGGCGCGAGGACAATGAAAACAAACTTACGCATATTGGGTTGTCTCCCTCGGGATCGGTCTGTCTAACGGATATAGCGTGCTACCATGCCCGGTCCGCGTTTCAATAACTTTCCAGGAGCCGTCATGACCGCCGTCCGCCTGAGCGCACTCGCATTGCTCGCCGCGCTCGCGTCTTCCCCCCTTTTCGCAGCCGACGTGTGGGACAACAGCCCGCCGCTGACTGCCGATCCGAAAGCGCTGCTCGCTGCCGCCGAGGCCATTCCGGCGGGCGAAGCAGGCGCCGTGATTCTGCTGAGCGAGTCGACGCACCACTTCGACGAGCATGGCGGCGACGTCAGCACCGAGCGCGTGATCGTGCGCATCGTCAACGACTCCGCGGTCGACAACTGGGGTCAGGTGAACGCGCGCTGGGCGCCGTGGTATCAGGACAAGCCGCAGATCCAGGCGCGCGTCGTGTCGAAGGACGGCAGCGTGCACATGCTCGACGGCAGCGCGCTCGTCGAGGCGCCCGCGCCCGAAGAATCGCTGGACATCTTCAGCGACAACCGCGTCATTCGCGCGCCGCTGCCGGCAGTCGGCGTCGGCTCGGTCATCGAAGAACTGATCACCTACAAGTCGAAAGAATCGCTGTACGACGCCGCGTCGAGCGACGTCTTCTTCTTCGGCGGATATCAGCCGGTGCAGCGCGCGCGGATGGTCATTGACGCGCCGTCGTCGCTGCAGTTGCAGTTCGTCAATCAGTCGCAGATCGAGCCGCGCAAGGAAGAGAAAGACGGGCGGCAGCACATCGTCTTCGAGGGCGGACCGTACGCTTCGAAAGACGACTGGGAGTGGGACCTGCCGTACGACGTGTCGCAGCTGCCGTGGATCGGCGTCTCGACCGCGCATTCGTGGGGCGACCTCGCCAAGCGTTATTCCGAAATCGTAGAACGGCAGATCGCCGACGGATCGCTGGAGAAACAGCTGCGCGAGGCGGTCGGCAACACGACCGACAAACGCGAGATCGTCGCGAAGTCGCTCGCGTTCATTCAGAAACACGTCCGCTACGCCGGCGTCGAAGTCGGCGAGTCGTCGGTCGTGCCGCGCGCGCCGCAGATCGTGCTCGCGAATCGCTACGGCGACTGCAAGGACAAGGCGACGCTGCTCGTGGCGTTGCTGCGCGCGGCGAAGATCGACGCGCACGTCGCGCTCCTCCGCGCCGGCGAGTCCTTCGACGTCCCGCACGATCTCCCCGGCCTCGGCATGTTCAATCACGCGATCGTCGTCGTCGATCTTCCCGGCGGACAGCTGTGGGTCGATCCGACCGACGAGTACTCGCGCGCCGGCGAGTTGCCGCTGATGGATCAGGGACGCCTCGCGCTCGTGGCGAGCCTCGCCACGACTTCGCTCACGACGACGCCGCAGCTCGAGTCGACGTCCAATCGCATCTCCGAGACGCGCACGTTCACGATTCCCGAAGAGGGAAAAGCAACCGTCGTCGAAGTGACTGAGGCGACCGGCGCCGAAGAGTCGTCGATGCGGCGCTACTACGCGTCGAGCGATCGCAAGAAGTATCGCGAGCAGATGGAGGAGTACGCGAAGGACTACTACGCGGCGAAGGCGATGCCGAAGCTCGACGTGAACGATCCGCACGATCTCGCGTCGCCGTTCCACATCCGCATCGAAGCGTCCGAGGCGGCGCGCGGCCAGGCCATGGACGGCGAAGCCGCGGTGGCGATTTTCCCGAGCGGATTCGTGCAGAGCCTCCCGTGGTCGCTGCGCGACTTCGTCGACGAGAAGGACGAAGCGCAGAAAGAAAAGAAAAAGCGAAAGAACGACTTCGTCTTCACGCGGCCGTTCGTGCGCGAGTGGAAATATCGCATCGCGCCGCCGCCCGGATTCATCGCGCGCACGCTGCCCACGAGCGAGACCGTGAAGCTCGGCACCATCGCGCTGACGAAAGAGTTCACCATCGAACAGGACGGCACCGTCGCGGCGACGTTCCGCTTCGATACCGGCAAGCGCCGGCTCTCTCCCGCCGAAGTCGACGAGGCGAAGAAAGCGCTGAAGGACTTCGCGGACAGCAAGGCCGTGATGATCGGCTTCGATCAGCGCGGACAGCTCGACCTCGCGAAAGGCGACATCTCCGGCGCGCTCTCCGAGTTCCGCAAACTCGGCACCGTGCATCCGAAAGAAGGACGGCACCAGGTCGAGATCGCGAAGGCGCTGCTCGTCGGCGGCATGGGCGACGCGGCGCGCGAGCAGATCAAGAAGGCGGTCGCGCTCGAGCCGTCATACGCGCGCGCGTACCGCATGCTCGGCATCATCATGGAGCACGACCGCTTCAGCCGCCCGTTCCGCAAGGGCTTCGATTTGAAAGCGGCGATCGCCGCGTACAAACACGCGAAAGAGCTCGACCCGAAAGACGTGAACATCCGCGCGGAGCTGGCGAAGCTGCTCGAGTACGGTGAAGAAGGACTCGTGTTCGGCAAGAACGCCGATCTCAACGGCGCGATCGCCGAGTACAAGGCGCTCATCGACGACATGCACGAAGAGGGCTACGACGGCGAGCTGCACACCGCGCTCGCGCTCGCGCAGCGCTTCGATGAATTGCGCGAGCGCCTCAAGACCACGACCGATCCGACGCAGCAGAAACTGTGGCGCGTCGTCATCGCCGGCGTGACCGAAGGCTCGAAAGCCGCGATCCGCGAGGCCGGCAGCGAAGATCAGTCGCAGCGAAAAGAAATCCTCCGCTCGGCCGCGGGCGTGATGCTGTCGCTTCGCATGTACGCGCCGGCCGCGGACCTGATCGAAGAAGCGACGCAGGGCACGCCGAGCGCGGAAGTGCGTCAGCAGATCGAAGGGCTGCGCAAGGCGAAACACTACGAAGAGATCCCGCTGCCGAAAGGCGATCCGAAGAGCGTCGTGAAGAGACTCGTGACTGAGACCGTCGTGGCAGACATGGTCGCCGATCACGTCGCGACGTATTACGCGTCCGATGAAAAGGCGCTGTTCAACAGCGAGGCCGCGCAGGCGGAGTGGCGCGCCACGCGCGCGGCGCTCATCGGCAACGCGCGCAAGCAGGGACTGCCGCTCGAGTTCTTCGCCGACCTCGGCATGGGCTCCGTGCAGTTCCTGCAGGACGGCAGCGACGAGACCGGATATCGCATCCGCCTCCGCAGCCCGAACCGCGAGTCGGCGCTGCGCGAAGAGACGCTGTTCGTCGTCAAGGAAGGCGACGAGTACAAGATCAGCGCGACGACGAAAGCGCCGTCGCTCATCGGCTTCAGCGTGCTGCGTCTCCTCGATCAGGGCAAGCCCGAAGCGGCGCGGCAGTGGCTGAACTGGACGCGCGAGGAGTTCCCCGCCGGCGGCGGCGACGATCCGCTGGCAACGCTCCCCTTCTCGAAGTACTGGCCGAAGTCGAAGCCCAGCGCGACCGCCGATGAGATGCGTCTCGCTGCAGCGATGCTGATGCCGGCGAAGGAGCTGTCCGACCGCGCGATTCCCATCCTCACCGCCGCGCGCGACAAAGCGACGACGGACGAAGAAAAGCTGCGCATCGATCACGCGCTGGCGATGACCCTCGGCGCGCGCGAGGATTACGACAAAGCGCTGCCGATCGCGCAGCGTCTCGTGCAGGAAGCGCCCGATTCGGCCGGCGCCTTCTCGTCTCTGGCCGGAATGCTGACGAAGCTCGACCGCGCCGACGAAGCGACGAAGCTCGCCGAAGAACGGCTCGCGAAGATTCCGAAAGACGTCGATGCGCTGCGCGCGCTTGCCGGCGCGGCGATGAATCGCGGCGACTACGTCGCGTGCGACAAGTTCTATCGCCAGGTCATCGACGAGCTGCGCCCGAATGCCGGCGACTACAACAACGTCGCCTGGAATGCGCTCTTCACCGGAGTGAATCTCGACCGCGCGCTCGAAGAAGCGCGCCAGGCGATGCAGATGAACGACGCCGACTCCGCGCTCTTGCACACGCTCGCGTCGCTTTACGCGGAAACGGGCAAGAGCCTCGAAGCGCGCGACGCGCTCCTCGACAGCATGGACGCCGCCGGCCGCGAAGATCCCGCCGAGCACGACTGGTACGTCCTCGGCCGCATCGCCGAGAACTACGGCGCGATCGACGCGGCGATGGCCGCGTACAAGCGCGTCGAGAAACCGAAGACCGACGTCGGTTCATCGACGTACGTGCTCGCCGCGCGGCGGATGAAGGGACTGGGTACTCCATCCGCCGAACCTCGTCACGCGCAAAAACTCCCGTCATCCTGAAAGCGACTCAGAGGTAGCCTCCGAGCCTCCCGGCCTCCGAGGCTCCAAGGCCGCGCACCCCTGGGAGGCTGGGAGGCCAGGAGGCCAGGAGGCTGTGAGGCTAGATGACCGCTGAGGGCGGCGGTCACCACATTTTCAGGATGACGAGATGCCGCTTCTTCAACGACGAACCTGTGGAGCGGCGGCCGCTCTCGGCCGCCGGATTCTCGCGAGAGGTCGGCGGCCGAAGCGGCCGCCGCTCCACTAGATTCATTCCTGATGAGAGCTACTTCACGCCGTCGCGCAGCTGCTGCACATGCATCGCGCGCACGGGCGTCGTGCCGGCGACGAGTGACGGATCGGCGTAGCTGATCGGCGGCACGCCGATGAGACTTCGCGCCTGGTCGAGGCCCGTGCGCAAGTCGGCGATGTGCTGCGCGCGGATCAATTGGCCGACACCGATCGTCGGATCGGAGGCCAACGGGCCGAGGTTCGCGGCCGCGCGGAACGCGTTCACGGCCGTGCGAAGCTCCGTGATGTGCACCGCCTTGCTGAGCGTGGTCATCGCGATCAGCGGATCGTCGGTGAACACGATCGTCGTCGCTGCATCGACGTTGCTGAACGCCGACGCCTGACTCGCGGCGTCGACGGCGCGGACGATGTAGACGTACGTCGTCGATGCCGCGACTGCAGAATCGGGATACGACGCGGCCGGCGCATTCGACAGGAATGCATACGAAGACCCGTTGAAGCTGCGCCACACTTCATAGTGATCGGCGCCGGCGACGGCGGTCCAGGTGAGATTGACCTGCGAAGTGCCGCTGGCCGTCGCGATGAGATTCGACGGCGCAGACATCGAGCAGCTCGCGCTTCCATTCACCAGCGCGAGCGTGCCGAGGGATACGCTCTCCGACGTCGTGCCGGATTGATTCGAGAGCAGCGTGCTCGCCGCGTCGAGCGTCAACGCGGCGCTGCTGCCGCCGGTCGCCGATGGTTGCAGCGTCACGCTCAACGTGCCGATGAGATCGCCCGGCGCCGGCGCATTCAACGTGAACGGAATCGGATTCGTCGACTCCTGAAACGACACGATGTACGCCGTGAAACCGCTCCCCTGCGGCTGCGATTCGAACACCGGCGTCAGCGACGCAATGACGCCGCCGCGCTTGAACGTGACGGACGACACGAGCGACGTCGGATACATCACTTTGAACGAGATTCCCTGAATGCGATTGCCCGTTCCGGCGTCGGAGCCGAGGGGCGTGCCGCTGCGGTCGAGAACGTAAACGGGCACGGACGCGACGCCGCCGGCCGGCGCGGAGCCGGTTCCGACGGTGATGACGTCCTGCGCGCTCGCCGTGAAGACGGCGAACAGTATCCAGAGGAGCGGAGCGACCGTGCGGTTCATCGGAAAACTGCCACCGCGAGCCAGCAAGCCTCGTGCCCCTTCTGGCAGATCGTTTGCTGCGCGCGTACGCACAGGAGACCCGATGCGACGCCTCATCGCTGTGACGACGTTCACGTTTTGCCTTGCCACGTTCGCTTTTGCGGCGACGCTGCCCACCGGGTTCAGCGAGACGATCCTCACGTCGACGCTCAGCGCGCCGACGGCGATGGCGATGGCGCCCGACGGGCGGATCTTCGTCTGTCAGCAGAGCGGCGCGTTACGCGTGGTCAAGAACGGGACGCTGCTGACGACACCATTTGTCAGTCTCACCGTCGACTCGAGCGGCGAGCGCGGACTGCTCGGCGTCGCGTTCGATCCCGATTTTCTGAACAATCACTACGTCTACGTCTACTACACGACGCCGACGCCGGCGGTCCACAATCGCGTGAGCCGCTTCACCGCGTCGGGCGATGTCGCGGCCGGCGGCAGTGAAGTCGTGCTGCTCGATCTCAACAACCTCTCCGGCGCGACGAACCACAACGGCGGCGCGATTCACTTCGCGCTCGACGGCAAGTTGTACGCGGCCGTCGGCGAGAACGCGAACGGCGCGAACTCGCAAACCCTCACGAACCTCCTCGGCAAGATGCTGCGCACCAACTCCGACGGCAGCATCCCCGCCGACAATCCCTTCTTCAACACCGCGACCGGCAACAATCGCCTGATCTGGGCGATGGGGCTGCGCAATCCGTTCACGTTCAACGTCCATCCGCTCAGCGGACGCATCTTCATTGATGACGTCGGGCAAAACACGTGGGAAGAGATCGACGACGGACTCGCCGGCGCGAACTACGGATGGCCGAATACGGAAGGGGCGACGACGAATCCGCAGTACACGACTCCGCTCTACTCCTACGTGCACGATGGAGCGACGTGCGCGATCGCCGGAGGAACGTTTTACGCGCCGGAGATCCGGCAGTTCGGCGGCACGTACGTCGACTCCTATTTCTTCGCCGATCTCTGCGCCGGATGGATTCACCGGCTCGATACGAGCAACGCGTCGAACAACTTCGCGACCTCGATCTCGAATCCCGTCGATCTCCTCGTCTCCCCCGACGGCAGTCTCTACTACCTCACGCACACCGGAACGCTCGGCCGCATCCGCTCGAACAAACATCTGGTCGGCGACGTGAACAACGACGGCGAGACCAACAACAAAGACGTGTTCTATCTCGTCAACTACTTCTACAACGG
>Ga0209468_1000007_pt1 | contig 164843 bp, 150 predicted proteins | sample GraSoiAngelo_102_FD_185871 | JGI IMG/M metagenome (GOLD analysis project Ga0209468, IMG submission 185871) | Grasslands soil microbial communities from the Angelo Coastal Reserve, California, USA - 14_0903_02_40cm (SPAdes) (version 2) | ecosystem: Environmental > Terrestrial > Soil >...
ACGAGTACATGTCGGACTCGCGCGTCGCATCGCTGCCTTCGATCTGTTCGGGACTCTCCCACTGACCATCTGCGCGCGGCCGGTCGAGCGCCGTATTCGTCGAAAGAAAATCGAGGACTTTGATCGAGCCGTCGTCCGCGATCAACACGCTTTTCGGTGAGAGCGCGCCGTGCACGACTCCGCAGCGGTGCACGGCCACGAGCGCGCTCGCAACCGCGGTCGCGATGCGTACTTTCGCGGCGAAGTCGAGCCCTTCTTCGAGCGCATCGGGCAGCGACTTCCCTGCGGCGAATTCGATGGTGAAACGATCGTGGCCGTTTCGCTCCGCATAGTCGTAAATGCGAAGCAGGTTCGGATGATCGATGTTGCTGAGGAGTCTCGCTTCCTCCATCAGCCGCCGGCGCTTGAACGGATCGGTGAAGGAATTCGCGGCGAGGCTCTTGACGACGACGCGCCGGCCGAGGACTTTATCAATCGCTACAAATACGCGACCGGTCTCTCCCTCGCTGATTACGCTGATGAGCGAGATCCGATCGACAGCTGCGCCACCAAGGTGCTGAACGGTCATCTGTTCCGGGTGAAACGAACCCGTTCAAGTATACGCGCTCAATGACGTGCGTCAGCTCTTCGCGACTTTTCGCCGCCGCGCGTGCAGACGGTCGATGAGCTTCGTCGCGCTGCGCACCTGCTCGAGCATCTTCTCTTCGAGTCCGGCGCCTTTGATCTTGAAGCTCTTCGCGCGGCGGAACACTTGCCGCGCGCGGTCTTTTTCTCCGCTCTCCAACAGCGCCATGCCGAGGTGCATGAGGTTCGTGGCGGTCGGTCCAAGCTCGGCAGACTTCGATAAAAAGTCGACGGCGCTGCGGAAGTCGCGGCGTTTGAAGTACACCCAGCCTAACGCGGCGAGCGGAAATTGCTTGAGCTCTTTCGGCGAGTAGCGCAGCGCGAGCTGCGCGCTCTCCAGCGCCTCGTCGAGGCTCTCTTCCATCTCCGCGAGGTTGTACGCCTTCTCGTAATACGCGATCGACTTCGCGTAATTCGACGTGTAGTCGTTGAGCATCTCTTCGAGCGCGCGATTGGCGTCTTTGTAATTCCCCTCGGCGCGCAGCGCTTCGACCAACGTCGTGTACGCGGCCGCGGCGACCATTTCGGCGGGACGATGTTTGAGGATGCGCCGCGCCATCGAGATCGCTTCGCCGTTCATGTCGAGGTGCGAGCAGAGCAGCGCGTACGGGAGGAGAATGTTGACGTTGTCCGGCTCTTCATCGACGGCGCGTCGATAGTGATCGATCGCCTCGGTGTATTTGCCTTCGCTCGCCAGCGACTCCGCGGTATTGACGACCTGCGCGGCCGGGCCTTCGACGGGTACGTGTCCCGACACGCCCTCGTAAATTTTGACCGCCTGCTGGTACTCCATCTTGTTGGGATTGAGCTCCAGCGCCTCCTGGAAGCACTCGATGGCCTTGCGGTTCCAGTTGCGATCGAGATAACAGAGGCCGAGGTGATAGATCGCTTCTTCGTAATCGGGATCGAGCTTCAGCGCGGCCTGGAACGAACGGATCGAGCGCTCGAGCTGTCCCTTCTCATAGAAGATCGTGCCTAGCAGGTAATACGCCTGCGGGATCGCCTCGAGCTGCACGGCCTTCTCGAGAAACTTCTGCGCGCGCAGCAGCTTTCCCTTGCGCGCGTAAATCGCGCCTAACGAGAAATACGGCAGGAACGACTCCTGCGAGATCTGGATCGCGCGGCGCAGCCAGCGCTCCGCGCCTTTCAAGTCCTGGCGCTCGTGCAGCAGGACGCCGTAGAACACGGCGGCGTCGAAATGATCGGGCTGCACTTCCAGCGTGCGCTCGAGATACGACTTCGCACGATCGAGATTGCCGTCGTTGAAGAACATCTCGCCGAGGAAGAAGGAGAGCTCGTAATTGTCGCGGTCGAGACGGAATGCTTCTTCGAGATGCTTCATCCCGCGATCGGGATCGAATGCATCGAACGCCGCTTCCGAGTCCGCGACCAGCAACAGAAAGCGCTCGCGCTTCTCGCCGCGAAACAGCGACACCATGCGATCTTTCCGCTCGGTGAAGCGCTGCTTCTTTTCGAGAGCGAGCATCTGCTCGCCCATCTTCGATTCCCACAGGTCGACGACTTCCTCGGACGTCAGGACGTTTTTCTTCTCGAGGACTTCCTTGATCGAGAGCAGGCCGGTTTGGTTGATGAAGATCGCGCGCTCGTGCTTCTGCACGGCGTCGACGACCGAGCGCAGCGTCTCCGCCGATCGCTTGACGATTTCTTCGATGGCCGACACGCGCTCGAGCAGATGCTCGTCGAGCGAAAGATCCTCTTCCTCCTCGTACTCCTCGATCTCGTCTTCCTCGAACGAAGAGACGCCGGAGAGCACGAGGAGCTTGTTCTGGCAGCGATAGCAATACTCGCGTTCGTCGTCGTTGTACGCGCTACAGGTTTGACAAAGCATGGTCGATTTCGCCGCTTATAACACGCGGGTAAGGCATCGTCATCCTACGCAAAACGACCGGCTCGTCACGTGCTGTGATGATGCGATCCGTACAGGCGCACGGCACCGGAATGCAGAAGGCAGAATTCGAAAGCCGCCCAACGTCCTCGCCGGGTGTGCTTCTCAACTCTGCCTTCTGCCTTCTGCCTTCTGCAGTGGCTGGTGCTCCGAGAGGCGCTTCACTGCCCTGCACACGCGCTCACCCGTACTCGTCACTTCCTATATTCGTAGAAGCCTCGCCCCGACTTTCTTCCCAGCCATCCCGCGTCCACCATCTTCACGAGCAACGGACACGGCCGGTATTTGGGATCGCCGAAGCCCTGCTCCAGCACGCGCAGGATGGCGAGACAAACGTCGAGGCCGATGAAGTCGGCGAGCGTGAGCGGACCCATCGGATGATTCATGCCGAGCTTCATCACGCCGTCGATCGCCTCACGCGTGGCGACGCCTTCGTACAGCGCGAAGATCGCCTCGTTGATCATCGGCATCAGCACGCGATTGGAGATGAATCCCGGATAGTCGTTCACTTCGATCGGCGTCTTGCCCATCTGCTTCGACAGGTCTTCGACGCGGCGGTACGTGTCGTCCGACGTCGCGATGCCGCGGATCACTTCGACGAGCGTCATCACCGGAACGGGATTCATGAAGTGCATGCCGATCACGTTTTCGGGACGCTTCGTCGCGGCCGCGAGTTTCGTGATCGAGATCGACGACGTGTTCGACGCGAGGATGCATTCAGGCCGCGTGATCGCGTCGAGCTCCGCGAAGAGCCTGATCTTCGCATCGAGGTTCTCGACAATCGCTTCGATCACGATGTCGGACCCGGCCGCTGCGCCGAGATCGCTCGACGCACGAATGCGTCCCACGATCGCATCGCGCTCCCCGGCGGTCATCTTGCCCTTATCGACCCCGCGCTGGAGGTTCGATGTGATCGTGGACACAGCGCGCTGGAGAATCGCCTCGCTAACATCGATCAAGGTGACGTCGAAGCCACTGGCCGCGGCGGTATGGGCGATGCCGTTGCCCATCGTGCCGCCGCCGATCACTGTTATTGCCTTCATGACGGCGCTGACTCTATCGCAGTTGTCGTAAACTCATCGGTCCCGATATGGCGCGGAAATGCTTCATGTGCGGTCGTGAGGTGACGGAGGGAATCCTCTGTTCGAAATGCGACTCGCCGAGGAAGCCGAAACGTTCCGACGAAAAGACGACGGCGCCGGCAATGCCGGCGGCAAGTGGAGCGGCCGGCTCTCAGCCGGCCGAAGATGCCGGCGGGCTAAGAGCCCGCCGCTCCACTGCAGGGCCGCAGGCCGCGGCGCAAGCACCCGCACCGGAGCCCGATCCGTTCCCGAAGGCGCCGGTCCTTCCGTTCCCCGTTGAATCCGCGTCGCCTGCAGTCACGAGCGTCGTGAACATGCTCGTGGCCGCGGGAGTACCGTCGATTCTCCTCGGGCCCGATCGCAGCGTGAAGTTCGTGTCCGATGAAGCGAAGCGCATCTTCGACGCGACGCAGTCGGAGTTGTCGACGCTCGCAGGGATCGAAACGAAAGCGGGCGTGCGCGTCGGAGACATCGCCGTGCCGACGTCCGCGGGCGTGCGCGTCGCGAGCCGCAACTTCATCTACACGCTCGTCCCGATGTCGGGCGGCGCGAGCGGCGCGGTACTTGTGTTCCGCCACGCCGAAGCGGTCAACGAGAACCACGCATCCTTCGTCACGTACGTGCGCGAGACCGTGTTCGGTCCGCTGCGCGCGCTGCGCGACTCGTTAGGCGCAGCCGCGCATTCGAAGAAGGACCATTTCCTCACCGACGCCGCGGCCGCGGTCGAGCAGGTGATCTCGTCGCTCGAGCTCGCGCCGGAAGTCGAGGAGACGGCGACGGGAATGCGTCCCGTGCCCACGGTGACGGAAGTCGTGCGCCGCGTCGCCGATCGCTTCCGCGCGTACGCCGATCTCAAAGGCATCATGCTGCAGGTCGACGTGCAGGAGCTCGAGGAGCGCTTCGCGAATCACGAGCAGCTCGCCGACTCGCTGGCCATCCTGATGGAGAACGCGCTGCACTACGTTCCGCCGAACGGACAGGTCGTGATCGGGGTTCGCTGGATGGAGCACAAAGGAAAGCCGCTGCTGCTCTTCTTCGTCATGGACAACGGACCGATGGTTCCCGAGCAACTGCGCCAGGCGATCTTCGAGCCGTCGTTCGTCTGGAGCCCGACCTCGGCGCAGCGAACCGGCCGCGGCCTCTTCAAGTGCCGCGAATTTGCGATGACGCACGCCGGTTCGGTGTGGGTGGAGTCCAAGACCGGAAAAGCGTGCACGTTCTTCATGCGCGTGCGTCCCGACGGCGTCCAATGAGCCGGCACGCTTAGTCGTAAATCGACATGCTGAAAAAACTGATCTTCGCGTTGCTCATCGCGGTTCCGCTGTTTGCGTCCGGCGGAAACGACGAGATCACGCCGGAAAACGTGCTCGCGTACATGAACACTGATCGCGCCGACGCGGGACTGCCGCCGCTGCACATCGACGCGCGGCTCACGAAGGCGGCCGAAGACCGCATGCACGACATGGAAGACGGCGGCTGGTGGAGCCACGAGTCGCCGAACGGCCTGTCGCCGTTCACGTGGCTGACGCTGCGCGATTACGGATACGAAGCCGCGGGCGAGAACCTCGCGCGCGGATTCGACACCGCGCCGTTCCTCGTCGAGTCGTGGATGGAATCGCACGGACATCGCGAGAACATCATGTCGCCGCTGTACGAGGACTGCGGGATCGCGATCATCGACGGCGCGACGACCGGACGCGCGACCGGAAAATCGGTCGTGGTGTTGTTCGCGAAGCCGCGCCGCTAAGGAGTGGTGCGCGCCTCTGGCGCGCCTCCCGCCCAAAGGCGCGCCGGAGGCGCGCACCACTCGCGCGGCTCAAGCCACTCGAATTGCCGGGTCCACTTCACGCGCCCAGCGCTGCATCCCGCCGGTCAGGTTCTTCACGTTCGTGAATCCCTGCTGCTGCAGGTGATGCTGCACGTGGCCGCTGCGCGCGCCGGAGCGGCAGATCATCACCACTTCGACGTCGCGCGGGATTTCGTCGAGCCGCTTCGGGATCTGCTGCATCGGGATGTGCCGCGCGGACTCGATGTGGCCGATATCCCATTCGTACGGCTCGCGCACGTCGATCAGCACGATCGCTTCGTTCTGGGCGAGCCGCTCGGCGAGTTGTTGCGGTGTGATGTCTTCCATCGGATTGCAAAACTCCTCGTAGTCGATCAGATGCGTGACCGGCGCGTGCTCTTCGCAGCGCCGCGGAACGCGCATCGTGCGGAACGTCATCCGCAGCGCATCGAACAGTAGCAGACGTCCGGCCAGCGTTTCGCCGATCCCCGCAATCAATTTGATCGCCTCGGTCGCCTGCAACGTTCCGATCACGCCGGGCAACACGCCCAGGACGCCGCCTTCGGCGCACGACGGCACGAGATGCGGAGGCGGCGGCTCGGGATAGAGACAGCGATAGCACGGGCCGTCTTTCGTGGCGAAGACGGAGACCTGTCCGTCGAAGCGAAACACCGAGCCGTAGACGTTCGGCTTGCCGAGAAGCACGCAGGCGTCGTTCACGAGATAGCGCGTGGCGAAGTTGTCGGTGCCGTCGAGGATCACATCGTACTTTGCGAGGATCTCCAGCGCGTTTTCCGACGTCAGCCGCGCGGCGTGCGGCTCGACGACGATTTCGGGATTCGCGTCATGCAACCGTTCGGTTGCGCTTTCCAGCTTCGCTCTTCCGACGTCGGACGTGCCGTAGAGGATCTGCCGGTGCAGATTCGTGACGTCGACGCGATCGAAGTCGAGGAGACCGATGCGGCCGACGCCGGCCGCGGCGAGATAGAGCGAAGCGGGACTGCCGAGGCCACCGGCGCCGATGATGAGGACCGAGGAGCCGGCGAGTTTGCGCTGGCCTTCTTCTCCGAAATCAGGAAGCGCGATTTGGCGGGCGTAGCGGTTCATATCAAAGGCTCATGGGCTCAAAGGCTCATGGGCTCAAAGGGCTGACGGATTCCTATGCGCCTGGGAGCCTGTGCGCCTATGAGCCTCGGTCACGGGAGCAACCGGGACACGATCTCCTGAATCTTTTTCCCGTCGACGCGGCCCTTGTACTTCGCGGCCGCCTCTTTCATCACGCGACCCATGTCCTTCTTCGACTGCGCGCCGGTCGACGCGACGATCTCGCGCACGCCGCTCTCGATCTCGTCTTCGGTCAGCTCGGGCGGCAGATACGCTTTCAGCAGCTCCATCTCCGCGCGCTCTTTCTCGGCGAGCTCGGGGCGATTGCCTTTCGTGTACTGCTCGATCGAGTCCTGACGCTGCTTCACCGCCTTGCGGATGACGGTCATCGCCTCTTCGTCGGACAGCTCGTGGCCGACGTTGATCTGCTCGTTCTTGATCGCCGACTGCAGCATGCGCAGCGTGGAGAGGCGGTCTTTCTCCTGCGCTTTCATCGCCGACGTGAGGTCGCTTCGGATTTGTTCGCTCAAGGTACCCATGGCACGCGTACTTTATACTCCGCCGCCATGCCCGACATCCGCGCGCTCCTCGAACAAACGCGCGCGCTGCTCACCGGCCACTTCCGGCTCACCTCCGGACTGCACAGTCCGAACTACGTGCAGTGCGCGAAGCTGCTCGAGCATCCGCGCAATGCGCAAGCAATCGGCGAGGCGCTCGCTGCGCGCATTCACGCGGAGAAGATCGTCGCGCCTGCGTTGGGCGGCGTCATCATCGGCTACACCGTCGCGGCCGCGCTCGACGTGCCGTTCGTGTTCACCGAGCGCAAAGACGGCGAGATGACGCTGCGCCGCGGATTTCAGATCGGCGACGGCGAGAAGATCGTCATCGTCGAGGACGTCGTGACGACCGGCAAGTCGACGCGCGAGACTGCCGACGTCATTGCGCGCCACGGCGGAGTCGTCACCGGCTTCGCCTCCATTCTCAATCGCAGCGGCAAGGCGAATCCGTTCGATCTGCCCTACGAGGCGCTGCTCACGCTCGACCTGCAAACTTATGATCCGAACGCCTGTCCGCTTTGCGCGCAAGGCGTTCCCATCGATTCACCCGGCTCACGGTTCACCCGATGATCGAGATCATCGCCACGTATCCCGACGAGATTCAACTGCGCGTCGACGGCCGCCTGCACGTCGTTCCGTACGTGATGCAGGGCTCGACCGTGCACTTCGCGTTCGACGGCGAAACCTACGTCATCGACACGAACGAGAGCGCCGCGCGCGTGAAGGCGCGCCACCACGATCACTCCACCAGCGCGCCGATGCCCGGCGTGGTCTTGAAAATTCTGGTGAAGGTGGGCGATGTTGTGCAGAACGGAACACCGCTGGTGATTCTCGAGGCGATGAAGATGGAGCACACGATCGTCGCGCATTCGGATGGCGTGGTTCGCGCAGTCAATTGTCGCGAAGGGGAGATGGTGCAGCCGGGCGTGGATTTGGTAACGATATGAAGGCAGAAGGCAGAAGTCGCTGCGTACGTCATCCTGAGCCGCGAAGACGGCGAAGGATCTCGAAATTGCATGCGGTCTCGCACTTGGAGATCCTTCGTCGCGCTTCGCCGACTCAGGATGACGAGTTGGCGAACGCGTTCTTACTTCTGCCTTCTGCCTTCTGCCTTCTGCCTTCATCCGCACGCTCATGAAGCTCTCAGTCGATTCCGTCAAAGTCGTCGAGGTCGGCCCGCGTGACGGCCTGCAAAACGAGAAAGTCGTCATTCCTCTGCAGGCGAAAGTCTCCTACATCGAAGCGCTCGGCGACGCCGGATTGAAGGTCATCGAAGCCGGCGCGTTCGTCAGTCCGAAGTGGGTGCCGCAGATGGCCGACACCGCGGACGTCTACGCCGAGATTCCGAAAGATCCCGGCGTCGAATATCCGGTGCTCGTGCCGAACATGCGAGGGCTCGAGCGCGCGATCGAGTCGGGAGTGAAGTCGATCGCGATCTTCACCGCCGCGTCGGACACGTTCAACAAGCGCAACATCAACATGACGATTGACGAGTCGTTCGAGAACTACGCGCCGGTCACTGCACGCGCGATCGAGGAAGGAATGCGCGTGCGCGGCTACATCTCCACCGCCTTCGGCTGTCCGTACGAAGGCGACGTCGCGCCCGAGCGCGTCCTCGAAGTCGCCGCCCGCCTCCTCGACCTCGGCTGCTACGAAGTCTCCGTCGGCGACACCATCGGCGTCGGCACGCCGATGCAGGTGCAGGGCGTCATCGGCATGCTCCTGCAAGTCATCCCGCAGTCGCGCATCGCCATGCACTTCCACGACACGCGCGGCACCGCGCTCGCGAACACGCTCGCCGCGCTTGAAATGGGCATCGCGATTTTCGATGCATCGTCAGGCGGACTCGGCGGATGTCCCTACGCGCCCGGCGCATCGGGCAATCTCGCGACGGAAGACCTCGTGTACATGCTCGACAAGATGGGCATCGAGACGGGAGTCGATTTGAATCGGCTCGTGCGCGCGTCGATGATCATCGCGCCGTATCTCGATCATCCGCTGCCGGGACGATACCTTCAGGCGTGTGCGAAGGCAGCGGTGCCGGTGGTGGCAACGTCAGTGGTGCAGTGACGGCGACGCGTGCCGGTGATGCGCGCGCATCGCCTCGGCCGCATTCGTGCGCGCGCCGGGCCAGAAATGCATTCCGGTGCCGTGCGCGCATCACGCGACCCAAGCGCAACACGTGACGAACTGCACCGCGTGCTGACTCTCCCCCCAAGCCGCCACCCGCGGCGGTACACTTAATCGTGTCGTCTGAATTTCGCGGGACGTGGCGCGATCATTGGTACGTCGTTCCGCATCACGTCCTCTTTCGCGACATCGACGCGTTCGGGCACGTCAACAACGCCGTCTTCCTCACCTACTTCGAATGGGCGCGCACGCTGCTGTGGTTCGACATCACCGGCAAGCGCGGCGCGACGGACATCGGCTTCATCGTCGCGCGCGCGGAGTGCGATTTCCAAAAGCCGCTCTACTTCGAGCCGATCGACATCTGCACGCGCGTTGGGGAGATTCGTAACAGTTCCTTCGACTTCGTCTACGAGATCCGTCGCGGCGATCCGGTCGAAGTCGCTGCAACGGGAAAGGTTACGGTCGTGCTGTTCGACTGGGCACGACACTCGAAGAAAACGATCGATGAGGAGCTGCGGAGGAAGCTGATCGCATGCACGGCGGAAGGGTCCTGACGCATCCGGCGCTGGCGCGCCGGCGGTTCGAAGAGCTCGCGGGTCGCGACGACGCGCGGCTCGATCTCGTCGAGGCCTCGCTCGTCATCGCGCTCGAAGAACATCCTTCTCTCGACATCGACCACCACCTCGGCGCCTTCGATGCGTGGAGCGAAGCGGTGCGCGGCCGGCTCGAAGGCTCGCGCGACGTCGAGCGCATCGTCGGAACCATCAACCGGCTGCTCTTCGATGAAGAAGGATTCCACGGCGAAGACGACGACTACTACGATCCGCGCAGCGCGCTCTTGAGCGAAGCGCTCGAGCGCCACGCGGGACTGCCGATCACGCTTTCGATTCTGTACATCGAGCTTTCGCGCCGCGCGGGAGTCGAAGCGACCGGCGTCTCGCTGCCGGGACGTTTCCTCGTGAAATTCAGCGGTGCATTTGGCGTCATCGTCGTCGATCCGTTCGACGGCGGACGGGTGCTGTCGACGATCGAGCTGCAGAAAATCCTCGACGAAACGTACGGCGGCGGCGTGCAACTGCGCGAACATCACCTCCGCTCGTTCGCGCCGAAAGAGATCCTGGCGCGCGAGCTCGCGCAACTGAAGGCCGCGTATCTCGCGCAGCACGACCTTGCGCGAGCGGCCGCGTCAATCGACCGCCTGCTCATCCTCGACGGCCGCGATGCGTATGAAGTACGCGACCGCGCTGCGCTGGCGATGCAGATGCACGCGTATCGTCAGGCCATCGAATTGTTCGAGCGCTACCTCGCGCTCATGCCGTCGTGCGACGATCACGCACGCGTTCGCGAGCAGATCCGTTATCTACGCGCGTGGCTCGATCAGAACTGAGCGCATGTAGAATCGAACCTTCATCGTGATTACCGGCTTCAACACCGACATCAAGCACAACGAGAAGGTCTACCACGTCCAGACCGAGGACAAGGGCGTGGGGAACCCGTACATCGAGTCCCTCGTGTACGTCGGCGGCGAGATCCTCGCGTCGAAGAAGACCTCGTACGCCGAACAGTTGAAGACCGGCGTCGACGACAAGTGGATCGGCGGTCTGATGGAGCAGCAGCATCGCACGATGATCGCGGCGATCAAGCGCGGCCGCTTCGATCAGCCGGCCGAGCCGACGAAAACGGGGAACGTCCGCACACCGGCGCCGGCCACGCTCGCGCAGGATTCGGCGGCCGCGGCGATCCTCGAGCCGGAAGCTGCCGCCGACGAAGACAAGACGCTCGACCAGGTGATCATCGACTACCTCGCGCACGAAGCCGAGAGCGAGCACCTCGAGCTCACGCTCCTGAACGAGACCGATTTCTTTTCCGGCGCGGTGATCGAGATGCGCGTCGCCGCGCGCAAGAGCCTGTCGCAGGCGCCGATCCCCGCGGCCGCGATCGAAGTGAAAGTGATCTCGACCGTCGAGCCGCCGCGCGTCATCTACCGGGGAAAAACCGCGGCGGACGGAACCGCGACGATCCGCTGCAACATCCCCATTTTCCGCGAGGGAACCGCGGCCGTGATCATCTCTGCGCAGAGCGCGATCGGCAACGACGAGGTAAAGCAGCTGGTCAAGCGAAAGAAGTGAAGGCTCAGAGGCGTATAGGCTCACAGGAAGCCGGACTTCTTTGAGCCCATGAGCCCATGAGCCTCTGAGCCTCTGAGCCTTTGAGCCCATGAGCCTCTGAGCCCGGTCTGGCAGCTTTCTTTCATTGCAGCCCGCGCAGCAGATGTTTCGTACCCGTTGGTTCCGCGTGCTCGCGCTCATCGCCGGCCTGGCTGGCGTCATGTATCTCGTCGTCAGCCTCTTCCTTCCGTCGTCGCGGCGGCTGATTTTCGGCGTCGACAAACGCAACGGCTACGTGCGCCTCGTGCGCAATCACGTCACCTTCCTGCCCCCGTATCGCTATTACCGTCTGGAGTTCGATCAACGCGACGGAGCGGCGCAGCGCGATGGACTCGTACGCATTCGCTCGAAGGAAGGCGTGCCCGTCACGGTCAGCTATCGCCTCCGCTTCAACTTTCCCGGAACGCGCCTTCCCGACTCGCAACGCCTCGTGCGCGACGGATGGAGCGCGTGGATCCGCACGCGCGTCGGCGAAGCGATGTCCGCGGTGACGCAGCAGTTCCCGATCGAAGAGCTGCTCTCTCCGACGTCGCAGTTCGCGCGGCAGCGCGGCGTGCTGCGGCAGGTCGTCTCGAACCATCTCGCGCGCAGCGGACTGAAAGTCACGGCGTTCGAGATCTCGCGCATGGAGCCCGATCGCCGCTCGCTGCTCGAGTACAAACGCGGCGAGTTGCGCCGGGAAGCGCGGGGCGTCGCCGGACGCGTCGTCATCTTCGCGATCGACGGCGCGGACTGGGAGCTGATCACCGAGCTGTCGCACGACGGACGCGTCCCGAACCTGCAGGCACTCGCGCGCGGCGGCACGACCGGATCGATGCAGACGATTCAGCCCACGGTGTCGCCATTGGTCTGGACGACCGTCGCAACCGGACTTCCTCCCGATCGTCACGGCGTGATCGACTTCACGATGAACAATCGTCCCGTCGACGCGCTGACGCGGCGCGTGCCGGCTTTGTGGGACATCGCCGAGGCATTCGGAAGGCAGGCGCAAGTGACGGATTGGTGGACGGCATGGCCGCCGCTGCCGGACAGCGCCGTCACCGTCGACACGCCCGTCGTGTTGCAGCGCAATGCGATCTGGCCGCGCGATCTCGCTCCGCGCATCGGCGCGCAGTTCGTCGCTCCGGAGTCCCTCGGACACCCGCAAGTCGGACGCTTCCTCAACATCAGTCCGAGCGAGTTCGACGCCGCGATCGCGTCGAACAATCCGAGCGATCCCGTCATCGTGTTCCGCAACATCCTCGCGAAAACGTGGAGCGATCATCGCGCCGCGATCCAGCTCTATCAGCAACAGCAGCCGCTGCTCACGATGATGTCGTTCGAAGGGACCGACGCCGTCAATCACCTCTTCGGTCCGTACCATCCACCGTACCGCGAAGGCATCAGCCAGGAGAACTTTCGCAAGTACTGGCCGACCGTCGCGAACTACTACTCCGAAGTCGACCGGCTGATCGGCGAGTGGATGAAAGTGATCAGCGACGACACCACGGTGCTCGTCGTCTCCGCGTATGGATTCCGCTGGGACAAAACGCGTCCGCACACGCAGCCGATCGGACGCAGCGCGCTCTCCGATCATCGCAATCCCGGCATCTTCATCGCGTACGGCAATCACGTCGCGGCCGGCGGCGGCTACCACTCGCTGACGCTGTACGACATCGCGCCGACCGTGCTGGCGATTCTCGGATTGCCGAAATCGCTCGAGATGCCGGGCAATCTCGCGCCCGGCGTCTTCCGCGACATCACGCCGCTGACGTCCGTGCGCGTCGTCAGCTACAACGAATTTTTCGCCGGCCGTCCCGTCGGCGCGCCCGGCGTCGATCCGCAGCGCTACACGCAGACGCTGCAGGCAATCGGACATCTCAGCGGTCCGTCCGCGATGCAGCCGGTGTTCGAAGAAGGCGACCAGCCGCGTCAGACCGCGCAGGCGCAGACGCCCGCACAGTTCGGCGCGTACGCCTACTACAACAACCTCGGCATCGATCTGCGCAAACAGGGCAAGCACAAAGAAGCGATCGAGGCGTTCCAGCAGGCGATCCAGCTCAACCCCGCGCGCTTCACGCCGTACCTCAACCTCGCGATCGAGCTCTTCGATCGCCAGCAATTCACCGCCGCGGACGACGTCTTCGTGCAAGCGGTCGCGCGCGGACTGCCGAACGGCGAGCAGTGGTTCGCCGACTTCGCCGCGCTCTATCGCTCGCAGAACATGACCTCGCGCGCGATCAACCTGCTCTACAAGGGAAAACAAATCTTCCCCCAGTCCTACCTCATCGCCGCCAACCTCGGCTCCGCCCTCGCGCAAGCCAACCGCTACACCGAAGGCGTCCCCGAGCTCGAACGCGCCCTCGGCCTCCAGCCGTCGTCAACGCTGGTGTTGAACGACCTCGGCATCTATTACGCGAAGAAGCAGGACTACGGCCGCGCGCTGGACTTCTGGAATCGGTCGCTGACGATCGATCCGCGGCAACCGGGCATCCGGAAGGCGGCGGACGCGGTCAGGACTTACCTCTGATCGTTGTCGGGTCGATCGTTCGGAGACCTTTATCCCCATCGGAGATGACTTAACCGGCATTTCTCACAGCATCTGAAAAGGCGTGGAGCAAGTGTCAACGTCATCCTGAGCCGGCGAAGCGCGGCGAAGGATCTCAAGTTACGTAGATTGAGATCTTTCGCCGTCTACGCGGCTCAAGATGACGCGGCAAGGTGTGAGAAATACAGATTAAATCCATCCACGACGGCTTTTATCCGATCCGCGATCGCTTTTATCCGATCCACGCTGGCTTTTAACCCATCCGCGCTGGCTTGTTATCCCATCCGGGATGGCTTTTATCCCATCCGCGATGGCTTTTATCCCATCCTCGATGGCTTTTATCCGATCCGCGCTGGCTTTTATCCTGTCCGCGCTGGCTTTTATCCCGTCGGAGATGGCTCAAATCCCATCCGCGATGGCTTTCATCACATCGGCGACGGTTTTCTCCGCCTGCTTGACGCCTCCGAACCTAAACACTAGACTGCACGTCGGCAACTGAGACTCAGTCTCAACCGCAAAAACCCCCATGCCGCAGGTCGAGCGCCACGTCACGAAGTTCAACGACTTCCTCCTTCAGCAGGGGTTGAAGCCGACGTCCGAGCGCACGGCTCTCATCCGCGAGATTTTTTCCACGCATTACCACTTCGATGCCGACGAGCTGCTCTTCAAGATGAAGCAGAACGAGGTGAAGATCTCGCGGGCGACGGTGTATCGCACGCTGGAGCTCCTCGTGAAGTCCGGGCTCGTGCGGCGGGTGCATCTTGGGGAAGATCATTACCACTACGAGCACGTGAGCGGCGACTCGCATCACGATCATCTCGTCTGCACGGTTTGTGGGGCGGTGATCGAGTTCCATGACGAGGAGCTCGAGCGGCGGCAGCGCGAGATTTGCGAGAAGAAGAAGTTCACCCCCACCTTTCACAACCTGCAGATCCTCGGCGTGTGCGACGCGTGCCGCCGCAAGGGTCAGCTGCCCGATGCTCCCGATCGCGTGCGGATGATTCACGCGACGAAGCTCAGAAGGTAAATCCCGATCATGCTCAATGCCATCATCATCGTCACGCGCGAAGGCTTCGAGGCGTTCCTCACCGTCGCGATCATCCTCGCCTACCTCCGCAAGACCGGCCGCGACTGGCTGCGTCCCGCCGTCTGGTGGGGCATCGCGCTCTCGCTCGTCGCCAGCTTCGCCCTCGGCTACTGGCTGAAAAACGTCTCGAACCAGCCGCTGTGGGAAGGCGTGCTCGCAATCGTCGCGGCGATTCTCGTGGCGACGTTCGTCATTCACATGTGGCGCGTGGCGCCGCGCATGAAGCGCGACATGGAAGCGAAGCTCGAACAGCACGCCACCAGCGGCTCGCGCGCGCTCGCCATCGCCGGCACGTTCGCGTTCACGCTGTTCATGGTCACGCGCGAAGGGATGGAGACCGCGCTGATGCTGATTCAGGTGCGGCAGGGACGCTTCTTCCTCGGCTGCGCGATCGGTCTCGCGCTCGCCGCGGCGATGTCCGCGCTCTGGGCACATTTCGGACATCGCATCAACGTCAAGCGCTTCTTCCAGGTCACCGGCCTGTTCCTGCTGCTGTTCATCGGACAGATCATCTTCAACGGCATTCACGAGTTGGCCGAGGCGGGCGTGCTGCCGAACAGCGACGCGATTCACAGCGCAACGGAGCCGTACGGTCCCGACGGACGCTTCGCGCCGTGGATCACGGGCGGCATCATCGTGTTGTGCGCCGCGTGGGTGACCGGCGCGACGCTCGTCGATCGCGCGCGGCGACGCGCCGTCGCCTGATCGTTTCACCATGTGGCGACCGCTGCCCTCAGCGGTCGCGGCGGCGCGAAATGCGCCGCTGGCGCCGCCAGGCGGCGCTGTGACCGCTGAGGGCAGCGGTCACCACAACGTCACGACGCGCTGCGCGCGAGCTCGATCAGCTCGTTGATTTTTCCGAGCAGCTCCATGCCGCTCGTGCGCGCGATCGTCGCCATCTTGCGGCTGCGGTCGTCGTCGACGCTTTCGGCAAGCAAGTCGGTGAAGCCGATGATGTGATTGAGCGGCGTCCGCAGCTCGTGGCTGATGTTCATCAGGAACGCGCTCTTCGCGCGCAGCGCCTGCTGGAGGTCATGCGTTCGCGCGGTGACGCGGCGCTCCAGCTCCTCGCTGATCTTCTTCTTCGAGGTGATGTCCTGGAACGCCGCGACCGCGAATGCGACGCGGTGCTGCATGTCGAACATCGGCGTCGCCGTCACCTCGATTGCGACGCGCTCGCCGTCGCGATCGATTTCCATGTCGTCGACGTGCGCTCGCTCGCCGGCCAGCGCGCGGACGATCGGCATGCGCGACGTCGGATACGGCTCGTCCGTTCCCGCGATGTACGCCGCGTAGCGGTCGCGAAGATTCTCGGCGTGATCCCCCTCGGCGATCGCGCGGCCGAGGAGCTCCTGCGCGGCCCAATTTGCATAGACCGCGGCACCCGCGGCGTCGAGAATGAAGACGCCGACCGGAAGCGCCTCAATGAGCTGAGGCAGCCACTCCGCGCCAAATGCGCGATGCACAGATTTTCCTCTCTCCCTGCCTGCGAGGGCGGATCGTATCACCGAAGTTTTGCGAGGAGGCGATCGAGCCGCGCCACTGTTTTCTCTTTGCCGAGGAGCACCGCGACGTCGAAAATCGGCGGCGACGCGCCGCGTCCGGTGAGCGCGAGGCGCAGCGGATGGATGTACTTCGCCGCGCCGAGGCCGCGCGACTCCGCGAGCGCGCGTAGCGATTGCTCCGTCGTCGCGACGTCGAACGGTTGCGTGTTCGCGAGCGCATCGCGCAGCTCGCTCATGCGCGCGGCGACGTCCTCGCCTTTCAAATGTTTCTTCTCCGCTTCCGCGTCGTACTCGATCGCATCGTCGGCGACGAGGAACGGCTCGATCTGCGCGGCCAGCTCCTTCAGCGTCCGCGCGCGCGACTTGTGCAGCTCGATCACCGCGCGAATTTCTTCGAGCGGTTTCACGCGCTCGCCGAGGAACGGGACGAGATGCGGATACAACTCGTCCGAAGACATCCGCATCATGTACTGCCCGTTCATCCACAGCAGTTTTTCCGCGTCGAAGATCGCCGGCGCTTTGTTGACGTCGGAGAGATCGAACACGCCCGCCGCATCGTTCGCGTTGATGAGCTCCTGATCGTGGCCGGGGTTCCATCCGAGAAGCACGAGAAAGTTGAAGAGCGCCTGCGGGACGATGCCGAGGTCGCGATACTCCTCGGCCGACGTCGCGCCGGTGCGCTTCGAGAGGCGCTTGCGATCGGAGCCGAGGATCAGCGGCAGATGCGCGAACACCGGAACGTCCGCGCCGAACGCGCGGAACAGGAGGATGTGCTTCGGCGTATTCGAAAGGTGATCGTCGCCGCGCGCGACGTGCGTGATCTGCATGTCGATGTCGTCGACGACGACGGAGAGGTGATAGGTCGGATTGCGATCGGAGCGCAGCAGCACGAAGTCGTCGATCAGTTCGCCCTCGAATTGCACGTCGCCGCGGATCAGATCGTGAAACGCAATCGTGCCGGGATCGACCTTGAATCGGATGATGTGCTCGTCGGTGCCGCTGAGGGCAGCGGCACCCACAAAGCGCGCGCGGCAGCGGCCGGAGTAGCGATACGCGATGCCCGCCTTCTCCGCGGCGTTGCGCTCCGCTTCCAACTCCTCGACCGTGCAGTAGCAGCGATACGCCTTTCCACTCGCCACCAACTCCCCGGCGCGCGCGCGATACAGCTCCAGTCGATCGCTTTGATAGAAGGGACCTTCATCCCACTCGACGCCGAGCCACTGCAGCGACGCGACGATCTGCTCGGCGTGATGCTGCTTCGAGCGCTCGACGTCCGTGTCCTCGATGCGCAGCAGCATCTTCCCGCCGTGACGCCGCGCGTGGAGGAGATTGAAGATCGCCGTCCGCGCGCCGCCGACGTGCAGAAATCCGGTAGGGGACGGCGCGAAGCGCAGTTTCATCGGGCGCGGAGTCTACAATCGACGGATGCGCCGCGAAAAGGGCTTCTCGCTGATCGAAGTTCTGGCGGCGCTGCTGATCCTCACGCTGATCATCACGATGTCGCTCGCCGCGTTCGTCGAACGCAACAAGCGGCTGCGCCAGGCGAGCGAGATCATCCTCGCGTATCAGGCGCTGGCGAATGAAGCGGAGTACCGCCGCCGCATCGACTTCGCTCAGCTCGAAACGTCGAAGCCGCAATTCATCAGCGACACGAAAGTGCTCGCGCCGCTCGAGCCGTTCACCACGGTAGTGACCGTACAGAAGACGAAGCCGGCGGTGAAGAACGTGACGATGACCGTGCGCTGGAACGGCGGCACGCGCGAAGCGGCGCTGTCGCTGATGCGCGTCGACACGGGAGGGACGAATTTATGGTGAGCCCCTCATCCGGCCTTCGGCCACCTTCTCCCCGCAAGCGGGGAGAAGGGCAACAAGGCGCGCTCGTTCGTTGCCCCTCGCCCCGCTTGCGGGGAGAGGGTGGCGCGAAGCGCCGGGTGAGGGGCCGCGGCTACACGCTGCTCGAAGTCGTCGTCTCCATGGCGGTCTTCGGCATGTTCCTCGTCATCCTCGCCATGCTGACGGTCGAGATGCGTGCGCAGGAAAAACGACTGCCGGTCAATTTTCTTCGGCATCCGCAAGTCATCGTCGTCGTGTCGAAACTGCGGCGCGACGTGCAGGATGCCTTCGGCCCCGCGCCGTATCCGGAGTCGTACGGCGAATACACGCAGTCGCCGCAGACGCTGATCGTGCAGTCGCACGTGAAGGAGACCGGCGGCGTGCAAACGATCGTGTGGGACTTCCGCACGCCCGGCGAAGTGAAGCGGCGCGCGTACAACGTCGGTGTGCCGACGGATTGGACGTCGCGCGGTTTGCCGCCGGATTTTTCGAGTTTCAAAATCGACGCCGTCGGCATTCCGGGACGGCCTTACGGCGTGCACATCACCGCGCGCGACGGAAAGGGACGCCTTGCGATCGATCAGATCCTGCAGCCGCGCGCGCACGAATAGCCAGCGCGGGTTCGCGCTGATCGCCGCCGTCGTGCTGGCGGTTCTCTACGTTGCGCTCATCGAGTTGCTGCTGCTCGACTCCGCGCGCGAGCTCGGGGAGGCACGAAGGTTTCGCGCGAAAGTCGTCGCGGCGACGCTCGCGGAGAACGGCGCCGAGCTCGCCGCTGCATCGCTCGTGACGCTGGACAAGTCGACGGCGAACGAGGCGGACGCGCAAGGAACGATGTTCGGAAACATGACCAAGGCCGGCACGAAGTTCGAGATCCACGGAGAAGGAACGACGATCGGACTCGTGCGCACGAGCGCAACCGTGGATTTGCAGGGAAGGATCGACGACGGGAACAACGTGAAGATCGAGTACGCCGTGCACACGCCGTAGTGGAGCGGCGGGCTCTCAGCCCGCCGAGGATCTCGCGAGAAGCCGGCGGGCTAAGAGCCCGCCGCTCCACTGCTCTACCGCATCGCTCGCCGTCGCATCAGACCCGCGCCGATGGCCAGGGCGGCGAGACCGCCGAGGACTGCGCCGGGGTTGTTGCGGGCCGCGGTGCGCGCCTTATCGAGGCCGCCGCGGAAATCGACATTGTTCACGCTGCTGCCCCACGCACCGATCTTGCTCTGATCGATGCCGAGCTTACTCAGGATGCCGCCGAGTCCGCGAGAGTCGCCGCTCTGCGGCGTCGCGTCCGGCGGGTTGTACGGGTGGAACTGACTGGATGGATTCAAGTTATCGACCATCAGTTTCTCCTTTCACGATGTCCAATAACTGCTAGGGAGGTGCCATGATGGGCAATCCACGCGAGCACGTGAAAGACAAAGGATTCTGGGACGGCGGCAGCCGCAACCACGGGAAAGACAGCGAAGCGTCCGGACGTCCAAGCGGATTTCCGGGAGAACGGAAACCGGGGCGGGCCGGCGTCAAGACCGACATCGAGTTCCCGCAGGACGAGCCGGCCGGCGAAGAAGAATCACGCTGATACATCCGCCGCGCCGCGTCCAACGTAAACTGGTACGCATCGCGAGCTCGATGAACACCAGCATACCGGCAGCGGCCTTTCTCCCCGCGGTTGCACGCGGCGACGTCAGCGCCTTCGAGGCGTTGTACGACCGTTACTCCTCGACCATCTACGCGCTGCTGTTGCGCATCCTCGGCAACGCGGATGACGCGCAGGAAGTGCTGCAGGAGACGTTCGTCAAAGCGTGGACGAGCGCGAAGATGTTCGACGCGGTCCGCGGCAGCGAAGCGGCGTGGCTGATCTCGATCGCGCGCAGCCGCGGCATCGACCGGCTTCGTTCGCGAAAGATTCGTTACGAACGCGAAGACGAAGCCGGACGCGAAATCTCCGTCCACTCCGCGTTCGTAGATCACACGACCGGCGTGGACAGAGCCATTCAGACCCAGGAGAAAACAGCCGTGCGCGGCGCACTCGCGGAGCTCCCCGATCCGCAGCGCGTGGCGCTCGAGCTCTCGTACTTCGAAGGCCTTTCGCAATCCGAGATCGCCGCCAGGCTCAACGAGCCCCTTGGTACGATCAAGACGCGGATGCAGCTCGGAATGAAGAAGCTGCGCGACCGGCTGCAGGCGTTTCACTGATGGGACACGAAGAGTACGAGTCGATCGCGGCGCTGGACGCCATCGGAGTCGCGACGGCGGACGATGCGGCGGCGCTTCGTGCTCATCTCTCCCAATGCATCCCCTGCCGCAAGGCGCGCGAGGAATATGGTGAAGCTGCGACGTCGATCGCTCTGTCGCTGGAACCGGTGACGCCGCCGCGCGATCTGCGCGCGCGCGTCGTGGCGGCGCACGAGCTATCGCGGCGCGGCAGTCCCTGGTGGCTCGCCGTCGCGGCGACGCTGTTCCTCGCGCTGTGGGGATGGCGCGAGCTGGGAATCCGCGCGGCGCGCGAGAACGATGCGTCGCAGTCCGCCGAGATCGCGCAGCTTCGCGAAGAGAACTCGCTCCTCGCGCAGCGCAACGAGAAAATGTCGTCCGAGATTGTCGCGCTGTCTGCAGAAGGGACGCGCACGATCGCGCTGGCAGGGCAGGAAGTCGCGCCGTCGGCGTCGGCGAAAGTTTTTCTCGAGCCCGAGCGCCGGCGCGCGATCGTCTTCTTCCACGCCCTGCCGGCGAACCCCGGCGACAAGAGCTACCAGCTCTGGATCATCCCCGCCAACCAACCGAAGCCGGTGAGCGCCGGCGTCTTCGATGTGACGCGCGCCGGCAACGCATCGATCGTGATCGAGAACCTCCCGCTCGCGACGGAGATCAAAGGCCTCGCCGTGACACTCGAGCAAAAAGGCGGCGTCGACCAGCCGACGAACACGAAGTTCTACGTCGCCGGTAACGCGCTCTAAAAAGCAGAAAGCAAAAAGCAGAAAGCAGAAATGTTCCCGTCATCCTGAGCGAGAGCGAACGATCTCAAATGCGACGCTTGTAATTTGAGACCCTTCGTCGTCTTCGCGACGCAGGGTGACGAAAGCATTTCTGCTTTTTGCTTTCTGCTTTTTGCTTTACAACCCGACGATGTTGTAGCCGCTGTCGACGAACATGATCTCGCCGGTGATCGACGACGACATCGGCGACAGCAGGAACAGGCCGGCGTTGCCGATCTCTTCGAGCTCGACGTTGCGGCGCAACGGCGCGCGCTCGGCGTGATGGTGCAGCATCGACGTGAATCCCTTGATGCCGCGCGCGGCGAGCGTGTTCACGGGCCCCGCCGAGATCGCGTTGACGCGCACGTTGCGCGGACCGAGGTTCGCGGCGAGATAGCGAACGCACGCTTCGAGTGATGCCTTCGCCACACCCATCAGGTTGTAGCCTTCGACCGCTTTCTCCGCGCCGTAATACGTCAGCGCGCACACCGAACCGCCGCCCGATTTCTCGAACAGCGGCAGCGCCGCGCGCGTGAGCGCGACGAGCGAATACGCGGAGATGTCGTGCGCGGTCTTGAAGCCCTCGCGCGACGTGTTGACGAAGTCGTTCTCGAGATCCTCGCGCGGCGCAAACGCCACGGAGTGCAGCAATGCGTCGAGCCGTCCGAGCTCTTTGTCGACGGATGCAAACACGGAGTCGATCTCCGCATCGTTCGTCACGTCGCACGGAAGGACGAGCGAGTCCGGCAGCGTATTCGCGAGCGAATCCACGCCGTCTTTCAATCGCTCGCCTTGATATGTGAACGCGAGCCGCATCCCCTCGCGCGACAACGCCTGCGCGATGGCCCAGGCGATGGAACGCTTGTTGGCGACGCCGAAAATCAGTCCCGTTTTTCCGTCGAGCAAGCCCATGCGCGGGATGATATCGCGGCTGCGCCGGTGGGCGGATGGCGGATGGCTCGACCTTCGAACTTCAGCCTTTTGCCATCCGCGATCGGCGCAGCCGCCCACTGCCATCAGCGAAGCCGCCGACAGCGCAGCTACACGTGCCGTCGCACTTCCTCGTCCATCCGTCCCGTGATCATCTTGAAGACCATCACGTAGTCGGCGGCGAGGGAGTAGAACGGGTGGCCGAACGTGGCGGGCTTGTTGTGCTCGACGAAGAAGTGGCCGTACCAGGCGAAACCGTATCCGACGACGGGCGCAGCGAGGAAGAACCACGCGCTGACAGTGACGCCGAGGACGATGCAGACGAGGACGAGCGTCGAGCCGATGAAGTGCAGGATGCGCGTGCGCGGAAGCGAATGCGCGCGCACGTAATACGGCCAGAAATCGGTGAAGGAACGGATGTCCATCGGGTCAGGCTCGATTTTCGCACGAATTCACACTTCACCATGACGCAGGATTTCCAGGAGCTTCTGAAAGAGATCTTCGGCGAGCCGATCAGCCGCCTCACGCAATTCCAATCCGACAAGCTCGCGAAGCTGACCTCGCGCGTGCAGGACCTCGCACGCGAAGCGGTGAAAGACGAGCTCGCGAAACTGCACCAGGAGATCGGCGAGCTCCGCTCGCGCGTCGCGCGACTGGAACAGGAGCGTGCGGAGAAGGCGGCCGAGTCGCTAGAAGCGTCGTTTTAGAACGCGTACCCCAGCGTAATGAAGTACACGAACGCGCGGTCGTAACTTCGGCGGCGGAACGGGAAGCCGACGTCGACGCGCAGCGGGCCGACCGGCGAGAGGTAGCGGATGCCGAGGCCGCCGCCGTAGCGGAGGTCGTCGAAGCGGATGTTCTTCGTCGACGCGTAGACGTTGCCGGCGTCGATGAAGAGCGCGCCGCCGACGGAGTCGAAGATCGGGAAGCGGTATTCGGCGTTGAAGAGCAGGAGGCCGCTGCCGCCTAACGGAAGAATGGTGGAACTGCCGGGACGGCGCAGCAATGTCTGCTGGCAGTCGGATCCTTCCGATACGTCCGTGCACAAATTGCCGAGCAAGTCGGGCGCGAAGGCGCGATGCGTGTTCTCGCCGCCGGCAGTGAAGCGCTCGGACAGAGGCACGTCTTTGTCTTCGGTGTCGCCGAGAGGTTGGATGAAACCGACACGTCCCGACAGCGCGATGACGGTCCGCGCGCTGAGCGGGATGTAATAGGCACCCTGCACATACTCCTTCATGAAGTTCGCTTTCGCGGAGATGAACGGGAAGGCGTATTCGACCGACGCGCTGGTGAAGAAGCCGTGATGCGGATCGATGATGTCGTCGCGCGTGTCCCAGAAGAACGTCGGCGCGATACTGGAGATCTGAATGTCGCCGAGCGAGCGATCGAGTCCTTCGACCGGCTCTCCGGTCTTGACCAGCGAGCAGATGTCGCCTTCCTGTTCGATGATGCAGTCGGAGATTTTGTATTCGTAACCGATCGACCAGCGCGTGCGTGAGAACGCGACTTTCGTCGCTTCGATCTTCGCGCCGCGCTGCTGGATGTGCGTCGCCGAGCGCGTCTTATCGTCGGCCTGATAGACCTGCACTTGCAGCGGCACGTCCCAGCGGCTGATGAACGGCTCGCGATAGGTGAGGAACGCTTCCTGTTCGTCGCGCGAGAAGACGGTCTCGAGTCCGAGGTAGCGGCCGGTGCCGAAGAGATTGCGATGCGCGGCGGCGAGCGCGAGGCGCTCATGCAACCGTCCGCCTTGGCCCGGCTGCGCGCGCACGAATCGCAAACCGACCGATCCGCTGAGCGTGAGGTTCTTTCCTTCTTCGACGGAGATGACGACGTCGCGATCGGAGACGCTCGTCCCGGCCTGCTCGGGCTGGACTTCGACGCGCTGGAAAATGCCGAGGCGGTAGAGCTCGCGCTGCGCTTCGAGCACCGACGTGTAGCTGAACGGATCGCCGGAGTCGAGGTTCGACTTGCGCAACACGACTTCGTCTTTCGTGTACGTGTTGCCGCGCACGATCACCTGATCGACGTGCACCTGCGGTCCCTCGGTGATCACGTACGTCACTTTGGCGTCGGTCTTGTCGTCGCTCAGCTCGATCCGCGGCGCGACCTGCACTTCGGTGTAGCCGCGATCGGCGTAGTACGACTGCAGGTTCACGACGTCCTGGTGATACATCTGCGGATTGAGCGGCTTGCCGGCCTCGATCTGGATGTCCGGCAGTTTGGCCTTTCCGAACTTTTCATTTCCCTCGATCGCGACCTGCGTCACGACCGTCTGCGGCCCTTCGGTGATCGGGAAGTTCACCGTCATCGTCCCGGCCGCATCGTTCGTCGCGACCTGCGGCGTGTCCACCACCGCCTCGGAGAATCCGTTCAGGCGGTAATACGACTCGATCGCATCGCGGTCGCCGCTCAACTGCTGCGACGTGACGCCGTGTCCGCGGCGGAAGATCGATCCGATGATGCGCGAGAAGAAGCCGACCTTGGTCGTGGTCTGCACGAGCGGCTGGAGCTCTTTCGCGGGCAGCTGCCGGTTGCCGCTGAACGTGACCGCGGCAAGCTCGTACTGTTTGCCGGGACTCACTTTGAACGTCGTCACCCACGTGCCGTCTACGACTTCGCTCTCGGTGTCGACCGCGGCGTTGTAGAAACCCTTCTGCTGATACGCGTGCACGATGTCGTCGGCCGCTTTGTCGACCGCGTCTTCGCTGTACTCCGCGTTGCGGCGGCGGAATGGAAGCAGCCGGCGCACGGCGCTGCGCGGCACGCCGGCGACTTCGACGCGCACTTTCGGCCCGGCGACGGCGCGATAGCGCAGCGTCACGGTGTGCGAGGCGGCGTCGTACTTGTAGTCGAGGAAGTCGACGTCCGCGCGGCGGTGCTCGCGGCGCACCATGAACGTCTTCATGCGATCGGCGTCGAGACGCGCATCGCGCAGACGGAAGACCGCGCCGCTGCTGCGCTTCATCTCCGCGATGAGCGTCTTCACATCGAACGGACGCACGTCGCCTTCGAGCACGACGTTGGCGACGCGCGCGAGCGGACCAGGCGTGACATGGAACGTGACGTCGGCGGTGCTGCGCGCGCGGTTGAACGACGTCTCCGGATCGACGGTCGCCTCGAGATAGCCGTTGCGATTGAGCATCGACTGGATCGCGCGCGCGCTGTCGTCGACGGCATCGAGCGAGAGCACCTCGCCGGTGCGAATCGTGACCTCGCGCTGCGCCGACGTGCGGTCGCTTCCTCGGATGCCGGGGATGAAGATCTCGTTGGTGCGATAGTTGAGGAATAGCGAGAAGGTGAGGACGATGCCGTTGTCGGCGGGCGCGGCGTCGACGCGCACGTCGCGGAAGTTGCCGCTCGCGTAGAGGTTCTTGATCGACGACTGCAGCTCGCGAATCGTCACCGGCATTCCCGGCTTGAGCGTAACGAAGTCGTCGACGCGCGAGGTGTCGAACCGCGCGTCGGCGTGGAAGTCGATGCGCGTGATCGGACGCGTGTCGGCGGCGCGCACGTTGACCGCGGTCGTCGACGGCGCGCGCGTTTGCGCGACCGGTTGAGAGTCGGCGGTCTTGATCGTCGCCGCCGTCGCGAAGTTCTCTTCTTCCTCCGCTTCGCGCGAGCCGAGGCGCCAGTGCGCGTCGTAGCGGCGGCGGAAGCGCGCGTCGAGACGGTACTCGTCGGTCTCGTCGCGCGTGAGCTGCAGCGTGTAGTTGCGATTGACGACCCACTCCAGCGCCTGCCGGCTCTGGTTGTTGTCGAGGTTGTAGACCATGAGGAAGCGCAGCGAATTGGAGAGGCGCTTCTCGAACGTCACCTTGCGTCCCGGTCCCGAGCCGGTGTCGAGGAGACCGGGATCGTAGGTGAACGAGTCGACGAACGGCAGCACGCGCGATGCGAGCGCGCCGAAAAGCGACTGATACAACAGCGACTGTCCCATCAGTCCCGCCGATCCCGGTTGCGTCGCACCGCCGCGCGTGCCGAGTCCGCCGAAGCCGAGAATCGAGAAGAGCGTGATGTCGCTCGCGGGAGGATCGCTGGTGATCGTCGGCGTCATGCGATCGAGCGTGCCGGTGAGATTGACCGTGACGTCGAGCGGTCCGCTTTCAATTTCGGAGAGATTGCCGGCGACCGTGCCTTCGATCGTGACGTCGAAGAAGGGATCGATGCGGAACGGATTCTGGAACGCGATCGTGCCGCGCACGAGACGGTAGTCGACGTTCTGAATGATGACCGTGCCGCCTTCGTCGAGCGTGACCTCGCCGAGGATGATCGGCGCGGCGACGGTGCCGGTGACGTCGAGCGTCGCGCTGCCGGTGACGGTGGCGATGTTGTTGTTGACGGCGAGCGTGCCGGGCGCGGTGAGACGGATGTTGAGCTGGATGCGGTCCTGCCACGATGCGCTCGCGACGGGAACGACGCGGCTGCGCGAGAGGATGACGTTGAGCAGCGTCTGCTGGATGTCGAAGTCGCGGTAGTAGAGCGCGCGCGTGACGTCGACGTCGCCGGTGATCGCCGCGCGCTCGAGATCGCCGGAGAAGAGCAGATTGAAATTGCCTTCGATGGTGATGCCTTCGTAGTAGCGCAGCGCGACGTTCGTGCCCTGGAGCGTGATGCGCGCGCGCTGCGGCTTCATGCCGGCGAGCGTGATCGAGCCGCCGAGGATGACGCTGCCGCCGCCGACCGTCGCGCGAATCGATTCGATCTCGATGCGATCTCCGCGGAAGCGCAGACGTCCGTTGATCTCGTCGATGAGTTGCGGGAAGCCGGCGAACTTGATCTGCGCGTCGGCGAGATCGATCGTGCCGGTGAGCTGCGGGCTCGTGATCGCGCCGGCGATGGAGAGCGCGACGTCGGCGTGTCCGTCGGCGCGCATGTCTTTCGCGAAGAGCTGCAGCAGCGCCGCTTCGATGCGGCCCTTCACGTCGACGTTCATCCGCTTGTCGCCGACGAGATCGGCGTAGCCGGTGACGGCGAACGACGCGTCTTCGCTGGCGAGCGCGAACTCGTCGAAGGAAATGCGGCCGTTGCGCAGCGTGATGCGCAGCGGCTGCGGTGTTTTGAATTGATGATCGCCGAGCTTGAGATTGAACTCGGGTGCGGTTGCTTCGACGACGAGCGCTTCGATCGGCGTCAGTTTCCCGCCGAGCTTCAAGTCGAGCGTGATGTTTCCCAAAGCGGGCAGCGATGCGGTCGCAGGCGACAACGCGACCGCGCGCGCGAGGTCGGTGATGACGACGCGCACGTTGCCGTCGATCGCCATGTCCTGACCGACGCTGCCTTCGCCGTCGATCGTGACGATGTCGGCGATCGATCCTTTGACGATCAATCGTCCGCCGCGAATGGCGATGTAGAGCGACGGCGGCGCGGAGCCGGGAGGAAGCGCGAGCCCTTTCAGCGTCGCGCCTTCGAGCGTCGCCTCGACGACGAGCTCCGGCTTGTCGAAGGTTCCGGCGCCGGTCGACTTCAACACGAGACGTCCGCCGAGGACGTTCTGCAGGCTTTCGAGAAGTTTGATTTTCGAGAGGTCGATCGACGACGACGAGATCGTGTAGCTGAACTGCTGTTTGCCGAGGTCGAGCTCCGCTTCGCCGCGAATCTCGCCGGCCGGCGCGCGCACGATCAGATTCGTCGCGCGCATGCGTCCCTTCGTGAACGTGATGTCGGCCTGCGCGAGATCGACCGCCTCTCCCATCACGACGCCTTTGCGGATCGTCACGCTGCCGGAGCCTTCGAGCGATTCTTTGCGGCCGGCGATTTTCAGCGTGCCGGTCAGCTCGCCGGTCACCGGGATGTTCGCGAAGTCGAGGAACGACGCGATGTCGGCGAGCGGGAAATTGTTCGCGGCGATGCCGAGGTCGAACGTGACGTTGCCTTCGCCGGGAGCCCAGTGCACGGTACCGTCGAGTTTGAGCGTCGCGTCGGCACGTTTGATGGTCAGGCCGACGAATGTCGCGCGTCCGTCGTCGGGCGAGCCGGCGATGATCAGTTTGCCGGTCGCGTAGCCCGCGCCGATCTTCATGTCGATGCCCATCGCGTCGATCGTGCGTTGCGCGGGATAGCCGTTCGCGTCGACGGCGATGTCGAAGACGGGACTCGGACCGCTTTCGGGGAACGCGAGCGTGCCGTTGAGCGCGAGCGTTCCGCCAGCATCAGAGAAGACGGCGCGATCGAATGTAAGCATGCTGCGGCGGCCGTCGTAGCGGAGATCGAGATTCGCTTCGCCGAGAAGGACGTTGTTGTACTTCACGCCGCTGCCGCTGACATGCGCGACGAGCTGCGGCTTGTCGATCGGACCTTTAATCTCACCGTTGATCGTGCCGCTGCCGCCGAGGCCGAGCAGCTTGAAGTCGGATTTACCGGCGGAGTGCGCGAAGTTGTACGCGAGCCGATCGAGCTCGGAAAAATCGTTGCTGCGGATCGCGGCCTTCCAGTCGAGCACCGCGCCTTCGATCTTCATCGCGCCGGTGAGGCTGATGTTCGACCGGTCGGTGTCGAGATCCATCTTGCGGAAGATCACGCTGCCGCGATCGAGCGCGTAATCGAGCGAGCCGCTGATCGGAATCGCGTACTTCGCGTTCGAGAACGACATCGCGGTCTTCGCGAGCCGCGCCGTTCCTTCGCCGCTGCCTTCGAGAATCTTGTCCTTGTTCCAGCGATAGGAGAGATTACCGGTCGCCGCGGTGCGCAGTCCCGTGTCCTTGATCGTCCAGTCGCCGAAGAGTTTCTCGAGCGAGATGCCGTAGTAGCGGAGATCGGCTTTCATCGGATACGGCTCGCCGAGTTTCTCGAGCGCGTAATCCGCGGCGATCGTGCCGCCGCCGTAGCTGGCCTTCTCGATCTTCACGGCGAGCTTGTTTCCGTTGACGTCGATGCTGCCCTTCGCGTTCGCGAGCTCGTACACGTCGGCGACGATGTGCGGCGTGACGAAGCCGCCGGTGAGGCGGTACTCGCCCTGCTGTCCTTTCAGCTGCGCGTCGAGCGTGATGAGGCCCGCGAGCTTCGGCTGCACGCGGAAAATCTCGCGCACGCGCTCGAGCGCGAGATGCGCGCCGATGTGCAGGTCGTACGCGCCTTCGCTCAGCGGATTGACCTCGCCGGAGACGAAGGCCTCGACGCCGCGTCCGCGCAACGCGATCGTCTGCAGCGCGAGAATGCCAGGCGTGAAGCGGAATCCGCCGCGCATGTCGACGTCGAACGGCATGTTGTCCTGGATGCGCAGCGTGACTTTCGGACTGTTGAGGATTCCGGCGTAGAGATCCTGCGCGCGCGTGATCGTCAGTTTCGACTCGAGTTTCTGCGCGAACATCGCGATGTCGTTTTTGCGATCGTAGAAGCTGAACGCGCCGTCATGCACGAACACGTTGCCGACTTCGAGATGCACGATCTCTGCGCTGCTCTTCGGTCCCGTTTTCCATTTCGGAAAGTTGTTCGTGCCGTCGGGGAAGATCTCGAACCAGAGCTTCGGGCGGATGATGTCGATGCGTCCGACTTTGATGCGCCGTCCCCAGAACGATTCGACGCCGCCGACGATCTCGATCTGCTTGACGGTGGCAAAGTCTTTGGAGATGCCGCCCGGCGCGTTGGAAATGCGAATGTCAGTGGCGATCACGCGCATCGGCCGCGAGCGGATGATCGTGACTTTGCCGATCGTGACTTCGCGTCCGAGCCGCTCCTCGAGCGTCTTCTCGATGCGCAGGCGAACGAGGTCGGCGAAGCTCGCGGTGCCGAGGTAAATCCAGCCGCCGCCGATGACGATGAGGAGCAGAAGAAAGATGCCGCCGAACAAAAAGAAGATCGTTTTGAGACAGCCCCACATCGGACCGCGGCGCTGTCGTTCGCGCGCCGAACGGTGGTGCCCTTTCTGGGGCGGCAACAGGGGGTCTGCCGGATCTTCGACGTTCATGAACGGGGGCGGGTCGGCACGGCCGACTGCGTTCTGTTGCGCTTGCTAATCGCGAGCCACGAGAAACAGGTCACGGAGGTTGTTTCCGGACGGCGCAATCATAATCGGCTCACCGATTTGCGTGGCAATCCGCAGAGAGTCTGACGCAGCGAGGGCGGCTTCCCATTCCGGACTGCCGCCGATGTTGTCACGATGCGGCAAATAGATGCCGGCGACGCCGCTGTTGCCATCCACGCCATCCGAGCTGGCGAACAGCGCCTCGGCGGTACTGCGCATGGCGAAGCGGACGGCGAGCTCGGTACAGCGTCCGCCTCGGCCGGGACCTTTGATTTTGACGGTGGGCTCGCCGCCGGCGACGATTTCTTTTTGTTGCGCGAGCAGCGATGCCGCTTCTTCAACGTCGCATTCGATTGGATCCGGCAACCGTTGCGCGCCCATCAACTCCGCGGCGGTCGATGTCAGCGTGTCGTTGTCGGCGATGAGGATCATGTTGCGCGTGCTTGGTCCCGATGCAACGTCTTCGAGTCGTCCGCGCGAAACATCGGAATACACCAGTGTCGCAACATTGCCGCGCACACGCTCACCGAGTTTTCCGCCTTTGATCGCAGAGAGTTTTTTCCGCTCCGCGTTGATCGGGCCGATCGCCAGACCCGACGCAATGAGCTGCGCGTTGCGCTCGATCAACTCGTCCTCGCTGTGTCCCGCGAGCGGAACTTCGACGCACGCCGATCCGCCGCCGGAGACGAGAAAGAGAATGTCGCGATGCGCGTCGACGAATTCGACGAGCGCGCGTCCCGCTTCGAAACTCGCGCGCGTCATTTGCGGATGACCGCCGACGTGAATCTCGACATGCATTGTGGAGCGGCGGCCGCTTCGGCCGCCGGATTCTCGCGAGTACCGGCGGCCGGGAGCGGCCGCCGCTCCACCAGGCAACTTGTATCCCTCCGGAATCGCAACGAACGCGCTCTCGACGTCGTGCACTGCCGCAACGCCATCGAGCAACGCACCGGCGCACTTGCCGATGGCGACGATGTTGGACGGCAGGCTGGAGAGCCTGCCCCACACGCGCTGCACCATTTTTTCCGGAGCGCAGCGCTCGAGCGTTGTGAGATAGATCGCTTTCAAGTCCACCGCACGGCGATTATCCTCGTGTCGTGCCTCGCCGCCATCTCCGTACGCGCGTGCTGCTGCTCACGGCGGCATTCGCCGCCGCGCTGTTCGCGATCGCGTTCGGACTGAGCTGGCGCGCGCGCGAGTCGCAGCAGCGCTGGTCGCGCCTCATCTCCGTCGAGACGAAAGCGGTGACGACGCTCGAAGAAGTGATCCGCGCGCAGAACGCGTTTCACGCGCGGCACGAGCCGGCCGAGCACTATCGCGTCGTGTTGCAAATCGTCGAAGGCGAAGCGGTGGGACCGTTGCGCGCGCGTATGAGCGTGTACCGCGCGACGCTCAGCGACGCCGCGTCGCGCGCGGTCGTCGATGAGGCGCAGCAGATGATCGACGCGCACAAGTCGGAGATCGCGCGGCAGCTTCCGCAGCTCGAGCGCGAGTCGCAGTCGCTCATGCTGATCGGACTCGCCGTCGCGTGGATCGTCGCGATCAGTTCCTTCGCAGCCGTGCAGATCACGCTGCGCAACGTCGTGCGTCCGATCGAAGAGTTGTCGTCCGCCGCCGATCGCATCGCCTCCGGCGATCTCGCCGCCACCGCTCCCGTTGCCGGCGATCACGAGATCGCGACGCTCGGCGTCGCGTTCAATCGCATGGCCGGCGAGCTGAAGGCGCGCGCGCGCACCGACGACCTCACCGCGCTGCCGAACTTCCGCGCGTTCCGCGAGCACATCGACGCGGAGCTCGAGCGCGCGGACCGCTATCCACAATCGATCGGCGTCCTCGTGCTCGATCTCGATCGCTTCAAGAAATACAACGACGCGTTCGGACATCTCGCAGGCAACGACGCGCTGCGCCGCGTCGCGCAGACGATTCGCGAGACCGTGCGCACGGTCGACTTTCCTGCGCGCTACGGCGGGGAAGAATTCGCGGTCGTGCTGCCGCAAGTCGATCCGGCGTCGCTTGCGACAATCGCGGAACGCATCCGCGCGAACATCGAGGCGCTCCCCGCACCGCCCGACGGCTCCGCGATCACGGTGAGCATCGGTGCTGCGATGTTTCCGCGCGACGGCCTCAAGCCGGAAGCGTTGTTTCAGATGGCGGACGAGCGTTTGTACGAAGCGAAGCGCGCGGGACGCAATCGCGTCGTTACGACGCTTCCAGCTGCGCGATCAGCTTCACCAAAGACCGCGTGACCGCCTGCAGCTCGCGCTCCGACAACTCGCCGTCCGACAGCGCGCTCACCCACTGATCGTACGAGGGGCGCAGCCGATCGACGAGCGCGCGGCCGCGGCGCGTCAACGACACGCGCGACGATCGCAAATCGTTCGGATCTCCGCTGCGGTCGGCGAGGCCGACCTGCTCGAGGCGCGCGATCATGCCGGTCATGTTCTGCTTCGTGACCATCAGCCGGCGCGCGAGCGCGACGAGCGTGATCGCGCCGTCTTCCTCCGCCAGCGCGGCGAGGACGGTCCACTGCTGCGGCGTGATCTTCGCCTTCTCGAACAAGGGTCCGAGACGGCGGATGAAGAGATTGGCGAGTTGGATCACGCCGGTGACGAGGTCGCGATCGGCCATGGCTTGGTCAATGTATTGACCAGCAGGCGCCGTGTCAATCCATCAGAGCGCTGCTTTAAATATCTCTTTTCCCGCAAACATGACCGCGTCGCCCAGTTCTTCTTCGATGCGCAGCAGCTGGTTGTACTTCGCCATGCGGTCGCTTCGCGACGCGGAGCCGGTCTTGATCTGCCCCGCATTCGTCGCCACCGCCAGATCCGCAATCGTCGAATCCTCGGTCTCGCCCGATCGATGCGAGATGATCGATCGATATCCCGCGCGCTTCGCCATCTCGATTGCTTCCAGCGTCTCGCTGAGCGTGCCGATCTGGTTCACCTTGATGAGAATCGCGTTTGCGATCCCGCGCTCGATTCCCTTCTTGAAAATCTCGGGATTCGTGACGAACAGATCGTCGCCGACGAGTTGCGTGTTCGTTCCGAGCACGCCGGTCAGCGTTTCCCATCCATCCCAGTCACCCTCGGCCATCCCATCTTCGATCGAGATGATCGGGTACTTCTTCCGCAGGTCGACGTAGTAGTCGACCATGTCTTCACTCGAGCGGTCGACTTCTTCGAATTTGTACTTTTTCTTTTCGAAGAATTCGGACGCGGCGACGTCGAGCCCGAGGTAGATCTGTTCGGCGGCGCGATATCCCGCTTTGTCGATCGCGGCGAGGATGAGATCGAGCGCTTCCGCATTCGATTTCAGATCGGGAGCGAATCCCCCTTCGTCGCCGACCGCGGTCGTGAGCTTGCGATCGTGCAGAATTTTTTTCAGGTGATGGAACGTCTCGACACCGGCGCGCAGCGCTTCGCTGAACGTGTCGAAGCCGGCGGGGATGATCATGAACTCCTGGACGTCGAGGTTGTTGTCGGCGTGCATGCCGCCGTTGATGACGTTCATCATCGGCACGGGCAGCGTGCGCGCGCCGGCGCCGCCGAGATACAAAAACAGCGGCAAGCCCGCCGCTTCGGCGGCCGCGCGCGCGACCGCGAGCGAGACGCCGAGAATCGCGTTCGCGCCGAGGTTTGCCTTGTTGTCGGTGCCGTCGATCTGCTTCATCACCAGATCGATCATCACCTGCTCGCGCGCGTCCATTCCCTCGATCTCGCGCGCGATGATCTCTACGTTTTCGACGGCGTTGTGCACGCCCTTGCCGAGGTAGCGGTTCTTGTCGTTGTCGCGCAGCTCGAGCGCCTCGCGCGAGCCGGTCGACGCGCCGGACGGCACCGCCGCACGGCCTAACGCGCCGTTGTCGAGCAGACAGTCGACTTCGATGGTGGGATTGCCGCGCGAATCGAGGATCTCGCGCGCGAAGAGCTCAGTGATCTTGAACATGCAGCGCGCATTCTAGTGAGTTTATCCCGCGCGAAGACGCGGGATCTCTCGTGCACTTGCACGATCACTCCCATAGGCGCGGAACGCGCGGTATCACCGGAGATCCCGCGTCTGCGCGCGGGATAAAGTGAAACCTAAACCGGGCCGGCCTGCTGCGGCAGACGCGCGGCCTTCCAGGCGTTCCAGCCGCCTTTGAGCGCGGTCGCGTTCTTCACGCCGTGATTGTTGAGATCGAGCACGGCCAGGCCGCTGGTCTGTTCGGCGTCGCACGCGCAGTAGGTGATGATCATCTTGCCGGGAGGCAGTTCTTTGAACCGCGCAATGATCTGGCTGCGCGGAATGCTGAGCGCGCCCTTGATGTGGCCGAGCTGAAATTGCGTGTTGGAGCGGACGTCGACGATGACCGCCGAGCCGTTCGTGGCGAGGCGATACGCCTCTTTCTCGGAAATGCGCTTCACGTGCGCGACGGCCGCTTCGAGCGACGCCTGTTCCGCGGAGTTTTGCATCACCTTCGCGTTCGGTGCCGACTTCTTGTACTGGCCGGCGACGCCGATTGCAAACATGCACGCAGCGACGAGAGTCAGTGCTTTTCTCCAACCTTTTGTCATGGGGCTTAGTCCAATCCTTCGAAGAATCGATTGAAGCGCGGAACGAACCAGTGTTTGCGGTCGAGTGAGAACGCCACCGCCACCGCTTCGCCCACGATCCTGCGCCGCTCGATGAATCCGATGTAGCGGCTGTCATTGCTGTTGTCGCGATTGTCGCCGAGGACGAAGTAGTAACCCTTCGGCACCGTCTGCGGACCGAAGTTCTTCATCGACAGCATGGCCGGATACAACATGATCTTGTGCCGCCGGCCCCACAGATTCTCATCGAACACTTCCGGCGGTCCCTGCGGATCGTCGTCGGTTGCGGGCGGCGGCGGAGTCGACGTCTCGGATTGCTTTTGCAGCTTGCCGTTGACGAAGAGCTGGTTGTCGCGCAGCTCGACGATGTCGCCGGGGAGAGCGACGACGCGTTTCACGAGGCGCACGCCGTCGCGCGGAGAGAAGAGCACGACGATGTCGCCGCGCTTCGGATCGCCCCACTTCACGACGTCGATCGTCGTGAACGGGATCTTGAGGTCGTAGGCCAGCTTGTTGACGACCACGCGATCGCCTTCCTGGATCGTCGGCTTCATCGAGCCGGTCGGAACGTCGTTCCAGTCCGCCAGCGCGGAGCGCAACGAGCTGACGATGAGGATCATCAGCGCGAACACCCGGATCTCGTACAGGATCTTTTTCTTGTCTAGTGCCATGGCTCTCTCTGGTACGTCTGAGGCCCATGAACGTTGCGGAGGGCCGTTGTAATCCGGGGTGAGGGCCTCCCGGCCTCCGAGCCTCCCGGCCTCCAAGGAATCTAGGAGGCTTGGAGGCCAAGAGGCTTGGAGGCCAGGAGGCCCAGAGCAGCTACGCCACCTTGTCCCCGCCGATCAACTTCACTTTCGCCAGCAGCTCGTCCATCTTCATGCCCGACAGCGCTTCGAAGAGCGCGGGCACCTGGGCGGCGATGGTGGCAAGGTCGCCGGTAATCTTGTGCGCGCCGGCGGCGTTGCCGTCGCCGGTCGAGACGATCGTGATGCGGTCGACGTTCGCGAGCGGCGCGGCCATCGCCCTGACGACTTCCGGCATCTGCGTGATGAGGCGGTCGACGACGGCGGCCTGGTTCCATTCCTGGTATGCCACGGCTTTGACGTTCATCGCCTTCGCCTCGGCCTCACCTTTCTTGAAGATGATCTCGGCCTCGGCCTCACCTTCCGCACGCACCGAGTTCGCGCGGCCCTCCGCTTCGGTGATCAGGCGCTGGCGCTCCGCCGACGCGAGCGTCTCGATGCGCATGCGCTCCACTTCGGCGCCTTTCAACACCGTCGCGATCAGTTCCTTCTCGTGGCGCAGGATCTCGGCCTCTTCGACTTTGATCTGCTCCTGCTTCTGGATCTGCTGCACGCGCACCGACTCGGCGACGACCTGCTGCTCCATGATCTTCGACTGAATCTCGTAGGCCTTGTCGGCCTGCGCTTCCTGGCGCTTCGTCGTCTCGACGAACAGTGCCTTCTTGACGTCGAGGTCCCGCTGCGCCTCGGCCTGCGCGGCGAGTGACAGCGTCTCCGCGAGCACCCGCTGCTGATCGGCCTCGGCGCGTTTGATCGCGGCTTCACGCAACGCTTCGGCGCGCTTGATCGCCGTGTCGCGCTCCGCTTCCGCAGCCGCGATGTCGGCCATCATCTTGATGCGCACGATATCGGGGCGGCCCATGTTGGCGATGTAGTCGTTGCCGTCTTTCACCTCTTTGATGGTGAACGACACGACTTCGAGTCCCATCTTGTCCATGTCATCCGCACACGTCGAGCGCATGCGGTCGGCGACCATCTCCGGCTGCTTGACGATCTCCTCCACCGTCAGCTGTCCGATGATGCCGCGCAGGTGACCTTCCATCACGAGGCGGATGAGACCTTCACGCTGCGGAGGCGTCTTCGAGAGAAACTGCTCCGCCGAGGTGAGGATCGACTCCTGATCGCTCTTCACTTTGATCTGCGCGACCGCTTCGACCGTCACGGCCACGCCCTGTTTCGTGTAGAGGTCCTGCTTCGGTGCGACGTCGAACGACATCAGCTCCAGCGGCAGCGACTTCCAGCTGTGGATCATCGGGAAAATCAGCGTGCCGCCGCCCTTGATCACGCGCGTGCCGCCGACGCCGTAGACGATGAACGCCTCGTTCGGCCCGACCTTGCGATACATCTGGGCGATGAATCCGAGGAGCATCAACGTGCCCGCGACGATGCCCCCTACGACAAGCCAGGTTGAAAGTGTCAACATAGTTCCATGTCCTCCTCGCGCTCGTCATCCTGAGCCGCGAAGACAGCGAAGGATCTCAAGCCGCGTAGCTCGAGATCCTTCGGCCTCTTCGGGCCTCAGGATGACGATTCATTCGTGAGATCGTCGTACGGCACCACGTAGGCAATTCCTTTTTCGTATTTCGTGACGACGACCTCGGTGCCTTTGTCGATCGCGCGTCCGTCATCGCTGCGCGCGCCGCAGACGCGGCGCGCGCCGGAGTGCGTGAACACGATCTCGCCCGTACCGTCGCCGGCGCGGATCGGAATGACCGTGCGCGCGATGATGCCGGTCATGTTCAGCGACTCCGCGAGCGACTCGCGTCTCGAGAGAGCATTGATCGCCGAGTTGATGACCGCACCTCCGACGAGACCGATCACACTCGCGCCGGTGAGCTGGAGCGCGCTCGACCACGGAGTGAGGCGCTCGAGCAAAAGACCGCCGCCGCCGAACCACGTCAGAAACGCGGTGATCGCCGCGGCGTTGATCATCGACGTCTTCGCGCGCTTCGGCGCCGCGTGACGAATCCCGCGCGGCAGATGCAGCACGCGATGTCCGTGAAAGACGTGATCGAACACGTTCACGCGCTCCAGACCGGAGACGAACGAGACCACGGAGAGTCCCAGTCCGGCGATGAAGCAAATGATGAATAGCGACGTCATAGTTCCTCGGTTACTCGGTTACGCGGTTACGCGGTTACGCGGTTACGCGGTTACGCGGTTACGCGGTTGCGCGGTTGCGCGGTTTTGCTGCGTGACCGCGCGACCGCGCAACTGCGCAACCGGTCACCTCCGCCTCTTTCGTGTAATACCCACCGCCTCGATGTCCGCGATCAGCCGTTCCATCAGCTGGCGGTTCTCGACGATCGAGCCGAACCACACGAGGCAGTCGCGCGAGTTTTCGTGTTTGGCGATTCGCAGCAATGCCTCGCTGAGCGTCGGATCGGCGGCGAATTCCTCCGATCCGTCGATCAACCAGAGATCGAGCTGGTCGTCCAGGCCGTGACGCGGCTTGTGCGGGTGATGCTCTTCGAGATCGTCGACGAGATATCCCGGATGTACTTTGAAGAACCGCGCGAGCGCCAGCCGCGTACCGCTCGTCAGATGCGGACGCGCGCCGCTCTCGAGCTGCGAGAGATACGACTGGCTGATCTTTCCTCCCAGCTCCTCGCGCACCCCCTTCGATACCTCGGCCTGCGTCAGTTCCCGCCCCAGCCCGCGGCTGAATCCCGCGAGCGCGCGCATCTTTGCCAGCTTCTGTCCCAGCGTCATTGCAATTTGCAATATATTGCCGATTGTAATATTCGTCAAGTGCCGGTACAGTGACAGTCAGCCGTCACCCTGAGCCGCGAAGACGACGAAGGGTCTCAAACCTCGCTGATCGCGATTTGAGATCCTTCGCTTTGCTCAGGATGACGGACAGAACGCGACGCCATGTCTCATCAACAGAGTGTGTTGGACCTCAAGGCGCTGGTGCGCTCGTTCCACTCGCTGATCGCCATCGAGACGGTCGAGGAGGAGAGAGTGCGGGCGATCCTCAGCGAGGTTGCCGAGAGCCTGCAGCTGCCGTTCTTCGAATGGTCGGTGACGGCCGGCTTCCATCGCGGCTACGGATCTGCGATCGGCAACACGCAGGAAGCACTGGGTGCGCTCAAGCACATGGCCGAGCTGCAGCATGACGCGATCTACATGCTCAAGGATCTCTGCCCGCATCTCACGAAGCCGGAGACGACGCGCGCGCTGCGCGAGCTCGCGGCGAAGCTGACGCACACCGCGTCGGCGATCGTGCTGACCGGCGAGCCGATCGAGCTGCCGCGCGATCTCGAGGCGATGGCCGTGCGCTTCACGCTGGAGCTGCCGGATGAGGGCGAGCGGCGCGACGCGGTGCGGCGCGTAGTCGACGCGATGAAAGCGCGCCAGCCGGTGCAGGTGGATTTGTCGCGCGACGACGCGCAACACCTCATCCAGGCGCTGGCCGGTCTCACGCTGCAGCAGACGCGCACCGTGATCGCGCAGGCGATCGTCGACGACGGGAAGCTCACGCCGCTGGACATCGATCAGGTGATCCGCGCGAAGGGCGAGATCATCGATCGCGGCGGACTGCTGGAGTTCTTTCCGCTCGAAGACAATCACTTCGAGCTCGGCGGATTCGCGCGCTTGAAAGAGTGGCTCGCGAATGCGCAGACGGGGTTCACCGCGGAAGCGAAAGCGCTCAACCTGCAGGCGCCGAAGGGCGTGCTGTTCGCGGGCGTGCAGGGCTGCGGCAAATCGCTCGCCGCGAAGTTCATCGCGCGCGAGTGGAAGCTGCCGCTGCTCAAGCTCGAAGCGGGACGGCTGTACGACAAGTACGTCGGCGAGTCGGAGAAAAACTTCCGGCGCGCGACGACGGTCGCGCAGGCGATGGCGCCGGTCGTGTTGTGGATCGACGAGATCGAGAAAGCATTCGCGTCGACGACCGCGGCCGACGCGGACGGCGGACTGTCGCAGCGTCTGTTCGGATCGTTTCTCACCTGGCTGCAGGAAAAAGAAGACGGCGTGTTCGTCGTCGGCGCGGCGAACGACGTCAACCGCCTCCCGCCCGAGTTGCTGCGCAAAGGACGCTTCGACGAGATCTTCTTCGTCGATCTCCCAACGAGCGCGGAGCGCGAGACGATCTTCGCGATTCATCTCCGCTCGCGAAAGCAGGACGTTGCGCGCTTCGATCTCGCGCAGCTCGCGGCGGCCGGCGAAGGGTTCAGCGGCGCGGAGATCGAACAGGCCGTGATCGCGTCGCTCTACTGCGCGCTGCGCACGAAAGCGCCGCTGACGACGGAGGCGCTGCTCGACGCGCTGCGCACGACCGTGCCGCTGTCGGTGGCGCGGCATGAAGACGTGGAGCGGCTGCGGCGATTTTCCGAAGGGCGATTCACGCCGGTGGCGTGACTTCCAAAGCCACCACCACCAGCGTCAGATCATCGGCCAGCTCGCCGCCGCTGAACGCGGTCGCGGCGCCGGCGATGCGCTCCTGCAGTTCGCTCGCGCTCGCGTTGCGATGCATGCTCACCAGCTCCTCGATGCGCTCCTCGCCGAACATCTCTCCGTCGCCGCCGCTCGCTTCGGAGACGCCGTCGGTGAAGAGCACGAGCCGGTCGCCCGTGGCGATCGCGGTTTCTTTCTCCGTGTACGCGTCGTTGCGCAGCAGGCGCGAGAACGCCGGTCCGCCGTCGCTGAGCCGCTCGATGGTGCCGTCAGTGTGCGCGAGCACCGGCGCGTTGTGGCCGGCGTTGCACCAGCGCAAACGCATCGACGCGGTGTCGATCGTCGCGTAGAAAAACGTCACGAATCGTCCGCCGGTGAGGCTCGAGACCACCACGCGCCGCACGCGCTCGCACAAGTCGCGTGGGCTACCGCTCGCCGACGCGCGCACCGCCGCCTGCAGGCCCGACATCGTGAGCGCCGCCGACATCCCCTTGCCCGCGACGTCGCCGATGCACACCGCCAGCTCGGTGTCGCTCAGCTTCAGCATGTCGTAATAGTCGCCGCCCATCGTGCGCGCGGGCTGCCACGTGCCGCTCAGCTCCAGTCCCGCCACGCTCGGCATCTCTCGCGGCAGGAGGCTCTCCTGGATCGCGCGTGCCTGTTCGTAGTCCGCTTCCTCGCGCTGCTGGCGGATGCGGTCGATGCCGATGTCGAGTTGATCGGCAACGCCGCGCAAAAAGTCGATGTCTTCGACGTCGAACGCCGCGCCGTTGAGCTTCGCCGCCAGCGCGATGAATCCGTTGACCGGAGTTCCGGGCGTGTTGACCGGAACGATGAGCACCGCTTCCATCCGCTTGAGCGCCGCCGCCGCGTCCTCCGGCAGCGCGTGCCGCGACGGATCGAACGGACGGTCGAGCGGCAACAGCGGCGCGCGGCGCATGCGCATCGTTCCGATCACCGAGTCCGCGAGTCCTACTTTCGCCGCGGCGACGAACTCCTCGTTGCGCGTCACGAACATCGCGACCGCACGGTTTTGCAGCGCGTGTTGCGTCTTCTCCGCGGCCGACGTGAGGAATGCGCCAAGGTCGTTCGCGGACAGAGTGTCGGCAGCGATCGCGCGCAGCGCTTCCGGATAGTCGTACTTGTGGCGAAACAGGTTGCGGTCGACGAGCGTCTGCAGCTTGTTGCGCAGCGGCACGACCACCAGCGCGACGACGAGCGTCGACGCGATCACCATCGTCTGATTGCGCACGCCGGCGACGCTCACCAGCAGCGTTCCGATCCCGCCAACCAGCACGAGATACATCACGATGATCGCGCCGGTGAGAAACGCGTACGCGACGGTCTTGCGGATGATGATGTCGATGTTCATCAGCCGGTACTTCAGGATCGCGAACGCGAACGAGATCGGGATCAGCAGATAGGCGACCACGGGGATCATGCCGACGAATTCCGCCGCATGCATCCATTCGCGCATCGATCCGCCGGAGCTCAGGAGGTAGAGCGAGATGACTTCCGTGATGACGAAGATCATGATCTTCGTCAACAGCGCGATGAGCGTTCCCCACAGCGGCCACTTCACCTGCCGCCGCTCCTCCGGACCGGACTCGCGGTACGAGCGATAGAGTGCGATGCAGGTGAAGATCGGAAACGCGGCGACCACGAGGATCGGAGCCACCGCCGTGAATATGCCGATCCCGACAGCGACGTACTTCCAACCCAGCGCATTGGTGATGCGCGTCGCGCCGAGAAGGACGCCGGCCATCGCGAAAAGCGACGCGATCGGCCGATTCCAGAACGCGCGCCAGCCTTCGCCGCGTCCCTTGCGGACGACCCACCAGGCCACGCTCATCCCGATCAATGCCAGCGCACCCGATCCGACTTTCAACGCCAGATCGATTTGATCGCTGGCGCTTGCTTTGACGGCAAGAACGGATTGCGCCAGCGCGATCATGGCGAAGAGCAGGACCGCCACGATCGGAAGGCCATACACCCACCGCAGCACGCGCGGCGACTTTTGGATGACCGGCCGCTCGCGCGGAAAGACGAGCGCGAGGTGCAGCACGATCGGCACAAAGGCGAAGCCGGCCACGGCCAAAGCGAGCACGGGAACGAGCGATTGCTGCTCGGCGGCGATCCCGCGAAGCGTCGAACCGTCGAGCACGACCAGCGGCGGCGTCAGGAGCGACACCGCACCGATCATGACCATCGCATAGAAGACGGCCACGCGCCGGTCATCAGTACGGCGCGTGAACACCACCAATCCGATGAGGACGAATACGGACGCGACCAGGACCCGAACGACGAACATCGCGAGGAACGTCGGGTTCGCGAGCGGCGAAGTGACGCGAACCGGCAAATCGAGAACCCGTTTGTCGCGCTTCACGCGATACATCAGCACGTCGCCCGATTTCGCGCGCCGATCGAGCGCGCGGAGCCGCGTCACGTCGCCGACCGGAATTCCGTTGATCGAGACCACTTCGTCGCGCGTACGCACGCCGGCCTGGTCAGCACCGGACGACCCGTAAACGATGAGGACCGCGCCCGGCTTGAAGCCGAACACCGCCGGCCGCTTCGACTGCGGCCCCGTGACAGGAAAGTAATTGAGGCCGCTGATCCCGACCCGATGCCAGTAACGCAGGCGCATCGCGGTGTAAACGATCGACCCGCCGGCAATCACCAGCGTGAGCAGCAGCACGACCGCGACGCGCCGCTTCAATCCCTCGTTCCCCTCCGGTTCACGATCGACATGAACTCGTTGCGCGACCGCTCGTCGTTCAGAAACTCGCCGCGCAGCACGTTGGTCTCCATGAACGACGACTCCTGCTCCACGCCGCGCATCACCATGCACATGTGCACGCCGCCCATCCACACGGCGATGCCGCGCGGCTCGAGGATCTTGTCGATCGTGTCCGTGACGTCGTGCGCGAGATGCTCCTGCGACTGCAGCCGCCGCATGTGCACCTCCACGATCCTCGGGATCTTCGACGCCCCGATGATCCACTCCTCGGGGATGTAGCCGACGATGAACCTTCCGAAGAAAGGAAGAATGTGATGCGCGCAGAGCGTCTTGTACGTTCCGCCGATCACGACGAGGTTCTTGCAGTTGGGGTCCGCCGGCGAGCAGGCCTTGCGGAAGAGGGTTGTCAGTTTTTTGACATCCGTGAAGTCGTAGCCGCTCGTCATCGCCACCAGCGACTCCGACCAGCGCCGCGGCGTGTCGGCGAGATTCTCATCATCGAGATCGACGTGCAGGTGGCGCAGCACCTCGCGGAGATGCTGCTGCAGCTTCTCGCGATCGACGGTGGGCCGCGGTTTATCGAGCAGTCCCCGCTCGTCGATGAGGGCTTCGAGCTCGGAAGGGGCGACGGCAAGTTCCAGTGATTCCTGATTCATGAGGGCGAAGTATGCTGTAAACGCGCCGCTTGACCACTGAATGACGATTCATTCATACTGGCGCGGTTTCTGTAACACCGCACGCAACAGGGAGTTTGATCATGGCAGAAATCAAAACTCAGGGCGCCGTCGAGGCGATGGAAGTCGCCGAGGCTTCACGCGAGACGGAATGGGAAAAACCGTCGTTCGTCGGCGATCTTTTTCTCGGCAAGCTGAACCTCGATCTCATCCACCCGTTCCCGGAACAGGACCCGGCCGATAAAGCCGAAGGCGACGCGTTCCTGGCCAAGCTGGAGCGTTTCCTTGCGGAAAACGTCGACGCCGAAGAGATCGATCGCAAGGGCGAGTATGACTACGCGCTCTTCGACGGGCTCAACGAGCTCGGCGCGTGGGGCATGAAGATTCCGAAGGAGTACGGCGGACTCGGCTTCAGCGCGACGAACTACAACCGCGCCCTCGGCCTCACCGCAACGTGGTGCGCGAACACCGTCGCGTGGCTCTCCGCCCATCAGTCGATCGGCGTGCCGCAGCCGCTGAAACTCTTCGGTACCGCGGAGCAGAAGAAAAAATATCTGCCGCGTCTCGCGAAAGGCGCGGTCTCCGCGTTCGCGCTCACCGAGCCGGGCGTCGGATCCGACCCCGCGAAGATGCAGACGATGGCCGTGCCGACTGCCGACGGCAGCGGATGGATCCTCAACGGCGAGAAGCTCTGGTGCACCAACGGCCTCAAGGCCGAGATCATCGTCGTGATGACGCAGACGCCGCCGAAAGTCGTCAAGGGCAAAGAGAAGAAACAGATCTCCGCGTTCATCCTCGAAATGAACACGCCGGGCGTCACGATCGACCATCGCTGCCAGTTCATGGGCCTGCGCGGAATTGGCAATGTGCACATCCGCTTCAAGGATGTCTTCATCCCGAAAGAAAATCTCCTCTGGGGCGAAGGCCTCGGACTCAAGCTCGCGCTGATCACGCTGAACACGGGACGTCTCACGATTCCCGCGGGCTGCGCGGCCGGCTCGCGCCGCATGATCGAGATCGCGCGCGACTGGGTCAACGAGCGCGTGCAGTGGGGCGCGCCGATCGGCAAGCACGAAGCGGTGGCGGCGAAGCTGGCGTGGATGACGTCGCACACGTTCGCGATGGAAGCAATCGTGTGGCTGACGTCGGGACTCGCCGACCGCGGCAACGTCGATCTCCGCCTCGAGGCGGCGATGGCGAAGCTGTTCAACACCGAAGTGTCGTGGCAGATCGTCGATCACCTCGTGCAGATCCGCGGCGGACGCGGATTCGAGACGTCGACGTCGCTGCGCGAGCGCGGCGAGAAGGCCTATCCTGTCGAGCGGATCATGCGCGACATGCGCATCAACCGCATCTTCGAAGGCACGAGCGAGATCCAGCATCTCTTCATCGCGCGCGAGGCGGTCGATCCGCACATGAAGCGCGGCTACAAGCTCCTGCAGAAAGAAACGCCCACCGGCGAGAAAATCGCCGCCGCCGCGAAAGCGGGCGCGTTTTACGCGGCGTGGTATCCGTCGCGCTACGTCGGCTGGAGCCGCTTCCCGAAACACGGCGAGTTCGGAAGCCTCTCCAATCACGTCGGCTACATCGAGCGCCAGTCGCGCCACCTTTCGCGCTCGATCTTCCACGCGATGATGCGCTTCCAGGCAAAGCTCGAGCGGAAGCAGATGGTGCTCTTCCGCATCGTCGATATCGGCACGGACCTCTTCGCGATGTCTGCCGCCGTTTCTTACGCGACGATGCTCGCCAAGAAGGGCGAGAAGAACGCGCTCGAGATTGCGGACCTTTTCTGCCGCGAAGCGCGCACGCGCATCGACCAGAACTTCCGCACCCTCTTCGATAACCACGACGACCTCGCCTACAAAGTCGTGCAGAAGATGATGAAGGGCGACTACCAGTGGCTCGAAGGATCGCTCGTGCAAGCCGTCGAGCCGACGGTCGAGCAGGTGGAAGAGGCGATTCGGAAACTGGCCTGATTCGAGGGCAGATTTTGCTTCGCGAACCAGATTTTTATCTCGCGAGCTAATTCATTTAGCTCGCGAGCTAAAACTTTTGGATCGCGGCGATGCCGGAACCTGGCGATCCGCACGTGAAAACAGGCGAGTTGCGCGTGCAAACAGGCCAGTCGCGCATGCAAACAGCCGAGTTGCACATGTGAACAGGCGAATTTCACATGCAAATAGCCGAGTTGCACATGCAAACAGGCGAATTTCACATGCAAACAGGCCAGTTTCACATGCAAACAGGCCAGTTTCACATGCAAACAGGTCAGTTTCACATGCAAACAGCCGAGTTTCACATGCAAACAGGCCAGTTTCACATGCAAACAAGCCAGTTTCACATGCAAACAGGCCAGTTTCACATGCAAACAGCCCAGTTTCACATGCAAACAGCCGAGTTTCACATGCAAACAGGGCCGGTTGCACATGCAAACAGGGCCAGTTGCACATGCAAACAGGCGAGTCGCATCCTGAGCCGCAAAGACGCCGAAGGATCTCCGAATACGCAACTGTTGCGCATTTCGAGATCCTTCGCCGTCTTCGCGGCTCAGGATGACGGTTGTATCCTCGCGTCGTGAATCCCCGCATCAAAGACGTCCTCGCCGGCATCCTCGCAGGAGCGACGCCCGAGGAGCGCGCGCGCAATCTCGCGCCGCATCACGACGCGCTGCCGCCGTCGATCCCCGCGAAGGACGACGACTCGCGCGACGCGATGGAGAAGCGCCGCGCGTTCCTGCGCGAGCGCGGCTTCAAAATCGATCAGCTCGCCGGCGAAGGAAATGAAATCGCGCCGGAAGAGTTGCGCGCGAACATCGAGAGCCTCATCGGATTCGCGCGCATCCCGGTCGGCATCATCGGGCCGCTGCGCGTGAACGGTGTGAATGCGCGCGGCGATTTTTATGTCCCGCTCGCGACGACCGAGGGAGCGCTCGTCGCTTCGTATCAACGCGGCGCGAAGTTGATCAGCATGGCCGGCGGATGCGCCACGCTGTGCGTCGTCGAGTCGGTCCTGCGCGCGCCGGGGTTCGTCTTCAATTCGCTCGTCGAAGCCGGCGCGTTCCTCGTCCACGTCATCTCGCAATTCGAGGCGATGCAGGCGCGCGTGAGCGAGACGTCGCGGCACGCGCGGCTCGTGCAGCTCGATCCGATCGTCTCCGGCAAAGAGGTCTACCTCGTCTTTCACTACACGACCGGCGACGCGGCCGGACAGAACATGGTCACGTTCGCGACGAACGCGCTCGTGACGCATCTGATCGAGACCGCGCCGGTGAAGCCGTTGACATGGTTCATCGAGGCGAACATGTCGGGCGACAAGAAGGCGACGCAGCTCGCGTTTCAGGGCGCGCGCGGAAAGAAAGTCGTCGCCGACGTGACGATCCCGCGCGAGCTCGTCGTCAAGTATCTGCACGCGGAGCCGGAACAGATTTTTCGCTACTGGCAGCTCGCGATCGTCGGCAGTTTGCAGTCGGGATCGATCGGGATGCAGGGACACTACGCGAACGCACTCGCGGCGCTGTTCATCGCCTGCGGACAGGACGTCGCGTGCGTGTCCGAGGCGTCGGTGGGACTGACGAGGATGGACGTGACGAAGAGCGGCGATTTCTATTGCTCGATCTCGCTGCCGAATCTCATCGTCGGCACGGTCGGCGGCGGCACGCACCTCCCCACCGCCCGCGAATGCCTCGATCTCCTCGGATGCTTCGGCCCCGGCGGCGCGAAGAAGTTCGCCGAGATCTGTGCGGCGGTCGTGTTGAGCGGCGAGATCTCGATTGCCGGCGCGCTGGCGTCGGGCGAGTTCGCGAGCGCGCACCAGGCGTTCGGTCGGAAAAGTTGATGGTTACGCGGTCGCGCAGTCGCGCGGTTTTTGGATTGTTTCGGCGCCGCGTAACCGAGCGACCGCGTAACCGCGCAACCGCAATATGACGCGAATCGACGAGCGCGCCCGCTTCGACATCATCCGCTACGCGAATTCCTGGGAAGACGCCGACGTGCTGGTCGACGCGCTGCGCCCCGCGCCCGGCAAGCGCATGTTGGCGATCGCGTCGGCGGGCGACAATGCGTTTGCCTTGCTCGCGGGCGGGGCGGAGGTGGTGGCGGCGGACTTGAGCGCCGCGCAGCTCGCCCTCGTCGAGTTGAAGCGCGCGGCGATTCGTCAGCTCGACAACGATTCTGTTCTCGGATTTCTCGGCGTGAGCGAGATGCGGAATCGCTGGGGCGTGTATCAGTCGCTGAACACGACTGGCGAATTCGATCGAGAGGTCATCGAGCGCGGCATCATCCACGCCGGCCGCTTCGAAAACTATTTCCGCATTTTTCGCAAATGGGTCCTGCCGCTCGTGCACTCGAAGCGCGACGTCGAGAAATTGCTCGCCGAAAAATCGCGTGACGAGCGTCAGCGCTTTTATGACAACGAGTGGAACACGTGGCGCTGGCGCGCGATGTTCCGCGTCTTCTTCAGCCGCTTCGTGATGGGCCGCACCGGTCGCGATCCCGAGTTTTTCCGCTACGTCGAAGGCTCGGTCGCCGACCGGATTTTCAAACGCGCCGAATATGCCGCGACCGTTCTCGCGCCGCACGCGAATCCGTACATGACGTTCATCTTCACCGGCAACTATCGCAACGTCCTGCCGCGCTATCTGCGCGAGCTCGACGCCGTGCGCGCGAATCTCGACAAGCTCACGCTCGTGCAAGGCTCGATCGAAGACGCCGCCACCGGCACGTTCGACGGCTTCTATCTCTCCGACATCTTCGAGTACATCGATCCCGCAATCACGCGCGCGATCTTCGAGCGGCTGCGCGCGCACGCGAATCCAAACGCGCGCTTCGCGTACTGGAACCTGCTCGTTCCGCGCAGCGGACTCGGAACGCCGCTCGAAGCGGAAGCGCGCGCGCTGTTCGCGCGCGACAACGCGTTTTTCTACAGCGCGTTCGTGCTCGAGGAACACGCGTGAGCGGCGTCCTCATCGTCCTCGGCTCATTCACGATCCTTCTCCTCACGGCCGAAATCTGGGCGCGCCGCGGCGCCAAGCCGGAGTGGACGCGCAAGCTCGTGCACCTCGGCGGCGGCCTGATCGGACTCGCGCTGCCGTGGCTCATCGAGTCGCCGTGGGTCGTGCTGATTCTCACGGCGTCGCTCTCCGCGCTCTTCCTCCTGGGTGAGCGGCTCGACGTCATGAAGTCGCTGCACAAGGTCGAGCGCAAGACGCGCGGCAGCGAGTACTACCCGCTCGCGATCTGGCTCGTGTTCGTCATCGCCGCCGATCGCAAGTGGCTCTACCTCGCGGCCGTGCTCACGCTCGCCGTCGCCGACGCATGCGCGGCGCTGATCGGCGGCAGCTACGGAAAACATCGCTACGAAGTCGAAGACGAATACAAGAGCGTCGAAGGCTCGGTCGCGTTCTTCATCGTCGCGTTCTTCGCGACGTCACTGCCGATGCTGTTCATGACGACGCTGCCGCGCGCGACGTGCGTGCTGTCCGCGCTGCTCGTGGCGATGCTCGTGACGATCTTCGAGGCGATCTCGCTGCGCGGCACGGACAACCTCTTCGTGCCGATCGCGGTCGTGTTCGTGCTGCAGAAGATCACGACGAAAACAGTCCCGCACATCGCGATGCAGAACGTCGCGCTGATCGCGATCGTGATCGTTGTCCTGCTGATCGCGCATCGCATCGAGTGGTTCAACGCGGGCGGCGCGCTCACCTTCATTCTTTTCCTCTTCGCCACCTGGTCCCTCGGACCACACTTCCGCTGGGTCGTCCCGGTCGTCATCGGCTTTGCGGTCCTCGTGATCGCGCGCGTCTTCATTGGGCGGCGCGACCGTCGGCGGCTGAGAGTGACTGCCGTGTCGCGCACGGTGATCGTGCCGTTCCTCTTTCTGCTCGCCGCGAATACGACATCGCAGTTCGAGCGCTTCTATCCGTCGTACATCGCGGCGTGCGCGGTGGTGTTCGCGATGATCTTCGCGACGATGATCAACACGCGCATCGCCGCGTATCGCGGATGGGCCGCGGTGACGTTTCTCCTTTCACTGGTCGCCGGTCTCGCCGCGCTGGCTCTCTGATATGGACTGCGGCGGCTACGCCGCCGCTTGCGGCGATCCAGTGGAGCGGCGGCCGCTTCGGCCGCCGGTCCCTCGCGAGAAATCCGGCGCCCGAGAGCGGGCGCCGCTCCACTATGAAAGACGGCAGCGTAGCTGCCGCAGTCCAAAGGTGAACGCGCGCGGTCAGTGAAGCTCGACGACGCCGGTCGAGCCGTCCATCGTCACGACGTCGTCAGTCTTGACGAGCTGCGTGAGACCGCGGATGCCGACGATCGTCGGGATGCCCATCTCGCGCGCGACGATTGCGGAGTGCGACAGGATCGAGCCGCGCTCGATGAGGAGGCCGGAGATCGACGGATAGAGCGGGACCCAGCCGGGATCGGTGCGCTCGGCGACGAGGATCTCGCCGTTGAGCCGCAGGTCGTCGTTGGGAGAGCGCAGGACTTTCACGGGACCGGTGACGATGCCGGGGGAGCAGGCGATGCCCGTGATTCCGGCGGCCGAGGCGGCCGCCGCTCCACTTCGCGAGCGGAAGCGATTGCGGTTGTGGGCCATCCCGAAGGTTTCGAAGCGTTCGTCGATGTCGGGATTCGCGCGGTATTCGTCGAATTCTTTTTTGCGCAACGCGGCGAGGCCGCGCAGATCGGTCGTGAGCGCGGTTCCTTTGACGTAGTCCCACAGCTCTTCGAGACCGAGGTAGAAGACGTCGCCGGGAGAATCGAGGATGTGCTCTTCGGTGAGACGGCGGCCCATCGCGCGGACGACTTCGCGCACGAGGCCGAAGATGCGCGTGCGCGCGAAGCGCATGTTCTCGCGATTGCGGACGCCGGTGCGCGCGCGCTTCAGCACGAAGCGGAACGCGATTTTTTTCGGGAACGAGAGCTCCGCGAACGCGCGCGCTTCCGCCTGCGCGCGCACGTCCGGCTGCGCCTTCACTTCGTTGACGAGGTAGTTGCGGATGAACGACAGCACGACATCGGGACGGTCGCGCAGCGGCGGCTCTTCCAGCTTCAGCTCGTTCATGCCGCGGAAGCCGTACAGCTCCATGTAGCGGTCGAATTGCTGCGCGAACTTTTCGTGCACGCGCGCCGCTTTCAAATCGCCGCGCGTGATCGCGTCGCGCAACGCGTCGTTCGGGCGCGCGAGATCCGCGATGCGCAGCAGCATCTTCGCCGGCTCCGTGCTCTCGATGCCGCCCTCGCCGGAGAGGAGATCGTTATGAAGCGGCGTGAGTTTCTTCAGCGTGCCGTAGAAGATCATCACGAAGAAGTCGTTGATGATCGGCGCGCGCCACGACCAGAGCACACGGTCTTCGAATTCGTAATAGAGCTGCATCAGCTCGTGCGGCCGCAGCGCGTCAAAGTCGATCGACGACCAGCGGTCGTAGTGCGTTTTGAAGTTCGCTTCGAACTCCGCGGTGAGTTTGTTGATGCGCGCAAAGTTGCGCATCAACCGCCACACCAGCGGCAGCATCGCCAATCGACTCGTTTTCTGTTCGGGCGCGGCGGTGGTCTCGCGCACGCCCATCATCGACTCCATGAACTTCCGGTTCTGCTCGTAGCCGGGAAAGAGCCGCACCATCGCATACCAGTTGAGGAGGTTGTAGAAGACCTGGCCGCGAAAGAGGCCGAGCGTGTTCTCGAAGACGTACTTGTTCTCCTTCACGACGCGTTCGGGGATGCCCATCACCTGCGCGAAGAGGCGATAGACGATCGCGTAGGCGCGGCGGATCACGCTGAACGTCATCGGCGAGGTGACGCCGGAGAAGCTCTCGACGATGTTCGAGTTGTCCCACAGCAGGCGGTTGCCGGCCGCGGGGCCGTACTCCTCGATCGTCGTGATCGGACGCGCCTGCAGAATCCACAAACCGTTTGCGTCGAACGCAAACTCGATGTCCTGCGGCGTACCGAACGCGTTCTCGATCGCGATCGATGTCTTCGCCAGCTCGCGCACCTGCTCGTCGGTGAGACTCGGCGCGTTCGGATTTTCGACGCGCACGCCGACTGCTTCTTTTTTCTCGACGATCTCCGCGTGGATCGAGAGATCGCTTTTCTGCACGACAAACGTATCGGCGTCGAAGCCCTGGCTGACCAGACCTTCGCCGAGTCCGAAGAGCGCGCTGATGACGATCTCGTTCGTGTCCTGCGTCGTCGGATTCGCGGTGAAGACGACGCCGCTCGTCTGCGAGTGGATCATCTGCTGCACGATGACCGGCATTGGCTGGTCGTCGATCGCGATGCCGTGCTCTTTGCGGTACGCGAGCGCTCGCTCGCTGTACGCTGACGCGCGCACCTTCTCGATCGCGCTCGCAATCTCGCTGCGGGGGACATTGAGAAAGGATTCGTGCATGCCGGCGAACGATGCGCCCGCGGCGTCTTCGCCGACCGCGGACGATCGCACGGCGAAGAGTTCTCCCTGGAGAGCGGGCGTCCCGCCCGCCCCCGGGAGGCGGGCAGGATGCCCGCTCTCCTCCACATAAAACGCGGGCACGCGGAAGCCGAGCTGCGCGAGCTTCGCGAGGTTCGCGGCTTTACCGGAGCCCATACTTCCTCACGAGCTCGACCGCGACGAGGAGGTCGAAGACGATCATGTACATGCCGGCGTACACCTCCATCATCTTCGCGTGCCGCGGCGTCGGACGGAAGCGGTACTGGAAGAAGCCGAAGAGGCAGACGGCGTAGAGCGCGACGAGCGCGACGTAGAACCAGCGCGATACGCCGAGGTGATGGCCGACGGAGGCGACGAGCGCGGTGTCGATGGCGCGGATGGCGAGGACGAGATATGCCGCGCCGAACGTGCCGAAGATTTTCGTGTACGACTCGACGCCGTCGATCTCCTGTTCCGGCGCGCGGATTTTGCGCGACACCTCCCAGTTGAACGTAACGAAGAAGCCGACGAACGCGTAGACCCAGAACCACGGCGGCGCGTCCCATGGCCAGCGCCGCGTCGCGAACGAGAACACGAGCAGCGACAGCAGCGGCATGACCAGCATGTGCGACGTCGCGTAGAGGAGGAAGTAGCGTTTCAGAAAATCGCGTGCGAAAAACTCGCGCAACATGAGCAGTGAGAAGCCGAAGGCGATCGCCCACGCGGTGAGCGCCTGCGGGCCGCGCAGCGCAGCGATGACGATTTCCATCGTGATCGCGATCCCGCCTGCGATTTTTAAATGACGCAGCGTGACGAGTCCGCGCTGCAGCACGCGGTTCGGGAAGTAGCGGCAGTCTTCTTCGTAGTCCTTGTGCTCGTCGAAGACACGGACGTGGAAGAAGAAGGAGACGAGCATCAGCATCCCCAGGAACGACCAGCGGTCGTAGTGCATCACGGGATGTTGCTTTGACAAGTGCTGCGTCAGCGCGAAGGCGAGGAATTGATTGGAGGAGTAGTACGTGAGGATGAGCAGGACGTTCGCGATCGGGGGGAAGCGCTCGTTGAGGTAGGCGAGGAAGTTCTTCAGCACAACTGCTCCCTCAACTTCGCGTAATCGATCTTCGAGTTGTGGCGAGGATCGACCGGCAGCGGCTCGCGCGTGACGATCACTTCGTCTGCATCGACGCGCTTCTTCACATCCTCCGCAACATCTGCATCGCTTTCGATGACGACGATCAATCGCTCGTTCACGCCCACCGCCGCCACCCGCCGAATGCGTGCATCGTCCCCGCGCGCTGCCTGCTCCACCAGTTGCGCGTGCACGGCCACACCGTTCCGCCAGATCGTCGAGTGCACGCGTCCGGCGATGCGAAAGCGTCCTTCTTCATCGAACCAGCCGGTGTCGCCCATGCGATGCCATTCGTTTTCAGACGCGACGTGCTCGCCGCGAATGAGCAGCTCTCCGACTTTGTCGTCGATCAACTCCAGCTTCGCGTCAACACCGTTAACGATGCGTCCCGCGAGATAGCCGCGACCTCCCGCCGCCAGCCGCTCCCGCGCCTCGATGTGCGCCACCGGCTCCGCCTCGGACGATCCGTACGCGATCACGATCTCCGCGTCCGGCCACGCGGCGATCCACGCGCGCAGCTGCGCGTCCGTGACCGGCGCGCCGCCGGTGAGAATGCGGCGGAAGCGCGGGCGATCTGCGAGCGCCGCGAGCTTGTCGAAGAGCGGAGGCGAAGCCGTGGCGGTGGTGGCGTTTTTCGCTGCGCGTGCGACGAGCTGCGGATCCAGCGCGTCAATGCGTTTGAGGTCGATCGGCGGAATGATCGTCGTGACGCCCAGCGCGAGATTGTTCAGCGCGAAGATCGGAAACGTGCAGAGATCGACGTCGCCTTCTTTCGGAGGAAACGCCTCTGCGAGCCGCTCGTGCTGCGCGATCAGGATGCGATGCGTGCGGATCACTTGTTTCGGCGTTCCGCTGGAGCCGGTGGTAAACGTGACGATCGCGGCGTCCTGTGGAGCGGCGGCCGCTCTCGGCCGCCGGTTCGTCGCGAGAGGTCGGCGGCCGAGGGCGGCCGCCGCTCCACAGGATACGAGACGAACGATCTGGCTCTTCCAGGTACCGACCCAATGATCCGGTGCGGCCGCGCGCGCGAGTTGGATCATGCGTCGCAGGCCCACCCACGGATCGATGAACACGGCGACGCCGCCGGCGTTGAGGACGCCGAGGAGCGAGGCGTAGAGATCGATCGACATCGGCAGCATCAGCATCACGCGGCCGCGGGCGTGAATGCGCTCCACCCGCTCCCACAACTCGGCGAACGTGATCGCGCGCTTGCCGTCGTAAAAGGCGATCCGCTCCGGATGCGCGCGTGCGGCGTCGCGGAAGAGCGCGGCTGCGTTCACAGTGTGTAGAGATAGTACTCGCGGAACGTGACGCCGTGGCCGGCGTCCATCGACTGCGACGCGTTCCCCTCGTGCATCAGGCAGTGGTTCGCGGTCGGACGTCCCATCGCCAGCGCGCTCGCGTACGCGCGGTGCAACAGCGCCCATCCGACGTATCCACGCCGGTGCGCGGGCACGATGCCGATCGTCTTGTAGTCGACGACGCCCGGCTTCGCGTCCGGATACGCGAACAGAAATCCGACTTCGTCTCCGTTCGCATCCAGCGCAAAGAGCACGAGCTCGGGGACGAGCAGGCGCTCGATTCCGGCATACAGCTTCAGGAATTCTTCGCGCGCGATATCGAAGTAAAAACGATTGCCTTTGAAAATCTCCAGCGACAGACGCCACACCAGCGTCAGCTCTTCTTCGACGCGCGACGCGTCGAATGAGCGGAAGCGATAGCCGCGCTGCAGCGCGCGCGCATGCATCGCGGCTAACTGGTCTATCAAGGGCGTGACGTCGTCGATGCGTTTCGACGAATAGCGCTCGATCACTTCGAACGGCGACCACAGCTCCGCGTAGTACGGCGGGTTCACCGGCTCGAGAAGAAACGGCGGATCGTCGAACGGCCCTACGTTCACGCGGTAGCGATGCCACGTGTCGCCGTCCATCGGTCCGACCACCTGCGTCGCGCCTTGCGCGCGCAGCGACGCTGCCGCTTCGCGCAAGAGCGCCTGCACTTTTTCGGGCTCGTTCGCCGCTTCGAAAAATCCGATGACGCCGAGATCGGCGCGCAACATCGCGGTGCAACGCGCGGCAGTGTTCTCGAAAATCACGATCCCTCATCCGCCCTTCGGGCACCTTGTCCCCGAACGCCGAGGAGAGCGGGCGTCCCGCCCGCCCCCGGGAGGCGGGCAGGATGCCCGCTCTCCTCGACGCAGGGAGGGGGTGGCCGAAGGGCGGGCGAGGGGTCGAACTTCACGGCTTGTCGTCGACGCTTTCGTGTCCCTCGTACGACGCGGCGAGACAGTCGCGGCAGATCAGCGGCCCCGGCTTCGCACCGGGACGCGGCACCCAGCCGTGTCGATGCACCGCGGCCTCGAACGAGCGGATGTACTCGTCGGGAATCTCGCCGACCACTTCGTCCACGACGTCACAGTCGCCGCACTGCAGGACCACCCGGCCTTCCATATGTTCCTCGGTTACGCGGTTGCGCAGTCCCGCAGTTGCTCGGCGAAACCAATGCCGCGCAACTGAGTAACCGCGCAACTGAGCAACTTCACTTCTCTCCCGCCCCCGCGAACACGGGGTTGATGTCGACCGGGATGTCGCTCAGCTTTGCGATCACGCCCTGCATTTCCGGCGTCGAGACGCCGTACTTGTCGAGGAGGCGCTGCGCGCGCGCGAAGTCGCCGGTGGCTTCGATCGTCAGGAGCTCCGTGCCGAGGGACTTCACGCCGTCGCGATATTTCGCGGCGTCGATCGTGTAGGTGCCGTCGCCTTTCGGCGTGACCGCGCCTTTCTCGCGCAGCCAGTTCCACTGCACCGCCGTTCCGCGTCCGTGTGCCTCGCCGATGCCGAAGCGCATCGAGCGGAACATGAGGCCGGTGTACGTCGCCCACAGCTGCCGCTCGTCGAACGTCGAGAGCAGCTTGTGGTCGCGCGCGTAGAGGACGTTCCACAGTCCGATGACGTCGGCCTTGCACTCTTCGATGGTCGAGTAGAGGTTCTTGAGCAGCGTGCGCGAGTCGACGCGCTTGCCGGAGCCGGCCGGATCGGGAATCAGTCCCGGGCCGAGGCCGTGCGAGAGCTCGTGGAAGAGCGTGGTGTTGAAGTAGGCGTCGAACGAGATCGCGTCGCGCAGCGCCGGCTCGAGGATGCGCATCGCCACCGGCTTGCCGCTCTGACGGAACTTCGCGTCCATCACGTTCTTGAGCAGGACCTTCTTCGAGCCCTTCATCTCGCGCACGGCTTCGTCGTTCGGCAGATTGAAGGCCGACGTCTGGACGCCACGGCGCGCGTCGCCGGCGGTGTAAATCTCCTGCACGACTTTGATCGGCGACGACGTGCCGCGATTGGGATTCTTGTATTCGTCCGGCTCGGGGAGGTTCTTCTCCATGTCCGGCAGGTGCTGCGCGTACGCCGCGAGCTTGTCGCTCTCCGGCTTGTCGACGACGTTCACGAACGACTCGAACGACGCCTTGTAGTTGAAGAGGTTGTCCTCGTAGACCTCGTACGGTCCGATGACGACTTCGATCGGGCTCTCGAGGTCCATCCAGGCGATGTCGCTGTCGCGATAGTTGTCCTTCAGGAACGCGTCGCCGAGCTTGGTCAGGTAATTCTTCAGCGACGGACTCGTCGTCAGCGCCGCGGCTTCGCGCAGCTTCGCGGCCGCCTGCATAAGAAGGTCTCGATACTGCTGCGAGTACGGAATCGTCTTCAGGTTCGCGCCGTCGCGGCGGACGACGGTGAAGAGTCCTTCCAGCGCTTCCTTCTGATCGGGATGCGCGGCGACGTACTTTTCGAATTCAGCTTTCGTCAGATCGGCCGGATAGAACGCCGCGCCTTCCGGCTTCTTCGTGAACGGCGCGATGAACGCTTCGTCCTGCGCGAGGCGGTCCCACTTTCCTTTGTTGACGACGAAGTATTCGTATCCGGCGCGATCGAGATCGGATGCCGTCGACTGCGCTTTCAGTTTGTCGCGCAGCGCGGGATTGTCTTCGGACACCTGCCGCCAGTAGATCTCGTCGATGAATTGCGAGGCTTCAATGAGCTTCGCGACGACCTGCTGCTCTTCGGCATTGAGGAGCGAGTGGTCGTAGTCGACGACCGTCTTCGGCAGTTGCGCGAGACGGTGCGGAACGTCTTGTTTGATCTCCAATTTTCCGGAGCTCTCCTGCGGCGTTGCAGGCGCGCTGGTTTCGGTTTTCTGGCAGGCGGCGGCGAAAAGAGCGAGCGCGAACAGCAGCTTCTTCATGACAGTGCGGATTCTATGCGCGACTCGTGCTAACTTTTCGCCCGTGATCATTGAATGTCCGAGCTGCCACTCCAAGTATCAATACGACGAAGAGCGGTTCGAACGAAAACCGTCGAAGAAGATCAAGTGCGCGAAGTGCGCGAACATCTTCGACATTCACAACCCCGCCTTCGCGCCGAAGCCCGCGCCGTCCGCGCCGGTGGGCGACCGTACGTTCGCCGGCAACACGCAGCGGCCGAAGATGCCGGTCGACACGACCGAACAGTCGCCGCTGCCGAGTCCGCGCGACACCGGTAAGAGCGAGCCGCTCAAGCTTCCGGTCGGACGCCGCCTGTCGCTGGCCGTGCTCGACGGCCCCGACGCCGGCATGGTGTATCGCATCGAGAAGCCGCGCATCAGCATTGGACGCGCGAGCGCCGATCTCACGCTCAATGACACGGAAGCCTCGCGCCTCCACGCCGCGATCGAAGTGCGCGATCAGCTCATCATGCTGAACGATCTCGGCTCGACCAACGGCACGCTGATCGGCGGCGAGAAGATCCTCGGCGCGACGGAGATCGGCGACAAAGCGGAGTTCCAGGTCGGCGCGACGACGCTGATGTTGATCGTCACGGAAGATGGGTAAGTCGGTTGCGCGGTTACGCAGTCTCGCGGTTACGCAGCGCCGCGAGACTGAGCGACCGCGCAACTGCGCAACTGCACTGTGAACGACCTCGCGACTCTTCTCCGCCACCGCCAGCTCATCGCGGCGCTGACCGCGCGCGATCTGAAAGCCCGCTATCGCGGCTCGCTCCTCGGCTATTTCTGGTCGCTGGCCAATCCGCTGCTGCTGCTCGCGGTCTACACGCTCGTTTTCACAAAGTTCTTTCCGACGCAGGGAGTACAGCCGTTTCCTCTCTTTCTTTTCTCCGGAATTTTGCCGTGGACGTTTTTCGCGGCGGCGGTACTGGAGTCGACGAACTCGATCTCTTCGAACGCGGGCCTCATCAAGAAGGTGATGTTTCCGGCCGAGGCGCTGCCGATCGTGGTCGTGCTCTCGCACCTCGTGCACTTCGCGCTGGCGGTGCCGATCCTGCTTGCGGCGATCGGCATCTTCGCCGCGCTCGGAAAGTTCACGATCAGCGCGACGATCCTCTTCGCGCCGCTGTTGATGCTGCTGCAGACGCTGTTCGTCGCCGGCGTGGCGATGACGGTGTCGTCGGCGGCGGTGCTGTTCCGCGACCTGCGCGACATCATCACCAACCTCCTGCAGCTCGGCTTCTTCGTCACGCCGATCATCTATACGATCGACAGGGTGCAGAGCCCCGTGCTGCGCGCGCTCCTGCGCATCAACCCGATGACGCCCTTCATCCTCGCCTACCAGGACGTCTTCTTCTTCGGCCGCGCGCCGAGCACGCCCGACACGGTGCTCATCCTCGCCTACTCGACGTTGTCGCTGCTGACCGGCTTTTTCGTCTTCAATCGTTTGCGGGACACGTTGGCGGAAGCCATTTAGCTTCTCGCCAAAATCTGTGGAGCGGCGGCCGCCACGGGCGGCTGCGTGGATTGCTCCGCCTCGCGGCATGCTTGTCGCCACGTCACGACCTGCGACTTCGAGCGGCGCAACGCGCCTGAGATCGTCGTTTCTGCCGCGCAGGCTCCTAGTGCCGCACCGCCCGCCCGCGCTGCGGTTGCGGCGGCGGCGCGGCGAGGATGGTCACGTACATCGTCGTCGACGGCTGCCCCGGCTCGTCGACCAGCGTGGCGGTGATGGCCGCGGTTCCGGGCGCGAGCGCGTCGATCGCGAAGCTCGCTTGATGATCGACGATGATCGATGACGGGACGCGGACGAGCGACGCGTTTTGCGTCGTGAGCGCAACGCGCTGCGGGCCGTCAGGCGAGGGATCGATGTGCAGCGCGACGGTGACGGACTGCTTCTCGCGCACGCTCACGCTGCGCGACTCGAACCACGGAAGCGGATGCGCGACGACCGCGTCGTCGTTGACGATCGTGATCGTGACGGGCGAGCCTTCGATCGTCATCGCCGGTCCGGCGGAGCGGACGAATTGCAGCGAGAACGTCTCGTCCGCCTCGGGAGTGGTGTCGCCGACGATCTGCACGAGGAAGTCGCCGCGCGTCGCGCCGGCGGGAATCGTGATCTGTCCCTGCATCACGTAGCCGTCCGGCGCGAGCCAGTCGCTCACGCGCATCGCCGTGCCTTCGTACAGCGTCCACCAGAAATCGACCGGCTGCGAGAACGTGCGCGAGAGCGTCACCGGAATCTTGAGCAGTGTCATCCCGCTGTCGCCTTCGACGACGCGCACGCTGCCGACGCTCGTCGCGCGCGGCGCCACGTCGTCTTCCACGATGTGAATGTCCACGCTGTCCATCACGGCGTTCTTCAGCAACGCGAGTCCGGTGTAACACTCGAGCCAGAGATAGTGATACGAGTCGCCGTTGTAGACGTCGTCGTCGATCACCGGAATCGTGACCGGCTTGATCGTTTCGCCCGGCTCGAACGTCACGCTGCCCTCGACGATGCTCAGGTTGCGATCGACGCTGCCTGACGACGGATAACCGGTGCGATAGTCGACGGTCACGCGGCGGCTCGTGTCGCCGGTGCGTTTGAGCCTCACCGTCACGCTGCCCGCGGTTTCGGCGACCGTGTACGACGCATTCTCGGACGCCACGACCGCGAGCGGCTCGGCTGCCATGACGACGGAGCCCTGCCACGCCGCGGTGCCGCCGTCATTCGTCACCGTGACGTCGACGCGATGCATGCCCGGCGTTGTGAAGGCGTGTGTCGTCGATGCTGCGCCGGTCTGCGTCGACGTCTGCCCGTCGTCAAACGTCCATTTCACGACGTCGCACGCGCGGATGTCGTACGGATGGCATTGGTAGTACCACGGATAACACGACTGCACTTTCTGGAGCCTGAGCGCGACCGCGCGTCCGGCGAAACAGGGGTCGGACGGAGCGCAATACGGAAGGACGAGCGTCATTCCATCGCCGCTCGGCTTGAGGCCGGGACAGCTTTGTGCGCGCGACTCTCCAACGAACAGCAACGCGGCGGAGAGCAGTACGAGCACGCGCATTCTCATGTTCGTGAGTACGCGCCGCCGCGCGCGAGCGTCCATGCACCGCTAGAATCGTCACAGTGTCCGGCGACGAATTCGCAATCGCGTTACAGAATGTCTCGAAGAGCTACCGGCTCTGGGGCCGGCGCTCGCAATTCGCGACGCTGAAAAGCGCGCTCCTGAAACGCGATCTCAAGCTCTCTCCCGAACAAACCGTGCCCGCGCTGCGCGAGGTCTCGTTCACGATCCATCGCGGCGAAGCGTTCGGCGTGATCGGACGCAACGGCTCGGGAAAATCGACGCTGCTGAAAATCATCTCCGGCATTCTCAAACCGACCAGCGGAACGATGACGGTGAACGGACGCATCGCCGCGCTGATCGAATTGGGCGCGGGGTTTCATCCGGAGATCACCGGCCGCGAGAACATCTACATCAACGGCATCATGCTCGGCCTCACGCGCCGCGAGATCGACGAGCGCTTCGACCGCATCGTCGAATTCTCCGGCATCGGCGAGTTCCTTGACCAGCCGGTCAAAACGTACTCCTCCGGCATGTACGTCCGCCTCGGCTTCGCCGTCGCCGTGCACGTCGATCCCGACATTCTCCTGATCGACGAAGTCCTCGCCGTCGGCGACGAAGAATTCTCCGCGCGCTGCATCGCCAAGATCCAGGAGATGAAACTGCGCGGCGTCACGCTCGTCTTCGTCACGCACCAGCTGGATCAGGTGCGGAATCTTTGCGATCGCGCCGTGTGGCTCGATCACGGCCTCATGGAGGCGATCGGCGATCCGATGAGAGTGGTCGACGCCTATCTCCAGGAAGTCAGTGGAGCGGCGCCCGCTTCGGGAGCCGGCACTGGCGAGGAACCGGCGGCCGAAGCGGCCGCCGCTCCACAGAAGCAGGATCCCAACGAGGAGGAGCGCTGGGGCAGCGGCGAAGTCGTTCTCAAGCACGTCGCGCTGACCGATCATCACGGGCGCGAGCTCATCGCCATCGGCGCGGGCACGCCGATCACGATCGATCTCGACGTCGAAGTGCGCGCGCCGCAGGACGACTTCGTGTTCGGCATCGGCATCTACCACGCCGACGGCACGTGCGTGTACGGCACGAACACCGACGTCGAGGGCTATGCGCCGCAGCAGCTCGACGCCAACGCGCGCGTGCGTTTCGTCACGACGTCGCTCGACCTCGTCGCCGGCACGTATCGCATCGACGCCGCCGTGCACACGCGCAACGGGCGCGCGTTCGACTACCGGCGCAACGTCCTCCGCTTCGTCGTCGGCTCGCGCGTTCACGACGCCGGCGTGTATCGCCCGAAACACGAATGGAAATTCGACGGCGGCGTCGCGTTCAAGAGCATCGACACGCTGCGGCAGAACGTGCCGGCGTCGATCGCGGAGGCGTTGCAGTCGGCGGAGAAGAAAGGCTCAGAGGCTCAGAGGCTCAAAGGCTCTAAGGAGAAACAGAAACCCCAGTAGTCCGGTACTGCTTTGAGTCTGGTGAGCCTGTGCGCCTTTGCGCCTACAATTCCCCGTCGTCCGGAGGTTTCACAAATCATGAGCATGGTCACCGTCGTCGTCCTCGTCATCATCGGTCTCTACCTTCTCAGCTCCATCAAGATCCTTCCCGAGTACGAGCGCGGGGTCATCTTCCGCCTCGGCCGGTTGCTGCCCGAAGCAAAAGGGCCGGGCCTCTTTCTGGTGTTCGCACCGATCGACAAGATCGTGCGGGTGTCGCTGCGGCAGGAAGCGTTCGAGGTGCCGCCGCAGGACATCATCACGCGCGACAACGTGACGCTGAAGGTGAACGCGGTCGTGTTCCTGCGCGTGATCGCGCCGCGAAACGCGGTGGTCGAGGTGTTCGACTACCGCTACCAGACTTCGCAGTTCGCGCAGACCACCCTGCGCTCGGTCCTCGGCGAGGTCGAGCTCGACGACGTGCTCGCGCATCGCGAGATGCTGAACACGAAGATCCAGAACATCCTCGACACCCACACCGAGCCATGGGGCGTGAAGGTCGTGAATGTCGAGATCAAACAGGTCGATCTGCCGGAGTCGATGCTGCGGGCGATGGCCAAACAGGCCGAGGCGGAGCGCGAGAAGCGCGCCAAGCTGATTCACGCCGAAGGCGAATTCGCGGCCTCGCAACGGCTGGCCGATGCGGCGAAGATCATCTCCAGCGAACCGGCCACGATCCAGCTGCGCTACCTGCAGACGCTCACCGAGATCGGAGTGGAGAAAAACACGACCATCGTCTTTCCGCTGCCCGTGGACATGATCGCGAATCTGTCCAAATTCATCGCAAAGAATGCATGAACTGCCGATGATGGAGGCGGCCCTCTTTCAATTGAGGGCCGCGCTCGACGTCGATGATCCGCTGCAACTGCCGGCGCGCCTTCTCGAAGGCGCGATCGCCGCGGCGAGAGAACAGGGCGTGAACGCCGCGCGCGTGAGCGACATCGAGTTCGCGCTCAACGACCTCGCCGCCGACGCGCCGGTTTCAGCGGAGCCGTCGATCGCGCTGCTGCGCGCGGACCTCGCCGCGCTGCAACGCGCGACCGCGCTGCCGCCCGACGTGATCGCGTCGATACGCGCATTGCAAGCGAAGCTGAAAACGCGCGCGAAGGCGATCGAGCGCACGCAGTATCGGCCGGAAGGCGCGCCGATCGAGCCGCTCCCGCATCCGCCGCAGGAGCTGCGCATCGAGGCGGAGCCGCTCGCACGCAAACTCGCGGACGCCGGATTCGTCACCCCGTCGCTCGACGGATTGCTCGCCGATCCCGACTCGCTGCGCTTTCACTCGATCAACGAGATCGTCGACGAGCTGGACGTGATCGCGGGGTAGAGCTGATAGGACTTGTAGGACAACCAGGACTCATAGGTCCTATTTGTCCTATTCGTCCTCTTTGTCCTATTCGTCCTATTGCAGCGAACCCGCCACCCTCCACTTCTCGATCTGCTCGCGCGCGTCTTCGTATCCGCACTGCTCGAGTTTCTCGATCGCCTCGAACTCGAGCAGTCCGAACCGATTGATCGGCGGATGGAACACGAGGTCGGCGGACTTCACCGCGTCGTCCTGTTGGCGGCTGCTGGCGAGCATCGACGCACGCACCATGATCTCGACGATCGACGGGAACTTCACTGCCGCTTTCTTGCGGATGCGAAATTTATTGCGCACCAACTCCCACGGCGTCGGCACGCGGTCGGACACGAACGCCTCGTCCTCCTCCACCGTCACCTCGGACGCAATCACGCGTCCGCATCCGCGCTCGCGCATGATGTCGGCCGGGACGTTGTTGAGAAACGCGCCGTCGACGTGGAGCCGCCCGTCCATCAGCACCGGCGGCGTGATCCCGGCGACCGATGCCGACGCGGTCAACGCTGTCAACAGCGATCCGCTGTCGTGCACGACCGCATGTGCGCGCGAGAGATCGCTGGACACGCAGAAGAACCGCAGCCACAGGTCCTCGATCTGCGTGTCGCCGTACATGAGGCGCGTGCATTTCGCGGCGATCTTCGCGCCGAGGATCGAGACCAGCGGCAGCGTGTAGTCCTTCTGCGGGCGCAGCTTCACCCAGACGCGGCGGTTCTCCTCGAGCATCCGCTTCGGCGACCAGCCGAGGGCCCACTGCGCGGCCATCGACGCGCCCATGCTCGTGCCGCCGACCATGTCGATCGGGATGCGCGCGTCGCGCAGCGCGCGGAGCACGCCGATGTGCGCGAAGCCCCGCGCGCCGCCGCCGCCGAGGACGAGGCCGATCGCGCGGCCGGCAAGAAAGCGCGCCAGACGCGCGTAATCGTCGGAGTTGTGAATGCGAACGTGATGATGTTCATCGACGCGGCGATTCTTCAGCCACTGCAGCGTGTCGTGCGGCAGGCGATCGTCCTGATGAAGAAGGACGAGCATGCGTCGCGGCGCACCGACGCGCGTGGAGTCTTCGAGCAGTGCTTCGACCGCGTGCAGCGACGCGTCGCCGTTCGCGTTCGCGACGAGAACCACGCGATCGGCCTGGCGAATGCAGCGCTCCGTCCACTCCGAGATGCCGCGATCGGCTTCATGAATGATGAAGCGATGCAGCGGCTCCTGCTCGTTGAGCCAGCCGACGACGCGCGCGTCGTTCGGATCGTTCTCCGGAACGCGCGCGATTCCCGGAACGCCGATGCGCTGATCGACGATGTCCGCGTCGAGGAGCAGCGTCTCGCCGATCGCGCTGGTTGCAGTAGCGAGTCGCGTCGTGAAGTCGCGCAGCGGAACGTCGTCGCCGAGGGCGATCACCGCGACGTCGATCGCCTCCTGCGAGTCGCGCTTCCTCTGTTGCAATCGCGCGAACTGCACACGCAGCAACTGGCGCATCAGCTCCGGATGCAGCGCGATGACGTGATCGAACGCGTCGTTCGGAAATTTGATCAGCAGCGTGTCGCGCGCGGCGACGACGCTCGCGCTGCGCGGCTGATGCGTGAAGAACGACATCTCGCCGACCGTCTCGCCCGGCCACACCTCGGCGACGACTCCGTTTCCGCGCACGACCCGCACGCGCCCGCTGGCAACGACGTACACGCCGTCGCACGCGTCACCTTCATGAAACAGAAACTGCGAGCGCCGGACTTCGACCCATTGCGCCAGCGCTTCCAGCCTCGCCAGCGCCGCGTCGCCGATCGCGCCGAACAGCCGCGACGCGGCGGCAGCGAACCGGTCGCGTTGGAGATCGGCGTTCATCACGGTGTCATTCTGAGCCGCGAAGACGGCGAAGAATCCGCCGCCGACAGAGCGAGCAGCGTTCGTTCGCGGAGGATCCTTCGGCGTCTTCGCGCCTCAGGATGACACATGGCTATTCGTCTTCGCGAATCTGCTGGGCGAGGTAATTCTGCGCGCCGACCTGTTCGATGAGCGCGAGCTGCGCCTCGAGCCAGTCGACGTGCTCTTCTTCGTCGTGGAGGATTTCTTCGAGCAACTGTCGGCTGTTGTTGTCGCCCACTTCGCGGCAGGTCTCGATGCCTTTGTTCAGTCGCGGCAGCGCTTCCAGCTCCAGGCCGAGATCGAGTTTGAGCATCTCCGGCACGTTCTCGCCGATGTTGATCTTGCCGAGGCGCTGCACGTTGGGAATGCCCTCGAGGAACAGCACGCGCTCGATCAACTCCTCGGCGTGTTTCATCTCGCCGATGGAATGCTTGCGGATCATGTGGTGCAGGCGGTCGAAGCCCCAGTTTTCGCACATCTCCGAGTGCAGGAAGTATTGATTGATCGCCGTCAGCTCGGAGGTGAGCACGTCGTTGAGGATGTCGATGATCGCCTTGTCGCCCTGCATGGGGCGAGCGTATCACGCCATCGCGGACACGGCGGTGAGCTCGGGCGCGTGCGCGGGGCAGACCGGCTCGGGCGCCGAGGCGGCGAGCATCGTGCGGAGCGACACGTGGCAGGAGCCGCACTGGTCGCCGATGCCGCAACGCTGCAGCTCGCGGAGCGTGGACGCTCCGGCGTCGATGGCGTTTTGGATCTGGCGCTCGGAGGCGCCGCGGCAGATGCAGACGATCACGTTTTTGACTTTCCGGTACTTGAGACTGAGTCTCAGTACACGCATGATGACGCGTTCATTCCCGTCCGTCAAGTTGTCATGGCGCTTGCAATTTCGAAAGGCGTGAAGCGCCCGATTTTTCTGATACTTACGACGGTCTTTCTGTGCCTGCCGGCCGCGGCAGAGCTGCAACTCGACGTCGACCTCTCCGACCGCACGCTGGTCGCGCTCGACAACGGCAACGAAGTCGCGCGCTACGCGGTCGCCGTCGGGACGAAACAGTATCCGACGCCGCGAGGCAGCTTCCGCATTCGCAAGGTCGTGTGGAACCCGCCGTGGAAGCCGCCCGACTCGCCGTGGGCGAAAGGGAAGGATCCCAAGCCGCCCGGACATCCCGACAATCCGATGAAGCGCGTGAAGATTTTCTTCAGCGAGCCCGATTACTACATTCACGGAACGGATGAGGACGACTCGTTAGGCCGCGCGGAGTCGCACGGCTGCCTGCGCATGAACACGAGCGACGCGACGCAGCTCGCGCAACTGGTGATGGAGCGCGGCGGCAAGCCGATGCCCGAGCCGTGGTACCGCCGGATTTTTCATCGAAGGACGACGACGGTGATCTATCTGAAAGCGCCTGTGGCGATCAAGATTCACGGGTAGGACGACCCTCACCCGGCCTCGGGCGCATCGCGACTCTCCCGCGCGTCGTATGCTTGCAACGATGCACTTCCGCCAGTTCTATCTCAACTGTCTCGCTCACGCTTCCTACTTCATCGCCTCCGACCGCGAGGCGATCGTCGTCGATCCGCAGCGGGATGTGCAGCAGTATTTAGATGAAGCGGAGCGCTTGCAGTGCCGCATCCGCTACGTGATCGAGACGCATCTGCATGCGGATTTCGTAAGCGGGCATCGGGAACTGGCGGAGAAGACGGGCGCGGAGATCGTGTTCGGGGCGGCGGCAGGGGTGGAGTTTCCGCACGTCGCGGCCGCCGAGGGCGATGAGTTGCGCGTCGGGCGCGTGGTTCTGCGCGCGCTGGAGACGCCGGGGCACACGCCGGAGAGTCTTTGCTGGCTCGTGATCGACACCGAAGTCTCGAACGAGCCGCAGAAGGTGCTGACGGGAGACACGCTGTTCATCGGCGACGTCGGGCGTCCCGATCTCGCGGGCGGACGCGGGCTCACGCCGCAGCAGCAGGCGGCGATGTTGTACGACTCGCTGCACGACAAAGTGCTCACGCTCGACGGCGCGGTGGAGGTGTGGCCTGCGCACGGCGCGGGCTCGGCGTGCGGAAAGAACATTTCGAAGGAGCGCTCGTCGACGATCGGGATGCAGCGGCGGATGAATTACGCGCTGCAGCCGATGCCGCGCGAGGCGTTCGTCGAGATGATGACGCGCGACCTCGCGCGCGCGCCGCGCTACTTTCCGATGGACGCGGAGATGAATCGCCGCGGCGCGCGTTCGCTGGAGGACATCGAGGTGCGGGCCCTCTCACCCGCTGAAGTGTGGAAAAGCGGCAGCGTAGCTGCCGCAGTCCATATGGTTCTCGATGTACGCGACGGTGCGGAGTACGGCGCGGGACACGTTCCCGGCTCCATCAACATAGGTTTGTCGGGACAGTACGCGTCGTGGGCGGGAACGCTGGTGAGCGCGCAGGATGAAGTGATCATCGTCGCTTCGGATCGAGCGCGTGCGGAAGAAGCGGTCATGCGACTCGCGCGCGTCGGACTCGAGAACGTCGCGGGATTTCTCGACGGCGGAATCGACGCGTGGCGCGCGGCCGGTCTGCCGCTCGACATGATTCCGCAGATCGATGTGACGGAGCTGCAGTCGATGGACAACGTCGAAGTGCTCGATGTCCGCCGCCGCGGCGAGTACGAAGCGGGACACGTGCCGCACGCGATGAACGTGCCGCTCGATACGCTGCCCGAGCACATCGCACAGCTCGATCCGTCGAAAGCGATCGCCGTGATTTGCGCGAGCGGCTATCGCTCGTCGACCGCGACGAGCATCCTGCAGCGCCACGAATTCCGCACGCTGTACAACGTCGCCGGCGGGACGAGCGCGTGGGTGGCGGCGGGATTCGCCGTTCACCGGTAACGCGCCTCCATTCGCCGAACGCGGCGAGACCTCCGCGCAAACGAGCCGTAACTTGCGCGTGGAGGTCGAAACATGGACAACACCTCAATCAATGAGCGGCACCCGTTGCCGGTCGGCAAATTGGCGATAGGGCTGGTGCTGCTCGCGGCCGGCGCGGCGATGTTCTTCGACGCGATCGACGTCTGGGAGATCGGATTGCTGTGGCGCTACTGGCCGCTGATCCTCATCGCCATCGGCGCGGCGAAGGCGTTCGAAGCGTTCCGGCGGCGGCAGGGCGACGGCAGCTATTTCCTCCTCGGTGCCGGCCTGTGGATGCTCGCCGGCAGTTTCAATCTCTTCGGCTTGACGTACAGCAGCGCGTTGCCGATCGGAATCATCGTCGTGGGATTCGGCGCGGTCGTGCACGCGATCATCGATGTGCCGCCGGCGGCAAAGGAGAACGGCAATGAACGGTAATGAGGGATTCCGCATCTCGCCGCGGCTGATCATCGGACTGGCGATCCTCGCGTTCGGCGTCCTCTGGATGCTCGACAACCTCGACTACATCAACGCGTCGCATTACACGCGCTACTGGCCGGTCATCCTGATTCTCATCGGCCTGTCGAAGCTGACGGACACGCGCGCGTCGAAAGGCGGACCGATCGCATTGATCATCGTCGGGGCCGTGCTCCTCGCCGCGCGACTGACGCACTTCAGTTTCGACCTCGGCGACCTGATCCCGCTCGGCATCGCGATGCTCGGCGCGAAGCTGGTGATCGACGCGATGTCGCGCAAGCGCGCCGTTTCGTCGGCGGGCGATCCGAACTCGATCGTCCACGCGTTCGCGATGATGGCCGGCATCCATCATCAGAACACGTCGCAGGAGTTTCGAGGAGGCGACGCGAATGCGATCATGGGCGGCGTGGAGCTCGACCTGCGCAACGCGCAGATCAAAGAAGGGGAAGAAGCGGTGCTCGACACGTTCGCGCTATGGGGCGGCGTCGAGATCACGGTGCCGGAGAACTGGCGCGTGGTCGGACAGGTGATGCCGCTCATGGGTGGATTCGAAAACAAGACGCGCGCGTCCGGTGCGTCGGGGCCCGTGCTGATCGTGAAGGGCACCGCGGTGATGGGCGGGGTGGAAGTGAAGAACTGACGCAATGCATCCGATCCTCGCCGGCCGGCAGCGGCTCGCGCTTTATCTCCTCACGTGGTGCCTGCTGGCGGTGTTGCTGGCGCTCGTGGCGATCGAGCCCGGTCGCGCCGGCCTGCGCGACGCGCTGCTGCTGACGTTTCCGCCGACGATCATCTACGCGTTCTTCTGCCTCGCGGCGTGGTATCCGGCGCGCGCGCTGCCGCTCGAGACGGCGCGCGCAACGTCGATTCTGCCCGCGCATCTCGCCGCCGCGATCGTGCTCTCCGCGATCTGGCTGCTGCTGTTTCGCCTCTGGGCGCGGGTGTTAGGCGAAGCCGCGATGCAGGCCGTCGCGAATCGCGCGGCGGTGTTCGTGGTGACGGGCATTCTGTTGTACGTGATCGCCGTCGCGTTCTGCTACGTGCTCGTGGCGATCGAAAAATCGCGCGCCGTCGAGCAGCGCGAGATTACGGTGAAGCTGCTCGCGCGCGAGGCGGAGCTGAAAGCGCTGAAGGCGCAGCTCGATCCGCATTTCCTGTTCAACAGTCTCAACTCGATCAGCGCGCTGTGCGGATCGAACCCGACGTCGGCGCGCACGCTGACGACGCTGCTCGCGGAGTACTTGCGCAAAAGCCTCCGCATCGGAAGTGCAGAATCGATCACATTGTCCGAGGAGCTGGAACTGGCGTCGAGCTACCTCGCGATCGAGCGGATTCGGTTCGGACCGCGCCTCGAGTTCGAGCAGAACATCGAAGAGAGCGTGCGCGGATATCGCGTGCCGCCGCTCCTGCTGCAGCCGCTCGTCGAGAACGCGGTCACGCACGGAGTGGGACATCTCCTCGACGGCGGAGTCGTGCGCATCGACGCCGCACGAGACGGAGAGCGCGTGCACATCACAGTCGAGAATCGCTGCGATCCCGATCGTCCGTCGAGCCGCGGCGAAGGAATCGGATTGGCGAATGTGCGAAGGAGAGTGGCCGCGTTTTATGGGGAGGGTGCGCGCGTTGATATGCGCGATGATGTGGAACGGTTTCGGGTGGACTTGTGGCTGCCGTAGGACATCGTAGGACGCTCTAGGACCTCTAGGACGCTCTAGGACGTCCTATCAGTCCTATACGTCCTATATGTCCTAAAAACCCATGATCGACATAATCCTCATCGACGACGAACCCCCCGCCCGCGCGATTCTGCGCGAGTATCTCGCCGACTATCCGCAGTTCCGCGTCGTGGCGGAATGCGCGAACGGGTACGAGGCCGTCAAGGCAGTCGCGGAACATCAGCCGGCGCTGTTGTTTCTCGACATCCAGATGCCTAAGCTCGACGGATTCGAAGTGCTCGACCTGCTCGATCCGAAACCGAAAGTCATCTTCGTCACGGCGTACGACGAGTACGCGCTGCGCGCGTTCGAGGTGCATGCGGTCGACTATCTGCTCAAGCCATTCACGGCAGCGCGCTTCGGCGAAGTGCTCGCGCATGCGGAGCAGATGCTGCAAGCCGCGCCGTCGACGCAACGCTCGCCCATGCTCGCGAAGAAGCCGCTGCAGCGGATCGCGTTCAAGGACGGCGCGAGCATCGACGTCGTTCCGGTGCAACGCATCGACTACATCGAGGCGCAGGACGATTACGTGCACGTCGTCGCGCGCGGCGCGAAGCACATCAAGCAGCAGACGCTCGGCGAGTTGGAACAGCTGCTCGATCCGACGCGCTTCGTGCGCGTACATCGCAGCTACATCGTGAACCTGGAGAGCCTGGATCGCGTGGAGCCGTACGCGAAAGACAGCCGCGTGGCGGTGCTCAAGGACGGGACTCGAGTACCGGTGAGCCGGACGGGATACGAGCGGCTGCGCGCGTTGCTGTAGCAGCGGCGAGCGGCAGCAGGACGGTAAACGTCGCGCCCTGCGCGGGACCGGCGCTGTTTGCGGAAACGGAGCCGCCGTGCAGCTCGGCGATGTACTTGACGATCGCGAGCCCGAGTCCGAGTCCGCCGTGCTTGCGCGTCGATGTCGCCTCGGCCTGGCGGAAGGCTTCGAAGACGTGCGGCAGAAACTCCGGCGCGATTCCTTTTCCCTCGTCGCGCACGGTGATGCGCGCGTGGCCGGCGTCGCGATCCAGCTCGACCGTCACGCTCGTACCGGTCTCGGAAAACTTGATCGCGTTCGACACGAGGTTCCAGACGATCTGCTGCAGCCGCGTCGGATCGCCGTTGACGATCATCCGCTGGCTCGGCACGTTCACGTGAATGCCGATCGCTTTCGCATCCGCGGCCAGGAGCTGCGTCTGCACGGCGTTGTCGATGATCATCGAGAGATCGACCAATTCGCTTTGCAGCGTCAGCTTTCCGGTGACGATGCGCGAGAGGTCGAGCAGGTCATCGATCAGCGTCGCCTGCGCGCGCGCGCTGCGCTCGATCGTGTCGTAGGCGACCTGCTTCGTGTCGTCGTCGAGGCCACCCAGCCTGAGCATGCGCGCCCAGCCGAGGATGGCGGTGAGCGGCGTGCGGAGCTCGTGCGAGAGCGTGGCGAGAAATTCGTCTTTGGTGCGATTGGCCTGGTGCGCGATATGGAACAGCCGCGCGTTCTCGAGCGCGATCGCGCAGCGGCGCGCGAGCTCGATGGCGAGCACGAGATCGTCGTCGGTGTAGCGCGGCGTGTGGGAAATGAAGGTGATCGATCCGACTTCGCGGTCGGGGAGACGCATCGGTGCGACCATGCGCGTGCGGTCGCTGCTCAGCGAGGAGATGACCGGGGGCGCTTCTTCGTCGACGCCCGCAACGTCGATGGTGCAGTCATCGGCGAGCCGCGGCACGATCACGTTCGTGATCTCGCGGATCTTCGCCTCGTAATCGAGCGTTCGATTCAGCGTCGCCGATGCCTCGGAGAGAAACGCGTTCGATTCTTCGAGCTCTTTGCGCCGCGCCATCTCCGTCTCGAGCGCGGCGGCGCGCTGCTGGAGGAACGTGATCTCGCGGCCGCGCGTCTCGTCGTCGAGGCCGGCGAACATCTCGGTCGGGACGACGACGGAGTGATGCCGGCAGATTTCGCCGAAGCGGCCGGTGTCGGTCTCGCGATAGAAGTTGCCGATCGGATAGGCGCACATCAGCGCGAAATCGACGTGCGGAGCGAGGTCGTTCCAGAACTGCTCGAGCGTGATCGCCGCGGACGGGTTGCCGTCGCGCCAGAGCAGGTCGACCATTTCGCCGTACGCGCGAACACGGCTGCCGCTGCCGTTCGCCCGCTCTCGTATCGCACTGCCGATCGTCTCGCGGAAACGCGGCTCGTCGGGCTCGTTGCCGGACATGAACGCATTCAGCGTCTCGCGCGCGTCGAGGAACGTCATGGACCGTAAGTCGTAACCGCGTGCGCTGAGATGACCGGCGACGGCCTGGCAATGCTCCTCCGTCGCGATCATGATGCCGGGCTCGTGTTTTTCGAGGCCGCTGGCGAAGTAGTCGGCGACGCGCGCGAAGAGAAACTCGTCCCTTTCGTAGAACTGTACCGCGTGCTCAAAAGCAAATTCGAGGGCCGACATAGGAACTGCAAACAGTTAGCAAATCACGGACCATGATGCAACTCTTCGATCGATCGAGTGAGACGCGGACGATCCGGATCAGAAAGGTCGAGCTCGTTCCACGGCACGCGCAGCGGCTCGCGCTTCAGCGGCCAGCCCACGAGATGCGCGGCGGAGATGCCGAGCCGCTCGAGCATCGCGGACGGTCCGAGATGCCACTCCAGGATCACGCATTCCCCGCCGCGGATCTCCGCGTGCACGGAGTGAATGCGTCCCGCGACTTTGCCGTTGCGGTCGCGCACGGGATGGCGAACCATCTTCTGGAGATGGACCTGCCTCACTCGTCCTTCTCCTTTCCGCCCGGCAGCTTGCTGACGATGTGCTTGCGCAGCCAGCGCTCCCAATCGAAGGCCGGCGTTTTCTCGGCGTCGACGTCGAGCTTCACATGATGCTGCGTCACCTCGTGGACTTCGTCCCACGGGACATGCTGCCGCGCCCCGCGCCGCGTCCACGCCGCGGCGCGCGGATAAACACGCTTTGCGAGCACGGTGAATCCGAGCTCGAAGTGATCGACGCGCGGCGGCTGGCCGTCGCGCAGCTCGATGACGACCCCGTCGATGCGTCCCATCTGTTTCTCGTCTTTGTCGACGAGCTGCTTGTCGAGAATGTCGCGGATGAGATCGAACTGATGGAGCGCCATCAGCTGCCTCCCGCCACGGCGAGCGGAATCGATACGACCGCGAGCACCAGCGACAGCAGGGTGACGAAAACCACGACGGCATTCGAAAACCACCCATTCTTTTGCTTGTGCAGCAGCTTCTCGTCGTTCATCAGGAGGAGAAACGGCAGCGTGACGAACGGCAGCACCGCGGCGTTGATGGCCATCGTCAACAGCGTTAACTTCAGCGGATCGACGCCGAAGGCGATGATGAGCGCGGAAAGAAAGATCGCAGCCGTGTAGACGAGACTGAAGCGCGCGTCTTTCGACGGCTTCAAATCCTCCCCCCAGTTCCAGCCGAAGGTCTGCGCGGTGGCGTAGGCCATCGACAGCGAGACTTCGAGCGCGGCGCCGAGGCAGGCAATGCCCATCGCGGCGGCGAAAAGGACGAAGCCCCAGTACGGAAACGCCCGCGTGAGCATCAGCGCGGCCTGCTGGTAATCGTCGACTTCGATGCCGCGCGATCCGAGCACGACTCCTGAAACGACCAGCGCGCCGAGGGCGATCAGCGCGCCGAATGACATCCCGATGAATGCGATCGCGCGGTTCACGCCGACGTACGTCTCGTCCCATTTGTCTTCGATCGCGCCGGACGAATAGAAGTAGAAGAGGTACGGCGCGAGCACGGAGCCGAGGAGGCTGACGGCGATGAACCAGTACTTCGCCGGATCGCGCGTCGGCAGCGAGGGCAACGCGCCGGCGGCGACCTCCCGCAGCGGCGGATGATGCGCGATCGCCGCGACGACAAAGCAGAGCGTGATGAGCCCGAGCAGCGACGTGCTGTTCTCGATCGTGTTGAACTTCGAGCGCCAGAGAAACAGCCAGACCAGCAGCGCCACCGGCATCGCGAACCACGAGTACTTGATGCCGGTGACGAGCTGCAGCGCGAACGAGATGCCGCCGATCTCCGCGCCGAGGATCAAAAGGTGTGTGAGCGTGAGGATGATGAAGGGGATGAACCAGAAGCCGAAGCCGAGGTGCTCGCGGATCGCGTCGGGCAGCGCTTTCTGCGACACCGCGGCGAAGCGGCCCGACATCTCGACGAGGAAGATCACGAGGATCGTCGCGAGCACGAGCGCCCAGATCAGCTGAAAGCGAAAGCTCGCGCCGGCCTGCGCACTCGTTGCGATGTTGCCGACGTCGAAGAAGCCGCCGACGCTGGTGAGAATGCCGAGGGCGAGTTGGGTCGCCTTCTTCATTGTTCGAGCGCCTCCAGCTTGTCGTAAATGCCGTGGCAGCGCTTCGCTTCACGCGCCGCGATGTTCGCGTCGTGATTGCGCACCGCCGCGCCGAGTGTCGACGCGCTGTCCGACAACTCATCGAGCGCGCTGCTGATGTTCTTGCGCAGCGACTCCGACGCCTTCGATTTGCCGACTTCCTTCCGCGTCGCGTCGATCGCCTTCTTCGCCGACTCGACCGAGTTCTCCATCAGCGACTTCGGCACGCGATTGTCCAGCCACAGCTCGCTCGCGAATGCGAGCGACGCCGCCCACGACTTCACAGGCGAAGCTGCTTTGATGAGCTTCTGATCGTCGCTCTGGTGCGAGCACGCGAGCACGAAGACAAGAACGAACGCGAGTCTGCGCACATCAGGCGGTGTGAGCAATTAGGGTGCCGTGGGGCGAAATAGGACCTATAGGACGAATACGACGCATAGGACTTTAGGTCATAGAAGTCCTATTCGTCCTAGAGGTCTTATCTGTCCTATGGGTCCTATTAAACCTTCATCCTCACGGTCGTCTCGTCGTCGCTTCCGCGCGGGACGAGCTCGAGGTAGAGGCGCCTGTGTTCTTCGCCGGTGGCGTACAACTCGGCCACGAGCGCGTCGAGCGCGGGCCCGCGCAGCGAATGAAGAAACAGATCGCGCTCGATCGCCAGCGCGCACGGATAGCCGTTGCCGGCGGAGGCGCGGAGCCATTCGAGCGCGAGGTCCGCTTCGCCGAGGATTGCGTAGGCGCAGGCGATGTCGTATTGCGCGTGGTGATAGTGGCCGTAGGCGTGCTCGTGATCGATGGTGCGCTGGATCTGGTCGAGCGCACGCGCGCGGTCGCCGGCGCGCGCGGCGAGGAGGACGCGCAGCGGATAGTAGTAGGCGCTCTCGGGAAACAAGAGCGCTGCAAGATCGCTGACCGTGCTCGCTTCGGCGTCGCGCCCGAGGCGCATCAGCACGTGCGCTTTGATGTAGTACGCCCACGGATGCGCGGCGCGCTCGATGCGCGCGTCGACGAGCAGCAGGCAGCGTTCATAGTCGCCGGCGATGAACGCGCACGTCGCGAAGTGAAACTCCGAGATCGCGTCGGCGGGATTGATGCTGACGGCCTGTCGCAATTCTTCTTCCGCCTCGCCGATCGCGCTGACGTGAAAGAGCAGCACGCCGAGTCGGCTATGCGCTTCGCCGAGATTCGGATTCAAACGCAGCGCGGCGGCAAAGTGACGGATGGCGGTGAGGTAATCGAAGCCGCTCTGCGGCGACCACACCAGGCGTCCGAGGACGTAGTGTGCGTCGGCGAGATTCCTGTCGAGCGACAGCGCGCGCTCCGATGCATCGATCGCCTTCTGATGCCAGTCGCCGTCGGGATCCCAATTGAACGAGAGCCGCGTGTACGCGTCGGCGAGTCCTGTCCACGCCGCCGCGACATTCGGATCGATCGACGTCGCGGCGGTGAACGCATCGATGGCCTGCTTCATCGACTCGATCGTGTCGAGCACCAGCGCGAGCTTCCCTTTCATCAGCCATTCGTTGGCCGACCCTGTCGCCTGCGGCGCGCGCGGCGCGGGCGCGAGATCGATCGACAGCGACTCCGCGATGCGCCGCGCGACTTCGTCCTGCATCGCGAACAAGTCGTCGAGCGACGAGTCGATCTTCGTCGCCCACAACGAGCGCGCGCCCTCGGTGCTCACGAGCTGCACGGTCACGCGCAATCGCGAGCCCGCGCGCTGGAACGCGCCGTCGACGACCGCGTCGACGCCGAGCGAAGCGCCGGCGACTGCAGGATCGGCGTCGCGGAACATCGCGACCGCGGACGCGGGACGCACGAGCAGTTTCTTCGTCGACGCGAGCTCGGTGATGATCGCGTCGGCGAGGCCGAGTCCGATGTGCGCGTTGTCGTGCGACCCGGTGAGATCGCGAAACGGAAGGACGGCGATGGAGAGCGGCGGCGGCTCGGATTCGCGCTCGAGCCGCCGCAGGAATCTTCGCAAGTCGGACGCGAGCTCTTTCGCCGACGCATAGCGCTCCTCGGGACGTTTGCGCAGACAGCGGTCGATGATGCACTGCAGCTCGCGCGGACCGTCGATGCGCGCGGGCTCGTCGTACATGGTGCGATGCAGCGACTCGCGCGCGGTCGTCGCGGCGTACGGTCTTCGCTGCGAGACGATCTCGTACAAAACGCAGCCGAGGGCGAAGATGTCGGAGCGCGCGTCGAGCGTGCGGCCGCGGATCTGCTCGGGCGACATGTAGCTGATCGTGCCGACGATCACGCCGTCGGCGGTGAGGTTCGCGTCTGCCGGATCGTCATGCTGTACGAGCTTCGCGAGGCCGAAGTCGAGCACTTTCGCGAAGCCGTCAGGCGTGACCATGATGTTCTCGGGCTTGAGATCGCGATGGATGATGCCGTGCGAGTGCGCTTTCTCCAGCGCGTCCGCGGCCTGCGCGACGATCGAGACCGCATTCGCCAGCTCGAGCTCACCGCGCCGCAAGCGCATGCGCAGCGTCTCGCCGTCGACGAGCTCCATCGCGATGTACCACGTGTCGCCGTCGCGCGCGGCCTCATAGATCGTGACGATGTTCGGATGCGTGAGCGCGCTCGCGGACTTCGCCTCGCGCACGAATCGCCGCACGCGCTCGTCGTCGGTGGTGAGCGCGCGCGGCAGCAGCTTCAATGCAGCGAAGCGATCGAGCCGCGTGTCGCAGGCCTTCCACACCTCCCCCATCCCGCCCGCGCCGATGCGCTCGACGATCGTGTAATGCGCGACGCGGTCGCCGGGATTCACGGGGGAATAGTAATAGGACCAAATAGGACGAATAGGACTTTGTAGGACCTATAGGTCGTATTCGTCCTATAGGTCCTATAGGTCCTAAAAGTCCTAGTGCGAATGCGCGCTCGTATCCGCCACCGGGCACGGCGGCAGCGCCGTCAACGGCTTCGTGCACGTATCCGGCGCACCGTTCGGGGACGCCTCGCTCCAGCTGCCGTCGGGGCAGACGGTCTGCACGGTGAGCATCATTCCGCGGTCTTCGTGTCCGAGGAAGTGGCAGTGCAGAACGTAGGGGCCGGTGTAGTCCTCGAAGCGCTGGCGGATGACGACCTCGGTGCTCGGATTGTTCGGATCGTTCGGATTCGTGTTGTTCGGCAGGGTGATGCTGTCCTGCCAGATCGGCTCGGGGTAGACGACTTTCTTTCCGTCGAGGTCGTACGTGCTCACGACTTGGAACGGATTGATGTGAATGTGGAAGACGTGGAACGGTTTGAGCGGCGGCTTGCCTCCGCGTTTGCCGTTCTGCGAGATGTGCCACTCTTCGCCGCCCTGCGGATCGAGCACCTCGGTGAACGCCGCGCAGCGATCATCGAACTGCATCGGCTGATCGTTGTTCATTCCCTTCACCCGGATCGCGAACTTGCCGTCGGGCGCGGGATTGGGCGGCACCTGCGCAACGCCTTTGTCCGTGAGGATCTGGAACTGCACGTATTGCGGCGTGCGATTCGGAACGATCGGGTGGAGGAACGGCGGCAGATCGGGATATTCGTCGACGGTCGGGTACTCCATGTCGCAGCCGTCCTTGAGTGGGCAGTCGATCACGTTGATCGAGAGGAGCGCCGGCTGCGAGGATCCGGGTGCGACGGCGTCGAGCGCCGCGCGCAGTTTCGAGATCTGCACCTGGCGCGCGTGGCTTCCCTTGCCGGGCTTCTCGCCCTGCTCGTCGATCGCGCCGAACACTTCGTAGGGAATGAAGAACTCGCCGACGGCTTTCGGCGCCTTGATCAGGAAGTCGGCGCGATTGCCGGGAGAGAACATGAACTTCAAGTCGTCGATGTGACCGTCACACGGAGTGGGGTCGAGCATCGGCTGGCAGTCGTAATTCCTCTTGCTGAACTGAACTCCATCCATCGCGATCTGCCGCGCCTGCGGATCGACGGCGCTGCTCGTGTCGACGCCGTCGAAGTCGATGACCAGCTGCGAGTCGGCGTCGATGTTCTCGTTGACGAAGCGCCAGCGCTGGATCTCGCCTTTGTACATGGTGATCTGCGGCACGAGCTGTCCGTTGATCAATGCGATCGGATTGATGCCGCCGGTCTTGCTCGTGAAGTTGAGATCGTGAACGTTCTGAATGCTGACGAGCTTGTTGCGCAGGAAGCGGTTCTTCTGCAGGTAGTAATCCTTCAACCAGTCGTCGAACGGACCCTCGATGATCAGCGAGCCGGCCATTCCGTTGCCCACCTGATCGGCCGTCGATCCATGTTTGTGCGGATGCCACCAGTGCGTTCCCTCGGCCTGATTCGCCGGCAGCGAATTGACCGCGTACTGGTACTCGCACGGAACTTCGTACTCCTGGCCGTGCGTCACATGGCCTTTCGGCGTACCGCAGGGCGTGAGCTGCAGCAGCACGTAATCCTGCGGCGCCTGCGGCGAGACGTGCGTGCCGTGGAAGTGCAGGTTCGTCGTGTTGTCGCCGTGCATGCAGTTCATGCGGAGGGGCGTCTGCGTGTCACCGCAGCACTGCGGCAGATTGTTCGGATCGCTGCAGTCGCAGTTGCCGTGGCTCTCGTTGCCGTTGGGTCCTCCCCAGCTGCACTCTTCGTTCGACGGCGGAAGATGGTTGATCAGCTTGATGCTCCAGCTGTCGCCCGGTTTGTAGTTGTCGCTCTCGCGCCGCAGGTGCAGCGTCGGGCCGGGAAATTTCGCGACGCCGTCTTTCGGGTCCTTGTACATGCGCAGATTGAATGTCTGCATCGAGCAGGTCCAGACGTTGTTGTTGTTCAGGTAGACCGGCACCTGCCGCGGCTCCTGCACGACGTCGAAGACGGTGTCGAGGTGGTGCGTATTCGGATCGACGGTCAGCTCCGTCGGCTCCTTCAGTTCGTCGCCGGAGCCGGGACATCCGGGCACGACCGTGTTCTGCCCTTCGACCTCCTGTACCGCGCCTTTGGCGACTCTCATCACGGTCTTGGCGAACTTCTTCGGATTGCTGGGACTGTTTTGCGCGATGAGCGCGGGGGAAAGAATGAAGACGACGGCGAGGACAAAGACACCGTGGGCCGACCTGCGATCCATGAGAACTCTCCTCTCTCGTTCGGGCAGACGGAAATACGGGCTTACGTCAGGATCGTATGTCCGCGGCGCGGCGGCGGTCAAGCGTCAGCGCAGTTGCGCGAGCAGTTGATCGCTGTCGAACGGTTTGCGCAGCGTGTTCGGTTCTTCGTCTTCGGTGATGAAGATGACCTTTCCGGACTGATCGCCGAGTGCGTCGCGCAGCGTCGATTCCGCCGGATCTACATCCGCGAGAATGTACGCGTAGTCGTGCTCGCGCAGTTTCAAAAGCGCAGCGTCAGGCGTGGCCACGGCGTCGCAGTTGTAGTCGGCGCGCGTCAGCGTGGACGAGATCGCGGAACGAAAATCCGCGTCGTATTCGACAAGGAGGACCATGGGCATCGGGACGACTTCTTCGTGCAATCGTCCGCCCCCCGGTTTCATTCCTTCATCGGGAATCGCGCGAGCAGACTCTCGATGTCCTGTACGTCAGCCGGCTTGGTCAGGTGATCATCAAAGCCCGCCTCGGCCGCTTTGCGTTTGTCGTCCGGTTGTCCGAATCCGCTGACCGCGATGAGCACCACGTCGCGCCCGAGCTCGGATCGCACTTTCATCGCGACCTGATAGCCGTCGAGACGCGGCAGTCCGATGTCGATGAGCGCCATGTGCGGCTTCGACTCGACGATCGTCTCGACGCCGGTCACGCCGTCGGCGACGGCACGCACGTCGTGTCCGAGGCGCTTGAGGCGGAGACGCAACAGCTCGCGGATGTCGGTGTTGTCTTCCACGATCACGATGCGCCGCGGCGGCGAAGGCTCCGCGGTTTCGCGCGCGCTGAGACGGCGCTCTTCCTGCTGCGGCGCCGCCGCGAGCGGAAAGCGGATCGTGAACGTGCTTCCTTTTCCCACGCCGTCGCTCTTCGCTTCGACCGTGCCGCCGTGCAGCTCGACGAGGTTGCGCACGAGCGCGAGACCGATGCCCATCCCGCCCTGCGAACGTCCGATCGCGTTCTCGGCCTGCGCGAAGAGCTCGAAGATCGTGGAGATGCGCTCGGCGGCGATGCCGACGCCGTCGTCTTCGACGCGGATGACGGCGGAGCCGTTCTCGCCGTCGAGCGTGACGATCACGTGCCCGTTCTCCGGCGTGTACTTGATCGCGTTCATCAGCACGTTGTTGATGATCTGATCGATGCGCACCGGATCGCCGTTGACGTACAGCGCGTCTCCGGCCAGGCGGAGATCGACGCTGACCTGATGCACGCGCGCGGACTCGAGCAGCGTCTGCAGCGATTGCTGCGCGAGACGGCGCAAATCGACGAGCTGCGGCTTGATGACGATCTTTCCGGAGACGACGCGCGAGAGGTCGAGAAGGTCGTTGACGATGCGCGTGAGATGGCGCGACTGCCGCTCGATGAGCCGCGCGTGGTCGCCGTCGAGCTTTCCGTCGGACTCGATCATCTGCGACGCCAGAAGGATCGCGCCGAGGGGATTGCGCAGCTCGTGGCCGAGAATCGCCAGGAAGCGGTCGCGCTCGTGCACGCGGTCCTCGAGCATGTCCATCAGATCGCGCACTTCATACTGGCGCCGCCGCGCGCTGAGCGCCGACTGCGCGCTGCTGATCAGACTCTGAATGCGCACCGGGCGGTCGATGAGCGTGACGTTCGTGAGCCGCACGAGCGGGTGGTACGAGCGTGTTCTCGCTTCGAGCTCAGGCAGTCCGGCGAGGATCATGACCGGCACTTCCGACCACGCGGGCTGCTGCTCCAGCGCGCGCACCAATTGCCCCAGGTCCTTCGACGGCAATGCCTCCTCGGTGAAGAGCAGCGCGCCGGCACCTCTCTCGAACTCCCGGCAGAGCTCCTCGAGATCGCGAAAGGTCTCGCAGGCGATGCCCGCCTTCTGGAGCTGCGCGCACATCAGCTCCGCGTCGCGTCCGACCGGCGCGACGACGAGAATCCGTTCCGCGAGATCGGCTGCGACCGTCATTGCGTGCGAAGGTCCTCCACCACCCGGTCGTAGTTCGGCGTGCCGGTGAGCACGCCGCGATAGCCGTCGAGTGAAGCGCCGATCTCGATGCCCCTGGACGAGAGAATGAAGTCGCGGATCGACGTCTCGTGCATGCCGCTGCGCTTCTTGATGACGGAAAGCGCTTTGCGAACCTTGGCGTGCGCCTCGAAGTAGCGCAGCAGCACGACGCAGTCGGCGAGATAGCTGACGTCGACCGGCGCGTGCATCTGCCCGACGAGTCCCGCCTGCGCGAACACGAGCAGCGTGGCGACGCCGTTCTGTCCGAGATACGCGAGCAGTTCGTGCAGATGCAGCAGCAGAAAGCGCTCCTCGGGGACGGCGTTTAGATATCCGTTCAGGCTGTCGATGGTGAGCACGCGCGTGCCGTCCTTCTCGACCGCGCCGCGCACGAGCTGCGCGAACTGGCCCGGCTGCAACTGCGCGGGATCGATCTGGCGGACGACGATCGTGCCCTTGTCGACATGTTCGTGCAGCGGCATGCCGAGCGACTCCGAGCGATTGAAGAGACTCGACAGGCTCTCCTCGAACAGGAACATGCTCGCGCGCTCGCCGCGCTTCGCCGCCGCGATCGCGTACTGCGTCGCCAGCGCGGATTTGCCGGCGCCCGCCGGTCCCATGATCAGCGTGCTCGTGCCGCGGTCGACGCCGCCGCCGAGCATCGTGTCGAGCACTTCGATGCCGCTGGCCACCCGTTCGAGCGGAACGATGCGCCGATGTTCGGCCGCGATGAGGCGCGGATAGACGACGATGCCGCCTCTCAGGATGTTGAAGTCTTGATAGCCGTCGCGGAAGTTGAGGCCGCGCATCTTCACGATCTGCAGCCGCCGCCGCGCCGCGCCGTACAGCGGCGTATAGCGCTCCAGCTCCACCACGCCGTGCGGAACGCTCTGCAGCTGCATGTCCGTGACGTCCGTCGTGCGGTCGTCGAGGAACAGCACCGTAGTGTTGCGTCCCGCGAAAAACTGCTTCAGCGCGAGGATCTGCTTGCGATAGCGCAGGGTGCTTTGTGCGAGCAGACGGATCTCGGAAAGCGAGTCGAGGACGACGCGATGGGGCTTCACGCGATCAATTTCGGTGAGCAGCGCCTTGATGGTTCGTCCCAGCTCGACTTCCGCCGGATAGAAGACCGTCGTCTCGTCGTCGGCAAGGCTCTCTTCGCCGATCAACTCTTCGTAAATGTGCACGCCGGCGAGGTCCCAGCCGTGCGACTCCGCGACGGCCTCGAGATCGGATTTCGATTCCGACAGCGTGATGTAAAGCGGCGTCTCGCCGTTCCTCGCCCCTTCCAGGAGGAACTGCAGGCCCAGCGTGGTCTTGCCGACGCCGGGATCACCCTGCAAGAGGTAAACGTGATTGCGAGGGAACCCGCCCAGAAGGATGTGATCGAGTCCCTCGATTCCTGTCGAAGCAACTGGTTGCTGGCTCATCGACTTACGACTCCTGCCCAATGGCTTGAGTCCGCCTAAAAGCGAAAAAAATGCCAGCTTGTGACGGGTGTGTCCGTCGGGGAAAACTCTTAACAAGTGGTTCGCATCATCCCTGAGACCCTGTGAAAAAATCCCGTCATCCTGAGCCGCGCAGACGGCGAAGGATCTCTAAGTTGCAGGCTCTTCGTATTTTGAGATCCTTCGTCGCGCTTCGCCGACTCAGGATGACGGCTTCAGAGGTTCCCTGGCGCTTCCTTGACACACGATCGCGCCATCCATGAATATGAATTCAGATTCATGTTTGCTCGATCGAGAGTATTACTGGTCGGTATCGCGTTCTGGCTTGCCGGAACGATCACCATCCGGCTCGTCGGTCATCGCCTCCTCGTTCCGCGGTTTGCGATCGCGCTCTACGCGATCAGCTTCGTGGCGATGTTCCTCCTCGCGCTGCGCTTGTTCCGCGCATTGTGCGTCGACGCGGTCGAAGGCGTGACGCTGCTCGCGTTGCCGACGCTCATCCTCGATCCGATCTCCTGCCTCTTCTTTGCTTCGCTCTTCCCGAACGTGGCCGTCTCCGGCGCCGGCATTTTCGGAGGATGGATGCTGATCTGCTGCGGCGGTGCGGTGGCGGGTGCCTGGACCGGAAGGACATCGGGGCGGTGAAGCGGCCGCTCATCGCCGCGACGGAAGATCTGCCGCTGCCGCGGCAGGCTCGCAGCGTGGCGAAGCGCGAGCGCATTCTCGAGGCGGGACGCGCACTGTTCCGCGCGCGCGGCTACGAGTCGACGTCGATCGAAGACATCACCGCGCACGCGGGCGTCGCGGCCGGCGCGTTCTATCTCTCCTTTCGTTCGAAGCGGCAGCTGCTCATCGTCCTGATGAACGAACTGACGGAGCGTCTCGCCGCGCTCGATCTTCGTCCGGCCGCGTCGAAGGACATGCAAGCCGCGCTGCGCGAATTCGTCGCCGCGCTCTTTCGCACCGACCTCGAATACTACGGCGTCGTTCGCGCGTGGCAGGAGGCGTCGCTCACCGATCGCGAGCTGCGCGCGATGCACGCGGAAATCGAGTCATGGACGCACGCGCGCATCCTGTCGGTCTTCCGCAAGTTGCAAACGCTCCCGCATGCGCGGCGCGACATCGATCTCCCCGCATTCGCGCAGATGATGGACCGGCACTTCTGGTCGCTCCTCGCGCGCGCCGCGACCCTCACGCCGCGCGAGCTGCAGCGCGAGGTGAGGATCGCGGCGGACGTGATGCATCGCTATCTCTTCAAGTAGTGCGCTTGCGGAACAGCAGGTTGTCGAGCGCCCACGCGCCCGGACCCTGCGCGGCGATGTAGAGCCACGTCCAGCAGTACAGCACCGCCGGCTCGCCGCCGTTCACCTTCGGCACGAAGCCGTTCGGCGCATGGCCGGTGAAATACCCGACGGCCATCAAGCCGCTGGCGAGAAATGCGACGGGACGCGTCAGGAGGCCGATTGCGATGAGGATGCCGCCGAAAAACTCGATCGGTCCGGCGATCCAGATGATGTATTTCGGCACGCCGGGAGGCAGCCCGCCGAACCAGCCGAGCACTTTCTGCGAGCCGTGACACGCGAACATCACGCCCGCGAGAAAGCGAAAGATGCTCAGGATCTGCGGCGCCCACGACTTGAATCGATCGATCATCGCGCGCTCCCGACCACACTGACGAGACGATCGAGCGTCTCCGCCCATCCCTCTTCCATTCCCTCGGCGAATCCCTCGACGACGCTCACGAGCCGCGCATTCACCGTGACGCGCGTCTTCGCGTCAACCTCCGCGAACGCCACGGTGATCACGACCTCGGCCATCGAATTTCCGCCGGCGTCGAACGTCTGCAGCGTGAACACGAGCCGCTCGTTCTCCGCGATCTCGTGATACGCGCCTTTGTTCGAGTACGTGACGCCGTCGGGCACGCGCATGTCGATGCGGATCGAACTCGTGCGTCGTGATCGTGAAGCCGCCGGGACGGCCGCTCTCCTCTCAGGATGCCGGTGGAGCGGCGGCCGCCGCTCCACCGTTGATCATTCTCGTCAGGATGCTTCCGTACCCTGGGGCGGAGTCGCATCCGCTCCGAATCCGAAGTGCTTGCGAATGCGCTCGCGCAGCCGCGCGCGCGCCTGTTCGCGCTCCTCGCGCGTTCGGTGGCGGCGCGAGCCGCCGCCGTGCCAGCCGCCGAAGAGGATGCGCGCCAGCGCGAGGATGCCGAGGGCCTGCCAGAACGTGATCAGCTTGAAGCCGAAGAGCGGCGGCAGGAGCCAGTTCCACAGCGCCCTGACGACTGTGCCGCCGAGGAACGTGAAGAGGGCGATGGCGACAATGCCGAGCAGGATGGCGGGAACGATGTATCGGGGTGTGAATCTCATTGGAGTCTCCTCATTCATTCGTGATTTCGTCGTAGATGTGTTGCAGCCGCTTGCGCAGATGCAGGACCGCGTAGCGTTTGCGCGAGAGCAGCGTGTTCACGCCGACTCCCGTCTCCACCGCGATCTCCTTGAAGCTGCGTCCTTCCAACTCATGCGCGACGAACACGTCGCGCTGTTCCTTCGGTAACTCGTCGAACGCCGCGCGCAGCTCTTCGAGCAGGAGGCCGCGCACGTACGACGCTTCCGGTCCGGCGTCGCTCGACGGCAGCAGCGCTTCGAGGTCGAGCACGTCGTCGTCATCGAGCTCGATGCTGCGCTTGCGAAAGAGATCGGTGATGCGATTGCGCGCGACCCGGAACAGCCAGCCGGTGAGGTGATCGATCGGCATGAGGAAGCGATTGGCCTCGACCAGCTTGTAGAAGACGTCCTGCAGCACGTCCTCGGCATCGCGCAGGTCCGGCACGCGACGGCGGATGAACTGGAGCAGGCGCGATTGCTCGCGGCTGACCACGTCCGTGATCCTGTCGTTCTGTGCCATCGCGTTCATCATCCACATACGGAGACGAATGGGACGCGCGGATATTGTGGATGGCGGATGGCGGATGGCGGATGGCAGCTTCGCTGATTCGCCGCCCATCCAGGTTTCTGCCATCCGCGATGTGCCATCCGCCATCGGCGCAGCCGCCAACCGCCATCCGCCATCTGCCATCTGCCATCGGCCATCGGCCATCTGCCACCCGCCATCGGCGCAGCCGCAAGCGTCCATCCGCGCAGCGAGCTATACTTCCTTCTATCCAAAAAGCGAAAAGGAGTGGCTCAATGCTCAAGCCCGGGCGCATCGTCCTTTTTCTCCTCGCACTGGCGTCGCCTCTCAGCGCGCAATCGATCAAAGGAAGAGTCGTGCTGCAGCAGGACGACTCGCCGCTTCCCGGCGTGACGGTCTCGGTTCCGGATTGGGGACTGTCGGCGGTCACGGACGTCGACGGGCATTACGCGATCGACGCGACGGGCCGCAACGGAACGGTGCGCGTCGTCGCGTCGCTGCTGGGATTTCAGACGCACGGCGAGACGGTCGTCGTCGCGCCGGGTCACGACGTCGTGCAGAACTTCTCGCTGCACGTGCAGTACGGACAGGAGATCACGGTCGGCTCGCGCGCGATCGGCGCGGAGCAGGAAAAAGCGGTTCCCGTCGACGTGATCCCGCAGGAGCAGATCGAGACCGCGCCGTCGACGGAGACGAACCAGATCCTGCAGACGCTCGCGCCGTCGTTCAACTTCCCGCGGCCGACGATCAGCGACGGCACGGACAGCGTGCGTCCGGCGACGCTGCGCGGGCTCGGACCCGATCAGCTGCTGGTGATGATGAACGGCAAGCGCCGCCACGCGAGCGCGCTCGTGAATGCGAACAACACGGTCGGGCGCGGATCGAGCGGCGTCGATCTCAACGCCATTCCGTCGTCGGCGATCGAGAGCATCGAGATCCTGCGCGACGGCGCGGCCGCGCAATACGGATCGGATGCGATCGCGGGCGTGATCAATCTGGTGATGAAGTCGTCGCCCGAGCCGCTGAAGGTCGACGTGAAAGGCGGAACGACGACGCACAGCGACGGCGAGATGCTCGACCTTTCATTGAGCGGTGGCTGGGCGATCGGACGCGGCGCATTGTTCGTCGCGGGCGAGCATCGCACGCGCTATGAAACGAATCGCGCGAATCCCGATCTGCGCGACCAGCTCGTCGCCGGCGACGCCGGCCACAACATCATCGGGCAGCCGAACACCCACTGGGGCGACTCGTACGCGCGCGACATGCTGCTGTTCACAAATCTCAATCTGCCGATGACCGCGGACGGCAAACAGATTTTCTATGCGTTCGGCGGATACAGCCTGCGCCACGGATCGCACGGCGGCAACTACCGGCGCGCGATCGACGCGAACAACTGGCGGCAGATTTATCCGGTCGGATTTCTTCCGCTGATCCAGCCGCGCGTGGCCGACACCGCGCTGACCGCCGGCGCGCGCGGACAGCTCGCAACCTGGTACTACGACCTCAGCGCCGGCTACGGCCGCAACCGATTCGCGTTCTACGTCACCGACTCGCTCAACGCATCCCTCGGACCAACGCTCCCGCCGAATCAGACGCGCTTCTACAACGGCTCGCTCGGCGACAAGCAAATCACCGTCAATCTCGACGCGTCGCGCGCGTACAAAGCCGGCTTCGCCGGTCCGCTGAACGTTGCGTGGGGCGCGGAGTATCGCCGCGACTCGTTCGAAGAGCACGCCGGCGAGCCGAGCTCGTACATCAACGGCGGCGTGCCGAATCAAGCCGGCGGACGCGCGGCCGCGGGCGCGCAGGTGTTCCCCGGATTTCAGCCGTCGAATGAAGTCGACGTGTCGCGCAACAGCAAGGCGGTCTACGCCGATCTCGAGGCCGACGTGCACGCGAAATTCCGCCTCGGGCTCGCCGGACGCTACGAAAACTTCAGCGACTTCGGCAGCACGACCAACGGCAAGATCACGGCGCGCTTCTCGCCGGTCAAGCAACTGATCTTCCGCGGCTCGGCGAGCAGCGGCTTCCGCGCGCCGTCGCTCAGCCAGGGCTTCTGGTCGGCGATCAGCACGAACTTCATTCCCAACAGCCAGGGTGTCGTCGAAGCCGTGCAAGTCGGCACGTTCCGCGTCAACGCACCGATCTCCCGCGCCCTCGGCGCACGCGATCTGAAGCCCGAGAATTCGAAGAACCTCAGCGCGGGATTCGTGTGGCAGCCGCTGTCGAACCTCGAATTCACCGCCGACTACTTCCATATCGACATTGACGACCGCATCGTCTACTCCGGCAACTTCAATCAGACTTCGTTGCAGCCGATCCTCGAGCCGTTCGGCGTCGGCGGCGTGCGCTTCTTGACGAACGCGATCGACACCGAGACGAACGGCTACGACCTCGTCGCGAACTATCAGCGTCCGTTCATCGGCGGACGCGTTGATCTCTCCGCGGCGTACAGCAACAACAAAACGGAAGTGACGAACGTGCAGCCGACGCCGGGACCGCTGCAGAATTTCGGCGCGACGCTGTTCGACCGGCAGGAGCTGCGGCGATTCGAATGCGGACAGCCGCGCGACAACGTTCGCCTGATGCAGAGCTGGAACCGCTCGGGCTGGAACGTGACGCTGCGCGAGGCGCGCTACGGCGAGTACTGCAGCCTCACGCTTCTGGCGGCCGACGATCAAACGTACGCGGCGGAATGGGTCGCCGACGCGGAGCTCTCGTATCGATGGCAGCAGTACACGCTGGCGATCGGCGCCGAGAATTTGTTCGACAACTTCCCCGACCGCAATTTCCTCTTCCGTCCCGGCACGACGAACGTGCTCGCGCAGCAGGCGGGTGCGGGCGGAACGAACTCCTATCCGATCAACTCCGCGTTCGGCATGAACGGACGGTTCGTCTACACGCGCGTGACGTACCGATTCTAAGGACGGCGTTCTTAAGTGAACGTCCACGGCGCGTACACGTACGCGAGCCTTTCCGGCTCGCGTACGCCTTCCGCACGCATCAGCGCTTCGCTTTCCTCGATGAGCGCGCGCTCGCCTGTCAGCTCGCCGAGGCGGCGCTGCACGACGGAATGATGGAAGCGCATCTCCGCTTCGCCGAAACGACGCGCAGCGGATTGCAATCGACGGATCGCTGACTGTTTGTCTCTGCGACGCACGTCGATTCCCGCGCGCAGCAGCTCCGCGAGCGCGTGGCCCCAATGCGTCCGCTCGCGCTCGATCAGGAGCGCCGTGCGCTCCGCTTCGCCGAGAAGTCGCCGGCATTCTTCGGGCGTCTCCGTTCCTTCGTCGATCGCTGCGAGCGCGGAGCGTCCGCGAAGATCGAGCATGCTGATGTTGGTGAACTGCACGTGCAGCGAGAGCGCGGCTTTCATCGCCGGCCAGCGCTGCTCGACGCCGATCCATGCATGCGAGCCGTGATGTTCGTAGATCGCGATGTCCGCCATCGCCCACAGCTCCCACATGTAATGGACCTGCGAGCCGGCCTGCGACCAGCGGGTGAACGCGTCGTGCGAGACGTCGCGCGCCTCCCGCGTGTCGCCGGCGTTGAGGTAGACGAAGTGCGAGTGCAGTCCGCGGAACATCGTCAGCGCGTAGAGGTCGCCGCGCTCCTGCGCGTCGTTGACGAGATGCGGATAACGCGCGGCCATCTCTTTCATTTCGCCGAGGTAAAGGAGACAGTAGAAGGAGAAAAAGCGCGCGCTGTCGAGCTCCCACGTCACGCCGGTGCAGCCGTCGAGCAGGATCCGTTCGGCGGCCACCGACGCTTCGAATCCCTCTCGCCAGCGCCCTTCGAGAAATCCGCAGATGCCTTCGATCAGCGCGAGCAGTCCGCTGGCGTACGCGGAGTTCGCGCGCTCGACGAGCTCGCGCGCATACGCGCGCAGCTTCGTGGTCTTGCGCCGCGCGCGCGAGCCGCGGACGGCGCTGTATCCCGCTTCCATGCACATCGCCCGCGCCGCGCGATGCAGCTCTCCGGCGTTGAGCGCGCCGAGCGCGTGATGCGTTTGAAAGACGGCGCCGCGCATCGTGTCGACGACTCCGAGGCCGACGGAGACGGACCAACAGGTATCGACGCGCATCAACAGCTCGGGACGGATGCTGATCTCGTCGCGCTCGCGAAATCTTTTTCCGCGCAATGCAAGACGCGCGCGTCCGAGGAGGATCGAGAACATCATCCCGCGCCGCGTTTTCGGCAGGCGCATGCCGACCGAGTTCAGCACGCTTTCGACGACGCGCAGCCCTTCGTCGATGTGGCCGGTGAAGAGGAGTTGCTGCGCGGCTTTGTGTCGCAGCTCCAACCGTTCGCGAAGCGAGAGTCCGGTGACGGCGAGGTACGTCGCCGCCGCTTCCGCTCCGCGTCCCGCGTTGGTCAGCGCGTCGCCAAGCTTTACCTGCAGTTGCGCGAGGCGGTTCGACTCCGGCGCGATGAGATCGAGCGCGCGTCGATACAAACGCGCGGCGCGGTCGAACGCCAGCACGCGCTCCGCTTCTCCGGCCGCGACGATCGTGTACTCGATCGCGCGCTCTTCTTCGCCGCCGGCGATGAAGTGATCGGCCAGCATTTCCGCGTCGGCTCCGCCGCCCGCTTCGAATGCGGCGGCGAGACGTCGGTGATGATCGCGGCGCACTTCGTCGTCGAGGAAGCGCACGACCGTCTCGCGGATGCGGTCGTGATAGGTCTCGATCTCGACCTCGCCTTCCGTCTCACGCGTGCGGATGAGATGTTCGGTTCGCAGCAGCGCCAGCGCCGCCTCGGCGTCGCCGACCGGTTGCGCTGTGGAGCGGCGGCCGCTTCGGGCGCCGGGATCTCGCGAGTAATCGGCGGCCGACGCGGCCGCCGCTCCACTTTCGCTGGCCGCACGTTTGAGAATGCGCGCCGGCACGGGCTGTCCGTTCACCGACACGAGCTGCAGCAATCGCTCGGCGTCGGGTGGGAGTCGCTCCAGACGCGGTCGAATCATTTCCGCGAGCGAGACTTTCCGCTGCAGCAGCGTCTCGCCTTCGGCTTCCGCCGATCGCACCAATTCGTCGATGAAGAACGGACTGCCGCCCGCCTCGGCGGCGATGCTCGCGGCGACCGCGCTGAAGCGCGGCGCGCGATCCTTCAGCAGCGCGGACGCGAGCTCCTGCGACTCTTCGACGGAGAGCTGATCGACTGTCAACTCACGGACGTTCATCTGCCGCAGCGTCTCTTCCGCGCGGAACGCGCGCAGGAACGGACTGCTGTTCACTTCGTCGCTGCGATACGACGCGATGAACAGAATCGACGGCGCGTCGCGTCCGCGCACGATGTATGCGAGCAGGTCCGCGCTGTCGACGTCGCCCCACTGCAGGTCGTCGACAAACAGGACGGCCGGCTCCTTGTCGCCGAGGCGTGCGAAGAGATCGCGAAGGGCAGCGAAGGCGCGGCGGCGCAGCTCCTGCGAGTCGGGAACGGCGGCCGCGCGACGTCGCGAAGGCACGAGATCTTCGAGCTGCCGCAGCACCGGAAACAACTGCGCCAGCGAGAAAATATCGCGCGGCAACAGCGCCTCGGCCTCACCGCGCGGAAGGCGCAGCAAGTGGCGCGCGAGCGCGTCGATCAGGCTGTCGAGTCCCTTGTACGGCACCGACTCGCGCTCGAAGCAGCGGCCAGTGAGGATCGCCGCGCGCGGATGCTCCTGCCGCACGTCGTCGAGAAAGCGCCGAGCAAGCGACGTCTTGCCGATGCCGGAGAGGCCGTGCAGGCAGACCGTCACGCCGTTGCCGGCGAGCGTTTCGTCGAATGCCGCGCGCAACTCGCTCAGCTGCGCGTCGCGGCCGATGAAGAGCGTGCCGGGCGCAGTCGAGCGCACGGACTTTGTCTTTGCGACGCGGAACCACGACGTCGCGAGCCGCTGCAGGATTTCTTCGGCGCGCGGACGCTGCGACGGATCGCCTTGCAGCAGATCGCGGCAGAGCGCGTCGAGATGCCGCGGCACTCCGGACGCGAAACGGCTCGGCAACGGCGGATCGTCGGTCTGCTTCGCGGCGAGCAGCTCGAGGAAATTGCCGCCGTACGGAAGATCGCCGGTCAGACATTGAAAGAGCATCACGCCGGCGCTGTACCAGTCGCTGGCCGGCGTGAGCGGAAGTCCCGCGGCCTGTTCCGGCGACATGTACGCCGGCGTGCCGACGACCTGCAGGCTCTGCGTCGTGTCGGTGGCGATCTCCATCAACAGGCCGAAGTCGAGCAGCACGACGCGGCCCGTCGCGGAGACGAGCACATTCGATGGTTTGAGATCGCGATGAATGTTTCCCGCGCGATGCAGTGCGGCAACGCCTTCGACGAGCTGCGGGAGCGCGGCTTCGAGTCGCTCGATGTGCGCGGGCGAAGGCGGCGGCCCGTGAAGCTGGCGCGCGACTGCCGGCAGAAGCAGCGGATCATCGAGTCGCGCGGTCACGTCGTCGAGGAACCTGCCTCCCAGAACGTGCTCGATGAACTGCTTGCCGCTGACGAGCTCCATCGTGAAGAACCATTCGTCGGAGTCGGAGACGAGCTCGTAGAGCTGCACGAGATTCGGATGGGTGATGTCGGTGAGCGAGCGGAATTCGCGTTTGAAGCGATAGAGCGAGTCCGGCGTGAAGTGTCGCAGCGTCTTCAGCGCGACGACGGAATCGCTGCGAACGTCGCGCGCCTCGTAGACGACACCGAACCCCCCTTCGCCGAGCCGGCGCTGAATGACGAAGCGTTCGGTTCCGCGGAATTCCATAGCGAGGGGATGCCGGTAGTATAGGCCCCACGTGAAGTTGAATCGGTGGGACGCGTTCGCGCTGCCGGCGCTGGCGCTGCTGGTGACGATCGTCCTCGCCGCGTCGTGGGCGCGCTGGCTCGATCCGATTCTCGACTCCGGCCGCGATCTCTACATCCCGGAAAAACTCGTCACCGGGAAAGTGCTGTACCGCGACTTTCAGTATTACTACCCGCCGGTCGCGCCTTATCTGCTGGCGCTCGGAACGCTGATCGCCGGCTCCGATCTCGCCGGCTACACGTTCCTCGGCATCGCGATCGGCATCACGGCGATGCTCGCTCTGTATTTGCTCGTGCGCGAGCTCGCGGGAACGCTGGCCGCGACAATTGCGAGTGCGATGTTCGTGACGCTCAGCCTCACCGCGGCGACGAACTGGGGCTCGAACTTCATCTTCCCGTACGCGCACGCGGCGACCGTCGGGATGATGTTTCTCGTTTTGTACCTCGCGTTCATGGCGCGATTTCTCTTCCGGACCCAGGCGACGAGAGACTGGTCGATCGCCATTGCCTGCGGCATTCTCGCGGCGGGATCGAAGCTGGAGCTGGCAACGCTGTTCGCCGTGTCGCTGGTGTATGTCATCGCCATCCACCGTCCGCTGCGGAAGTTGGTGCTCGCGAGCGTCGCCGCGATCGTAGGATCGCTGGCGCTCGCGTGGATCGCGTTCAGCGGCGGCGGCCCCGGCCATCACTGGCTGTGGGACAACATCTTTTTGCTGACACGGCAGCAGCGATCGATCGGCTTCTACGCCAACGTGCAGGGAACGAATCACATCGGCCCGAACGCGTTGCGCAGTCTCCTCGGCGCAGCAATCGTGATCGCCTTCGTGCTCTTGCTACGTGTGGCGACCGCTGCCCTCAGCGGTCGCGGTGCCGCTGAGGGCAGCGGCACCCACAAAGTCATCCTGACGCTCGTCGTCATCGCACTCGCCGTACTCTCGTTTTACGGAGGCGACGATAAATTCTTCCGCGCGTGGGCGCTTCTGCAGCTCGCGCTCATCCCGCTGGCGCTACGTAAACTGCGAACGCCCCTTCCATTTCTCCTCATCGCATCGCTGCTGATGTCGCTGCGCATCTTTCTCAACCTCACGCCCGATTGGTACGGCTTCTCGCTCATCGTTCCGCTGTACGCGCTCATCGCGTATGTGCTGTTCGAGCTGCTTCCCGCCAACGGCGTGTATTCGAAACGCGTCGCGCTCGCGTGGCTGCCGCTCCTCGCGATCCTCATCGTTCGCACGCAGATCCATCAGCGTTCCATCTGGTCGCACTGCGTGTATCCGGTCACGACGAGTCGCGGGACCTATTTCGATTGGTCCAAAGACCGAGCGGACATCGTGCAGGACTTCGTGCGCGGCGCGGGCGGAGCGCACAGCCTCGTCGTGATCCCGGAGTCGCCGACGCTGAACTACTTCGCGCGCGTCGACAATCCGCTGTCGTATCAGATGTTCACGCCGTTCATCAGCGACATGGACTGGCTGGAACGCGACATGATCGCCGAGTTCGACGCCCGCAAGCCGGACTACCTCGCGTTCGTGAGCCGCCCTGTCAACGAGTTCGGCTACCGCGGCTTCGGCATCGACTACAACCGCGCGCTGGCCGCGTACATCCGCTCGCACTACGGCGTCGCGCGCGTGTGGCAGCGGCCGCGGTTCTCGCTCGTATTGATGAAGCGCCGCGTGTAGGGCAGGTTTTCTAACCTGCCCCCCCGGGAGGCAGGCTGGAAAGCCTGCCCCACACGACATCTTCAAGTTCGCGCAAAGCATTCCGCTGTCGATGGACGACTCGGTGTAGGGCAGGTTTTCTAACCTGCCCCCCGGAGCGCAGGCTGGAAAGCCTGCGCCACACCGGAACTACAATCACCGCGCTTGAACGCCATCAACATCGAAGACCTCCGCCTCGCCGCGAAACGGCGACTGCCGCGCGCGGTGTTCGACTACATCGACGGCGGCGCGGAGACGGAGCGGACGATGTGCGAGAACTCGCGCGTGTTCGACGACGTGATCCTCCGTCCGCGCTCCGGCGTCGCCACGTATCAGTGCGATCTCACCACGAACGTCCTCGGCGAAAAGACCGCGCTGCCGCTGATCCTCGCGCCGGTCGGCAGCTCGCGCATGTTCTATCCGCGCGGCGAAGAAGTCGCGGCGCGCGTCGCGGGCGAAGCGGGGACGATCTACGCGCTGTCGACGCTCGCCGGCTGCGCCGTCGAAGACGTGAAGGCGGCGACGCGCGGGCCGGTCTGGTATCAGCTGTACATCATCGGCGGCCGCGACGTGGCCACTGCCGCGATCGAGCGCGCGAAAAACGCCGGCTGCTTGGCGCTCGCGGTCACGATCGATACGCCGGTCGTCGGCATGCGCGAGCGCGACTTGCGCAACGGCGTGCGCGAAGTCGTGTCGGGCAAGTACTTCCAGATGTTTCCGCACCTCTTCCAATTTCTCGCACGTCCGCGCTGGCTCGCCGCGTACCTGCGCGACGGCGGCCTGATGAAGTTCCCGAACATCGTGCTGAAGGACGGACCGATGCCATACGCCGACGTCGGCGCGGCGCTGGCGAACGCGATGGTGTCGTGGGACGACTTCCCGTGGATTCGCGACGCGTGGAAGGGACCGATCATCGCGAAGGGCGTGCACACCGCCGACGACGCGCGGCGCGCGATCGATCACGGCGCGAATGCGGTCGTCGTCTCGAATCACGGCGGCCGGCAACTCGACGGCGTTGCTGCGTCGCTGCGCGTGTTGCCCGAAGTCATCGCCGCGGTGAACGGACAGATCGAAGTGCTCTTCGACAGCGGCATTCGCCGAGGGAGCGACGTCGTGAAAGCGCTCTGCCTCGGCGCGCGCGCCGTGCTCGTCGGCCGCGCCTACGCATACGGACTCGGCGCGTCCGGAGGCGCGGGCGTCAAGCGCGCCATCGACATTCTCCGCGCCGACATCCTCCGCACGATGCAGCTCCTCGGATGCCCGTCGGTGCGCGATCTCGATCGCTCATTTGTGAACGTACCGCAAGAGTGGCTGATGCATAATTGAGGCAATCCGTCGAGAGGGAGGCCCGCATGCATCGCCTGTTCACCGGGATAGCCCTGGCTCTGCTCACTCCGATCGTCGCCAGCGCGCAGCATTTTCATCATCACTACGAAGCATCGCCGGACGACAACCGCCGTCCGTCCCCTTGCGCCGATCGCTACGCCGAGCCGGTGCTCGACGCGAGCATCCGCAGAGTGCCGTGGAAAGTGTCGACGTCGAACAAAGACGCGCAGGCGTTCTTCGAGCAGGGGATCACGCTGCTCTACGGCTTCAACTACGAAGGCGCGATGCAGAACTTCCGCGCCGCGAGGCGACGCGATCCCGAACTGGCGATGGCGTCGTGGGGGATCGCGCTCGGCGCCGGTCCGAACCTCAACATCACGATGGACGGACCGTGCGGCGACGAGGCGATGAACGCCAGTGAAGCCGCACGCGGGCTCGCCGAACAGCAGCACAAGAGCGGAAAGATCACGGAGCTCGAATACCGGATAATCCTGGCGCTGCCGCCGCGCTACGCCGGCAGGACGATCCACGCAGTCGACTATGCCGTGGCGATGCGCAAGGTCTGGGATCGATTTCCGTCCGACGCGAACATCGCCGCGCTCTATGCCGAGAGCCTCATGGATCTGCGGCCGTGGGCGCTGTTCAACGTCGCCAAACAGCCGGCCATCGACACGAACCATGTCCTTCACGTGTTGAGCAGCGCGCTCGTGAAAAATCCGAAAGCAGTCGGCGCGAACCACTATTGGATCCACGCAGTCGAAGCGGGACCGAATCCCGGCAGCGCGAAGGCGAGCGCCGATTTTCTCAGCCACGACGTGCCGGGCTCCGGCCATCTGCTGCACATGCCGTCGCACACGTATCAACTGATCGGCGACTACGGCAGCGCCTTCGACATCAACAAGAAAGCCGTCGACGTCGACATCGCGCAATACGGCAAAGCCTGCGCGGGAACGTTCGAGCAGTACTCGAAGAATCCGCATTGCCTGCAGTGGTACTTCGGACACTACGCCGCGCACAATCACTACTTCCGCGCCGTCGCGGGCGCGTTTCTCGGACGGCGCGTCGACTCGCTGCAGAGCGCGCGCGACACCGAAACGCACGTCCAGCATTTCGTCGCCAACGAGCCGGGGCTGCAGCGCTACATGACCGCGCCGCTCATGCTCATGGTCGCGCAACATGCATGGGACGCCGTGCTCAAAGAGCCGGAGCCGCCGGAGTCGTGCTACAGCGAGCCGTTCACACCGACCGGTTGCCGCATCCTCCGCTCGATCTGGTACTGGGCGCGCGGCATGGCACACGCCGCGAAAGGAAGTCCGGACATCGCGAGAGACGACTACCGCGAGTCAACCGACGAGCAGGCGAAAATCCTCCCGCCCGGCCCGACCGGCTGGGGCAACAACAACGCCTCCTCGGTGCTCACGATCGCGAACGAACAGCTACTCGCGCGCGTGGCCTGGGCCGAAAACAGACGCGACGCGGCGATCGAACATTTGAAGCTCGCCGTCACCGCCGAAGACGCGCTCGTCTACGACGAACCGCCGCAATGGGTCCATCCGTCGCGCCAATCCCTCGGCGGCGCCTATCTCGCGATGAAGCGCTACGACGACGCGCGGAGCGTCTTCAAGAAAGACCTCGAGATCCACACGGCCAACGGCCGCTCGCTCTACGGCCTCTATCGCGCGCTGTTGCACATCGACCCGCCGGAAGCCGAGAAGAAGAAAGCGGACTACGAGAAAGCGTGGACGCGCGCCGACTACAAGATGACCGACGCGGAGCTTTGGTAAGCGCCGGCTTCTGTTTGCCGCACGCTGATGTTAACCGCCCGGTTCGAGCAGTAGCCGATCAGCCCAATAGCCTGGACGTTTGTTCTGCTGTGCAACAGCAACGATGAATAATTCCTGCGGCTCTACAACATACATGAGGCTGTAAGGGAACCGCACGAGTACCTTGGCTCTGACACCATATTCGATGACTGGTGCTATTTCCGGATACTGCTCGATGTATTTCGCTGCCGCCTTGATTTCAGCGAGGAACCGATCCCCCAGGCCCGACGCCTTCCCGTCGTAATACGCCACGGCTTCCGTGAGTTCAGCGTCTGCCGCCTCATGAAAGCGTGACTTCATCCACGCGACCGTGCGTCCAATCTAGCGAATACCTGTTCCGATGGAGTAGAAGTGGCAGTGCCAGCTTTTAACTGTTGATATCGTCGTGCCGCTTCCTCCACCCACAATTGCTCATACTCGTCGGGATTCAAGTCATCGAGGCTATCGAGCAGGCGCTTCGCTAGCGCAGCCCGCGATTCGATACTCATCTGCAGCGCTTCCGAGGCTATCTCTTCAAGCTTCCGTTCCATGACTGAATTCTATCGCTGTCGAGGCAGACGCGTGCTCCGCGGCAACCGCCTGCCGCAGACGTCGGCACGTCCCGCGCGTAGCCGTCGAGCGTTTCGTATTTCGCGGGATCGTACGCGGAGAGATCGCTTTTGCCGGAGCCGACGTAATCAAAGACGACGACGCGGTAGTCGCGAGCGAATACCGGCGCGACGAAGCGCCACATGTGCTGAACCCGAACCCGCGACCGGCCTGCTACACGTGCGGCGGACGCGGAGGCACCGGCGGAATCGGCGGCACGGGCGGGACCGGCATCGACTCCGTCCCGGGACCGCCCATCTCGGAGAGCGGCTTGTCCGCGTCTTCCTCCGCTCCTCGCGCGACGACTCCGCCGTTCCGCACCGCCTTCTTGACGGCCGGGTCTCCCCAGTACGTAATCCCTCCGCCCGATTCGACGGCAGCGGACAGCGACTTGCGTGAGGTCGTGAAGATGCGTCCGCCCGAGTAAATCGCGGCGTGGACGGTGTCGGCGGCGACCGCACGAATGTCGATCATCCCACCCTGCTCGACGGCGGCATCGATCGACGATTGCGCGGGAAACTCGCCGGCCGCCTGCACGATCCCACCGTTGGAGACCGCGACGCCGTCGAGACGCGGCGTGACGACTTCAATCTGCCGGCGCTCTTCGTGATGACATGAGCTCACGCCGTGCTCGATGATCAGCCGCTCCTCGCGCACCGAGACGCGCGCGCACTCAAGGCCGCCGCTGACGAGGGAGACACGCTGGACCGCGCCGTAGCGCACGATGACGTGGCCTCCGTCGTTCAACTCGACCGTTCGAAATTCGCCGACGGGGATGTCCGTCGCGGCGGCGACAGACAACGCAACGACGAGAGACGCGAACAAAGACACGATCCGCATGGTGTCGCTCCTTAGGGATAAGGACGCATGTCTGGCGAATTGGTTAGGGCGACTGCTTCAGCTCGACGACGATCAGATGAATCGTCGTCTTGCCGATGTTCTCCGCCCAATGCGTGAGCGGATCGCGATAGATGACGTCGCCCGCTTTGTACGTCGCTTCGCTGGTCTTGCCGTCCGGAGTGTGGCTGCGCGCGCGTCCGCCCGACAACACGTAAATGATCGACGACGGATGCGAGTGCATCTGTTCCTTGTCGCCCGGATGCAGCGTCGCCTCGAACACGCGCACCTTCTCGTTGTCGAGCTTCACCTTGATCGTTTTCGGATTCACCTTCGCGGCATCCTGCGCGGACGCCGTCAGCGCGAACAGTGCGATCGATCCGGCGATGAGCAATCGTCCGAGGGTGCTCATCGTCCCGCCTTTGCGATCATCGGCGCGAAGAAGCCTTCGTACCAGTCGGAGGAGCTCGCGGTCATGTGATCGAGGAATTCGGTCGCCACCTGCTCGAGATTTCGGTACAGCTTCGGGTTTCTCTGCGCCGCGCGGACCTCGGGGATCAGGAGGCGGATCTTCTCCCACACGAATAGCATCTCCAGGTTCGACGCGTAGAAGAGCTCCGCGTTCAACACGCCGCTCGCGACGAGCGACGCCGCCATCTCCCAATATGTCACGACCATCCGGTACGACGCGTTCTCGTCGCTTCCCGGCGGCACGAGCTTCAGCCACTCCTCGCGCGATTGAAACTGCGGCGCGCCGCCGAACCACTTGCGCGCATCGCGCAGGCGCGGCTCGCGGCGCAGGTCGTACAGCTTGAGAATGAGATTCGCGTCTTCGTACGTCGCCGGACTTTTCATCACTCGACTCCTATTTCGTACTCTGCGGCTTTTGAATGCGCTTGTGCGTGTCGCTCACCACCATCATCGCTGCCGAACCGTACCAGAGCGTGAGATCGGGGACGAACACTCCCGCCTTCACCGCCGGATCGAGCACCACCAGCTTGTCCGCCTCTTCGATCGTCGCGACATTGAAGATGTACAGACCGCGCCACGCCTTGTCATTCGTTCCGAACGGACCGGCAACGGCGAGCTTCCCTTCGTCCGCGAGGCGCGAGATGTTCGCGAAATGACCGGCGAAGATTTCCTCGCGTTCCTTCCCCTTGATCTCCGCATCCTTCGGTCCGGTCTTGAGGATGCAGAGCACGAACGTCTTCATCCCGCGCTCATCGGCGCCGAGTTTCTTCGCAAGGTCGGGATCGAAGGCAGGCTCGCCGGCGATGGCGGAAATGCAAATGAGCGCGAGAACAAAGAGCAAGATCGGCGTGCGTTTCATGAGCGTCACTATACGGTGCGGCGAGCGCCAGCCGTCACCGCCACCAATTCTCGAGCTTCAGTCCCGAGACGCGGCGGAACTCACGCTCGTTGTTCGAGACGAGCGTCAGCCTGCGCGCGACGGCTTGCGACGCGATGAGCGTATCCAGCGGACCGATCGGCGTGCCGGCGCGCTCCAGCTTCGCGCGCACACCTGCATACGCGATCGCATCAAGGGAGGTGAATTCGATCAGGGTAATCGGACGAAGAAAGTTCTCGACCAGGTGCAGAGTCTTGACCGGAGCCGAGCTTTTCGCGGCGCCGGTGCGAAGCTCCGCTTCCGTGATCACGCTGACGACCACATCTTCTCGTGCGGTTGAAAGCAGCCGCTGCACGACATGTTCATTCTGCTTGAGAGCGTAGATACACGTGTCGGTATCCAGCAAAAACCTCATCGGCTCAGAGCTTCCGGCGTTTCTCGACGTTGCCCTGCGCAGGCCGCTCGAAGTCCTCGGGCACACCGGTAAACGATTCGACATACCCCGCCGGCCATTCGCGCACGGGCTCCAGAATCACGGCGCCGCCCTCTCGATGCACGAGCACGGTGTCGGTATCGAATCGGAATTCCTTCGGGAGACGCACGGCCTGACTCCTTCCGGTCCTGAAAACGCGAGCGATTTGCCGTTTCGGTGAATCCTTGGCCATGGTAGCTATCAATGGTAGGTCTCATGGATGAGATGTCAAGTCGAGAAGCACGGCGGAAGGAACCAGCTGGTCAGCGCGACAACCAGCCCAGAACGATCTCGACCGACCGCCGGTCTCCGCGCGTGATGCTGCTGCGCGAGCTCGCGGGCGCGCTGCGGATGTGAGGTACTGAGCTATGAGCTACTGATTGAGGCGCGGACTGTGTCCCGTCCACCGCTTGTATGCGCGGGAGAAGGCGGCGGGATCGGAGAAACCGAGGAGGTAGGCGGTCTCGTTGACCGCCAACTTCTGCGTGCTGAGGTATTGGTTGGCCATCGTGCGGCGCAGCTCGTTCAGCACCTGCGTGAACGTCACGCCTTCGGCTCTCAGCTTGCGGAAGAGCGTGTGGCGGCCCATGCCGAGCTTGCACGCCACCGCGTCGACGCTGGCGTTGTCGGTGTGCAGGAGAGTCGCGAGCAGCGCCTCGACGCGGCCACGTGTGGAGCTCGCGTGCTCGATGCGCTGCCGCTGCGTCTCCGCGCGCGTCTTCACGATCTCGAGCACGGATTGCGACGGCGCCGCCGCGAGCTGGTCCAGCCATCGCGCGTCGCCGATCACTGCATAGCAGTCGCTGCGAAAGACGAGCGGCATGCGGAAGATGCGGTCGTACTCGGCGCGATACGGCGGCTCGGCATGGATGAAGTGAATCGCCCGGAAGAATTCCGTTCCGCCGAAAATACGGCGCGCCGCGCAGACGGCGCGCGCGCAACTCGACTCCGCACCCTCCGGAAAGTCGTCGTGGCCCGTGTCGACAATGCGGACCTCGTCCCCATTCCGCGTCATCTGATAGCGATCGCTGTTCGCGGCAGGACCGTCCGCGAGCGCCAGCCGCATCGTCGGCGAGTAAACGCCCATCATGCAGGCGAACGTGCTCTCCATCCCTTCGTCCGACTCGCCGAAGTGCAGTGCGAACGCCGCATCGCCGGACAACTCCTTGCCGGCTTTCATCAGCGCGACGTACGTGGCGAACGGAAGGCGATTCTCGATGTCGCTCAATTCGTGGAGGTCGAGGGCGGAGCGTTCGACGAGCTGCGCGTGACTGCAACCCTTCGAGAGCGCGAAGTCCATCAACGCGCGCACGGCGGACGCGGCAACCGTGCGCTCGCTGCAACCGGCGATCATGCTTTTGTCACGCGGCGTCATGTCGATCGATGTTCGTCAAGCTTAAGGTACTCGCATGACGATCGACGCGGAAATGTCGCCAAAGTTCAAGGCCAGGCTTGCCGGATTTTTCTACGTGCTGATGCTGCCGATCGGCGCGCTCCAGGTGGCGTTCGGACGTCTTCCTGCATCGAGCGGCGCAGCGTCGTATGCGGCCAACATCCTCGCGCATCCATCGGCGGTCTACGCCGCATTTGCCACCGACTTGCTCGTCATCGCGTCCTACATTGCGGTCACGGCGCTGCTCTACCAGCTTTTCAAGCCCGTGAACAGCGCGCTCTCGCTGACCGCGGCGTTTTTCAGTCTCATGGGGTGCGCGACGCAGGCAGGTGCGGCGTTGTTTCGCATCGCTCCGCTGACGCTTCTGACCGGAGCCGCCCGGCAGGACGTCGTGACGATCGCGTATCTGCTGTCCAAGCTCTACAGGCCGGCCTACTGCATCGCGATGGTGTTCTTCGGCTTCTACCTCGTCCTGATCGGCTGCCTCATTTTCAAATCGACGTTCATGCCGCGGCTGATCGGCGTGCTGGTGGTGCTCGCCGGCCTCGGAGGAACGACGTTCCTCTGGCCGCCGCTGGCGAGCGCTCTCTGGCCGACCGTCATCATGGGCCTCCTCGCCGCCGGCGAAGGCTCGATGATGTTCTGGCTTCTGATCGCCGGCGTGAACCCGGAGAGATGGATGGAGCGAGCAAAAAACAGTCGCGCTTGCTCCGGGAATAATTCTGTCTAGACTTCAAAGCCGACTTAATAGAAGGAGGCTTTGATGCAGAAAATAGCTCGTCTCTCCCTCGCCGTCCTGCTGCTCATCGCGTCGGTCACGTTCGCGCCGCCGATGAAGGCAGCACCGTGTCAGGACATCTTCACGACGTACTACGACTGTGCCCTAAACGAGGTCGGCCACCGATACATTTTCTGCGGCGGCGGATCGAACACGTCGGGAACGCTGAGCGGCGCGTTCAAGGAAATCGAGACAGACCCGTGCAGCTGCGGCGACTTCAGCGACACGTGGTATCAGTGGAACGGCTCGAGCTGGGTGCTGATCTCCGGTCCGCCGTCGCCGACGTGTTGATCCTGCAATGAGGCGGGTGAGCGGCGACGTGGCACGAGTCGACGCTCACCGCCGTATGCTGCCCGCTGCCGGTCGGATGTTGATGGACTGCGGCTCTCGCATAAACTGATCCGCCGTCGCTCGCCATTCATCACCGCACGCACATCCGGCGAAGCACGAGGAGCATACGAGCATGAAGCCGAAGAACACGATTTGTCTCTGGTTCGACAAGGACGCGGTTGACGCGGCGCGCTTCTACGCCGCCACCTTTCCGGATAGTGAAGTGACCGCTGTTCACAAGGCGCCCGCCGACTACCCAAGTGGGAAGAAGGGCGACGTACTGACAGTGGAGTTCACTGTTCTGGGCATTCCCTGCCTCGGTCTCAACGGCGGCCCGCAGTTCAGGCACAGCGAGGCCTTCTCGTTTCAGATCGCGACGGATGATCAGGAAGAGACGGACCGTTACTGGAATGCGATCGTCAACAATGGAGGAAAGGAAAGCCAATGCGGTTGGTGCAAAGACCGCTGGGGCCTCTCCTGGCAGATCACCCCGCGCGTTCTGACCGACGCGCTCGCGGCCGGCGGCGATGAGGCAAGGCGTGCCTTCGAAGCGATGATGCCGATGCAGAAAATCGATATTGCCGCCATCGAGGCAGCGCGCCGGGGCTGACGACGCTGTAGCCTTCAGTCCTTCGGCGGTTCTTCGTACAATCCGAACTCGTTGCCGACCGGATCGGTGAATGCCGCGAACGCGCCCATACCCGCACCGATCTCAGTGCGCGGCGTGAGCGTGCGTCCGCCCGCGGCGACGATCTGGTCGAGCGTGGCGCGAATGTCGTCCACCATGATGTACGTGCGCGTGCGCTCATCGGGTGTCCGATCGCTCTCCTTCACCCACGTTCCGCTCACCCCGGCCGGATCGTCGAACGCCAGCTCTCCATCGCCGCGCCGCCGGACCTTCCAGCCGAAGATGCGGTGATAAAAGTCCGCGGAGTCTTCCGCCTTGTTCGCGGGTATTTCGAGATAACAGATCTTTCCGTGCATGCTGATGATTCTGGCACTGTAGGACGGTGAAACGTCGTGGAATTCTCAGCGCTCGTGAGTTTGCGCGACCGATCCGCATCGACGCTTCAGACCGGCGTGACTGCTTTCGTCATAGACTGACTGCACATGTCCAAACGAGCGCTGTGGCTCCTGGCCTGCCTGGCTCTCTGTGCGTCGTGCCAGAAGCTTACGCTGTTTCGCGACATGATGTCCCTGCGCGGCCAGATCGCAACGCAGTTCCACGAGGCGCGTGTCCAGGTCAATGTCATCGGCAACGGAACAGTCGTCGTTACGTTCATCAACTCGCCGCTCAACGCCGCATCGGTGGAGGAGAAGCAGAAGCGAGCCGACGAGGTGGCGGCGTTCGTGATGAAGAAACATCAGGTCCCGGAGGTTCGCACCTTTTTCGTTTCGCAACCTGGCGGTGCCGGCGGATCCGTCACTGACCTGGAGCGCTACACCGGGCACCCGAAGTCGTGAAGCCGCCGGTCGCTCACTTGCTGGTTCGCACGATTTTTCCGTACGTCACTTGACGCCACTGCGCAACTCGGCGATGTGCGCTGTTTTCGCGACCGTGGATCCGACTGTGATCGTGGAATCGCTGTACGGCACCGCCGGTAAGCCGATCGCAGTGCGCGCGGCGTCGAGCGCGGTGCGAAGCTGCGTGAGGTGAGTCGCCTTGATCGCCACTCCGGCGAGTGACGGGTCGGCGAAGGACTGTGGAGCGAGACCGGCTGCGGCGCGCATGGCGTTCACCGCGGTGCGCAACTGCGTGATGTGCACCGCTTTCACCGAGGACCCGCTGACCAACGGATCGTCGGTGAAGATAGTCGTCGTCGCGGCATCGGTGGCGAACGCTGACGCTGCGGCGCCGGCGACGGCGCGAACCTGGTAGAGGTACGTCGTGTCGGCAGTGAGGGCGGTGTCGCTCGTCGACGTTGCGCTCGTCGATTTGAGCAGCGCGTACGCGCTGTGGTTGACGCTGCGATAAATGTCGTAGCTCGATGCGCCGGGGCTCGCGTTCCACGACAGGTTCACCTGAGTCGTGCTCGTGGCGGTGGCAACAAAGCCGGTCGGCGCAGGAGGCGCCGCGACGCCGGGAATCACGAGCAGCGTGATGCTCTGCGCCGGCAGCGTGAGGGACAGCGAAGAACCCGAGAAGGTTACGTCCGCGAGATGCGCGATGCTGTTCGATGCGTCGAACTGCCAGCGCTGCGCGGATGCGCCGGGAGTGAAATTCGCCAGGCTCACGGTGGTCGCCGTCGAGCCGCTCAGCACCTTCGCCACGATCATCAGCGTCAGCGCACCGTCGGAGGAGCGAATGGCTGCGAACGCGGCGACATTGTCGGGATTCGGCACCGTGGCCGCTACGCTGACGTCGCCGAACTTCGAGTGCGCGCCGTCGTAGTTGCGGTACATCTTGTACGCGTTGTAGACGTGCGAGCCTGCCGGCGGCACTTCCCAGCGCGTGGCCATGTCGAGCCCTTCACGCCCGAAGATGCCGAGGACGTCGGCCTGTGCGGTGGCGCCGTTGATGTGATGCTCCGCGCCCCAGCTGTACTCCGTGATGCCGATCTTCGTGCCGGGATAGTGATCGGTGACCCACGACTCGAGGCGCGGGATCAACTGAACTTTTCCCTCATGAAATGTAGCGCCGATCCACGACTCGTCGACGTAGTTCGTGTCCCACAGCGAGCGCGTCGAACGGTTGCGCAGTTGCTGCATGCTCGCCGACACGTCGTCCGAAAACTCGCCGCTCTGCGGGTAGTAGTGCACGGTGAGGATGTCGAAAATCCGTACGCCGTGCGCATCCTGGTAGGCCTTGGCCTGATCGAGCATGTAGTCGTACCACTCTTTGCCGCCGTGCGCATCGCGGTCGGCGTTGTCGCCGTTCTCCATGTCCTTGCCGCTCATGAAGTATCCCGACCACCCCCATTCCTCGCCGCCGGTGATGATGGCGTTCGCGTCCTTCGAACGAATGAGGGCGCCGTACTCCTGCATCTTTCCCCACACCTCGTCGTAGGTCGCGCCGTCGGGATGGACGTCCCAATGATCGAAGCTCCAGAGACCGGGCTCGTTGTCGAGCGAGTAGTAGGTCATGCCTCCCGCGCCGGCATTGCCCCACGTGTCGATCATGTGCTGCACCCAGTTGCCCTGGTGCGCCGAGGTGTAGCTCGTGGCGATGTTGTTCGGGTCGGCAATGGTGAGGATGCGATCACCGTCGCCGGTGATGCCGTTGCCATCGTCATGACGTCCGTTCCCGCAAGTGATCGGCTCGAAAGTGGAGAACTCCTCCTGATCCATGAACGCCGACTGCGGAAACGAACAGCGCTTGGCGCGGTCTTTCGGCAGGAGCGACATCATCGGAATCGTCATGACCGGCTGCGCGCCCGCGGCACGCGTGAAGCTGATGAAATCGTCGGCGGACTTTCCGTTCGAGCCGTCGCCCGAAGAGACGGAGTCGGGGATGTTGAAAAAGTAATAGTCCTTGCAGCGGTTGGCGGTGCTGAACGCCCAGTTGTAGCGGCTCATCGCATTCCCGCCCCAACGGTTCAGAGGGATGGAAAGGTCCGTGATGGCAGCGGCATTCGCCCACGCCACTCCATAAATGCGCGGGTCGATGGCGTGCCGGTTCCCGTTGGCGTCGACGCTGATGTTGATCGCCGCATCTGCCTGCGGCACGGCGAGCATTACGGCGAAAGAGAGGAGAAACGCGCGCATCTACGGCCGCGGATCGTTTCATGCTGGTGAATCGCGAGAAGTGACGCACCGCACGGAACGCGCTCGCGGCGAGACGGGCGTCGTCAATCGGTCAAATCGACAGCCCGACGTCCCCTTCGAGAACCGATGTCTTCAGCTTCGGGCGCTCTCCGCTCTTCCACAGTGCAGCGGTGAGGACGACGCGATACCTGATTGGTCCGCCGTCGGGTCGTTCGCTGCGCGTAATGGGGCGCGGGATGCAGACGAACTCGGTGCGCATCTCTTTGGACGACAATCGGACCTTCGCATAACCGTGTCCTCCGAGATCGAGAAACTCGAGGTGCGGAGCCAGATCGGGGTTGGACAGCGACCGTGCGCGCTTGAGGTCGAAGCTCTTTGCATACTCGAGACACGAGCGGACGCCGTGCCTTAGCAGCATGTTGTAAGTCCACTCCGGTTTCGCCCCTTCCTTGTCCGCAAGAAACAGAGGTCGCAGCGGAGCGTCCTTCGGAAGATTGTGCTCATTGGCCTCCATCGGGCCGGGGCTGCTGAGTGACGCGCCCACGAAGCTCAAGCCGATCGGCTCGAACCTGCCGGGCGGAAGGTCTTTGGCCGCATATCCGGCCCAGAAGCTGTGGAGATCGCCCGAGACGATGGCGAAGCCTGTAATCTTCGAGTCGCGAACGAGATCGTAGATCTCCCCGCGCTCCAGGTACGCGGTACCGTAGTCGCCGCCGCCCATGCATGCGTAAGCGTCTTTCGGCCAGGACTCCTTGGTGAGACCCGCGGGCAGGTTCTGCGGGTCGGCGCGATGATCCAGCGTGCCCTGCGAGTTGCCCCAGATTTTCCACGCCGCCGTAGAGCTCTTGAGCCTCTCTTTGAACCACGCCTTCTGCTCCGCTCCGAGGATGGTTTGCGGCGGCGCGTTCCGTTGTGGGTTTGCAACGTGCGCTTCATTGAACGTGACTTCGGCCGGTGGTTCGCCGCCGTTGAAGGCGCGCCCGCCGTCGAGGATCCGCATGAGAATCTCGGGAGCCATTGCGATGAACTCGTCGCCCCCGAGCTTTCCGAGCGACGGATCGCTGAAGGGGTCCGCGCTCCGATAGCTGTGCTGGTCGGTAATGATCAGATCGAGGTTCTGGCCGTACCGCAATGCCCGATAACCTTTGAGGCTGTTGATCGCGACGAGGTTGTTCGGTTCCGCTCCGAGTCCATTGCGATCGAACTCGGTGATCGGGACGTCTTTTACATCTGGCGCATCGAACCGCTCGAACGACCCGTTCCGCTGAGGGACACGGGCCGGGATGTACTCGAACCAGGCCTGATTCGCAGCAACCTTGATGCTCTGGCCGGGCCGCTCGAACCGCCCCGCTTTCACGATGCTTTGCCACCCCTGCCACGAGAATTCGTGGTTGTCCCAGATACAGACAAACGGCCAGCGCGCGCGCGCGTCCTGGAGGTCGGGATCGGTGAGATAGCCTTTGTAGACGGCCCGATAGCCATCGAGGGACAGCGGTATGTGGAAGTTGCTGACCTTGTGACTGTGATCCTCCGGGAAGCGCGCAACCTCATAGATCGTGCGGTCGTAGCGCGTCTTCACCTCGTCGGGATACTCGACCACCTCGTAGATGAAATCGCCAAGGTGGAGAACGAAAGCGACTTGCTCGGCGGCGGGAGCGCGTTCATCTTCGTAGATCATCCGCCGATAGGCGTTGAGCTTTCCCTCATTGACGTCCTGACAGCTCACGAATGCGAAGTTCACCGTGCGGGGATCGTTCGGCAACGGCGCTGTGATCGTGCGCCCGACCCGGCTGCCGTTTCCGTCGGCGTCGGTAAACCGATACCAGTACGGGTGCGCCGGCTTGAGCCCGCCGACCAGAACGCGCGCCGTCCAGTCCGCGGCGCTCGAGACCGGCACCTGCTCGTGCGCAATGACTCGACGGAACGCCTCATCCTCGGCAACCTCGACGGTCAGGAGCTGGCGTGTGCCCTCGGCGAACGGACGCCTCGTCCACAGGATGACGCTGTGCGCGTCGGGATCACCCGAGGCGACTCCGTGAGGATAGAGATCACGCCGCTCATGCCATTGGACGCGTGAACCGCGGGCCGGTCCGACCCACGCGAGCGAAGCACCCATGGCTGCTGCAGCTTTGAGAAAGGAACGTCGGCTGATCGTCATGGTCCGGCAGTTTCACACACGTTGCGGATCTCTCGACGCTTCGAGTCTGCAAACGTTCGATCGATGAATTTGCAACGCGGTGACAGTGTCATGGCACCACCGCCAGCCATCAATTCCTCGCGAGCACGAACGGTGACCTCTGCAGAAGACATCGATGATTCCGCGGAAGTCAAATTGACTTGTTCGGAAGTCAAATTGACTTGCCCGGAAGTCAAATTGAGTTGCCCGGAAGTGAACGTTGACTTATTCGGAAGTTAAATTGACTTGCCCGGAAGTGAACGCTGACTTGCCCGGAAGTCAAATTGACTTGCCCGGAAGTGAACGTTGACTTGTTCGGAAGTCAAATTGACTTGCCCGGAAGTGAACGCTGACTTGTCGGGAAGTCAAATTGACTTGCCCGGAGGTGAACGCTGACTTGTCCGGAAGTCAAATTGACTTGCCCGGAAGTGAACGGTGACTTGTTCCGAAGTAAGCGTTGACTTGTCCGGAAATGAAGATTGACTTGTCCCGAAGTCAACGACGACTTACCCCGAACTCAACGACGACTTACCCCGCAGTCAACGACGACTCACGTTGAGTCACTGTCGTCCGCACGAAAGGAACAAAGCACGTGAAACGACCCGTCTTTGAACCGCGCATTGATCTATGAAGCGGAGTCGTTAAGCAACAGTTGACATAACCCGCCGCCTCGAGCCAGAAGCTGTCACGGCCCGGCGCTGGCCCGGCAGCCTAGCCAAGATAAGCGGTATCGGGCAAAAAATTGAGCTATTCAGGCAAAGCGTGGCCGCGTTCGGGTCCTGATTTAGCAATCCTCACGACGTATGCCGGCTATCGACCAACAAACGCGCACCGCACGACCGGAGGTTGCCGAGCTGGCCCGGCGCATCAGCCTTCTCGCGCCGTCCGACGGCATGTTTCCGTTGCGGGTTGCGGGCATCGATGTCTACCGTTCGACGCGCGTGGGGACGGAAGTCACTCACGCACTGCAGCAAGCCGCGATCTGCATCCTTGCTCAGGGTTCGAAGAGCATCGGTATCGGCGAAAGCGTCTATCAATACGACGCGGGGCAGTTCGCGGTCTTCTCGATCGATGTCCCGGTCGCGGTGCAGGTCACGCGCGCGACTCCCTCTGAACCATACCTCGTGTTGAGGATCGCTCTCGACGCGGAGAGGTTTTCGACACTTGCCGCGAAAGTCTACCCGGACGGTCTGCCGCAAGTCTCCGAGTCCCGCCCGGTCTATATCGGCGATGCCGACCCTGCGATCGTTGACGCCGCAAACCGCCTGCTCAAAGTGATCACCCAACCTACGGACGCCGAACTGCTCGCGTCATTCGCGATCGACGAGATCATCGTCCGCCTCCTGCGCAGTCCAATGGGAGCAAGGATCGCGCATATCGGCCAAGCCGAATCGGGCATGCAGAAGATGGCGAGAGCGGTGTCGTGGCTCCGCGCGAATTACAAACGGTCAGTCGACATCCCGACTTTAGCGAACCTCGCAAACGTGAGCGTCTCGTCGTTCCACCGCCACTTCAAGGCTGTGACGTCCATGAGTCCGCTGCAGTACCAGAAGGCGTTGCGCCTTCAGGAGGCGCGCCGGCTGATGCTCACGACGATGCTCGATGCAGGGAGCGCGAGCCGGCGGGTTGGCTACGCGAGCGCTTCGCAGTTCAGTCGGGAGTACGCGCGCTTTTTTGGCGCGGCGCCGATCAAGGATATCCAGAGACTGCGCGAACAACGCCTCTCGCCCACAGCAAGTTCCGCCAACATTTTGAACACGCGCCTCCACGACCGGAGTAACGACGTCCAAAGACTTCACGCCGACAATCGAGCGGCTAATTCCGCATCGGAAAGTACAAGAGATCAACTTCATGAATGACACATCGAATGATAAGAACGAAGAGCAAAGCCTGCCGTTGCCGGACCGTCGCAGGTTTTTTGCGATGAGCGCAGGCGCAGCGGCGGCCGCGCTCGTGGCCTGCAATTCTCTCGGGAGCGCAGGATCAGGTGCCCAGGCTGCGGCCGGCACAACGACAGCGGCAGGCAGTCCGCAGCCGAACGCACGGCCGGGACGCCGCAGACTCGGCGATCTCGAGGTCTCGGAGATCGGTATGGGTGTGCAGAACACGAGTCGCAAATACGAGATGACTGTCCCGTACCGACCGCAGATGATCAATCTCATCCGAGCAGCGTTCGACCGCGGTGTCACGTTCTTCGACGCAGCTGAAGCGTACGGTCCATGGGAAGTCGAACGCATCCTCGGCGAAGCCATCAAACCGTTTCGGGACAGCGTAGTAATCACGTCGAAATTCGGATGGAACATTGATCAGCAGACCGGCCAGCGACTCCCCGGTCTCAACAGCAAACCCGAGCACGTCAAAGTCGTCGTGGACAACATGCTGCGGCGCCTGCAAACGGATCGCATCGATCTCCTCTACCAGCACCGCGTCGATCCGGAGGTGCCGATCGAGGATGTCGCCGGCGCGGTTCAGGACCTCATGAAGCAAGGCAAGGTGCGGCATTGGGGTCTGTCCGAGATGGGCCTCAAGACGCTACGCCGCGCGCACGCCGCGCTTCGCGTTACGGCCGTGCAGAACGAATACTCGATGCTGTGGCGCGGGCCGGAGCAGGAGGTGATTCCGACGTGTGAGGAGCTCGGGATCGGGTTCGTGCCCTGGAGCCCGCTCGGCGTGCAATTTCTAAACGGCTGGATCGACGCCAATACGCGTTTCGCTCCCGGTGACATTCGCGGTGCCGAGTCCCGCTTCGCGCCGGAGAACCTGCCGCACAACCTCAAGCTCGTCGATCTGGTGAAGCAGTGGGGAATGCGCAAGCGAGCGACTCCCGGTCAGATCGCGCTCGCCTGGCTCATGGCGCAGAAGCCGTGGATCGTGCCCATCCCGGGAACAACGGTGATGGACCACATGGTCGAGAACACCGGCGCAGTCGCTGTTCGATTCACGCCTGCCGAGCTCACGGAGCTCAATACGGCTGTCAGGGCGATTGAAGTTCGCGGCGCGCGGCTTCCGGAACAAGTGCTGGTCTTCTCGGGTGTCGAAGCGCCTCCGCCATCGTCTCGTCGCGCTGCTTAATCAGGAGAAGTCATGACCACGACGACGCAAGTTCCTTCCGTCACGCTCAACAACGGCGTCCAGATGCCGCTCCTCGGCTTCGGCGTTTTTCAGATCGCGGATCTCGCGGAGTGTGAGCGGGCGGTCACTGACGCGCTGAGCGTCGGGTATCGCCTCCTCGACACCGCCGCGTCCTATGGCAATGAACAGGCGGTCGGAAATGCGATCAAGCGCAGTGGCGTCCCGCGCGCGGAGCTCTTCATCACCACGAAGCTGTGGATCACCGACGCCGGGTATGAAAAAACGAGGCGGGCGTTCGACCGTTCGATGCAGCGCCTGCAGCTCGATACGCTCGATCTCTACCTCATCCACCAGCCCATCGGCGACGTGTATGGCGCGTGGCGCGCGATGGAGGAGTTGCACCGCGAGGGACGCATCCGCGCGATCGGCGTGAGCAACTTTCATCCTGACCGCGTGATGGATTTCATCATGCACCACGAGATCAAGCCGGCCGTGAATCAGATTGAAACGCACCCCTTCCACCAGCAGGTCGAGGCGCAAAAATTCCTGCGGGAGAACGGCATCCAGATGGAGTCCTGGGGACCGTTCGCAGAAGGGAAGAACCACATCTTCCACAACGCGCTGCTGAAGTCGATCGCGGAGAACCACGGCAAGAGCATCGCGCAGGTGGTCCTCCGCTGGCTGACGCAACGCGGCGTCGTCGCAATCCCGAAGTCGGTGCGGAAGGAGCGCATGGCGGAGAACTTCGACGTGTTCGACTTCGAGCTCAGCGCAGAGGAGATGAGCTCCATCGCAACGCTGGACACCGGCACGAGCAGCTTCTTCGACCATCGCGATCCCGCGATGGTGAGGTGGCTCAGCGAAGCGCTGCGACCGACCTAGGCTCAAACATGGCCGCGGTGAAAGTTGCCGTCTGGTCGGCAGGCTGTTGACTCGAGTCCCTGTCTCTCTCGACGTCGTAAGTCAGAGATTCGACAGGGCTGAAAACGTTGGCTGGGAGACAGGGAGTCGAACCCCGATTCATCGGTCCAGAGCCGATTGTCCTACCATTGAACGATCTCCCAGCAATGAGCGCGCGAGGGGGCGGGATGCTACAGGGCGGCTAACGCCAGCGTCAAGGGGAGCATTCCACCGGGAAATCGGCCGCGTGTGGCACAATCTTCGAGAGAAGAACGCGCATGTTGCCCGAAGTCTTCGAGTGTCCGAATTGCCAGCGACAGTTCGTCGTCGAACTGGTCGAATCGGCCTCGGACCGTTCGGTGTACTGCCCGCAATGCAAGCACTACCTCGGCGAGAAGGACTTGCACTTCGTTCTGCTCAGCGAGATCGAGGAGCTCACCGAGCGCCTTCGTTTCGAGCGCGACCGTCTCGAAAAAGATGAGGCGGTTTACACGATGACGGACTGCGATGCCGAGCTCCGCACGTACGGCACGGAGATCCACAAAGTCGTCAGCATCCTCCGGAAGACGCTGGCCGATCTCGACGCGTTGAAGTCGACTTACCGGTGACCACGCTCCCACTCGACGGCATCCTCGTCGCCGATTTTTCGCGCGTTCTGGCCGGCCCGTTCTGCACGCAGCTGCTCGCCGACCAGGGAGCGCGCGTGATCAAAGTCGAAGAGCCGCAGCGCGGCGACGAGACGCGCCATTGGGGACCGCCGTTCCTCGGCGAGACGAGCACGTACTTTTTGTCCGTCAATCGCAACAAAGAGTCGCTGGCGATCGACTTGCGAACGGACGAAGGGGCGGAGCTCGCGCGGCTGCTCATCGCGCGCGCGGACGTCGTCGTCGAGAACTTTCTTCCCGCGCAGCGCGCGATGCTGCTTCCGGAAATCGGCGACGACAAGATCCACTGCTCGATTACCGGCTACGACGCCGACACGAAAGAGGCGGACACGCCGGGCTACGATCTCCTCGCGCAGGCTGGCGCGGGACTGATGTCGATCACCGGCGATCCCACCGGCGATCCGATGAAGACCGGCGTCGCGCTCACCGACATCCTCACCGCGCAGTACGCGCACGGCGCGATCTGCGCCGCGCTCTATGCGCGCGAGAAGAGCGGACGCGGCGCGCGCATCGAAGTCTCGCTTTTCGCCGCCACGCTCGCGTCGCTCGTGCATGTCGCGCAGGGCGCGCTCTCTACCGGCAACGAGGCGCAGCGTTACGGCAACGGCCATCCGTCGATCGTGCCGTACGGCGTGTTCCACGCGCGCGACCGCATCTTCGCGATGGGCGGCGCGACCGACCGGCACTTCATTCTTCTCTGCGAGCGCGTGATCGAGCGGCCCGAGCTCGCGCGCGACGAGAGGTTCGCGACGAATGCGAAGCGCGTCGTGAATCGCGACACGCTGCTCGCGATTCTTGACGACATCTTTCGAACAAGAGAAGCATCCGAATGGATCGCGCGCTGCCGCGCGGCATCGATTCCCGTCTCGCTCGTCGAAGGCGTGCTGGAGGCGCTGCGCAGCGAGATCGCACGGCCGCTCATCGCGCGCGTCGAACATCCGGCCATCGGCAGCTACGACACGGTGAAGAATCCCGTCCGCTTCGACCACGATCGCCTGCCGATCCGCAGGCCGCCGCCGATGTTAGGCGAGCAGACGGAGGCGCTCATTCGCGAGATACGAGAAGGAGCGCCACGCAGCAAGCGGCAATGAACAGCGTGAGCACGGCGATGAGGATGCCGTGCGATTTGCCTCCGAATCTGCGGAACAGCAGAAACAGCACGAGCGTGACGACGGAAGCGATCCCGCTCCCCACGCCGAGGACCGTCAGGAGCATGTGTTGAAACTCGGGGTCCATTTTCACTTTGCGGAGAGCACGCTGAGCTCCGCGACGAGGCGGATCAATCGCCGCGACTCTTCGTTCGCGCGCTCGTAGGCGGCGCAGAGTGTATGCACTTCTTCTTCATCCTCGTACGCCGCGACGGTGAATCCGTCGCTCGGCTGCGCGGTCGATCGCGTCGGAATGCGCCACCACTTGCCGTCTTTCAGGCGATACGAAACGAAGCCGCTCGTGCGCATGCGCCGCGCGCGCCCGAGGTCTTCGAGGATCATGTCGCCGGCATCGAGGGACATCCATTCGCCGGCTGCATTCGCGCGCTGCGCGGCGAGCACGCGTCCGACCTGCGTCGCGATCAGGTCCTTCAGCAATTCCAGCGAGTCGCCCTTCGCGCCGGTGAAGTGCACGCCGGTGTGCGAGACCGGGCTCACGTGATCGCCGCCGATCGGCCGCACGACCTCGGAACGCACCACTTCACACGCCAGGTCGACGTCGTTGCTCATCCATCGAAACAAAAGATTCATCCGCTCGCCGGGCGCGGCCTCTCCATAATGTTCGAGGAGCGCGCCGGTGATGCCGAGGTCGAGGATCAGCGCGCTCGTGCCGCGGGCGAGCGCCAGGATTGGCTTCGTGAGAAGCAATCGCTGAAAGTGGCGGCGTTCGTCGGTCGGCATGCAGAATGACGGAAATGGTAAGCAGCTTGCTGGCGGTCTGGCGTCAGTAGCGGCGCAATAGAAGCATGAAACCGGCGAGAGGCTATCGACGCAGCATCTGGCGTGTCGGCCCGCAGAGCACGTGGACGACCGTCCTGCCGGTGTTGTTCATCATCGTATCGCTGCTGTCGATGGTGATCCTGCCGCTCGTCGTGCGCAACAAGACGGCGAAGATGCGCAACGAGATCTTCAAGGTCGCCATCCCCGCCGGACGCATCGCGAAACAGATTCAGATCCACCTTTCCGGGGAGCTGGACAAGATCATCGGCTACCAGGTCACGGGACAGAAGCATTACGCGGCCGATTTCTATCGACTGGTCAACGAGGAAGAGGCGCGCCGCGCGGAGCTGATGCGTCTCCTTCCCGCGCTCAAGAACGACGACCTCGGGCAGCACCTCACCGCCGTCTTCGTGCAGACCAGCGCCTGGCACGATGCCGTGCGGCGCGGCGAGTTTCTCGACCGGCAGCTTCCGGCGGAAGTGTTTCTCGCGCGCCTGTTCGAAGCGCACGCCGTCTACGAGGCATCGCTGAAGGCCGCCTCGGAGCTCGAGATCGAACTGCAGGACGTGACCGAGTCGCGCATGCAGCGCATCCGCGAAGCGGAGCGTCTCAATCTCTCGCTCACGATCGTGCTGACGCTCCTCGCGCTGACGTCGGCGATGCTCGTGGCCGGACTCGGACGGCAGATGCGCCTCCTCGCGAAGGAGGCGATGCAGCGCCGCCGCGATGCGGAGCGCGACGCGCGCGAGGCGAAGCTGGCGCGCGAAGCGGCGGAGCGCGAAGAGCGGCGCACGGCGTTTCTCGCGGCGGCGGCCGAGCAGCTTGCGGCGTCGCTCGACTACGAACAAACGATCGCGTCGCTGGCGCGCCTCATCGTGCCGAACCTCGCGGAGATGTGCGTCGTCGACATGACCGACGCCGAAGGCGCGCTGCGACGAGCGGCCGTCGCACATCGCAATCCGGAAGACGAAACGGTGCTCGCGCCGATGGTCGGAAGAGTGCGGCACGACATTCCCGAGCCGCTGATCCGCATCATCCGCTCGGGCGAGCCGGCGCTCGTCGGCGCGACGTCGCCGCTCTTCGAGTACATCACCGGACAAGCCGAAGGCGGCACGCGCACGCTGGTGTTCCTGCCGCTGGTGAGCCGCGGACAAACGATCGGCGTCGTCTCCGCTGTCTCCGCGGCGCAGAAGCCGTTCACGACCGACGACCTTCCGCTGTTTCTCGATCTCTCGCGGCGCGCGTCGCTGGCGATCGACAATGCGCGGCTCTATCTCGAATCGCAGCAGGCCGTGCGCGCGCGCGAAGAAGTGCTCGCGGTCGTGTCGCACGATCTGCGCAATCCGCTGAGCGCGATCACGCTCGGCGCGTCATTGCTCTTGATGTCGAAGAGTCTTTCAGACGAAGACCGCGAGCAGGTCGAGACGATGCAGGTGTCGGCGGAGCGGATGGCGCGGCTCATCGCCGATCTCCTCGATGTCACCCGGCTCGAAGGCGGCAAGCGATTGCCGATCGAGCCGGCGCCGGTACCGGTCGCGGAGCTGCTCGACGAGGCGCGGGAGATTTTCCGCGCGCAGGCCGCGGTGGCGAGCGTGTCGATCGACAGCAACTGCGGGGAGCGCGTCGACGCGGTGTTCGCCGATCATCACCGCGTGATGCAGGTGCTGTCGAACCTGATCGGCAACTCGCTGAAGTTCACGCCGCCCGGCGGCACGATCCGCGTCTGCGCGGAGCCGCACGATGACGGAGTGCTGTTCATGATCGCGGACACGGGACCGGGCATTCCGAAGGAACACCTCAGCCACATCTTCACTCCCTACTGGCAAGCAAAACGCGCCGAGCGTCTCGGCGCCGGCCTCGGTCTTCCGATCGCGCGCGGCATCGTCGAAGCGCACGGCGGACGCATTTGGGCGGAGAGCGAGCCGGGTGAGGGAACGCGTTTCTACTTCACGCTTCCGGCCGCGAATATCCCCGTCAAGTCGACGGAGGAATCTGCAGCACGGAACTGACGCTGAGCTCTGCGAAGAGCCGGATGAGCCGCCGTCCCTCTTCGTCGGACGCTTCGTAGACTTCACACAGGCGGCGCATCTCTTCGACGTCTTCGCCGCGTGCGACCGTGAATCCGACCGACGGCTGCTCCGGCAAAAACACGTGCCGCCGTTTCCATCCGGCGTCTTCGAAGCGATAGCTGATGAATTGCGCGTCGGTGCCGCGCACGGTCTTGTCGCCGTCGACGAGCCGCCGCACTTTCATCTTCGTCGCCGAGTCGTCGTAGCGCCGCGCGAACTCCTGCGTCACCAGCTGCGCGAGCAGCGAGCGCAGACGCTCGCCGGAGTCTTCGAGCGCGGCGATGAAGCGGAGGCCGGACGCGCCGTTGACCGAGCGCACGACTTCACAGCGCATCGCGACCGATTCACCGCCGGACGTGAATCGCAAATCGCCGCGATCCGATGCCAGCGGCTCGTTGTGATGCACGCGCGCGCCGAGGATTCCGACCTCCTGGATCGCGACGGGAACGGAGCCGAACATGCCTTGAATCGGCGACGCCAGATGCAGGCGCTGAAACTCGCGCCGCTCGTCGCCCCGCGTAGAAGACTGCATGCGGGGATTGTACAGGGGCTGCGCTGTTGGCGGCTTCGCCGTTGGCGGCTTCGCTGTTGGCGGCTTCGCGGATGGCGGATGGCAGCTTCGCTGATGGCGATGGTGGCCCGAACTAACGTTGCCATCGGCGCAGCCGCCATCCGCCATCAGCGAAGCCGCCATCACGCGCAGCGTTCAGTGCGCAGTGTCCGGACGGATCCGCATCATCGCCAAGTATCCGTTCTGCACTCGCTGGCGATAGCGGCTCGCTCGCGCGTGGACTTTGTCGACGTACTGCTCGGTCTCGTCGATCGACGGGACGCAGTTGCAGCGCTCGACTTTCCCTTCGCCGGCGTTGTACGCGGCGAGGGCGATGCGCTCGTTCTCGAAGCGATTGAGGAGGTAGCGGAAGTAGCGCGTGCCGGCGGCGATGTTCTCGGCGGGGTCGAAGACGTTGGCGAGTCCGAGGTCGCGCGCGGTCTCGGGGACGATCTGCATCAAGCCCTGCGCGCTGCGATGCGACACGAGGCTGGGACGGAAATCGGATTCGGTGTGCACCATCGCGGCGACGAGCTCCGGCGCGAGTCCGTTCTTGCGCGCCTCGCGATAGATGATCGAGCCGTACGGCACGTGCGCGCGGAAGAACTGTTCTTTGAACGAATCGACCGTCACGGCCTGTTGGACGGTCAGCGCGGAGAGAAACTGCTCGCTCATCGAAGGCGTCGTGAAGACCGGCATGTTGCTCTGTTGCTCGCGCGGTTTTTCCGCTTTGTGAATCTGCCTGACCGGGTGCAGCGGGATGTCGGTGGAGTACGCGAACGGCACGATCGCCAGAACGGTGGTGCAGCGCAGGATCATGCGCACCGTGCGATCCCAGCGTTGCCGCCTGTGCGCGTGTCGCTGGCAATCGCAGATAATCCGGAAATCGGATCCCGTCACACGCGCCCGCGATGTTGTTCGTTGCAAATGCGTCACGACATCGAGCCGCAAGGGCAAGATGCGGACCAATCCGGTTTGCATGTAGCGCAAAACAGCGGCGTGTCGCCGGCTAAGAGTTTGTCGTGTCGCCAGTTGTGGTCGTTGTGACTGTATCTGTCGAAACCGTGTCGGTCGCGACCGTATCGCTCGTATCGGTCGTGTCGGTCGTCGCGGTGTCCGGCGGAGGAAGGTCGGTGTCCGTCACCGGCGCCGTCGTCGTCGCGGTGTCGAGCGCCGTCGTGGTCGCGGTTTCCGGCTCCGGCTTTTTCTCGGCAAGTACTTGGCGTTCGAACAAGTAGCCCCAGCGACGCAAGCGGGAAAGAATCATGCGCTGACGCCAGCGCAATCGCTTGTTCGGATTTCCCGGAATCATCAAGCGTGGATTGGGAAGGCATCCCGCGAGCAGCGCGGCTTGCGCGGGCGTTAGCGCGGACGCCGATTCGTGAAAGTAGTAACGCGCGCCTGCTTCCGCGCCGTACACGCGCTCGCCCAATTCCACGACGTTGAGGTAGATCTCGAGGATGCGCTTCTTCGTCAGATGTTTTTCGAGCGCGCGCGCGATGAAGTACTCCTTGATCTTGCGGATCGGATTGCGCGAGGGCGAGAGATAGAGGTTCTTTGCGAGCTGCTGCGTGATCGTCGAGCCGCCCGCCGAAACTTTCTTCCGCTTCCAGTTGCGCTCGAACGCTTCCTTCATCGCGTCGACGTCCACGCCTTTGTGCTCGTAGAACGAATCGTCTTCCGCGACGAGCACCGCGCGGCGCAAATACGGCGAGATGCGGCCGTACGGCACCCACGTCCACTGCAGCTCGTCGCTCTGGCCGTTCGCGCGCAGCTGTTTCTTGCGCTGCTCCATGAACGCGGTCGTCTTCGGCGGCTCTTTCGCGAGCGCCGACACGTCGGGAAACGTGAAGATCTCGTACGCCAGCCACAGCAACACGGCGACGACCAGGAGCAGGAAGATCTTTTTCAGCACGGCGGAGTTAGACTACATCACATGAAACGGGTTCTCCTCGCCGCGTCGCTGCTCCTCGTTGCAAGCTCTGCGTTTGCGTTCAATCCGAAGGCGCAGTCGCCGGTCGCATCCGACTCGCCGCGCGTCGGCGTGCTGCGGATGTCCGAGCAGTACGAGCACGCGGAAGGCTCCGTCGCGCGCATGGTCGTGCGCTATCTGCGCGACGAGCTGCGCTCGCGCGGAATCGATGCGTACGACACCGGGCTGACGTACGAAGAAGTCGCGAACGGCAAAGGCGACCAGGCCGACTATTACGTCGAGATCATCGGCACCGATGCCGACAGCATTTCGTACGCGGGCCTCGACGTCGGCAGCTGGGACGCCGGCGTCTCCGTCGATCTCGTCGTGTCGCACGTCGCCGGCGAGCTGCGTCTCTACGACGGCAGCACCGGAAAACTCGTCATCAGCGAAAACCTGAAGAAGCGCAAGCACACCCTCATGCCGACCTCCGTCTACCTCGGCGGCTCGCGCGTCTTCGCCGCGCTGACCGTGCCGTTCGTGCAGCACGCGCAGATGAAGTCGGTCACGCGCTCGGCCGCGCGCGACGCGGCGCAGGTGGTCGTCGCGGCGCTGCAGCCGCACGAATGACCTCCAGTTTATCCCTCGCGAAGACGAGGGATCTCCCGTCTGCACCGCGTCAAGCGTGTGATGCATCGCGGTGCCGCCGGTCGCGCATGACTCACCCTCTTCGCGGTGCCACCGGAGATGCCTCGTCTTCGCGAGGCATAAACTAAGAGGCAATGAAATTCGCCCTCGTGCTCACGACCGTGGGCGCGGACTTCAACGCGCGCGAGCTCGCGCACACCCTCGTCGAATTGCGCCTCGCCGCGTGCGTGAACATCGTTCCCGCCGTGCAGTCGATTTATCGATGGGAAGGCAGCGTGACCGAAGACGGCGAACAGCTGCTCATCATCAAGACCGCCGAGGATCGCATTGCGCCGCTGCGTGAAGAGCTGATGCGGCGGCATCCGTACTCCGTGCCGGAGTTCGTCGTGCTGCGGGTCGGCGAGACGTCGGATTCATACGGCGCGTGGCTCCTGGAATCGCTTTCGTAACCGGTGACGCGTCCCCTCACCAGGCGCTTGCCGAGAAGAGCGGGCATCCTGCCCGCCTCCCGGGGGCGGGCGGGACGCCCGCTCTCCTCCGTGCGGGGAAGGTGCCCGAAGGGCGTTACAACGCGAATCGCTTTCGTAGCGCGGCGTAAATCGCGAGCGCGATGAGCGCGGCGAGCGTGATGTTGCGGCCGCGCGTGAACGACTCCGGCAGGTAGACGAGGCGCACGCGGTGGCGGCCGGCGGGAACGTGCACGCCGAGGAACGCGTGATTCGCGAAATGCGGCTGCACGCGATGATTGTCGATGTACGCGCGCCACCCTTTCCACGCGGTCTGCGAGATCACGACCCATCCGGCGCCTTGCATGTCGGCGTCGAGATCGATGTCGAGTCCCTTGCGCTGAAACGCGACGCGTCCCGGTCCGTTGCCGGCGTCCTGCGGCGGAGTCTCCGGCGCTTCGATCCACGCGACCTGCGAGAAGTCGGTCGCGCTCTTCATCGCCTCGAGCACGGCGTGTCCGTCGCGCTCGTAGCGGACGCGCGGCGGTACGAACGCGCGCGGCAGCGCGTGCGGGTTTTCGATCACGCGCGTGCCGTCGAGGACGTGGCGCACGCCGAGGAACGAGACGAACGGCTTCGACGGATCTTCGATCATGTTGAACCACGCGGCGAGCGGCGTGGACCACAGCGGATACGTCTCGTGCAGACGCTTGAACGTCATCGCCTCGTAGCCGCGCACGTCTTCGAGCTCGTACATCGCGGACGTGTTGGCGATGAGCGTGAAGCCGGCGCCGGCGATGCGCTCGCCTTTCGGAATGTTCGCGCGGATCGGCGGATAGAACATCGACGTTGGCAACGACGGATAGATGCCGCCGTCGACGATCACGCGCTGCACGAGGATGAGCGCGAAGATCGCGATCGCGGTGAAGCGCCAGCGCGTCATCAGCAGCACGGCAATGATCGCGAGCGGCAGCAGTTCGGCGAGCATCAGCGCGCGGACGTTCGTCACGAGCATCGCGATGGTGAGCGCGGCGCCGGTAATGATCACCGCGATTACTACGCGAGGATGTTCCGTTGCTGTCGAAGCGAGCATTGCGACCGCGAACACTGCGACGTACGCGAAGCGCTCGTTGATCGCGATATTGAAGAGCGGCATCGCGTGCAGCGCATGCGCGAACGGCCAACTGCCGCACGTCAGAAAAATCGAAACGACCGCCGTGACGAAGTAGAACCACGTTTCCGCGCGTCGCGGCGCGACGAGGAGCGCGCCGATGGCGAGCGCGAACGCGACGGAGCCGGCGCGCGCGGAAAGCGGGTCCCAGCGCGGCACGGTCGAGCCGCGCCACGGCAGGCCGTCGAAGGCCGGCAGAAACGTGCGGCCGAAGCGGTGCAGTTGGGTGTCGCGATTCGCGAGCTTGTCGTAGGAAGTGTGCGCGTACAACTTCGAGCGCACTTCGTGCTCGATGGTCTGCGTGCCCGCTTCCGCAAACGGCAAAAGGTAGATCGCGGTCAGCGCCAGCGCGATGATTCCGGCGACGATCGCCGACGCGATCACGCGCACGACGTGTTTGCGTGTGACGCAAATCTCGAACACGCCGTAGGCGACGCCGAAGGCGACGACGTGCAGGATCGACTCGGGATGTCCGGCCACGATCTCGAGCACGAGCGCGACCAGCAGCACGCCCCATTTGCGCGCGTGCACGACGCGATGCACGCCGAAGAGGACGAGCGGCAACAGCGCCCATGCGCGTCCGAGGGGCCAGCCGACGAAGAACGTGATCATGCCGCTGCACGTGTAGATCGCGGCCGCGATCAGCGACGCGATCTCACCGCGGCCGCACGCCCGCGCGAACGCGTACGTGAAAAACGCGGCGAGAAAAAACGTGAGGCTCGCGCCGAACGTGATCGCGTGCGGCAGCGGCAGCACGAGCGCGATCCATTGAAACGGATCGTAGACGGCCGGCTGGGCGGCGGCGGCGAGAATGTCGCCGCAGAGGATGAACGGGTTCCACAGCGGCCACTGCCGCTGCGCCAGCGCGTAGCGGACCGCCTTCTGCCACGGAATGATCTGGCACCAGAGATCGGACAGCGCGATGTCGTGCGGCACGATGCCCGGTTGCTGCGATGCGAGCGGCTCGTACGCGAACGCGAGATCGACCGGCGCGTACACGCGTCCCGTGAACAGCGCGCGTCCGGTGAAAAGCATCGGCAGCAGAATCAGGACGAGCGCGACCGCCGGAGCGATGCGCTGGAGGAAGCGCGACCAGAGCGCGATCAGCGCGATGCACACGATCAGATACAGGAGGAGGGACATCTTCGGCCTTTTTTTAGTTTATCCCGCGCGCAGACGCGGGATCTCTGGTTACACCGCGGCTCGATTGCCCACAGACGAAGGCACGTGCATTCGCGTTTCGGATTGCCGGTGGCGGTGTAACCGGAGATCCCGCGTCTGCGCGCGGGATAAACTAAAAAAAAAGCGCGAGATAAACTGGGAAACGCAATGGATCGCCGCACCTTCCTCGGCATCACCGCAGCGACCGCCGTGATGCCGAAGCGCCTCCTCCAGATGAACGGCTATCCGCTCAATCTCGAGACGCCACTCGAATTGCTCACCGACTACCTCACGCCGAACGATCTCTTCTTCGTCCGCAGTCATTGGATTCCGCGCATGCCCGATCTGAAAACGTGGCGGCTGACGGTCGACGGCGAAGTGAAGAAGCCTCTCAAGTTGTCGCTCGCCGATCTCAAGAAAATGCCGCTCGCCGAAACGACGTGCGTCTTGCAGTGCGCCGGCAACGGGCGCGGTCTGCAGAATCCGCCGATGCCGGGCGTGCAGTGGCGTTACGGCGCGGTCGGCAACGCGCTCTGGCGCGGCGTGCGCGTGAAAGACGTGCTCGATCGCGCGGGAGTGAACGCGGGCGCTGCGCATCTGCACACGTTCGGCAGCGACGATCCTCCCGGAAAAGTTCCGCCGTTTCAGCGCAGCATCGAAATGGAGAAATCGCTCGACGACTGCATCCTCGCGTGGGAAATGAACGGCGTGCCGCTGCCGCCGCAGCACGGCGCACCGCTGCGCCTCATCGTGCCGGGATGGGCCGGCGATCATTGGATGAAATGGCTCGTGCGCCTTTCGCCGCAAAAGGCGCCGCAGAGCGGCTTCTACATGGACACGGCGTATCGCTGGCCGCTGAATCCCGGCGCGCCCGGCGTCGCGTTCAAACCGGAGGAGATGAAGCCGCTGACCGAGCTCGCGGTGAAGTCGAACATCACGACCGCGCCGAAAGCCGTGACGATGCGCGGCATCTACGACATCCGCGGCTTCGCCTTCTCCGGCGCGCCGGACATCGCGAAGGTCGAGATCAGCGACGACAACGGCGCGACGTGGAAGGCCGCGCAGCTCGACGCGCGTCACTCGCCGCACGCGTGGCGGCTCTGGCACTACCGCTGGACGCCGGCGAAGCCAGGACGCGCCACGCTCCTCGCCCGCGCGACCGACAGCCGCGGCGCAACGCAGCCGCGCGAGACAGTCTGGAACCAGAGCGGATATCTGTTCAACGGCTGGCACTCGGTCGACATCGAGGTGAAGGCATGACCTGGCTCCTCCTCGCAATCCTTGCGGCGCTTCCGATGCCCGGAACGCAGTTCAAGCAGCTTCCGGACAGCAAAGGAAAAGCGGAGATCGAGCACGCCTGCTACACCTGCCACTCCCCCGACCTCCTTGCGCAGCAGCGCCTCACGCCGAAGCAGTGGACCGCGACGGTGGAGAAGATGATGCGCTGGGGCGCCGAGCTGAAGGAATCGGACAAGCAGGTCGCGATCGATTACCTGTCGCGCCACTTCGGTCCGGAGAATCGCTTCACGCCGACGGCGACGACGCCGATGAAGTAGTGGCGCGGTCGCGCAGTTACGCGGTTGCTCGGCGACTACCACTGCGCAACCGCGCAACCGCGTAACCGATCAACAGCACGAACATCGTTACGCTGCTCACCCAAGCGCCGATCACGAACGACTGCGGTAGATACTGCATCCGCACCGTGTGCTCCCCCTGCGGCACGTAGACGGCGAGGAGCGTGTGATCGGCGTAGCGAAGCGGCGCACGTTTGCCGTCGACGAACGCGCGCCATCCTTTCCACGCCGTCTCCGACACCACCATCCATCCGCCGCCGTCCATCGACGACCTGATCCGCAGCTCGCCGCGCGCAACGCGTTCGACGCGCGCGCGTCCCGGCCCGTTCACCTCGTCGCGCGGCACCGTGGTCTGCGCATCGATCCACGCTTCGTCCGCGAAGTCGCGCGCGAGTTTCATCTGCGCGAGGACGGTGTCTTTCGGATAGCCGATGTGCGTGCGACGTGGCACGAACGCGCGGCCTAACGCGCGCGTGTTCTCCAGCAGATTCGTCCCCGGCTGTTCGGCGATCTTGCGCCATCCGGGCGGCGGCGGCTCTTTCACCGACCACGGCGAAAGCGCGTAGCGGACGTTGAGCAATGACAGGAACGGCGCGCTCAGGTTTTCGACGCGCCGCCACCACACGCCCTGCTCGATCGACCAGATGCGGCTCGTCTCCACCCACCGGTTGAGCTTCAGCGCCTGATAGCCGCGCACGTCTTCGAGCCCGTACAACGTCGCCGAGTTCGGAATCAGCTCGTACATGTGGCCGACGATGCGAAACGGCTCGCCCGTTTTCGGCAGCTTCTCGAACACGGCGATCGGCGGATAAAACGCGCGCACCGGCAGCGTCGGATACAGGTCGCCGACTTCGAGCGTGCGCTGCGCGACGATCGCCAACAACAGTAGACCGCAAGCGACGCGGCCGCGCGTGGTGAGCGCGATCAGCGCGACCACGATCGGGCCGGCGACGAGGATGATCGCTTGCGTGCGGATGAACTGGGGCGTGAGGCCGATCGCGAGCATGCGGTGCCACGCGTTTGCCGTCGCGACGCCGAGAATGATCGCGACGAGTAGTGGAGCGGCGGCCGCTCTCGGCCGCCAATTTGCGCGAGAGGCCGGCGGCCGAGGGCGGCCGCCGCTCCACAAGTCGACTCCAAGAGCCGCCAGTAGCGAAATGCCGAATGCCGCCGCCACCACCAGGCGGTCATTGAGCGCGACGTCGAAGAGCGGCAGCTTGCCTAACAAATCCGGCAGCGGCCAAAGGCGCACACCAAACCACAAGCCAAAGACCACGAACGCGAGCGCGATCCACTTCGCGCGTGAGCGCGAGCGCCACGTGCCGAACACCGCCAGCGCGAGCGCGACGCTGCCGCAATACGCGCTCTCCAGTGGCGGCTCGAACTTCAAATTCTCCGGCCACTCGCGGTGCGGCATGCCGTGGATGAACGGCACGAGCTGCGACTCCAGCTTCGCGATCGCGAGCGGCAGCGGCGCGGACTTTTTCATCGGTATGTACACGACGCGCCGCAGTTCATGCTCGTACGTCTGCGGCAGCGCATCCATCACCGGAAAGAGATAGACCGCGCACATCAGCACCGCGACGACGCCCGCTCCGATCGCGAGCAGCGCCGGCCGCAGGAATCGCTTCACGACCCACAACTCCGCTACCGCCCACACCGCAGCGAGCGATACCAGATGTAGAGCCGTTTCCGGATGTCCGGCCAGCAGGACCATCACGAAAACGAAGAGCAGCAGCGATGCATCGCGCAGCGACTGTCCGCGGATCACGCGACGCACGGCGAAGATGAGCAGCGGCAGCCAGACCGTCGTCGCGCCGAGGGACCATTCGAGCCAGAACGCGACGAAGGTGCAGAACATGAACGCGGCGGAGGCGGCTAGCGCCGCCTCATGGCAGATGGCCGATGGCCGATGGCCGCCGGAAACATCGCCATCTGCCATCCGCCATCCGCCATCCCCGCTCGGCAGGGAGCGCACCAACAGGTACATGCCGAGTCCCGCAATGAACAGCGCCGTCGTCGCGAGAAACGTGAGGCTGTTCGCCAGCGGCAGCAGGAAGCTGAGCAGCAGCAAGGGATCGTAGGCCGCGGGCTGCGCCGCGGCCGCGAGAATGTCGCCGGCGAAGATGTGCGGGTTCCAGAGCGGCAGCTCGCCGTGTTTGTACGCGTCGCGCACCGCCCACTTCCACGGGATGTTGTGCGAGTACACGTCCGACAGCAGTCCGTTGTGCAAATCGCCGACGCCGTACTGCTGCTTCATCCACGACAGCGGCTCCGCGCCGTACGGCAAATCGATCGGCGCATAGACCTGTCCGGTGAGCAGCGCGCGGCCCGTGAAGGCGAGCGGAAGCAGCAGGAGAACGATCGCGACCTGCCAGCGAATGCGTGCGATGGCGGACGCGGCCGCGCTTACCACAAAGTACAAAAGCGCCGTCGTCACCCTACGCCTCGTAGAACGGGAACACCCCTGCCCGCTCCGGAGTTAGATTGATACCTCATGGATTCCATCGTCATTCGCGGCGCACGCGAGCATAACCTCAAGAACATCGATGTCGTCGTCCCCCGAAACAAGTTCGTCGTGATCACCGGCGTCAGCGGTTCAGGCAAGTCCTCGCTGGCCTTCGACACGATCTTCGCGGAAGGACAGCGGCGCTACGTCGAGTCACTCTCCGCGTACGCGCGGCAGTTCCTCGAGCAGATGGAAAAGCCCGACGTCGACTCGATCGAAGGGCTCTCTCCGGCCATCTCGATCGAACAGCGCACGACCTCGCGCAATCCGCGCTCGACCGTCGGCACCGTCACCGAGATCTACGACTACCTTCGCCTGCTCTTCGCATCGGTCGGCGTCCCGCACTGCACGAACTGCGGACAGGAAATTCGTCCGCAGACGATCCAGCAGATGGTCGATCGCCTGATGCAGCTTCCGGCCGGCACGAAGTTCACGATCCTCGCGCCGTACGTCCGCGGCAAGAAGGGCGAGTACAAGAAGCAGATGTTGCAGATGGTGAAGGAAGGCTTCACCCATGCGATCGTCAACGGTGAAGAGATCGAGCTGGCGTCGCCGCCGAACCTCGACAAGCAGAAGAAGCACACGATCGACATCCGCATCGATCGCATCGTCGTCAAAGAAGGAATCGCGCAGCGTCTCGCCGACTCGCTCGAAACGGCGACGCGCGTGACGAAAGGTCTGGTCAAGATTCTCTACCAGGAAGGGAAGCGCGAAGAGCTGATGTCGCAGAGCTACGCCTGCCCCGACTGCGGCATCTCCATCGGCGAGATCACTCCCCGCCTCTTCTCCTTCAACTCACCGTACGGCGCGTGCCCGCGCTGCTCCGGCCTCGGCGTGCTGCTCGAGATCGACGAGCGGAAGATCGTTCCCGATCCGTCGAAGTCGGTCGAAGAAGGCGCGATCGCGCTTTGGAAAGAAGGCTCAGAGCACTGGCGCTTGCGCCAGATTCAAACGCTGGCGAAGCACTACAAGTTCAAGCTCGAAACGCCGTGGTCGAAGCTGCCGGAGAAAGCGAAGAACTGCATCCTCTACGGCTCGGAAGAGAAACTGCGTTTCGAATTTCAGGGAAGCGAGAGCACGTATCAGTACAGCGGCACGTATGAAGGCATCGTCCCGATGCTGAAGCGCCGCTATCACGAGTCCGACTCCGACGACATCCGCGAAGAGATCGAGCGTTTCATGACGCCGAACAAATGCCCTGACTGCAATGGGCGGCGCCTGAAGCCGGAGGCGCTCAGCGTGACGGTCGCGGGAAAGACGATCGACAAAATCGTCGCGCAGCAGCTGAAAGATGCCGTCGAGTTCTTCGCGCAGATCGAGCTATCGCCGCGCGAGGAAGCGATCGCCGGCAAGATCCTCAAAGAAGTGCGCGACCGTCTCGGATTTCTCAACGCCGTCGGCGTCGGCTATCTCATGCTCGACCGCAATGCGGCATCGCTTTCCGGCGGCGAAGGACAGCGCATCCGCCTCGCCACGCAGATCGGCTCGAAGCTGATGGGCGTGCTGTACGTGCTCGATGAGCCGTCGATCGGTTTGCATCAGCGCGACAACCGCCGCCTCATCGAATCACTTCTGGAATTGCGCGACGTCGGCAACACCGTGATCGTCGTCGAGCACGACGAGGAAACGATCGAGACCGCCGATCACATCATCGACCTCGGTCCGCGCGCCGGCGTGCACGGCGGCCAGATCGTCGCCGAGGGCACGCTCGAGCAGGTGAAGACGTTCCCGTCGTCGCTGACCGCGAAATATCTGCGCGGCGAAGCGAACATCGAGATCCCGCGCATCCGCCGCATGCCGAACGGCAAGGCGGTCGTCATCCGCGGCGCGCGGCAGAACAATCTGAAGGACATCGACGTCACGTTTCCGCTCGGCCTCTTCATCGCCGTCACCGGCGTGAGCGGCTCCGGAAAGTCGACGCTCGTCAACGACATCCTCTACAAGGCGCTGTCGCGTCACTTCTACGACGCGATCGACACGCCGGGCGAGCACGATCGCATCGACGGACTCGATTTCATCGACAAGGTGATCGACATCGACCAGTCGCCGATCGGCCGCACGCCGCGCTCGAACCCCGCGACCTACACGCAGCTCTTCGGTGAGATCCGCAACCTGATGTCCGCGACACCCGAGGCGCGCATGCGCGGTTATGGACCGGGGCGGTTCTCGTTCAACGTGAAAGGCGGGCGCTGCGAAGCGTGCAAGGGCGACGGGCAGATCAAGATCGAGATGCACTTTCTGCCCGACATCTACGTCACGTGCGACGTCTGCGGCGGCAAGCGCTACAACCGCGAGACGCTCGAGGTGAAGTACAAAGGCTTCTCGATCGCCGAGATCCTCGAGATGACGGTCGAGCAGGCGCTCGAGGTGTTCCGCAACGTTCCACGGATCGCAAACATCCTCCGGACGCTGGACGAAGTCGGACTCGGATACATCACCCTCGGCCAGTCATCGACGACGATCTCCGGCGGCGAAGCGCAGCGCGTGAAGCTCGCCAAAGAGCTCGCGAAGCGCGCCACCGGCAAGACGCTCTACATCCTCGACGAGCCGACGACGGGACTGCACTTCGACGACGTCGCGAAGCTCCTGCATCTCATGCACGGCCTCGTCGACCGCGGCAACACCGTCGTCGTGATCGAGCATAACCTCGACGTCATCAAGACCGCCGATCACGTGATCGACCTCGGCCCCGAGGGCGGCGACGACGGCGGACTCGTGATCGCGACCGGAACACCCGAGCAGGTCGCGAAGGCGGAATCGCCGACGGGCGTGTATTTGCGGAAGATGCTGCGCAACCACTCAGCGGTAGCGGTCGATCGGAACGCCCTGACGCGCTAGCTGTTCCAGGATCTGGCGCGCGGGCGCGAAGTTCGGATCGATCGCCAGCGCCTGGTAAAAGTGCGGCACGGCCTCGGACATCTTTCCCTGTCGCGCCAGCGCGACGCCGAGGTTGTTGTGGATGTCGGGGAGGTCGGGATCGATCTCGAGGACTTTCTGATACGCGGCGATCGCGTCGTCGACGCGGTCCTGCCGCGCGAGCGCGTTGGCGAGGTTCGCGCGCGCGTCGAGCAGGATCGGATTGATCGCCAGCGCTTTGCGAAATTCCTGTTCCGCGTGGACGACGTCGCCGTCTTCGACGTACGCGCCGCCTAACGAGTTGTGCGCGATGGCGCTCGAACCGGCGACGGCGAGCGTGTGCGTGAACAGCTCTTTGCTGCTGTGCCAGTAGCGAAGTTGATCCCATGTGCGAACACTGAGCGCGCCGATCACGAGGAGTGCAAATGCAAGCTGCAGTGCGCGCCGCTGCACGAGCTCGGCGGCGAGCCACACGACGGCGATGAAAACTCCGATCACCGGAACGTACGTGTAGCGGTCGGCCATCGACTGCTCGCCGACCTGAATGATTCCGATCATCGGCACGAGCGTGCCGAGGAACCACAGCCAGCCGATGAGGAGGAACGGCCAGCGTTTGCGCAGCACGAACGCGCCCGCGGTGATCGCGATGAGCCCAAGCGCGGACACGGCGACCATCGCGGCGGATGGATGGCCGAACGGATAAAACGCCGCGAGATTGCGCGGCCAGAAGGTCTTGCCGAGGTAGTCGATGTAGGAGACCGCGGCGTTCGACACGCGCACCGCGAGCGGCAGTCTCTCCAGCGAGCGCACGGCGCCGCCCGCGCTTTGCGCCTGCAGCGTGATGATGCTGGCGATCGCGGACATCGCGAAGAGCGGGATCTTTTCCGCGATGCGCGGGCGGCGGTTGAGCGGCCAGTAATCGATGAGCAACAGCGCGGCAGGAAACGTGACCGCCATCGGCTTCGACAACAGCGACAGCGCGAAGAAGAGCATCACCAGCGCGAAGTCGCGCGAACGTTTCGTGCGCGCGTAGTGCGCGTATTTCCAGAGCGCAAGAAACCAGAAGAGCGCGCAGAGAACGTTCTTCCGCTCCGAGATCCACGCGGCCGATTCGACCGCAAGCGGATGCAGCGCGAAGAGCGCGGCGACGGCGAGGCTGCGCCCCGGCGTGCCGGTGAGCGCGAACAGCGCCGCGAACAACGCTGCCGCCGCAAGCGCGTGCAGCAGCGCATTCATGAAGTGATGCGCGCCCGGCTTCGCATCGAACAGCGAAGCGTCCATCATGTGCGAGATCCACGTCAGCGGATGCCAGTTCGCGGCATGGAATGTCGAGAACGCCCAACCGATCCCGCTCGCACTGATGCCGGCCAGCACGTTGTCGTTGTGCGAGACGTACTCGTGATCGTCGAGAGTGATGAACGGGTCGCTCGCGACCGATGCGTACACGATGAGCGTGACGACGATCAGCGCGAGGACGCCGAGGAGATGCTTCGGTTTGCGAGGCGGAGACGCGGCGGGAGCGGGCGCTGTCGCCTTCTTGCGTTTTTGTTTCGCCATGGACGGCCCACATTCTTGCGCAACTCTTCGCGAACCGATACGTAGTGGCCTGTATGCGCCGCTTCGCACTTGTTGCTCTTCTGGCTTCCGCCTGCGCGTCGACGCCGCCGCAACGCGACTACACGCAGGCCATCGACGCATCGCGCAAACAGATGGAGGTGCTCGTCGCGAAGGAGAAGATTCCGACCGCGACGATCGCCGTCACGGCCGGCGACCACATCGTGTGGCATGACACGTTCGGCGGCGCGACGATCCACACACGCTTCCGCGGCGGCAGTCTCACCAAGCTCGTCACCGCGGCGGCGCTGATGCGGCTCGTCGATCAACATCGCGTGTCGCTCGATGATCCGGTTAGCAAATTCCTCCCGGATTTTCTGCACGGCGAGATCACGCTGCGCCAGCTCGCGGGACACCTGAGCGGCATTCGCCACTACACGAACGATGAGTTTCTCAACAAAACACGCTACACCAGCGCGACCGATTCGCTGCGCAAATTCGCAAACGCTCCGCTGCTCTCAAAGCCGGGCGAAAAGTATTTCTATTCGAGCTACGGCTACGACGTCCTCGGCGCGGTGATCGAGCGCGCAACCGGTAAACACTTCACCGAAGCCGTGAGCGCTCTCGTCTTCCGCCCGCTGCAGATGAACGAGACGACGTTCGCCGACGACGCGAACTCCGCGACGCTGTTCGACCTCGGCAAAAACGGTCCCGAGCCGTCGCCGGAGACCGATCTCAGCGACCGCCTTCCTGCCGGCGCGATCGTGACCACCGCGCGCGACTTCGCACGCTTTCTCATCGCGATGAGCGGCGGCAACTTCCTCACCAATTCCTCGCGAGCGACCATGTTTGCGACGCAATCGACGTCCGACGAAAAACCGACAAACGTCGGCATCGCTTGGCGTATCGCCATCGACGACGCGCAGCGCACGTTCCTCCATCACGGCGGCGCCGTCACCGGAGGCCGCGGCGTCGCGCTCGTCTATCCAAAAGAGCGCGTCAGCGTCATCATTCTGACGAACCTCGGCTTCGCCCGCTTCAACGAACGCGACGCCGGCGAGATCGCGCGAAGATTCCTCCCATGAACATCGTCTGCGACCTCTTCCCCAATCTCACGCAGCTCGACCTCACCGGTCCGTTCGAGGTGTTTCATCGCATTCCGGGCGCGCGCGTGCATCTTGCCGCGAGAACGCCGGAGCCGGTGCGGGCGGAGGGCGGGCTCACGATTCTGCCGACGATCGCGTTTGCGGATGCGCCGCAGGCGGACATTCTTTGCGTGCCCGGCGGGTGGGGTGTGAATGAGGCGATGCTCGATGACGAACTGCTCGCGTTTGTGCGGCGTCCGGCGACGTGGGTCACGTCCGTTTGCACGGGCGCGCTGGTGCTGGGCGCGGCGGGGCTGCTCGACGGCTATGGCGCCGCGACGCATTGGGCGGCGATGGAGTACCTCTCACTGTTCGGCGCGCGAGCGACCGAGCGGCGTGTGGTCGTCGATCGCAATCGCATCACCGGCGGCGGCGTGACGGCCGGGATCGACATCGCGCTGCGGATCGTGCGTGAGATTTACGGCGGCACGCTGGCTGACGAGATTTCGCTGGCGATCGAGTATGGGCCGGCCAACGATGAGGTTCGCGAGCGTGTTCTCGAACGGCTGGGCCCGATTACAAAGAAGCGTCTCGGCGCGGTAGCGTTGGCTGCGCAGAAATTGCGCGCATGATTCCGCCGTTTTCATCGGCGGTCCGATGTCCACGAGACTCTTTCTCCTGTCGCCGGCGAATCTGTCGGGCACGCGCGCGAAGCAGCTCGCGTCGCCGCGCGCGACGTTCAGGACCGCGCTGCGCTTTCAGTCGCCGGACGGCGTTCCGATCGCGGACGCGTTCGAGTTCATGAGCTCTCTCTACTTCCGCGGAAAGATCGCCTACGCGCGGCGCTTCGCGGTTCCTTCGCCGCTCATCGGCGGCGACGGCATCTTCGTCATCACCTCGGGATTCGGGCTTGTGCCGCCGAACTGGGCGTTCACGGAAGAGCGGATGAAGCGGATGCAGAAGATCGACGTCGACGTCTCGACGCGCAATTACACGAAGCCGCTGAAGGAACACGCGCAGCTCATCTCGCGCGCGCTCGACGAGGACGCGCAAGTCGTCCTGTTAGGTAGCGTCGCCACCGGAAAATACGTCGACGTCCTCCTGCCGATCTTCGGCAATCGCCTGCGCTTTCCGACGCTCTTCGCGGGACTCGGCGACATGTCGCGCGGCGGCCTCATGCTTCGCGCCGCGCGCGAAAGACACGAGCTGCAGTACACGACGCTGGATGCACCACGACACCGTGTCGGCGGTGACGGCAAGATGCCGACAGTTTGGTAGTCTCGCGCGCGTGGCGGCGAAGGCGAAACGCAGCATCGAAATCCCGGTGACTCTCAACGACGTCATCCTGAAGTTCGGCGAGCGCGAAGTCCGCCTCACGAATCTCCGCAAAGTCTTCTGGAAGAACCTCGGCATCACGAAGCGCGATCTGCTGCAGTTCTACGCCGACGTCTCGCCGTGGCTGCTCCCGCACATCGAAGACCGGGCGATGGTGATGAAGCGCTATCCCAACGGCGCGGAAGGCGACTTCTTTTACATGAAGCGCGCGCCCGATCCGCGGCCGGAGTGGATCGAGATCTGCGAGATCGATCACGGCAGTGCGGGCGTCATCAACTTTCCGATCGTGCAGGACCTGCCGGCGCTGCTCTGGCTCATCAACCTCGGCTGCATCGATCTGAATCCGTGGTACGCGCGCTGTGACGACACCGATCGCCCAGATTTCCTCCACTTCGATCTCGATCCCGGTCCCGGGGCGAACTTCGAGAAGGTGCGGCGCGTCGCACTGTATGTGCGCGACATCCTTTCGGCGCTGAAGATGCCGAGCTATCCGAAGACGACCGGCTCGAAAGGAATCCACGTCTACGTTCCGATCCAGCGCGGGCCGACGCAGAAGGAAGTGTGGGCATTCGCGAAGGCGCTCGCGATCGAGCTGGAGTCGCGGCACAAGCAGGACGTCACCGCCGAATACATGAAAGCGAAGCGCCCGCACGGACGCGTGCTCGTCGACTACAACCAGAACGCATGGAGCCGCACGCTGGCGTCGATCTACTCGATTCGCCCGACGCCCGTCGCGAGCGTGTCGATGCCGGTGACGTGGGAAGAAGTCGAGCGCGGCGTGAAGATTGAAGACTTCCGCATCGACAACGCGGTCGCGAGATTGAAAAAGACGGGCGATCTCTGGAAACCGGTGCTGGCGAAAAAGCGTATCGATCTCTACAAGGTATTCAAGTGACGGCGTAGCCGTCATCCTGAGCCGCGCAGACGGCGAAGGATCTCTAAATTGCAGGCTCTTCGCATGTTGAGATCCTTCGTCGCGCTTCGCCGACTCAGGATGACGGCGGTATTTCACAACTCTCAGCATGACGATGAAAAACCGATTCCTCATCCTCGCCCTTTTTGTTGCGCCAACGCTCCTCGCGCAAACCGTCCGCATCACGCAGAAGCCGACCGGTCTCATTTACGGAAAGCTCAACGTGCCGATCGTCGCGACCGATCCGGTCGTGCGGCTCCAACTCGTCATCAACGGCGTGCCGTTCAAGGAAGTGAGCTCGAAGGTGCTCGTCGCGCCGGTCAACATCGGCTACTACATTCGAAGACTGCGGATGCGTGCGGTCGGATACGACGCGCAGGGAAATGTCGTCGGCGAAGACGAGATGGTCGTCAACGATCCGCGGCCGCCGTTTCGCGTGCGACTGCAGGCGCCGCTGCAATGGCCGGAAAGCGGGACGGTCGAATTGCACGCGAACGTAATTCGTCCCGCGGAGATCGTCGTGCACGCGGTCGACTTTTACGTCGGCGAAGAAAAGGTCGCGACGGTCGAGGCGCCGCCGTACACGGCGAGCGTCGACGCGTCGAAGTTTCCGAACGCCGTCTACACGCGCGTGGTCGCGCGCACGGCCGACAATCAGGAATCGAATGACGTCGTCTTCTTCGGCGAGCGCGTGCAGGAACAGATCGACGTCACGATTCAACAGATCCCCGTCTCCGTCGCCGAAGGTCCGTCCGATCTGCGGCTCGAAGATTTGACGCTCACCGACGAAGGCGAGCCGCGCCAAATCGAAGGACTGATCGGCGCGAACGATCAGCCGCTGCACGTCATCCTGCTCATCGACTACTCGCAGAGCATGCTCAAAGAATTGCCGGTGGTAAAAACCGCGGCCAAGCAGTTCGCGCGCGCGCTCTTGCGGCCGCAGGACCGGCTCGCGGTCGTCGGCTTCAATCAGAGAACGTTCTGGCTCACGGGATACACGAACGACTGGAACCAGGCCGCACAGGCGGTCGACCGCATCCAGCCCTCGGGCGAGACGCATCTGTACGACAGCGCGATCGAGATGCTATACGAGCTGCAGAAAACGCCGGGCCGCCACGCGCTCGTCATCCTCACCGACGGCGTCGATCAGGGGAGCCGCTTCAAGCTCGATCACCTCGTGCACTACGGCCGCTACGCCGGCGTGCCGGTGTATCCGATCGTGAAGAACAAGCGCCTCTCGACGTGGATGAGGCTCGGCGTCGGACGACTGGAAGCGAAACGCCTCGACAAGATCGCCGAGGACACGGGGGCGACGTACTTCATCATCCAGAGCGAGCACGAGCTCGCCAACGTCTACAGCCGCATCGCCGGGGAACTGCGCCAGCAGTATCTCGTGGTGTTCCACTCCGACATGTCGATGCCGGATCAGTGGAGATCGATCACCATCACGTCGTCGCGCGGGCACACGCTGCGCGCGCCGCGAGGGTATTTTCCGTAGCGACAGGCACGACGCGTGAACTTGCCGGACCTGAATGACCTGGCCCGGCGCGCCGCTCTATCCCGAGCAGCGACGAATCCATCGCATCCATCGCGGCCTCCTGACCGAGCGGCAGGAGCACATCTTCACGTGGGTGGCGGTCGTGGTGGTGATGCTCTATGTGACGGCGTGGATTGCCGCGGTCGCGGACATTTACCGCATCCGCAACACGCCGACATTCATCGCGCCGGGTGAGCACACCGAGCCTGCCGGTCCGCCCGCCACACCCGTGCAGCAGGTGACGTCGATGTTCGGGCCGATGACGCCGGCCGCGCCTCACCTCCTCAGCGACGCGATGCTGTCGTTTCTCCATCCGCTGCGCGGCGAGAGCGGCGACATTCGTTTCGTCTCCGCGCTTCCAGGCTCGCGCTTCGTCGAAGCGCCCGGCGGCGCGAACGTGGTCATCGAAGGACAGGACGCCACGCCGTTCGTCGCGCCGCGGCAGCCCGGCATCTACGACTTCGCCGTGCAGATGAACGACGCGCAGAAGCCGATCGAAGACTTCGCGATCATCACGCTCGTCCCGCGCTCCGCGCGACGCGGCGGGCAAATCGGCCGCTATCGCCTCGGCTTCTGGCCGTTCGAGAACGGCAGCATGCCGCGCACCGATCGCTACGCGCCGCCGCGCGGCTTCATCCAGGTCACGCCGCAGAACGAGGACTTCCAGGTGTCGTCGCATTTCCGAATGCAGCAGTTCCTGACGAAAGACCAGTACGGCGTCTGGCCGAAATACCTCCTCCTCGATCCCATGCTGCTCGACAAACTCGAATTGACGATCGACGAGCTGCGGCGCGAAGGTGTGCGCGTCGATCACGTCCACATCATGAGCGGCTTTCGCACGCCGACGTACAACCGCGGCGGCGGCAACACGCAGGGCCGCGCGAACCTGAGCCGTCACATGTACGGCGACGCGTCCGACGTTTATGTCGACAACAATCAAGACGGATATCCCGACGACATCACCGGCGACGGCCGCGTGACGATTGCGGACGCGGAGAAATTCGCGCGCGCGGCCGAGCGCGTGGAGAACGCGCACGGGTCGCTCGTCGGAGGAATCGGAATCTATCCCGCGTGCTGCGGGCACGGACCTTTCACGCACGTCGATGTGCGGGGGTTTCGCGCCCGTTGGCGCGGCACCGGCAGTGGATGAGGGGTCGCACGATGGCGGCTACGCGGGTGGCAGATGGCAGCTCCGCTGATGGCGGATGGCAGATGGCAGATGGCAAGCGAGTTCCAGGCGCGCTATCCGCCATCGGCCATCTGCCATCAGCAGAGCCGCGATCCGCCATCCGCGCAGCTGCGATCGGCGCAGCCGACAGGAGGTACTGTGGTTGAAACCGTGAATTGTCCTGAATGTCATGCGGCGCGCACCGATCCTTCGGTGGTCTGTCCGGATTGCGGCGCGCCGCCCGTGCACCCGGGCGATCAGCGCGGCGCCGTGGAGGAAGTGCGCGAGCACGATCTCGAGCCGTACGTGACGCTGCGCTACATCGCGCGCCTCTTCAAGATCCTCGCGGCGCTGATGGTGATCATGCTCATCGGCGAGATCGTGACCGGCTTGTCGAATGATCTCCCGTCCCTGATCGGCGAGATTACGAAGACGCTCGTGCTCGCGGGACTGATGTGGGGCGGCGGCGATCTGACGATGCTGATGATCGATGCCGGCCACGATCTCCGCGTCGCGCGCATTCTCCTCGGCCGCATCAACGCGGAGCTGCATCGCAAGGCGAACGAGAAATAGTGGAGCGGCGCCCGCCCCCGGGCGCCGGGAGGAAGCAGGTTCCTCGTGCGCGGAACGAGTTTGTTTCGGCGGCCGAGGGCGGCCGCCGCTCCACTAGCCGCCACGGGCGGCTGCGTGGATTGCTCCGCCTCGCGGCATGCTTGTCGCCACGTCACGACCTGCGACTTCGAGCGGCGCAACGCGCCTGAGATCGTCGTTTCTGCCGCGCAGGCTCCTAGATCGAAACGATTGCGCGCCCCAACGTCTCGCGGATTTCGCGGAAGACATTCTCCGGGGGAATCCCGAGCTCGCGGAACGCGGCCACGCGTTTGATCAGCGTCTCCGCGGTTTTCTCGTCGACGATGCGCGTGTCGATCGTCCGGTTGTTCAACTCGCACATTGCGAACAGCGACGCCAGCGCGACGCGGCGATTGCCTCCGCGGAACGGCCGGTTCGACAACAGCGCGAAGAGAAACGCCGCGACTTTGTCCGGAAACTCGCGATAGGCCTCCCGTCCGAGCGTCGTGATCTGCGGACGCTGCACGGCATTGAGCAATCCGAATTGCGAGTCGACGACACCGGGATGCGCCTGGTTGCCGCCGAACTCCGACGACACCGCGCGATGCAGCTCGATCAGGTCCTGCACGCTGAGGTAGCGAATGCCGCCGTCAGTCGGTGAGCTTGCGGAAAGCGTTTGGAAACTTCTTGAGGGCGCGCTTGAAGGCATTGGCGATGACGGGGTTGCTGAAGCCGCCTTCGCCGCTGCCGCCGTAGGGCGCGGACTTTCCATTCGAGCCTTTGGCGGAGCTGCCGGCTTTCGGGGCGCTGGCTTTCGGGGGGGGGCTGGCTTGCTGCTTTTTGGGGGCTTCGACGGCTTTGGGGCGGGCTTGCTCGGCTTTTTTGCCGCTGCTTTCTTTTCCGCTTTTGGCGCTTTTACTGCCTTTTGCGGCTTTGCCGGCTTCGACGGCTTTGCTGCTTTTTTTGCTCCCTGAGGCTTTGCTGGCTGTTTTTTTCCCTTTTGCTTTGTCGCCATGCGTCATTTCAGTCCTCAGGCCGACATCCTAATCCCGTTAAGTGCTTGAGTCAACAAAGTTTAGGAGGGAGTCAGCGGTTGACCCGCCGAAAAAGGAAATCGGCTCAGCCGTCTAAGTAACTGAAAAGTCTCTATTTATGCGATTTGCAGAGTGCACTGATCCTTGTGCATCAAACGCCTTCCGCTTCGGCGTCCTCTGCGGATGAGCCCGCGCCGCCAGTTTCCTCAAACATCGGTTTCGGATCGATGGCGAGCAGGTCTTTCGCTTTCTGGGTGACGCTGAACGATTCCTTGTCGCCGTTCGTCGTCAGCCAAGCCTTGTCGACCAGCGACACCGCGGGCGCTTCGCCGCCGCCGGCAGGGTGCTTGATCGCCTTGATCTGCTCGAGCGTGAGCGACTCCGCGTTGAGACGCCGGAACTCCTGCAGGACGCGGAGCTCCTGCGGCGTCAGACCGTTCGGCATGATGATGGCCATCGCCCGCGCATTATAAAGGCTGACACCGCGGACACCAGTACGTCGAGCGTGCATCGCGTCCCTGCTTCGCGAACGCGATCGCGGTTCCGCACTTGCGGCAGCGCTGGCCGCCGCGTCCGTACACGTTCTTCGGCCGCACGCTCGCGAGCATGTACTTGCGCGCGAAGCGCAGCAGCTCGCGGAGCTTTTCGTCGCCGAGGCTGCTCACATGTGCGAACGGATGCACGCGTCCGAGGAAGAGGACCTCGGATTTGTATTCGTTGCCGATGCCGGCGACGATGCGCTGATCGAGCAGGACGTCCGCGATCTCGAAGTCCGTGCGCTCGCGAATGCGGCGGAGCGCTTCATCCTCATCGAAGGATTCGCCGAGGAGATCGGGACCGATGTGCCGGAGATCGTCCTGGCGAGCGAGCGACTGCGCGTCGTGAAACGCCGCCACCGGAATCGTGAAGCCGACGGCGACCCAGGCATCGGTCTCGATCACGATGCGCATGTCGCGGCGCGGCCGCCTCCATTTTTCGCCCGGCTTGTACAAGTGCCACGAGCCGTTCATTCGCATGTGCGTGTGCAGATGGAGATCGCCGGAGAAGTCAATGATGAGGTTCTTCCCCTCTGGCCGCACGCTCTCGATCGTCCGCCCGGCCAGCGGCGACTGGTCGTCGACGCGCGCAAGCTGCGGCAGCACGCTCTCGAACCGCGTAACCACGCGTCCGGCCAGCGCGGCGTGCATCGTGCGCGCCGCGCGATAGATCGTGTCGCCTTCAGGCACCTTGAAAAGCAGAAAGCAAAAAGCAGAAAGCAGAAATCCCCCTCAGGGCGAGTGTCATGTCCCGATTGAAAGCGGGGGTCGCATCGACGCGATGGATGAAGGCGTTGACGGCAACGATTGACCCATCGATGGCAACGATGGAGCCATCGATGGCAACAATCGACGCATCGATGCGACCGAACACCAGGCCGCTGACGTGCTCAACTGGCGACGTGTCCCCGATTGAAGACAGATCGATCGTCAACCGCTTCCCATTTCTGCTTTTTGCTTTCTGCTTTCTGCTCTTTGAAACATCTCGCTTCCGTATTGTGACTCGCGCGAACAGCGGATCGGTCCTACAGTCGCAGCGTGCGCTACTCGATCACGATCAACGGCTCTGCAAAGTCCGTCGACGTCGCACCGGACATGCCGCTCCTCTGGATCCTCCGCGACGTCCTCGGCATGACCGGCACGAAGTTCGGCTGCGGCGTCGGCGTCTGCGGCGCGTGCACAGTGCTGCAGAACGGCGAAGCCGTCCGCTCGTGCCAGATCGCGGCGAGCGACGCCAACGGAAAGCGGTTCACGACGATCGAAGGACTCTCGCGCGATGCGTCGCATCCGTGTCAGCGCGCTTGGATCGCGGAAGACGTCGCGCAGTGCGGCTACTGCCAGGCCGGGATGATCATGACGGCGTGCGCGCTCCTGCGCGACAAGCCGAATCCGAGTGACGCCGACATCGACGCGGTGATGAGCGATCTCGTCTGCCGCTGCGGAACGTATCCGCGCATTCGCAAGGCGATTCATCTCGCGGCGAAACTGGGAGCGCAGAAATGAGGCGCCGCGAGTTTCTCAAGCTCTCGGCCGCCGGCGGCGCGGCACTCGTCGTCGGGTTTCGTATCGACGCCGAGCCGTCGTCGTTTCAGCCGAACGGTTGGGTGCGCATCGAGCCGGGCGGCAAGATCGTGCTCACCGTCGGCAAGCAGGAAATGGGACAAGGCGTGCGCACGTCGCTGCCGATGATTCTCGCCGACGAACTGGATGCGGACTGGCAGTCGATCGAGCTCCTTCAAGCCGAGCCCTCCCCGCAATTCCAACGCCTCGGCACCGGCGGCAGTGGCAGCGTGTACGGAAGCTGGAAGCCGCTGCGCACCGCGGGCGCAGCCGCGCGCACGATGCTCATCGGCGCTGCGGCAGCGAAGTGGAACGTTGACGCCGCGTCGCTTCGCACCGAAAAAGGATTCGTGATCAACACGAAGACGAACGAGCGCCTCAGCTACGGCGCGCTCGCGTCGGACGCCGCGAAGCAGCCCGTTCCCGCCGAGCCGAAACTGAAGGCGATGAGCGAGCTGCGCATCGTCGGTCAGCGCGTGAAGAAAGTCGACGCACCCGACGTCGTCAGCGGCAAAGCGATCTACGGCATCGACGCGCGCATGCCGGGAATGTTGTACGCATCGATCGAGCGGCCCCCAACCGTCGGCGGCACGCTCGTGAAGTTCGATGCGACGAAGGCGATGAAAGTGCGCGGTGTGCGCAGCGTCGTCGCGATCAAAGCCGGAGTCGCCGTCGTCGCCGAGAACTCGTGGGCCGCGATGAAGGGACGCGAAGCGCTCGCCATCACGTGGGAGCCGGGACCGAATCGCGCGTTCAATTCCGACGCGCACATCAAAGCGCTGGAGGCGGCGGCGAGCGAGCCGGGCGTCACGATTCGCAAGGAAGGCGAAGGCGCAGCCGCGCTCGCTCGCGCGGCGAAGACGATCGAGGCGCGCTACCACTATCCGTTCTACGCGCACGCGCCGGTCGAGCCGATGAATTGCGTCGCGTCGTTCCGCGACGGCACGTGCGAGCTGCGCGTACCGACGCAGGCACCCAACCGCGCGCAGCAACTCGTCGCCGAGTTCCTCGGCATCAAGCCGGAGAACGTCATCGTGCATCCGACGCTGATCGGCGGCGGATTCGGACGGCGATTGTGGATCGACTACGCGATCGAAGCGGCGGAGCTGTCGCGCGCGATCGCGAATCCGGTGCAGGTGTTGTGGACGCGGCAGGACGACATGCGCCACGGCCACTTCCAGGCCGCGTCGGTGCATCAGCTGCGCGCGGCATTCGACGAGAACAACGCGCCGCTGTTCTGGGGACACAAGAAGGTCTCGTCGTATCACAACCTGCGCGGCGCGCCGACGGCGCAGGAGCGTGCGGACGTCGAGTACAACCAGGACTCCGCGTGGGGCGTGTACGACGTGCCGTACGCGTTTCCGTCGATCGAAGCGACGTACCTCTCGATCGACGTGCCGGTGCCGATCGGTCCGTGGCGCGCGGTCTTCTCTCCGTCGTCGACCTTCGCGCGCGAATGTTTCGTCGACGAAGTCGCACAACACCTCGGCAAAGACCCGCTGCAGTCCCGACTCGACATGCTCGGCGAGCCTTACGACATCACCGCGGGCTCGTTGAAGATCGATCGCACGCGGCTGCGGCGCGTGCTCGAAGTCGTGCGCGAAAAGTCAAAGTGGGGATCGCCGCTCGCGCAAGGCCGCGGACGCGGCGTCGCCTGCAACGTCTACGACGGCGACACGCACATCGCGTATGTCGTCGAAGTGACGGCGCACGAAAACAGCGTGCGCGTCGATCGCGTCGTCGCGGCAGTCGACTGCGGCGTCGTCATCAATCCGACGGGAATCGAGCAGCAAATCGAAGGCGGCATCATCTGGGGCCTCTCGTCCGCGCTCAAGGGACACATCACCTTCCGCGACGGCCACGCCGAACAGAGCACGTATCGCGACTTCGAAGTACTGCGCATGAACGAGACGCCCGCGATCGAGATCCACATCGTCCCGAGCCACGGCGAGCAGCCGTTCGGCATGGGCGAGCCGCCGGTGCCGCCGATCGTGCCCGCGGTCGTGAACGCGATTTTCGCGGCGACGGGAAAACGAATTCGCGCGCTGCCGATCCGCCTCTAGTGGAGCGGCGGCCGCTTCGGCCGCCGGATTTTCGCGAGGGGTCGGCGGCCGAGGGCGGCCGCCGCTCCACTATGACGTCGGCAAGCGCCGCATCTGATAGCCCAATCCCGTCGCGGCGAATCCTGCTTCGACGAGAAACGGCGCGAGCGGGCTGCGCGACGCGGGTTCGTCGTTGATTTCTGCGATGAGGAGCGCGCGGCGATGTCCTTCGCGCACGATGTCCGCGATCGCGTTCGCGACTTCGCGCGCGACCGTCGATCGCAGCGGCTCGTCGTCGGGAAGAAAAACGTAGAGCTGCTTCTCGCCGCGCGAGATGTAGCAGGCCATCAAGCCGTTGACGAGAATCACCTGCGCGCCGACGCTGCGCGAGAGCGTCCACTGCGACTCCGGCCACTTCACGATCCCGCCGTACGGATTCGCGGGATCGGTCGCGGCGAGCATCACGGTCTCCGGCTGCTCGGGCTCGATGCGCAGCGAGCGGAGGAGATCGATCGCGCCCGCGGCTGCGAATTGCGTGGCGCCGAGGCCGGCGACGAAGTAGCCGCGGCGAATGCGGCCGGCGTCTTCCATTCCTTTGAGCACAGGATAGGCGGCGGCGAAGCCGGGCGCTTCGCGCGTGACGATGCCATAACGCGCGATCAGTTGGTGCGCGAGCGCGTTTGCACGCTCCGTCTCGGTGCCGCGCGGCGGCGGAACGAGCGACCAGCGGCCCTGCGTCGACGCGGGCGCGACGCGGCGCGAGCGGAAGCCGCTGGCGCGCGGCTGCTTCGGGCGCGTGTACGCGCGCAGCGCGTGGAAGGTGTCGTTCGTGATCGCGCCCTGCCAGACGAGGTCCCAGAGAGCATCGACGAGGTCTTTGGGGAAACCACCGAGGGCCGATTGGATTTGATCGAAGAATGAGGCGCCGTGGGCGCGGAGGTGGTCTTCGATAGGAGTGGTAGGACCGATAGGACTGATAGGACGATGTAGGAGCGGCAGGTGATCGGTGAGATAGAGCGCGATGCGGCCGTCTTTTTCGCCTAGCGGCTCCACGCCCGCCCATACGATCTCGCCGGCTGCGCTGAGCGTGTCGAGATCGGTGGGTTTGTAGTTCTCGATGCGAGCGGCGAGGATCTCGCTTTCAAAAATCGATGCGGCCATCGGAAAGCCCTGCAGCGACTCGACGACTTCGAGGAGCGCGTCGAGGCCGCGGCGCTTCTTCGTCGCGCGCTGCCAGTTCGTGAAGAGCCGCGCCAGCACCGGCGGATCGACCGGCTCCGCCTCCTTGCGCAGCTTCGCCAGCGATCTCCTGCGAATGGTTCGCAGCACTTCCGCGTCGCACCACTCGCGTTGCGTTCCTTCGGGGCGGAACTCGCCTTCGATCAGGCGGCCGCGCTCGACGAAGCGCTCCATCGATCCGAGAACGATGGCGACGCCGAGTCCGTAGCGGCGCGCGACGTCCGGCGGCGTGAACGGACCGTGCGTGCGCGCGAAGCGGAGGACGAGATCGCCGACCGGATCGGCGACCGGTTGCAGGTAGCGCTCCGCGAGGCCGTGCGGGATCGGCGTGCCGAGGGAGTCGCGGTAGCGGGCGGCGTCCTCGACGGCGATGAAGCGCTTCTCGCGCGCGATCGTGACTTCGAGGATGCGGCGCTGTTTGACGAGCTCTTTGACGTCCAACGATCCGGCCGATCGCTGCGCGATCTCGTCGCGTGTGAGATCGCCGATGCGCAGGAGCAGGTCGTGAATCGCGTCGAGTGAGCGCGCTTTGCGTTCTTCAACGAGATGCTGCAGCTCGAGCTCCGTCTGTTCGAGCGCGGCCGGATCGAGGAGCTCGCGCAACTCGGGCTCGCCGAGCAATTCGCGCAGTTGTGACTGATCGATGGCCAGCGCCTGCGCGCGACGTTCGGCAAGTGGTGCGTCTCCGTCATAGAGAAAATTCGCGACGTAGCGAAAGAGGACGGATGCCGCGAACGGCGACGGCTTGTCGGTGTCGGCGGTGACGACGCGGATTGCGCGCGCGCGGATGCGCTTAGTGATTTCGACGAGCGCGGGGACGTCGAAGGCGTCGCGCAGCGTCTCGCGATAGGCCTCGAGGATGATCGGAAACGAGCCGAAGCGCGACGCGACTTGCAGCAGGTCGTACGCGCGTTTGCGTTGCTGCCACAGGGGCGTGCGTCCCTGCACGCGCATGCGCGGAAGCAGCAGCGCGCGCGCGGCGGCCTCGCGAAATTTCGCAGCGAACATCGAGCTCGCGCCGAGCTGGCGCAACAACAGTTGTTCGACTTCGTCCGGATCGGGCAGCACCAGTTCGGCGGCGGGAGGATTGTCCGTTTCAGGAAAGCGGACGATGAATCCGTCGTCGCTCCACATTGTCTCGACGTCGATCGCCAGCTCGTTGCGCACCTTCGCGGTCACGGCCATCGCCCACGGCGCGTGAATTTTTCCGCCGAACGGCGAGAGCACGCAGACGCGCCAGTCGCCCAGCTCGTCGGTCACGCGCTCGACGACGATCGTGCGATCGTCCGGCACCGCGCCGGTCGCCTCTTCCTGGTCGGCGAGGTACTGCAGGAAATTCTCGGCGGCCAGCTTGTCGAGGTCGTGCCTCTTCACGAGCCGCTTGATCGCGTCGGCGCGCTTCGATTCGCGAATCTCGCGCACGAGTTTTCCGATTGCCTCGCCGAACGGAACGGTTCGTTCCGCGGCGTCCGCTTTCCAGAACGGCATTTTCCCCGGCTGTCCCGGCGCGGGCGTGACGATCACTTTGTCGTGTGTGATCTCTTCGATGCGCCACGTCGACGCGCCGAGGACGAACGTCTCGCCAACCGCGGTCTCGAAGACCATTTCTTCATCGAGCTCGCCGACGCGCGCGGACTGGTTCTTCTGCGCGCCGGCGAGAAAGACGCCGTACAGGCCGCGATCGGGAATCGTGCCGCCGCTCGTGATGGCGACGCGCTTCGCGCCTTCACGCGCCGTCAGCGTGTTCGCGACGCGGTCCCACGTGAGGCGCGGCCGCAGCTCCGCGAATTCGTCGGACGGATACATGCCGCTCAGCATGTCGAGCACGCCGTCAAACGCGGTGCGGCTCAACTCCGCGAACGGTGCCGCGCCGCGAATCGTTGCGAACAATTCGTCCGCGTTCCACGTGTCGACCGCGACCATCGCCACGATCTGCTGCGCCAGCACGTCGAGCGGATTGCGCGGATATCTCGTCGGCTCGATCGCCGCCTCATGCATCGCCTCGGCCACCGCCGCGCACGCAACGAGATCGCCGCGAAATTTCGGGACGATGATTCCGTTCGACGCCGCGCCCACCTGATGGCTCGCGCGTCCGATGCGCTGCAATCCCGACGCGATCGATGGCGGCGCCTCGATCTGGATCACGAGATCGATCGCGCCCATGTCGATGCCGAGCTCCAGCGACGACGTCGCGACGAGCGCGGGCAACCGTCCCGACTTCAGCGCGTCTTCGATCTCGACGCGTTGTGATCGAGCAATGGATCCGTGATGCGACTGCACGAGCGTCTCACCCGCGAGCTCGTTCAGCGCGGCGGCGAGCCGCTCGGCGAGCCGCCGCGAGTTGACGAAGATCAGCGTCGACGTGTGCGCGCGGATCAGCTCGAGGAGGCGAGGATGAATCGCGGGCCAGATCGAAGGCGCGCGCGGCCCCTGCGCAGCGGGACCGCTTGCGATCTCCGTGGCCGCGACTTTGGCCATGTCCGCGACGGGGACTTCGACTTTGAGGGTGAGTAGTTTTTTCTCGCCGGTATCGATGATGGTGACGGGGCGGAATTTTGCTTTCGCATGTCCCGCGAATTCGTCATGAATCTGTTCCGTGGAGCGGTGGGCTCTTAGCCCACCGGAATCGGCGGACTGAGAGCCCGCCGCTCCACCAAGAAAGCGCGCGACCTCTTCCAACGGCCTTTGCGTCGCCGACAACCCGATCCTCTGCGGCGCCGCAACACACCGCATCGCGAGGCGCTCCAGCGACAGCGCCATGTGCGCGCCGCGTTTGTTCGGAACGAGCGCGTGGATCTCGTCGATGATGATCGTCTGGACGCCGCGCAACGTTTCGCGCACGTTGGACGTCAGCATCAGATACAGCGACTCCGGCGTGGTGATGAGGATGTCGGCCGGGTCGCGAGCGAATTTCGCGCGCTCGGACTGCGGCGTGTCGCCGGTGCGGATCGCGATCTGCGGCAGCGTCACGTCGTCGCCGCGCGACTGCGCCACGTTCGCGATTCCGATCAGCGGCGCGCGCAGGTTTCGCTCGACGTCGACGGCGAGCGCTTTCAGCGGCGAGACGTACACCACGCGGCATCGCAATTCCTTTTCCGGCCGCGGCGCGAACATCAACTGATGGATCGCCCAGAGGAACGCGGTCAGTGTTTTGCCGCTGCCGGTCGGCGCGGTAATGAGCGTCGCGTCGCCGCGCCCGATGGCCGGCCAGCCGAGTTGCTGCGCGCGCGTCGGGCCCGCGAATGATGCCGCAAACCACTCCCGAACGGCGGGATGGAACGGCGCGAGCGCGGGATCGTCAATGGAACTGCGAGGCATTGTGAGCAGTGTCACTCCGCTGGACAACCCAGGGGAGCGCTGCAAGAATAGTGGCTTATAGTCTGTCCGAGCAGAGGGTTTGTTTTGTGCGAGGCTCGTGCACAAGCCTTGGGCAATCAACGCTGCCGGCCGGGCCGGCCCCCATCGCGCAAGAGAGTGAAGTGAAGGACGGGAGATGCGGCTGAAGGTGCTCGGCGCCTATGGGGCGTCGGATGCGGAACACAACTTGACCGGCTACCTTCTCGACGACTGGCTGGCCGTCGATGCCGGGACGCTTACCTCCAAACTCTCCTTCGCGCAGCAGGCGCGCATCCAGGGCGTCTTCATCACCCACCCGCACGCCGACCACATTCGCGACCTCCCGCATCTCATTCACAATCGCTTCAGCCAGCAGGCCGGCACACTGACGGTGTTCGCTTCGAAAGAAGTGATGGACCTCCTCGCGAAGAACGTCTTCAACGGAATCGTCTGGCCCGACTTCTCCGAGATCATCTCGCCGCTGACCAACAAGCCCGCTCTTCAATACCGAGCGCTGACACCGGGAAAACGAATCGTCTTCAACGACGTCGGCCTAACAGCCGTCAACGTCGACCACCAGATCCCCGCGGCCGGAGTGATCGTCGAAATGGGCGGCCAGACGATCGTCTTCACCGGCGACACCGGCCCGACGCAGGAAATCTGGAAGCGGACGAACAAAATGCAGAACGTCGTCGCCATCGTGACCGAGGCATCGTTCCCGAACGATCAACAGTCACTGGCAGACGAAACCGCCCACCTCTCCCCACAAACGTTCGGCGAGGAGCTCAAGAAGATCACCGTCGACGCGCCGGTGTACGCGAGCCATCGGAAGATTCCATACGAGCGGGACATCGAGTCGCAGATTCGGAACCTGCGCGACCGGCGCGCGCGGGTCTTGCTAGAGAAAAATTACACGCTGTAGGAGTGCGGGCGTCTCGCCCGCCCCCGGGAGGCGGCCGAGACGGCCGCTCTCCTAGCGTATCCCTAACTCCGCATACACCGCCTTCGAGTCGTACACCTTCCCGTCCTTTACCACCGTCACCACCTTCCGGATGTCGCTGATGTTCGTCGTCGGATCGCCGTCGACGAGGATGAAGTCGGCGAGTTTGCCGGGCTCGATCCAACCGAGGCCTTTTTCGCGCTTGAGGATTTGTGCGGGGACGAGGGTGGCGATGCGCAGGACTTCGGGGGCGGGGATGCCGGCGAGGGCGTAGAGCTCGAGCTCGCGGTGCAAGGCGAAGCCCGAGAAAGCGTCGGTGCCGGCGACGATCGTCACTCCCGCGTCATGCGCGGCTTTGATGAAGTCGAGCATGCGCTGGAACGACGCGCGATATTGAATGTCCTTGCCGTCCGGCACCGGCAGGCCGCCGGTGTAGAGGCCGCGGCGCACTTGCGGCGGGAGGCGGTCGGCGATCATCGCGTAGCTCGGATCCAAGGATCCCGTACGCGCGGTGAACATGTTCTCGAACACGTTCACCGTCGGATCGATGGCGATGTTGTTTGCTCTCAGCTTCTCGAGAAACGCGCGCACTTCCGGCGAATTCACGTCGAGATCCGCTCCGCGATTCGCGGGCTCGGTGAAGCGCGCCGGCGTGCGCGTCTCCTTGATCTCCGGCCAGAAGTTGAGGAACAGCATGTTGATGTGCTGGATCTCGTTGTATCCGGCATCGACGGCCTGCGACGCGGTCATGCCCGCCGGAATGTGGCCGCTGACGCGCAGCCCTTTTTCGTGCGCGTAGCGCGTCATCATCGGCACGAGCTCGGGCTTGATCGAGCTGTAAATCTTCAGCCCCTCGTAGCCGTGCGACGCGAAGAAGTCGATCGCTGTTTTTGCTTCCTCTTCGTTGTCGACGAGAAACTTCGTCGGACCTTGGTATGGTCCGCGTCCGTCGACGAGGCCGGCCATGACGATGCGCGGACCAATCGCCTCGCCGCTCTCGATTTTGCGCTTCAGCTCGCGGAGAGTGGTGTCGTCGTTGCCGAGGTCGCGGCCGGAGGTGATGCCGGCAGCGATGTCGAGGACGGCGTCGGTGTCGCCGAAGTGCTGATGCATGTCCCACAGACCCGGCAGCAGCATCATTCCGTGGGCGTCGATCACTTCGCCGGCCGGCGTCACCGCGGATCCCGGTGACACGCTGACGATGCGATTTCCTTCGACGACGATCGTCATCCCGTCGGCAACGCCCAGCGTCCGCGGATCGAACACGCGCGCGTTCGTCACCGTCAGCCGGTCATTCGCGGCGCGATGCGTGAGCTTCGCCGTCAGCGCTTTGCCGCGCTCGAGCTGCCGCGCGTCCTCGGCGTCGACGAGCTGTTTGATGTCGCCCTCGAAGCCCTGGCGAATCGTCGAGAACCACGACGACACGACCGCGAAGAAATTGTTTTGATCGTCGAGCCACACCTCGGAGGGCGTAAGGCCGAAGCCGCGGAACTCGTACGCGGTGACGTGCGTGCCGTGCAGCGTCATGTCGCCGACTTTCGTGATCGTCGCTTCGCCGCCGCCCGCGAGCGGGAGCTTGCCGCCGCTCTTCAGCAGCGCGTTGGCGATGATGCCGATCTCCTCGGGCGGACCGTACATGCTGCTGTACAACTTGCCGGGCTGGTCCTCGCCGGTCTCCGCCGTGTTCTTCCACGCCGCGACGCCGTTCTCGACTGTGAACTGCTCTTCGATCTTCTGCTTCAGGTAATCGTTGCCGGTCGTCTTCATCGACACCGGCAGCGCGTGATCGATCTTCATCACGGTGTGTGTCTTCGGTCCGCGGCCGCGGTCGTTGTATTCGTAGTCAACGGTGACGTCGTTGCCGCGCGTCGTGACGACTTGCGTGCCGGCGTTGTGGCCGCTCATCACGACCGTGTACTTGCGCTGCTGCTGCGTCGCGCACGAAGCAAAGAGAAGGGCGGCGAGGAAAAGGGCGCGTTTGTCGAGCATGGGACGTAATTCTAGCTGGCACGGCCGGCAGCCATTGGTTGCCCAAGGCTTCTTCAGGAGCGTCGCCGGATCGGAACGCTTCTGCCGACAATCTCCTAAAATGCGCCCGCGATGCCTCGCACGCCCTTTACGGCGATCATCCACACGCTCAACGAGATCGAGAACATCGAGGACTGCATCCGCTCGGTCGATTTCGCGGACGAGGTCTATCTCGTCGACTCGTTCTCGACCGACGGCACGATCGAGCTCGTTCGCCGGAAGTTTCCGCGCGTCCGCATCGAGCAGCGCGAATACCTCGGCGCCGCGTCACAGAAAAACTGGGCGATCGACCGCGCGACGCACGACTGGATTTTCGTCATCGACGCCGACGAGCGCGTGACGCCGAAGCTGCGCGACGAAATGCAGCGCACGCTCGAAGGCCCGCTCGATCACTGGGCATACTCCGTCGGGCGCCGCAATTTCATGCTCGGCAGGGAAGTGAAGTACAGCGGACTGCAGCGCGATCGCGTGACACGCCTCTTCCACCGAGGACACGCGCGCTATCCGAACAAGCGCGTGCACGCGGACCTCGTCGTCGACGGACCGACGTTCGATCTGCGCGAGAAGATGGAGCACTACTACATCCGCGCGTTCGATCACATGATCGCGAAGATGACGCGCTACGCGAACTGGTCGTCGGCGCAGATGTACATCGACGGCAAGACCACGGGGTTGTGGGGAATCTTCAGCCACACGATCGGCAAGTTCGTGCGCGACTACATCTTTAACCTCGGCTTCCTCGACGGCACGCGCGGCCTCATCTCCGTCGGCATGCACGTCTATTACACGTTCTGGAAGTACGCGAAGCTGTGGGAGCTCACGCAGCTGAAGCGCCTCGGCAAACCGGTGCCGCTGCCGAAGCTCGACGAGGAGGAAGGGCGGTGGGAGTTGCCGTGGGTCAAGAATCAGATGGCAGATGACAGACGGCAGACGGCAGAACCGAAGTAACGGCCTCGTTTGCCCTCTGCGCTCCGCCCTCCGCGCTCGATTCAGTCCGCCTGCTCGACGATCACGCGTAATCCTTCGATCGCGCGCACTCTCACGCGCGCGCCCTCGGCGATCGACGTGCGGGCGGTCGCGTTCCACAGCTCGCCGTGCACGAACACTTTTCCGTCCTGCGCAACAGAAGTTCGCGCGAAGCCGATCTCGCCGATCATCCCTTCCGAGCCGGTCGCGACGCGGTTCTTGTACGCGCGCACGACGAGCGTCATCAGGAAAATCGCGATCAAGCCGATCGTCACGCTGACGCTGATCGCGGTCAGAAAGTGCACGCGCATCTCCGGAATGGGACCATCGACGAGCATCATCGCACCAAGGACCATGCAGAGGATGCCGCCGGCGCCGAGGATGCCGTAGGAGACGTATTTGGCCTCGAGAGCGAAGAGGATGAATGCGACGAGGATGAGCGCGAACGACGCGTAGCGCGTCGGCAGGAGATTGAGCGCGATCACCGCGAGAACGACCGCGATCGCGCCGACCACGCCGGGGAGGATCGCGCCGGGATGATTGAACTCGGCGTACAACGCGAGCGCGCCGATCGCGAGGAGGATGAAGATGATGTTCGGGTCCATCAGCTTCGACAGCACGCGCTCTTTCAGCGACATGTCGTAATTCACGACCGGTTTGTTCGCGACGTGCAGCACCGTCGTCGTGCCGTCGAATCGCTTTACGGTTTTTCCGTCCGCCCATTTCAAAAGCGACGGCACGTTCGCCGCGACGACCTCGATCAATTTATTCGCGAGCGCTTCGTCTTCGGTGAACGACTTCGCCTCGCGCACGCCGCTCTCCGCCGCTTTCACATTGCGTCCGCGACGCTGCGCGATGCTGCGGATGAACGCGGCCGCGTCGTTCTGCAGTTTCATCTTCATCACGTCATCGAGTTTTTGTCCGATGATGACGGGATGCGCGGCGCCGGTGTTCGTGCCGGGCGCCATCGCCGCGACGTCCGCCGCTTCGAGAATGAAGAAGCCCGCCGATGCCGCGCGCGAGCCGCTCGGTCCGACCCAGATGATGACCGGCACGGGCGACTTGATGATCTTCTCGACGATCGCGCGCATCGACGTCTCGAGACCACCGGGCGTGCGCAGCTCGATGAGCACGGCGTCCGCTTTCTGCGCCGCCGCCTGATCGATCGCGCGGCCGAGGTACTCGTCGCTGACCGGATGAATCATGTCGTCGACCTTGACGCGCACGACGTCCGCGTGTGCGGCGGCAGCGACGAGCAGAGCGAGAAGCGCGAGCGCAGCGGTCTTCATTCAAGCCTCCAAGCCTCCGAGCCTCCCGGCCTCCGAGGATTCTAAGAGGCTCAGAGGCTAGGAGGCCGGGAGGCTACTACCAGTCGGAACGCGCGACTTTTCGCGTAGGATTCCGCCGTGGGTGTCGGTCTCCTTTTCTTCGGGGGCATTCTTGCGCTCGTCGTGTGGGGCGTGCGCATCGGCCTGCGGCGCATGCGCGAGCGGCAGCAGCTCGAGGCGATGCACCCCGGCGAGCCGTGGTTTTGGCGTCACGACTGGGCCGACCGCGCGGTCGTCGACGACAGCGACATCAAACCGTTCTTTCTCTGGTTGTTCGGAATCCTCTGGATTTTGATGTCGCTGCCCGCGCTGTACGCGTTCCATAAGCAGGCCGAAACCGATCGCGTGGTGCTGATCTTTCTCGCGATCTTCCCGATCGTCGGCGTCTGCGTGCTGATCATCGCCGGGTATCAATCCTTACGCAGACACAAATACGGCGTGTCGCTCTGTCGTCTGCAGCGATTGCCGATCGCCCTCGGCTCGACGTTCCGCGGCGAAGTGCAGGCGCGCCTGCGCGAGCTGCCGGAGAGCGGGTTCCAGGTGCGGCTCGCGTGCATTCGCCGCGTCGTGCGCAGTTCGGGAAAAAGCCGCTCGGTACGCGAGACCGTGCTCTGGCAGGACGAGCAGACCGTCGGCAGCGGCGCGGCGATGCCGAGCGCGGAAGGGATGCGCGTGGCGGTGCACTTCGCGATTCCGAGCGACGCGGAACCGACGGACGACAGCAATCCGCGCGACTCCGTGCTCTGGAGGCTCGAAGTGCGCGCCAACGTTCCCGGCATCGACTACCTCGCGCGGTTCACGCTGCCGGTGTATCGCACAGCCGATGCGCCGGAGAGCGACGCGTTTCCCGCGCCGGCGATGCCGTCGTGGACGCCGCCGCCGCAAGTCGTCTTCAGCCTCTCGCGCACCGGCGGCGAAGACATCGTCGTCAAGTCGGCGGCGCGCATCGGCGACTGGTTCGGCTACATCTTCTTTCTCGCCCTCTGGTACACCGCGCTCGCGTTCATGGTGTACATGGGCGCCCCGATCTGGGCGGCCGCGATCTTTGCCGTCTTCGGCACCATCGTCCTCATCGCCGCCGCCGACCTGCTCGTCGGACGCAGCACCGTCTCCGCCGATCGTGTGTCGCTGACGTCGCGCCGATCGTGGTTCGGCATCGGAAGAAAACAGACGTACGCATCGAACGAAATCGAAACGATCGTCGCACGCGTCGGCCGCACGACCGGATCCGTCGCGCGTTACGACGTCGAAGCAAGATTTCGTGACGGTCGCGCGCGATTGATCGCGAGGCACCTGATGAATCGCCGCGATGCCGAAGGTGTCGCGGCGAGGATCGCGCGCGCGGTCGGCCACTAACCGCCCGGCATGTAGTCCGGCGTCGGCTCGAAGTTCATGAATTTCGTCACTTCGTGCAGGAAGACGAGGGGGAAGTCGCCGATCGGTCCGTTGCGCTGTTTGGCGATGATGATCTCAGCCTTCCCCTTCTCCGCGTCCTTGTTGTACACCTCGTCGCGGTAGATGAAACACACCATGTCCGCGTCCTGCTCGATCGATCCCGACTCGCGGAGGTCGGAGAGCTGCGGACGATGATCGCCGGTGCGCTGTTCGGGACGGCGCGACAACTGCGAGAGCGAGATCACCGGAAGGTCGAGCTCTTTCGCGAGCCCTTTCAGACTGCGCGAGATGAGCGAGATCTCCTGCTGCCGCGACTCGATCTTTCCCTTGACCGACATCAGCTGCAGGTAATCGATCATCACCATGTCGAGCGCGATCTCGTGACGCAAGCGTCGCGCTTTGGCGCGCATCTCCAGCGGATCGATTCCTGGCGTGTCGTCGACGAAGATCTGTCCCTTCGAAATCCGCGACGCCGCTTCCGCGAGCGCGCGCCAGCTCTTGTCGGAGAGATTGATACCCGAGCGCAGCATGTGCATCGGCACGCCGGACTCCGAGGAGAGGATGCGAAGGCCGATCTGCTCTTTGCTCATTTCGAGACTGAACACGCCGACCGAATGAAGACGATCTCCGCCCGTGCGCGGCAATCCCTGCGCATCCGGGATCGCGATGGCCTCGGCGATGTTCATCATAAAAGACGTCTTTCCCATTGAGGGTCTGGCGGCGATGATGACGAGGTCCTGCTTCTGAAATCCCGATGTCATGTCATTGAAGCGGTCGTAGCCGGTCGGGATGCCGGTGACGGAGCGGCCGGCGCGTTTGATCTGTTCGATGTCCGCTAGATTGCGGCGCGCGATCTTGTCGACGCTCGTGAAGGCCTTGTCGACCGTTCCTTCCGCGATCTGGAAGAGCGACTTTTCCGCGACGTTGAGCACTTCTTCCGGCTCGCCCGGAGCATCGAGCGCGGCGCGCATGACGGAGTTGCCCATCACGATCAGCCGGCGCAGCGTGGATTTTTCTTTGACGATGCGCGCGTAGCGCTCGACGTTCGCAACGTCAGGGACTGAGTCGAGCAGCGACGAGAGATACGCGACGCCGCCGGCCTGGTCGAGCAGCGCATTCTTCGCCAGCTCTTCCTTCAGCGTGAGCGTCTCGATCTCCTGACTGCGCTCGGCCATGCGGCGCATCGTGGCGAAGATCGTGCGGTGCGCGTCTTTGAAAAAGTCGTCGGTGTCGATCGTGCCGATCACGCGATAGAACGCGTGATTGTTGATCAGGATGGAGCCGAGGACCGCGCGCTCCGCATCGGAGCTCTGCGGCATCGGGCGATCCAGCGCGATGTCGAGTTGAGCGACGCTCATTGGATGGTACGGCAGCGAGTCTACGAGTAGTGTCGCGCCGAACGAGCGCCGTCCGAAACTTTTTCACAGCCCGCGAGCGCAAACGCGACGTGTTTCCGGCCAAATGATGGCGATTTCCGCAGGCTGTTGAAAAGGGCGCAAGGGTATTGACAACGAAAACTCTACGAAAGGTAGATCGCTTGGGCACCCGCCGGCGTTGGCCGGCGGGTGGGAGGGCGGGTTAGGGGATGATTTCGACTTCCGGGTCGTTGATCTTTCCGTTTGCGGCGATCGAATACTTATACCGCTTCTCTTCCGTGAAGTATCCGGTCTTGCAGTTATGCGACGCGTCACCATCTGCGCCGTAACTCACATCCGAATAACCGTCGATCGAGATCGTAAACGGAAAGTCGGCACACCACTTCACTTTCTGATTTCCCTTCTTGACCCGCACAGGATCCTGATCGGGAACGGGCATTCCACTTGTGTTCAAATTTAAACGGACTACTTTGTCGGAATTAGGCATGGCTGGGGCTCCTCTCTGTTGTCAACGGGACTTGGACCCAAATCCCGCAATTATGGATTGCAGCCTACCGCTTTTCTTCAAATTATCAAACTCGGGATCGCGAAGGAGATTGCCGGGGTTATAGCCAAGGCGTAAAGCCTGTTCGATGTATGAGCTGGCTTCGTCTTCTGATCCAGCGATATTGGCGATGACCGCGGCCTCGTACGCATTTGACTCGAGACGTGGCTCGAGCTCGAGCGCACGCAGAATCGCAGTTCTCGCCTCGCGTATGTGTCCCAGCTTCGCCAGCGTGCTACCGCGCGTCTTGTATGCCGCAGCGTCGTTCGGATTCAGACGTATCGCTTCATCGCACAATTCAAGCGTCTTTTCGTATGCATGCGCCGCATTAGCCCGTTCACTCGGGATTCTTCGGTAGGCATCTCCCAGGTTTCTCCAATACAGTGCCTTGCGCGGTGTGAGTTCAACAGCCTTGCTGAAGGCCTGCACCGCTTGCTCGTAATGCCCTAGGAAGTAATGGCAGGTGCCGAGGGTCGTATAGCCTTGACTCGAAGGTGCGCGTTGGATTGATTGCGAAGAAACACGTAGGGCGTCCTCATAACGACCTAGCCGCTGATACACAGCTCCCAAGTTGTTGTAACCCCGCTCGTTGTCGGGAACGAGCTCAGTGACCTTTTGAAAAAAAGGAATACTCTGCTCGAGATGACCTTGTGATGTGTAGAACGCGCCGAGTTTGTTATAACCGCCCCAAAAATTGGGCTGCAACTCAATCGCTCGCCTGTATTGTTTCTCGGCGTTTGGAAAATCGTTCGCAGCTTTGTATGCCTCTGCAAGACCTAAAACAGCTTCAGCATTGTTCGGCTGCTGCGTTAACACCCGCAGGAAGGCATCAGTAGATTCTTTGTATTGACCGGTACGGCGATGCAATTCGCCGATCGTTATGTTCACATCCAGACTTTGCGGGTCCGCCTTCAGTGCTCGCTCGGCCGCTTCTCGTCCCGCAGCGGCCTGCGACGGGTCGCGTGTGAGCTCGAATTTGTTCAAATAAGCCCTCGCCAACGCCGCCTGCACCGAGGGTGACGGCCCTAGCTCCTTCAGAATGCCGATCGCAGCGTCCAGCGACTCCTCTTTGTCGTAGCGCCGCAAATGCCCCAGCGCTTCGAGGTACTTCCTCTGCGAGACGCTCGCGTCGAGCGCTGGCCGCGCGGGCGCGGTCCCGCCTAACGCCAGGTTCTTCGCTACGCTCTCCGCTACGTCGTCCTGCACCGCGAAGAGGTCGCTGACGCTCCCCTCCACCAAATCGCGCCATTCGCGTTGGGCTCCGGGATCGGCGATGGAGTAGGTCACGCGGATGCGGTCGCCGGCGCGCATCATGGTACCGGTGAGGACGAGATTGGCGCCGAGGTCGCGGGCGACTTTTTTGGCGTCCGCGGTTGGAGGCTCGGGCGTTGTGGGCCGCATGACCTGCACGGTGGGGTAGTGCGCGAGGCGCGCCGTCAGGGTTTCGGCGAAGCCGTCGACGACGAGTTGTCCATTGGGATCGCCGCTCAAGTCTTTGAAGCTGAGCACCGCGAGGTATTTTTTCGCGGCGGGCGGCGCGGTGGTGGTGGTTTTGGGTCGGGCGACGAGAAATGCCGCGACGATGAATACGGCGAGGCCGAGGGCGCCGAGGATGGCGGCGACGGGGCGCTGGGAAAATGCACGGCGTTCGGCGCTTGCGTGGAACCCGCTTTCCTCGGCGACGACGCGGTCTCGCAGCAGGCGCAGCTCGCGCGCGAGGTCGCGCGTCGATGCGTAGCGGCCGTCGGGTTTTTTCTCGAGCAGGCGCCGAATGATCTCGTTGAGCTGCAGCGGCACGCGCACGCTGGTGCGTTTGATCGGCGGCGGCTCTTTGTGGAGGATTGCCGACAGCGTGTCGATCGCGTTCTCGGCCTCGAACGCGGGCGTGCCGGTGACGAGCTCGTACAGAATCGCGCCTAACGCGAACTGGTCGGAGCGGAAGTCGAGGCGTTTGCCGGTCGCCTGCTCGGGCGACATGTAGCCGACCGTGCCGAGGATCGTGCCGGGATTGGTCTCCGGCATGTCCAGCGCCTGCGTGTTCTCGCCGTCGGACGCGGGCGTGACGGTCTTCGCGAGTCCGAAGTCGAGGATCTTCACGAACCCGTCGCGCGTGATCATGATGTTCTCGGGCTTGAGGTCGCGGTGCACGATGCCGCGCTCGTGCGCGGCGGCGAGGCCGTCGGCGATCTGCGCGCCGACATCAAGCACCTTGCGCATCGGCATGGGGCCTTCGCTGATGTGCGCGCGCAAGTCGGCGCCTTCGATGTACTCCATGACGATGTATGGCGTGTCGCCCGCGCCGACTTCGTGAATCGTGACGATGTTCGGATGATTGAGCGCCGACGCCGAGCGTGCCTCGTGCGTGAAGCGCGCGAGCGTGTCGCGATCGCCGGCGAGACGGTGCGGGAGTTTCTTGATCGCGACGCGGCGTCCGAGCGACGGATCGCGGGCGACATATATCTCGCCCATTCCGCCCGCGCCGATGGCGCCGAGAACTTCGTACCGACCGAACGTGACTTCCATGACCAATGGACCGGGAAACGCTCTGGATTCTACCGGTGCGGGAGGATTCGAACTACGTCTTTCTCTCGGGCGTATAATCCGCCCACTTCCGGGTTCGCTCACGAGTCACTATGAAACGCTGGGTGCGCTGGGTTCTCGCCCTCGCCTTGGCCATGACCGGCATCGACGCGCAGCCGGGCGACCCTCCTCATCTCTCTCTCGTCCCATGGAAAATCTACGAAGCGGGCGAGGACGCACACACACCGCTGGTGCTGTTCTGGATTCCGGCTTCGCGTGACGAAGTGCGGCACTCGGACATGCTGACGTCGGACGAGCTGACGCTCTACTCCTCGCAGTGCGTCGCCATGCGCGTCGTGCGCTCGGACGACGCCGCGCTCCTCGAGAAACTCGGCGTCGACGGCGAGTTTCCGCTGGCGATCCTCGCCGACAGCGATCATCACGTCATCGCGCGCGTCGACAACAAAGAGGGAACGCTGCTTCTCGACGAGGTGGAAGAGATGGTGCGCGCGGAAATCGATCGACGCGTGAGCGAAGCCGACACGCTGCTCGACGACGCGCGAGAAAAAACAGAAGCAGGTGCGATCGACGACGCGATCGCGCTCTATCGCGCGGTGTGGGACCAGCGCTGCACGTGTCCGCGTCAGGCGCGTGATGCGCAGCGCGCGTTGAAAAAACTAAAAGCGCGGTGATTCGCACACGCGTTGAATAAGAGCCTCCTGGCCTCCGAGGAAGTTCTTGGAGGCCGGGGGGCTTGGAGGCCGGGAGGCTGCTACGCGGCTTCGAGCATCCGCACGGCGAGCTTCCAGTGCTTGCGCGAGCGGCGGACGTGCAGGTGCGCGGCGCGGCGCGTCTTGCGCCAGGAGATGCCCTGCGCGCGCTGTTCGATGGCGCGGCGCCAGAGCGCGATCGCTTTCTCGAGATGATGCGACGCGGCGCGCATGCGGCGGCGAGCTTCTTCGACAAGCGACGTGCTCGTCGCCGTCAGCTTCTCTTCGACGATGCGCAGCGCGGCGCGCATGCGCGCCTGCTCGACCTGCGGCGGCGGCGTCGAGATCAGTCCCGTTGCGAGTCCCGTCCAACGCAGTCCGCGGATCCACCACTTCGCGGGATCCCAGTGATACCAGCGGATGCCGTTGCGGAAGTCGGCGGGGAAGCGGTGATGAAAGGAGTGATAGCCCTCGCCCAAGGTCACCAGCGCGACAAGCCAGTTGTCGCGCGCCGACGCTTCGGCGTTGAACACCGGCTTGCCGAAGTAGTGCGCGAGCGAGTTGACGAAGAACGTGGTGTGATGGATGACGACGAGGCGGGTGAAGCCACCCCAGAAAAGGCCGGCCAGCGGATCGCCGAACGCCGCGCCGATCAGCGTCGGAATGCCGAGGCCGCCGGCGAGCATGATCTGTTTGTGCCAGCGGTGCTGCCACATCACGACCTTGTTGGCAAGGAGATCCTGGGCGTTGTCGAACGCGTCCGGTCTCGCTTCGTTCTTGTAGAAGATCCAGAGGATGTGCGCGTACCAGAATCCTCGACGGATGTTGTACGGGTCCCAGTCCTTGTCGGCGTACTTGTGGTGCACGCGATGCGCGGCCGACCACCAGAGGATCGAGTTCTGCGCCGCCATCGCACCGAAGAGCGCATAGAACGCCTGCACCAGCGGCGAGCATTCGTAGCTCTTGTGCGAGAAGAAGCGATGGTAGCCCGCGCAGATCGATAGGCCGACCGCGCCGTACATACCGAGGGTGAGAAGAGGCATCCAGAGGTGAAACCCGTGAAACCAGGTGTAGGCCGCGGTGCCGGCGATGCCGAGCACGGGCGTGAGCGTGAGGAACGCGATGTTCACCCAGTCTTTTTTGCGAACTTCTTCGATGACAGCACCTCCGGACAACTTGAGCCGCGTAGTATGACCTTTCGAGGTCGGTTTGAGAACAGGCTCTCTTCTGATCGTATTCGCTGTCATCGCGTTGCCGCTATTCCCCGACTCGCGATCGCGCGCGGAACAGGAACATCGGCGCGCACGGAAGGCGATGGCCGAAGCGCAGCAGACGGCGAATCCGGTTCGTTTGTTCATGCTTGGGCTCGACATCAAGGAGGCGCTCGACAACGCGCTGGCGCTCGATCCCGAGAACGTTCAGGTGCGACTCGATCTCGTGCGCTTTCACGTGGCGGCGCCGCGCATCGCCGGCGGCAGCAACGACGAGGCGCGCAAACAGGCGGCGGAGATCGCGAAGCGCGATGCGCCGCTGGGCGCGTTCGCGCGCGGCTACATCGCCTATCGCGCGAAGGAGTACGGCGCGGCGCGCGGCGCATTTCGCGAGGCGATCAACACGACGCGCGACGCCGCGACGAAATCGATGGCGATGCGCTGGCTGGGATGGCTGTCGCAGGAGATGCAGCAGTACGAGGAGGCGTTCGCGATGTTCGACGCGCTGCACGACTCGTACGAGATCGGACGGACGGCGGCGTTTTGTCAGTGTCAGAAGGAACGCGGACGCGCGGCGTTAGAAGAGTACCTGCGCAGCAAGGACAAGACGCACGCGGAAGACGCGCGGAAGCTGCTGGCGAAGCTCACACCATCGGAGTAGTGGAGCGTTTTTCGGCGAGCGGGCGGAGGGCTTCGGTGAAGGACGATTCGTTGTACGGCTGATTTGCTGTCAGGCCGGAGGGCGCGGGCGATAGCGGGATGAGGATGCTTCCGGCATCGGCGTACAGCCAGAGTGCAACGACATACACGGCCGGGATGCTCAGCACGCGCAATTCGTAGTCGCCATCGAGTTGCCGCGCAGTTTCGAGAGCATCGGCGGTTGCGGCGACGAACGGGCCTTCGTTGATCGACGTAATGACGAACTCGCCGTTGCGCGATGCGACTTCGGCCGCCGCACCGGCGGTGACGTCGCGCCATGCGGATTCCTGTGCGGCGTTGAGAACGCGACCCGCGAGGACGTCGGCGAGCGTAGCCGTGAAGACACGATGGATCGGTGCGAGACGAACAGTGTCTTCATGCAGACCCGCGCGCGCCGGATCGCGCAGGACGGCGAGGACTTCGGGCGGTGGTGCGGGGGCGGTGATCATGGCTTGGTAAGGTAGGTGTGCGTCCACGTGCCGATATCGCGATAGCGCGAGACGAATTCGTCATAGCGGACGCGCGACGTACCGAAGAGAGGATCTTTGATCGTCAGAAGTTGATCGTCGTAGCCGACGATGCAGACGAAATGTCCAACGCTCCATTCAATGCGGCAACCGATCGGATGTCCATCGTTGATTTCACGCGCAATGGTCGCAAGAGGCAGAGGTCCATCGACGACTTCGCGCAACACGCCGAGACCGTTGAGCGCTTTGCTGAGGGGCCATTCCATGTCGCACTTTGCCGGACCGCTGCAGCAATCGGCGGTGAAGATTTGCGCGGATGCCTGCTGGCATTGAGAGATCACACGCGAAGGATCGTAGAAGCGGCGCACGCTCACCGACACCGCCGCCCAACACCACAGATCGCGCTCCTGTTGCTGCATGTCGAGACTCAGCGACGCGATGTTGGGCTTACCACCAGCGGCGCGGCGTCTCATCACTTCACCATCGGCAAATCCACACCCCGCTCCCTCGCCACCTCGATCGCTTCGCTGTAGCCCGCATCGGCGTGGCGCATCACGCCCGTTCCGGGATCGCACGTGAGGACGCGCCGCAGGCGCTCCGCGGCCGCCTCCGTGCCGTCGGCGACGATCACCATTCCGGCGTGGAGTGAGTAGCCGATGCCGACGCCGCCGCCGTGATGGAAGGAGACCCACGTCGCGCCGGCCGAGGTGTTGAGGAGCGCGTTGAGAATCGGCCAGTCCGCGATCGCGTCCGACCCGTCCTTCATCCCCTCGGTCTCGCGATTCGGCGATGCCACCGACCCCGAATCGAGATGATCGCGTCCGATCACGATCGGCGCGGTCACTTTCTTCTCCGCGACGAGGCGATTGAACAGCAGCCCCGCCTTGTCGCGCTCGCCGTAGCCGAGCCAGCAGATGCGCGCCGGCAGTCCCTGAAACTCGACGCGCTTCTGCGCCATGCGGATCCAGCGGTGAAGCGCAGCGTCGTGCGGGAACAGCTCGAGGATCGCCTCGTCGGTCACGAACAGATCGTTCGGATCGCCGGACAGCGCGACCCAGCGGAACGGTCCCTTTCCTTCGCAGAACAGCGGGCGGATGAAGAGCGGAACGAATCCGCCGACGTCGAACGCGTCGTCCACGCCGCTTTTCTTCGCTTGTCCGCGGAGGTTGTTGCCGTAGTCAAACGTGATCGAGCCGCGCCGCTGCAGCTCGAGCATCGCTCGCAGGTGGCGGGTCATCGTGGCGTACGATAAAGCAATATATTTTTGTGGATCGCTTTTTCGTAGAGCTAAAGCGTCGCCGTAATCGAGCAGTGGAACGTATCCTTCTAATTCGTCGTGGGCAGACGTTTGATCAGTGAGGACGTCCGGCACGATGCCGCGCGCGATCAGCGCTTCGAGCAACTCGACCGCGTTCGCGACGACGCCGATCGACACCGCCTCGCCGCGATCTCTCGCCTCCAGTGCGCGCGCGATCGCGGCATCGAGCGACGGCGCTTCTTCATCGAGATAGCGTTTGTCGAGCCGGCGCTGGACACGCGTGCGATCGACTTCCGCGACCAGCGCCGTCGCCTCGTTCATCGTCGCCGCCAGCGGCTGCGCGCCGCCCATCCCGCCCAGCCCGGCCGTCACGACTAGCTTTCCGCGCAGCGAGCCGCCGAAGTGCTTGTTCGCGACGGCGGCAAAGCACTCGTACGTCCCCTGCAGGATCCCCTGCGTGCCGATGTAGATCCACGAGCCGGCGGTCATCTGGCCGTACATCGTGAGTCCCAGCGCGTCGAGTCTTCGAAATTCATCCCAGGTGCCCCAGTGCGGAACGAGGTTCGCGTTCGCGATCAGCACGCGCGGCGCGTTCTCGTGCGTACGAAACACGCCGACCGGCTTTCCCGACTGCACGAGCAGCGTCTCGTCGTTCTTCAGCCGCTTCAGCGTCGCCACGATCGCGTCGTAGCACTCCCAGTTCCGCGCCGCCTTCCCGATCCCGCCATACACGATGAGCTGCTCCGGCCGCTCCGCGACTTCCGGGTCGAGGTTGTTCATCAGCATCCGCAGCGCGGCCTCCTGCTGCCAGCCCTGGCAGCTGATGGCGGTGCCGCGCGGCGCGCGGACGGTTCGTGCGGCGGGAAGGGTCGTGGCCATTGGTAGATCCTGTTAGTCCTTTCGCAAATTTGCAATCGGAGGCACAAGACCCCCTTTCAAACCGTGCGTGCGGATTTCCCGCACACGGCTTACCGGTGTTCTCTCGGAAAGCGACATTAC